>Ga0265327_10003123_pt1 | contig 16278 bp, 14 predicted proteins | sample 41621metaG_FD_202089 | JGI IMG/M metagenome (GOLD analysis project Ga0265327, IMG submission 202089) | Rhizosphere microbial communities from Carex aquatilis grown in University of Washington, Seatle, WA, United States - 4-16-21 metaG | ecosystem: Host-associated > Plants > Roots > Rhizosphere... | reverse complement strand
TTAAAGATTAATACTTCTACCGCCATCCACCGCAATAATTTGTCCGGTGATATAAGGCGCGTCGTTCAAAAGAAATAGCACGGTTCTGGCAATGTCGTCGGGCTCGCCTTCACGTTTGAGCAGGGTATGCTCTACGATCTGGTTACGGCGCAGTTCATCGTCCCAATCTTTGTGTTCCGGCCAGACAATGACGCCGGGAGAGACGCCGTTGACGCGCACATGCGGTGCCAGCTCCTGCGCCAGTGCACGGGTTAGCCCAAGCAATCCGGCTTTGGCCACGCTATACAGCAGATGTCCACGCATCGGGCGCTCGGCATGTATATCCACGATGTTGACGATGGAGCCATGGTTGCGGCGCAACTCGGCCGCCGCCGCCTGCGCCAGCAGTAACGGCGCTTTCAGGTTGGTGCCGATCAGGTCATTCCACTGTGATTCATCAATCTCGCCTAATGGCGTGGCGAAGAAACTGGACGCATTGCTGACCAGCGCATCCAGCCGCCTGAAATGTTGTGTGGTGTCATTGACCAGTCGGAGTAATGCATGAGGATCAAGCAACTCAGCCTGTAGCGGAAACACCGAGCCGGGGCGTAGCGCCTGTAACTCGGCCTGTAATTCCAGTGCCTGCTTCTCGGACTTGCAGTAATGCAGCGCGATGTTCGCGCCTGCCGCGTGCAGTCTGCGGCATATTGCCGCGCCCACGCGCTTCGCCCCTCCCGTCACCAACACGACTTTGCCTTGCATCACACTCTCCACTACACTTGCTATCCTTACAGATTATACCTGACCATGTCTGCAACTTTGCCTTTACCCTCCGCCGAAGCCCAGGCGCACAGCGACCGGCTGTACAATTTCATTCATCAGGACATCGCCACCCAGGGCGGCTGGATTCCATTTGCGCGCTTCATGGAGTTGGCGCTGTATGCACCGGGGCTGGGATATTACAACGCCGGTGCGCGCAAATTCGGTACGGCTGGGGACTTCGTCACTGCACCGGAAATCTCGCCATTGTTCGGGCGCACCCTGGCGCGACAGGTGGCCGACATCATGGCGCAAAGCGTGCCGTATATTCTTGAGTTCGGCGCAGGCAGCGGCAAACTTGCCGCCGACGTATTGGGCGAACTGGAGCGGATGAACTGCCTGCCGGAACGCTATGACATACTCGAAGTTAGTGCTGACTTACGCGAGCGCCAGCAAACTCTCTTGCGGGAACGCTTACCTCATCTGGCGGACCGGGTAAGCTGGCTGGATGCGCTGCCCGAAAAAATTTCCGGTGTGGTCATCGCCAACGAAGTGCTGGATGCACTGCCGGTGCATTTGCTGCGCTGGACAGATGCTGGCATCGTCGAGCGCGGCGTGGCGAGTGACGGGAAGAGTTTCGAATGGCAGGAGCGCACGCCGGAAAATCCCGCGTTGCTCGAAGCTGCGCAGAGCATCAATGTGCCGAACAAATACCTGAGTGAAATTTCACTCACCGCGCGTAGTCTGATTGCCAGTCTGAGCGAGCGCTTACATCAAGGTGTGCTGTTGTTCATCGATTACGGCTTCGGTGCTGGCGAGTATTACCATCCGCAGCGCAACCAGGGCACGCTGATGTGCCACTACAGGCATCATGCGCACGATGATCCTTTCTTCCTGCCCGGGTTGCAGGACATCACTGCACATGTGGATTTCACCTCCATTGCCGAGAGCGCCATAGACAGCGGAGCACAGTTGCTTGGCTATACCACGCAAGCCCATTTTTTAATCAACTGCGGCGTCGCCGATTTCCTGGCCGAGCGCGATCCGGAAAATTTGCGCGACTACTTGCCGCTGTCCACGCAATTGCAAAAGCTCACCAGTCCGGCTGAGATGGGCGATCTGTTCAAGGTGATTGCGCTGGGCAAGGGCATGGAGCAGCCATTGCGCGGTTTTGTTTCGGGCGATAAGTCGCGGTTTCTGTAATCATGGGCACAGTGATGGAAACGAAGAGTTTGGAAGCTGCACTTCGCCAGCAACTGGTTTGTGCTGAAGCGGATATTTGGCGCAGCATTCCAAGTTATGCAATTATGACCAATTTCATAGATGCAACAATACGGTTATTCACGCAGAGATTTTTTCCGCCAAAATACCGGGGAGTGATTTTTGTAAGTCGGGCTGTGCCCGACTTACTGGTTAACACTTCTTTTCCAGACGCAATAACGTAAGCACAACCTCCCTCACCACCTGTTTGTGTTCTGTGTTGAGCAGGTTTATGTTGCTGATTAACTCGATATCCGGTGAGTTATAAAGTCCCTTCTCCGACTGGGCAGCATGTTTACCGGTGTTCCCGCCTTCACCAAATCGCAGCCATTCCGCAGAAACTCCAAGCCATGCGGCAAGCAGTCGCAGCTTGTCCTGCATGGGGATGGATTCTCCCATCAACCATTTTCTTGCCGCATGGATGCTTATCGGTTTGCCGGTATAGCGGCGGTTGAATTCGCGTGCAAAAATTGTCGGGCTACCGACATCAACTTTTGCGTCTTTGAGCGCCTTGGTCAGCCGCTGGCTGAACGCGTCCCTCTCGGAAATGATTTTCATGCGCTCAAGCTACCAACCGGTGGCGCGACTATCAGTTGTTATTATTTGATACTAATAGTAACATTTGCCAATTTGATCATTTTGGCAGCGACACACGCATAAAATGGAAATGGAATATTTTAATAAGCGCATGGCGATTAATGTAATCGAAGATGCTCTCACGGATATGAGTACCCCGTATGGTCGTGGTATGGTAGCCGGGCTTTGCGGCGGATTTTATATGTGTGGACTGTTGAGCAAAGACGAATGGGAGGCGTTTTTGAAACGAATTCCGTCCGAGTATTGCCAGAGCAGTGGCGGCAAAATTTGCAGGGTTGAAAACTTGGAAACACGGGCTAATGGTCGATTTTTGAATTGACGTTTTCTGGACGCAGCATTTCAATTTTTTCAGCCTGGTTGAGCACGACCCGAAAAAATATTCGGCGATCTGTCGCGCTTGTTGTAATTCCAGCTCACATTAGTAGCGCTAATTGAGGAACGGGCTATGCCCGCTCCAGCGGGTGTCCGCAAAAACTATAGGAAATCCGGTAGAATTATTGTAATTCTTAGTGTCAATCAAAATAATCATACGTACCTCACCGATCAAAAATGTCGCACATCCAAAGTTTCTTGCCGGTAAGCAACGCCGATGCAAAAGTGTTGATTCTGGGTAGCATGCCAGGAAAGAAATCGCTGGAGCAAAACCAGTATTACGCCCACCCGTCGAACGCCTTCTGGAAAATCATGGGGGAGCTGGTCGGCGCGAAAGCTGATATTCCCTACGAGCAGAGGCTACAGTTGCTGAAATCTTCCGGCATCGCATTATGGGATGTGCTTGCCACCTGCGAGCGTGATACCAGCCTGGATTCGCATATCAGGAAAGAATCCGCAAACGACTTCGCCTCATTTTTTGTGCTGCATCCGCATATCACGCAGGTGTTCTTCAACGGCAGCAAGGCCGAACAATGCTTCATAAAATTTGTACAGAACACACAGCCGTTGCCGCCGCTCAAATATTGCCGACTTCCTTCGACCAGCCCGGCTCACGCCGGAATGCGCTATGCAGATAAATTGCAGGCATGGCGAACAGCTATAGCAATGCATAGGACAAAAGCTGATCGATAATTACCGATTCTTCCAATGTAAGCATTTTATTCAAAGGTGTAATCTTCAGCTTACACAAATGAACTGCAACCGGGTTCGATTTAAACGTGCGAGGAAGAAATCGCTATTGAAGCGGCTTGCTTCACAAAAGCTGCGAGAGGAGATAATAATGACTATGCAACTGGATATTTCAACACTGAATCCGCAGGATGCACTCGATATGGCGGTGCTGATTGAGAAGGAAGCAGAAGAGCGCTACCTTATGTTTGCAGACCAGCTCTTGCACCGGTATCGCGGCGATGCGGCAGATATCTTTACCATGATGGCTCGAAACGAACAACGCCATGGAATTGAAATTGCAGAACGGAGACGCATGCTTTTTGGTGATGCTCCTTCACGCGTCAAGGCGAATATGATTGAGAACGATATTGAAGCGCCGGATACCGGGATACCAGTATGCTTCATGTCTCCGAGGCATGCCCTGGAAGTCGCAATGGAGTCTGAAGTTAAAGCCTATGAGTTTTATGATCAAGTCTTACAGGGCATTCAGGATCCAGCCGTGCGCACGCTGATCAAGAAACTCAGAGACGAAGAGGCAGATCATCAGAGATTCTTGAATGAGCAAAAAGAAAAGTATCCCGATACATTGGAACCAGATTTTGACACTGAGATCGACGAACTGCCCTCATTATAAAGGCGATTGCAGTTTGTCATTTTAGACGCTCCGAAGCAGTCGTTTGCGAATGACTGTTTCTGGGCGGTAGCAACCTTTGACACGCTAGTCGCCTGTGCCCGCATCGTAATAACAGCCCAGGTGACGTGCAGCTATAAACTTTGAATGAACGACTCCACGGCCGCCACCCGCGCTTCACGTACTTTTTCGGCAATCAGGTTCTTATCCGCGCATTGTTGCGCAATCTCCCCAGCATTCACCGCCTGAGCTGCTTGCAAGGCGTGCAGCAAATAATCCGCCTGCGGGTAGGCGTCGTGTTCGTGTCCTGTGCGACCGCGCGCATCCGAGGCGCAGGCTTGCAGCAGTTGCGTAAAACGTTCCGGCCTGCGCCATACATCGCAGCTCTGGAATAAGCGCACGATGGTGTCGGGACGCAATTCCCGTGCGCGGTGTACATTGCCGTGATAGCGCGTGACCAGCAGGCCGAGATCGCGGCATTCGCCCGGTACGCGCAGACGTTCACACAGCACAGCCAGCAAGTCCACTCCACGGGTTTCGTGGCCGATGTGACGCGGTAAAATATCCGCCGGAGTATTGCCCTTGCCGAGGTCGTGGGTGAGGGCGGCGAAGCGTGTTTCCAACGCGTAGTCGTGTTGTGCCGCATCGTCCAGCACCAGCATGGTATGGGTGCCGCAATCGCCTTCTGGATGATATTGCGGCGGCTGTGGTACACCGAACAGGGCATCCACTTCCGGCAAAATTTTCGCCAGTGCGCCGCACTCGCGCAGCGTGGTAAAAAAGTGCGAGGGCGATTTTTCCATCAGGCCGCGCGCCAACTCCTGCCACACGCGTTCCGCTACCAGCGCATCCACTTCGCCGTTACTCACCATCGCACGCATCAGCTCCATTGTCTCGGGTGCAATGGAGAATCCGAAGCGCGCTACGAAGCGTGCCGCGCGCAGGATGCGCACCGGGTCTTCATTGAATGCCGGGCTGACATGGCGCAGGATACCTGCGCGCAGGTCGGCTTCGCCGCCGTAAGGATCGATAAGATTGCCCTGCGCATCCAGGGCGATGGCGTTGACGGTGAAGTCGCGTCGCAGCAAATCCTGCTCCAGCGTTACGTCCGGCGAAGCATGGATGACGAAGCCCTTGTAGCCCGGCGCTGTCTTGCGTTCGGTGCGTGCCAATGCATATTCTTCGTGCGTGTCGGGGTGCAGGAACACAGGGAAATCCTTGCCCACCGGACGGTAACCGAGTGCCGCCATGTCTTCGGCCGTGGCACCCACCACCGCCCAGTCGCGATCCTGTACCGGCAGGCCGAGCAGGCGGTCGCGCACCGCACCGCCGACACAATAAATTTGCAGCTTATTTTTCATCGGGAATAGGCGTCTGATTAGTCGAATTCTTCGCCGCGATGATACCTAGCCGCTGTTTGAGCGAGCGCGGCGGTTGACCGAATTGCTGGGCATAATACACGGTGTTGCTCATCACTTTCTTGACGTAATCGCGCGTCTCGCTGAATGGAATGGTCTCGGTATAAATTGCGCCTTCGAGCGGAATATCGCCGCGCCATTGGCGCGCGCGCGAAGGTCCCGCATTATAAGCGGCGGAAGCCAGCACCGGATTATTGTCGAACCATCCCAGCACGGCTTTCATGTAATACGTACCGAGGATGAGATTGGTATCCATTTGGCCGACCAACTTCTTGCGATAACTCTTCATGCCCAGTTTGCGCGCGATCCAGCGCGCGGTCGCTGGCATGACCTGCATTAGTCCCGCCGCACCGACGTTGGATTTTGCCTGGGTCACGAAACGGCTTTCCTGCCGCATCAAGCCATATACCCATGCTTCTTCGAGTTGATTTTTCTGGATATGCCCGCGCAAGTCATCGCGGTAGGGCGCGAGGTAGCGCAGGCTGAAATCGTGTAGTTGCACGGTGCGGTCGGCAGTATTGATCGCACGGTCGTACATCTGGTTGCGGCGCGCGATTTCGGCTGCGGCCAGTAATTGCTTGTCATCAAATTTACGTATCGTCCAAGCCCATTCCCTGAGCGCGTCGGTGCGCAAATCCATGCGATATAACGCCAGCGTGCGCTGGATGGGAGGCTGTGCCAACATGGCATTCAATTCCTCTTTGCCTGGCTGATAACCGGCTGACAGGGCGCCGGATGCAATGGGCAGATTGAGCGCATCAGCGGCAAGCTGTCCGTAAAAATTATATTCTGTACTCATGGCCATAAATATTTTTTCCGATTCGTCGGTCCGCCCCAGTTGCTTTAACGCGCGTGCATTCCAATAGCGCCATACGCCCTCTTGCTGCTGTTGCGGAGACATGGCGACAATGCTTGCCCGGACTTCTTGCCAGTTCAGTGCGCGTAATGCCGCGCGGGCGCGCCATGCATGTTGCGCATCCGTGAGCGGCACCTCGTCCGCCGCCTTGAACCATTCAAGCGCGCGAGCATCCTGGCGTTGCGCTGCTTCGTAGCCTAGCCAGGCGTAAAAATAATGTTGTTCTTCCGCATTGAAATGCGCCGAGATTTTTTCCCACTGCACAAGGGCTAATTGCGGCAACTGTTTGGCAAGGCGTTGCAGCGCGAATAATGCTATTTTGCGCTCTGCCTCGGAAGCATTTTCCAGTTTGGCCTTGCCGAGATAACGTTGCGGATTGGCTGCTGCGCTGGATAGTGCGGTAGCAGGCAGCCGCCGTTCCAGAGGCAGCTTTGCAGACAAGTGCCCGGCCAGCGACACGTTGCCTGCCTCCAGCGCCAGACGCACGCGCTGCCATATGTCGGCCTCGCTGATGACGCCGCTGGAAAGCGCAGCATCGAACAGCGGGGCGCAGCTTTCCGGCAGATCGTCGTTGCCGGATAGCCATAGCTTGCGCGCTTCCTGCAACGCCTCGCTTTCCTGTGTGCGGCGGCGTGCTTGCAGCGCATAACAGTTCAGCTCAGTATCCTCGTTCAGCAAGTGTGGATATTCCGCCGCGAAGGCATCCCATTGATGCCTTTTGCCGAGCAGTCTCAGCCATTCTCCGCGCAGGCGGTCAATCACCGGGGTGTCATCAGGGCGTGCCAGAAATGCCTGAATGGTAGCCGCATCCGCCGTCTCCAATTGCAGGCGCAAGCGGTAATAGGCAAGATATGGCTCCAGCGGGGAATTTTTCAGGCGCACGGCGATACGATCAAAACGCACGGAATTGCCGGCGCGAAATGCATCACGCGCGGCGAGGAAATCAGCATCCTGATCCGCTACCGCAACGAGGGGGAGCAACAGTAAGGCAAACAATAGAAACTTCATCGGGAAATGCATGGAATCAACTGTGATCAAGGATAACATAACGCCCCGCTAATGCGCCTCGTTCTGCCGCAATCTCATGATGTTGAGATGGCTTTGCCGTAGGCTGGAGGTAAGCAACGCGAACCCCAGCATATTCGAGGTTGCCAAACGCTGGGGTTCGTGCCTGTGTCAATTTTGCATCGAGCTTGCTTGATAGCAGATTGCCTGACTTTGTTGCACCCCAGCCTACAAATTCATTTGTACGGTTAATTCAATGACGTAGAATTCGCCATTCTTGCTACTACCCCTCTTGAAACCCGCAAGACCGCCCCCATTTAGGTTGCCGTCCTGTCTGTAACTAACGGAGAAAACCATGACTGATAACGTAACCAGCAACCGCGAAACCCTGGGCTTCCAGGCCGAAGTGAAGCAGCTTTTGCAATTGATGATCCATTCGCTGTATTCGAACCGCGAGATTTTCTTGCGCGAACTTATTTCCAATGCAGCGGACGCCAGCGACAAGCTGCGCTTCGAGGCGCTGCACAACGCCAGCCTGTTCGAGAACGATTCCGAGCTGAATATCCGCATCGGCTACGACAAAGAGGCGCGCACACTGACCCTCAGCGATAACGGTATCGGCATGAGCCGCGACGAGGTTATCAATAACCTTGGCACCATCGCCAAGTCCGGCACACGCGAGTTCTTCTCGCGCCTGTCCGGCGATCAGCAAAAAGATGCAAATCTGATCGGGCAGTTTGGCGTTGGGTTCTATTCGGCCTTTATCGTCGCCGACAAGGTGACGGTAACGACCCGTCGCGCCGGCGAGAATATCGATCAGGGCGTGCGCTGGGAATCTGACGGCGGCGGCGAGTTCGCCATCGAGATGGTGGACAAGGCCGCACGCGGCACGGAAATTGTGCTGCATCTGCGCGAAGGGCAGGACGACCTGCTCAGCGGGTCAAAAATCCGCTCCATCATCCGCAAATATTCGGATCACATCGTCCAGCCCATCCTAATGAAGAAGGAAGAATGGAAAGACGGCGCGCAGCAGGTGCTGGACGAGGATGAGACCGTCAATCAGGCGTTCGCACTGTGGGCGCGCGCCAAGAACGAGATTACGGATGATGAGTACAAGGCGTTCTACAAGCATGTCGGTCACGATTTCGATGACCCGCTGGCATGGACGCATGCGCGCGTCGAAGGTCGTCAGGAATATACGCAGTTGCTGTACATCCCATCACGCGCGCCGTTCGATATGTGGGAACGCGATGCAATTCATGGCGTGAAGCTGTACGTGCGCCGCGTGTTCATCATGGATGATGCCGAGCAGTTGATGCCGCGCTATATGCGTTTTGTGCGCGGGGTGGTGGATTCCAGCGACTTGCCGCTGAACGTGTCGCGCGAAATTTTGCAGGAGTCAAAAGACATCGAGGCCATCCGTTCCGGTTGCACGAAGAAGGTGCTCGGCCTGCTGGAAGACTTGGCCAAGAACGATCAGGAAAAATACACCAAATTCTGGGGCGAGTTTGGCCGCGTGCTGAAAGAAGGCATAGGCGAGGACTTCGCCAACAAGGACAAGATCGCTGGTTTGCTGCGTCTGGCTTCGACCCATGCCGATACAACCGAGGAAACGGTGTCGCTGGCCGATTACATCGGCCGCATGAAGGAAGGTCAGGACAAGATTTATTACATCACAGCCGACAGCTTCAATGCCGCGAAGAACAGCCCGCATCTGGAAGTGTTCCGCAAGAAGGGCATCGAAGTGCTGCTGTTGTCTGACCGTGTGGACGAATGGGTAGTAAGCAACTTGTCCGAGTTTCAGGATAAGCCGCTGGTATCTGTTGCAAAAGGCGGACTTGATCTCGGCAAGCTGGAAGATGAAGCAGAGAAAAAGGAACAGGCTGATGTCGCCAACGAACTGAAAGACCTGACCGACAAGATTACTGCCAGCCTCGGCGAACGCGTCAAGGAAGTGCGCGTGACCCATCGCCTGACCGATTCGCCTGCTTGTCTGGTGGCGGACGAGCATGACATGAGCGCCAACCTGGCACGCCTACTCAAAGCCTCAGGGCAGAAGGCGCCGATGTCGCGGCCTATATTGGAAATTAACCCGAAACATCCGGTGGTGCTGCGTTTGCAGGCCGAGGAGAAGCGTTTCGACGACTGGACTTCGGTGTTGTTCGACCAAGCTTTGCTGGCCGAAGGCGGCCAACTCGACGATCCGGCCAGCTTTGTCAAACGCGTGAATCAGTTGATGCTGGAAATGAGCGGGAGTTGATATTTTTGAGGTGCGCTGGCATGCCAGCGCACCTCAAACGCCCAGCGTCCTGATGGATGTCGGCAGAACCTTCTTCTACTGACGCGGTATAATTCTTGGCGGTCATATACGTACCATCGTAATATACGCATATAGGTCAATTGAGCGTCATGTATATCGACGCCGTTTACGTTAAACTTCAAGAACCTCTCATCAGGATCGTTCGCCATGACAGCTAAGCCACCGCACAATAAACGCGTTGCTCTACCTGACGCAAAAGCCCAGAAGATCGGTCATGCAGCCGCCAGGTTGCATCGCCTGCTCAAAGAATTGGGACATACCCGCAACCTGGAAAAATCGGCCGCTACCATGCCGGATGCGCGTGACCGGCTTTCGTTTATCGACAAATCCATGCACGAGGCCTCGGAAAAAACCATCAGTGCGGTGGAAGTCTCCCTGCCGTTAATCAAAAGCAATCGCGCCGCCTGTGGGAACCTGGCCGTTCGCCTGTCCGACGCCAGCTTCAGCAAGCATGGCAAGCTGGTGGCAGAAACCATCTCCATGCTGGGCGAAATCGCCGCTGCCGAGGAAGTCGTTCATCACAACCTGATGCAGATCATGGAGGCGCAGGAGTTCCGCGATGTGGCGGGACAAATGGTCAACAAGATCGTACTCGCAGCAGTCGAGGTCGAGAGCATTCTGCTTGACCTGCTCAAAGAATACGCACCGGATGCAAAGGATTCCCTGATCAGTACCAAAGGTTTGACGGCTGGTCCCGGCCTCAAGGCCGAAGATAACATCAACGGTCAGGACGAAGTGGATGACTTGTTGGCTTCGCTGGGATTCTGAATAATTGCCCGATTAACCGAGGCTAATAGCCCCCCAAGATAATGGTTAATTGATGGATACAATAAATGCTTTTGCCCAGGCCATGTCCGACGAGGACCTGCAGCTTTCCATTAAAGAAGGCGCAGGCGGCGCGTTAACCGTGCTGCTGGTTGAAGACGAAAAATCGCAGGCCATGCTGATTGCTGCGTTGCTCGGCCATTACGGGCATAAAGTGCATATGGCTTTCACCGGGGAACAGGCTATCGACATGTTCCGGCAAATCAAGCCCGATCTGGTGTTGATGGACGTAATCCTGCCCGGAATAAATGGTTATGAAACCACCAAAGCGATCCGTGCAGAACACAAGGAATGGGTGCCGATCATTTTTCTGACGGGCCTTTCGGAAAAAGCCGACCGGCTGTATGCGTTAAAAGTGGGTGGCGATGACTTCTTCGCGAAGCCTGTTGATCCGGCTATGCTCCTTGCGAAGATGAACGTCATGAGCCGCATACACGCGATGCAAAAACAGCTCAACCAATATGTGGCAGTGCATGAAGCCGATGATGAGCTTGCCGCCTATGTGATGGGGCGTTACCTTGATGCAAGCCAGAATGATCCCAGGGTGGGATATTCGATACTGTCCGCTTCGCACCATTTCAGCGGCGATGCGATTTCTGTGGCCAAAACTCCGGATGGCGGGCTGAACGTAATGATGGTGGATGCCATGGGGCATGGATTGCCCGCAGCCATAAACGTCTTGCCCGCGATACAGGCATTCTATGCGATGTCCAAAAAGGGCATGCCGCTGAACATTCTGGTTCCAGAAATAAATGACAAAATCCGCGAGCTTTCACCACCGGGACGATTTCTGGCCGGAACATTCCTGCACCTGAACCATTCGAATTCTGAGCTTACCGGCTGGATCGGCGGCACGCCGAAAATCTATTTATATTGTGCGGGGGAAATTCAATCCTTCAGTTCGAGTAATCTGTCACTTGGAATACGGCCGTCGAACAAACTCGATTTCGAATTTTTCAGAGCGCCCTGGTCGGGTAAATCGATGCTGGTGACCTGCACAGACGGCGTGCTTGAATCCCAAGGGGCAGACGGCAACGACCTTGGGGAGCAATGGGTGTGCGACATTCTGCAAAAATACGGCAACACGCTGGACAAGGCACTTTTTGACCAGGTCTGGCAAGAAAGTCTGGGCGGCAACAAACCGCATGATGACGCGTCGGTATTAATCATTAACCAGAGCAACGTTCAAGGGAACCTCTAAAAATCCAATTTTCGTCGCGATACTGCGTTGCTCACAAAAAATTACTCCTTACATATAAAACATATGCTGCGTCGTAATTTTTTGTTCGCGCCTTGTCTAGCTTAGAAAATTGGATTTTTAGAGGTTCCCTTAAGTTGATCCTGAACCAACCTGATGGGTCAGATGGTTTGTCTCAAAGGCTTTGAGGCTTAACCCTGTTCCACTGGCTGCCCCGCCAATTCCTGTAGCAGCATGGCCTGAGCGCTTCTGGCTACGGCGCGGCGCGGAGTCTTGCGACGGTAATGCCCGTCTGCATCCATGCTCCATGCCTGACAATTATCCAGCATGTAAATCTTCAATCCCTCTTCGATCACGCGTTTCTTCAATTTCTTGTCGAGTACCGGGAAGCATACTTCGATGCGGCGGAAGAAGTTGCGATCCATCCAGTCGGCGCTGGCAAGGTATACGTCGTGCGCGAGGCAGTTACGGAAGTAGAAAATACGTGTGTGTTCGAGGAAGCGGCCGATCACCGAATACACACGGATATTTTCAGACAGTCCCGGTACACCGGGGCGCAATGCGCACACGCCGCGCACGATAAGGTCAACTTTCACCCCGGCCTGCGAGGCTTCGTACAGTGCCATGATGGTTTCCGGCTCCAGCAAGGCGTTCATCTTGGCGATGATGTGTGCGGGCTTGCCGGCTTGGGCGAGTCTGGTCTCGTTGCGGATGGAGCTTAGCACTTGGCTATGCAGTGAGAACGGCGATTGCCACAGGTGGCGCAGCTTGCCCGCCTTGCCCAGACTGGTGAGCTGGCCGAACACTTCGTTTACGTCGGCGCAGATTTCCTCGTTGGCGGTGAACAGGCCGAAGTCGGTATACAGCCGCGCGGTGCGCGGGTGATAGTTGCCGGTGCCGAGGTGTACGTAGCGGCGCAATTTGCCATCTTCGCGCCGCACCACCATCAACATCTTGGCGTGAGTCTTGTGGCCGACCACGCCGTAGACTACATGCGCGCCAACCTGTTCCAGCTTGCTGGCCCAGTTGATGTTGGCTTCTTCGTCGAAGCGCGCGAGCAGTTCTACCACGACGGTAACTTCCTTGCCCATCTGGGTAGCTGCGATCAGTGCTTCCATCAATTCGGAATCCACGCCGGTACGGTACACCGTCTGCTTGATGGCGACCACCTTGGGGTCGGTAGAGGCTTGATGGATGAAATCGAGAACCGGTTTGAACGATTGGTAGGGATGGTGCAGCAGGATATCGCCCTTGCGGATAGCCTTGAACATGTCCGCCCCCTTCTTTTGTAGCACGCTGGGCACGCCGGGTGCGAAGATCGGGAACTTCAGGTCGTCGCGCGCCACCCTGCCGGGAATGTCCATCAGTCGTACCAAGTTGACTGGCCCGTCCACGCGATAAAGGTCGTCCTGTCCCAGCTCGAATTGTTGCAACAGGTACTCAGCCACTTGCGGAGCGCAGTTGTCGGTGACTTCCAGCCGTACCGCATTGCCGAAGTGGCGATGCGGCAATTCACCTTGCAGGCTGGTGCGCAGGTTCTTCACTTCCTCATCGTCCACGAACAGGTTGCTGTTGCGTGTGACGCGGAACTGGTGGCAACTCAGTACTTCCATGCCGCCGAACAGCTCGCCGACGTGAGCGTGCAGGATGGAAGACAGGAATACGAAGGGGTGTGCGCAACCGCCGATCTCCGGCGGTAACAGGATGGTGCGCGGCAGCACGCGCGGTGCCTGCACGATGGCCTTGGCGGAATTGCGTCCGAAGGCATCCTTGCCTTGCAGCTCCACCGCGAAGTTGAGGCTCTTGTTGAGCACGCGCGGGAAGGGATGCGACGGGTCGAGCCCGATCGGGGTCAACACCGGCATCACTTCATTGAAGAAAAATTCCTTTACCCAGGCGCGCTGCGTATCGTTCCAGTGGGTGCGGCGCAGGAAGCGGATGCCTTGCTGGTCGAGGGCGGGCAGGATTTCTTCATTCAGTACCTGATATTGCCGTGCAATGATCTGGTGCGCCTGTTCGCGTACCCTTTTCAGGGTTTGCCGCGCATCCATGCCGTCCGCTCCGGCTGGAACTCCGGCGAGATTGATCTGCTCCTTCAGCCCTGCAACGCGGATCTCGAAAAATTCGTCCAGATTGCTGCTGACGATGCACAAGTATTTCAATCGTTCCAGCAACGGAACGCTGGCATCCTCTGCCTGCGCCAGCACGCGATGATTGAATTCCAGCTGACCCAGTTCGCGATTGAGGAAATGCTGTGCGGGAAATTTTTTGACCACTGTGCGGATGCCCTGATTATTTTTGTGGCACGTAGCCCTCAGGCATTTGCGTCCCCTCGCCGAAGAAGTAATTCTCCATCTGCCCGGCCAAATATTTGCGTGCCTGAGCATCGGCGAGGTTGAGGCGATTTTCATTTACCAGCATGGTCTGGAAACGGATCCAGCCTTGCCATGCTTCTTTCGATACGTTTTCAAAAATGCGCTGACCCAAGGGGCCGGGGTAGGGCAAACGATCCAGACCTTCCGCTTCGCGCCCGAGTTTTACGCACTGCACCATTCTTGCCATGACTCTGTCTCCAGTTTAAATTTTGATTGTTACAAAGACTTTACAAACACCTTGGATTTCCGTTGGTAGTTGTATAAAGATTTCTTCTGCGCGGGCAATTGCCCGATATCGGCTTCCTTGAAGCCGCGTTCGATGAACCAGTGCGCGGTGCGCGTGGTCAGCACGAACAATTTGCGCAAACCCTGTGCCTGCGCCTCCGCCGCAATATGTTTGAGCAGCGCGTCGCCATAGCCGTGTTTGCGGCTGCCGGGTTGCACCGCGAGGCAGGCCAGCTCGGCGGCTTTTTCGTCGGCGAACGGGTACAGCGCGGCGCAGCCGACGATGCGATGGTCGTGCTCCAGCACCACAAAACGTTCGATCTCGCGCTCCAGCAATTCGCGGTTGCGCCGCACCAGTATTCCCTCTTCTTCCAGCGGTTGCAGCAGTTGCAGGATGCCGCCGACATCGTTGATGGTAGCGTCGCGCAGGGTATTCAGCGTGCTCTCCACCACCATGCTACCGATGCCGATATCGGAAAACAACTCCTGCAATATCGCCCCATCCACGTGGCGGCTGATCAGGTGCGAGCGTGCCACCCCCTCCTCGCAGGCGTGTATCGCGCAAGGCAGGAACAGGCTGACATCGTCCGGTAGCGCGCGTTTACCCGCAAGCAGTCTACTGGCATCGGCAATAGTCAGTTCGCGCAGCAACTCGCCCTTTTTGTCATGCACCCCATCATGATCCATCAGGAAGATCAGCTTGTCAGCATCCAGCGCGATGGCGGTCTGCGTCGCCACATCTTCCAGCGTGAGATTGAACACCTCGCCGGTCGGAGAATAACCCAGCGACGACAGCAGCACCACCTCATTGAATTCGAGCCTATCCTTGATCGCGGCCACATCCACCTTGCGCACCCGGCCGGTGTGCAGCAGATCCACGCCATTAATCACGCCTATCGGCTGGGCGGTAATGAAGTTGCCGCCCGCCACACGAATGTCGGCATTTGCCATCGGCGAATTCGCCAGCCCCATGGACAGCAACGCTTCGATCTCCAGACGCACCCGCCCCACGGCCTCCTTCACACATTGCATGGTTTCGGTATCAGTCAGGCGGATGTTCTGATGGTAGCGTCCCTCGATATTGTTGCGCGACAGATGTTGCTCGATTTGCGGACGTGCACCGTGTACCAGCACCAAGCGTACGCCCAGGCTGGCGAGCAGATTGAGATCGTGGGTCAGCTCGACGAACTTGCCGTCCGCCACCACTTCGCCGCCGAAAGCCACCACAAAGGTTCGTCCACGGAACGCATTGATGTACGGCGCGACCGAACGGAACCAGGCGACGAATTCGGCGGGAGGGACGGAACTATATGGCATCGGGCAGATTCGCTATATAACGGTTATAAGGCGCACAGTATCCAGCAATGCACCCACAGAACGCAATACCTGCTTGGCATACTAGCGTAACGGAATTGATCAGGAACCGGGTGCGGGTTTATTTGCGCAGTCTTTCCTGGTCGCAAGGTCTGTCAATGATTTGCTTGTGATTTGGATTTGAGTGGCCTAACCATCCGTGGAGTGTGAGTTTGATCTAACAGGGAATGTTAGACCTGACCCCGTGAGTTTTTTTCAAAGATAAGGCGAAGTTGTGGAATAAATTCCTCTTTAATTTCGCGAAACAAGTCTGTGTCTCTAAATTCTTTTAATTTATCGGTTGCTTTGTACTCAGAGGAAATATTCCCAAGCCATGCTTCAGTTAAGGCCATGAAAGTTAGCCTTACCTTTC
>Ga0265327_10003122_pt1 | contig 16282 bp, 13 predicted proteins | sample 41621metaG_FD_202089 | JGI IMG/M metagenome (GOLD analysis project Ga0265327, IMG submission 202089) | Rhizosphere microbial communities from Carex aquatilis grown in University of Washington, Seatle, WA, United States - 4-16-21 metaG | ecosystem: Host-associated > Plants > Roots > Rhizosphere... | reverse complement strand
CAGCCTATATTTATAATTATAGCATACGCAATAATCTGTAGTTTTTGATTTTTATATTTTTACTTTAATCCATAACTAATAGATATAAAAAGTGCTGTACATCGCTTTTATCGGTTGGCTTTCTCAATACTCCTTGAGCAAATAAACCAAAAACCCCTGAAAGAAACTTTGCAAGCGCTTCCTCGCCGCCCTTTTTACGCAATTCATTACAAATATCTTTCATTTTGCCATCTGTTAAAATCCTTTCAACAGCCTCTTTTTGTGATTTACTGTAGCACGGATTGTTCTTGATTAACTCAAGCACAGAACCAGTAACCCAAGGCCAAATAACATCATGGTTGACAACACACACCCTATGACTCGCTAAGCCATAAACAAGATCGCCGATAAAAGAATCGGTAATCCATTCCCCTATTTCTTTATCTCTAATAAAGCGGAGTCTTATTTCCCCACTATCAAGCTTTTCATAAAATTTCACTTTCCAAACACCTTGCTATTCATCCGCTCCAAAACCCCGGCCACATGGGAATCCGACAAGTGGGCATATCGCTTCACCATGGCCAGGGTCTTATGCCCAAGCACCGCCGCGATTTCCCCCGATGTGGCCCCGTTCATGGCGAGATAGCTTGCGGTGGTGTGCCGCAAGTCGTGGAAGCGGAAATTCTCGATTCCCGCCCGTTTCAGGGCGGTTTCCCATGGGGTGCGAAGGTCAACAGGGGTTGCCGGGTCATGCCCCGGAAAAACCAAGTCAGTGTCCAGGCGCCGCACCTTGGCGAGTTCCCGCAACGCGGCCACGGCAGGCCCGGCTAGCGGAATCGTGCGCCGGTCGCCGTTCTTGGTTTGGTGGAGGATGACGCGGGCTTGTTCGAGACTGACCACGCCCCAGGCCGAACCGTCGCCGGGCGGGTTCTTGGGTTCGCGCCAATACAGCCCCAGCACTTCCCCCCGCCGCATTCCGGTTGCCAGGGCCAGCGCCACAGCGGGATAGAGAAACCCGCTCACGCTCCCCCGGCAGGCGATCAGCAGGACTTCCCGCTCTTCGTCGGACAGGAAGCGGACGCGCCCGCCGGGCAGTTTGGGCTTGCCTACTTTGCGCATCGGGGAATCCTCAAGCCATCCCCACTCATTCACGGCCACGGTGATTGCATGGGAGAACACGGACAGGAAGCGCGACACGGAACCGGGGGAACGGACGGCGCCGCGCACGGTTACATCCCTCGCCAGCTTGTCCCGCACTTCGACGATGGTGGCCGGCGTCAAATCCGACAGCAGCCGGTGCCCAAGCTCGGCCCGCCAGCGTTCAAGCTGCGCCGGTTGCATAAGCCGGTCTTTCGCGCCTTTGGCCGGCATCACGTCGCGCAGGTAGCGGTCAATCAGATCGGCGACGGTGTGCCGCTTGGCCTCGGCGGTCTTGAAGTGCCGCCCCTCGCGCATGGCGGCCTCGGTGGATTGCGCCCATTTGCGGGCGTCGGTCAAGCGGGTGAACGTGGCGTTTTGCGGGGGGTGGCCTTTCAGCCTGACTTTGACGCGGTAGGCGGTGCCGCCGTCGTCGGTGGTGCGTTTTTCAATCGTCGCCATGTCCGAACCTCCGTTTTTTGGAGTTTGGGGGGAGGGTGGCAGGCGTCGGCCGGCCTTTTTGCGGATGATTGTATAGGGTTTTGTTGCCGGTTGTTGCGGTTGATTGTCCCGCCAGTGTCCCATTAGGCATTAAAAAAGCCCTTGGCTTTCGCTTAAGGGCTTGATTTTATTGGTGGAGATGATGAGGATCGAACTCACGACCTTCGCATTGCGAACGCGACGCTCTCCCAACTGAGCTACATCCCCTGATGTCTACGCAAACCCTGATCCGCCCAAAATCGGCGAGGCGTTTGGTGGGCGCAGAATGTACCGCTTTCTGCGAATTTTTTCAAGCCTGGCCGCAAGACTTTCGCTCTTCTAAAATTCTGCTCACTCCCTTTTACGCCCCGGTTTCGTTATCATGTCACCCCACGGCAGGCTTGCGGCCAGCGGATCGACCACCCCGGCCAAGGTATACGGCAAGTCGGCCAACTATCTGATGCGCATAAGATTATTAGCCAGGCGCTGGCCGCCTGGACGCCCGCGCACCCACCCCACTCGGCAACGGAGAATAGACATACCATGAGTCGCGGCACAGTCAATAAAGTCATCCTGATCGGCAACCTCGGCGCGGATCCTGAGGTTCGTTACATGCCCAACGGCGAGGCGGTGGCAAACGTCAGCGTTGCCACCACCGAAAGTTGGAAGGACAAAAACACCGGCCAGCCGGTGGAGCGCACGGAATGGAATCGGGTCGTGCTTTACCGCCGCCTGGCGGAGATCGCCGGCGAATATTTGAAAAAAGGCTCCAAGGTGTACGTCGAAGGCAGGCTCCAGACTCGCCAATGGGAGAAGGACGGGGTCAAACATTACACCACGGAAATTATTGGCAACGAGATGACCATGCTCGACCGTGCAGGCGAGTCGTCCGCCGCCGCGCCGCGCGCCGGTGGCTATGCCGCGCAACCTTCAGCCGCTCCGGCCGCCCCCCGTGGCGGCCAGCCAGACCGCTATGGCACCCCGGAACCTGCCCGCCAGCATCATCCCGACCCGGCTTTCAGCCGCGGCTCGGACGACGGCTTCGACGACGATATTCCGTTCTAATCGCCTCTTTCCGCCCCGTTAAGGGCTGTTACTGTTAGCCCTGGTCAGTTCACAGCAAGGCGCGTATCTCGGGATGTTCGGCGGCTAGGCGCTGGCGGAAGGCTTCGACGGCGGCTTCGTCATCGCGGTGGTCGCGGGGGATGTCCACGGCGACCTGGTGTAGCACGGTGGCGGGCGGGCCGGAGAGAAAGACGAGCCGGTCGGCCAGGGTGATGGCCTCGCGCAAGTCGTGGGTGACGAACAGCACGGTGTGCGGCCGCTCCCGCCAGACGTTCACCAGCAACTGGCGGATGCGCCGCGCGGTGGGCGGGTCTAGCGACACGAAAGGCTCGTCCATCAGCAGCAGCGTGGGCCGGATGGCGAAAGCCCGCGCCAGCGCGACCCGGCGGCTCATGCCGCCGGACAGCTTTTGCGGGTATTGGCCCTGCCATTGGGCCAAATCCATCACCTCCAGCAAATGGCCGATGTCGCCGCCGTCCTCGTCGGCCGGCAAGGCCAAGTCGATGTTTTCCCGCACCGTGCGCCAAGGCAACAGGCGCGGATTCTGGAACACATAGCCCATGCGCGGCGCGGCCTTGCCTTCGCCGGTGCCGATGCTGCCGTCGAACTGCCGATCCAGCCCGCTGATGATGTTCAGCAAGGTGGTCTTGCCGCAGCCGGACGGCCCGACCAGGCAGACGAATTCCCCGGCCTCCAACTCGATATGCAAATCCCGGATCGCCACATGCTCGCCCAAGCCGTGCCGTGCCGGGTAGGCTTTCTTGCGGATATTGATTTCGACGCGGCTCATCGGCGCCACCTTTTGGCCTGGCGATCTAGCGGTTTCAACAGCAAGGCTTCGATTAGCTGGATCACCGCGACGAAGGCGATAGTGTAAGCCAGGATGCCGGCGACGTTGAACAGTTGGAAAAACAGGTGCAACTGGTAGCCCATGCCATTGCCACGCCCGAGCAGTTCGACCACCAGGATGATTTTCCAGATCAAGGCGATGCCGGTGCGCGCCGCCGCGATCAAGAACGGGAACAGTTGCGGCCAGATCACATGGCGCAGGGTTTTCCAGCGGCCAAAGCGATACGCCTGGGCCATTTCCAGCAAGTCGCGGTCCAGCGCGCGCGCGCCCTCGCGCAGCGTCACCACGACATTGGGCAGCTTGTTGACCACCACGGCGGTAATTGCGGCGACTTCGGTCAGCCCGAACCAGACATAGCAGAGAATGACCGTGACCAGCGCCGGCACATTGAGAAAAATCACCAGCCACTGGTCGAAGAAGCGATCCAGCTTGTCGTGCCGCCCTAAAAAAATACCGAGGCCGGTGCCCAGGCTCATTGCCAGCACGAAACTCGCCAACAGCCGCGCCAGGGTGATGCCCAAGTGGAAAGGCAACTGGCCGGAGAGCGTTTCTTCGTAAAGGACGCCAAACACGGCCAAAGGCGGCGGCAAGGCTGGCGAAACCAGCAGCGCGGCCAAGCCTTGCCAAAGGGCCAGAAACAATAGCGCGGAGAGCGCGGGGTGAAAGAGGACGGAACGCATTAGCCCGGTCGAATGGTTGCAAGGAATCTCCGGGCCGCGTCAAGGGGCCGGGGATGTCGATCACTTAGGGACGGGAAGTGTACGCAGTGAGCGCGGCAGACTCAACTTTTCGCAAAACCCTTGAAAAATCGCCATCCGCCCTTATCCTGTTTGCTATTTCCTCAAAAGAACGACAACGGAGACTAGCCATGCCCATTTACGAATACCAATGCAAGGCCTGCGGCCACACGCTGGAGGTGATCCAGAAAATCAGCGAGGAGCCGTTGAAATTTTGCCCGGAATGCGGCGAGCCGGCTTTGAACAAGCTGGTGTCGGCGGCGGGTTTCAGATTGAAGGGCGGCGGCTGGTATGAGACCGACTTCAAAAGCGGCGACAAGAAGAAAAACCTGGCCGGCGATCAAAAGCCCGCCTCCTCCGGCGAAGCCGCCAAGCCCGCGCCTGCGGCCGCGCCTAAGCCGCCTGCGGCCAGTTCCTGAACGCCGCAAACTTGCGCACACCCCGCCCAGACTTTACCATTTTCAGATTTTTCAATCCGCAACCCCCTTTGGAACGACTTATGCGCAGCCACTATTGTGGAGAAATCAACGAAACCCATCTGGATCAAACCGTAGAACTGGCTGGCTGGGTGCATCGCCGCCGCGACCATGGCGGGGTCATCTTCATCGACCTGCGCGACCGGGAAGGCTTGGTGCAGGTGGTGTTCGACCCCGACTTGGCTGACGCCTTCAAGCTGGCCGAAAGCGTGCGCAGCGAGTATGTGTTGAGCATCACCGGCAAGGTGCGCCGCCGCCCGGCGGGCACGGAAAATCCAAATCTGCCGACGGGCGCGGTCGAGCTGTTGGGCACGCGGCTGGAGATCCTCAACAAGTCGGAAACCCCGCCGTTCCCGGTCGAAAGCGAGATCGAGGTCAACGAGGAAACCCGGCTGCGTTACCGCTACATCGACTTGCGCCGCCCGGCCATGCAAGAAAAAATGCGCATGCGCCGCGACATCACCCGCTTCCTGCGCCTGTTCCTCGATAACGAGGGCTTTTACGAGATCGAAACGCCGTTTTTGACCAAGGCCACGCCGGAAGGCGCCCGCGATTATCTGGTGCCCAGCCGCACCCATGAAAACTGCTTTTTCGCGCTGCCGCAATCGCCGCAGTTGTACAAGCAGTTGCTGATGATTTCCGGGCTGGATCGCTATTACCAAGTCGTGCGCTGCTTCCGCGACGAAGACTTGCGCGCCGACCGCCAGCCGGAATTCACCCAGCTCGATATCGAGACTTCGTTCATGGACGAAAACCAGATCATGACGCTGATGGAGGCGATGATCCGCGACGTGTTCAAAGCCGTGCTCAACGTGGAGCTGCCCAACCCGTTCCCGCGTTTGACCTATGCCGAGGCGATACGCCGCTATGCGTCCGACAAGCCGGATCTGCGCGTGCCGTTGGAATTGGTCGATGTGGCCGATTTGCTGAAAGACGTGGATTTCAAAGTCTTCGCAGGCCCGGCCAACGACCCGGAAGGCCGCGTCGTCGCGTTGCGCTTGCCGAAAGGCGGCGAGATGTCGCGCAAAGAAATCGATGATTTGACTAAATTTGTCAGCATCTACGGCGCGAAGGGCTTGGCGTATATCAAGATCAACGATTTGGCGGCGGGCTTAGACGGCTTGCAATCGCCGATTCTGAAATTCATCCCCGAGCCTGCGGTCAAGGAAATCCTCGCCCGCACCGGCGCGGAGACGGGCGATCTGGTGTTCTTCGGCGCGGACAAGGCGAAGATCGTCAACGAGGCCATCGGCGCGTTGCGCGTCAAGCTCGGCCATGACCGGGGCTTGCTGGAAGGCGTTTGGAAGCCCTTGTGGGTCACGGATTTCCCGATGTTCGAGTGGGACGAGAAATCGGGCCGCTGGTTCGCCATCCACCATCCGTTCACCGCGCCGAATTGCTCGCGCGAAGAATTGGAAGCGAATCCGGGCCGGGCGCTGTCGCGGGCTTACGACATGGTGCTGAACGGCACCGAACTCGGCGGCGGCTCCATCCGTATCCACAACACCGAGTTGCAAAGCGCCGTGCTGGATCTGCTCGGCATCGGCGAGGAAGAGGCCAATCAGAAATTTGGCTTCCTGCTGACTGCGCTGAAATACGGCGCGCCGCCGCACGGCGGCCTGGCCTTCGGCATGGACCGGCTGGTCATGCTGATGTCGGGGGCCAGTTCCATCCGCGAAGTCATGGCCTTCCCGAAAACCCAATCGGCCTGGTGCCCGCTGTTCGACGCCCCGGCCCCGGTCACGGATCTGCAATTGCGCGAGCTGGGCATCAAATTGCGCAAGCCGCCCAAGGCGGACAAAGCGGAAGCGGCTGAATAGCCCGCTGCGCTTATATCCGGTCAAGTCGGCTCGGTTTTCAAAACCGAGTCGGCTTTATTTTTTGCGCGTCACTGGCCTAGATCGCGACCAACCGGCACCGCTGCAAAAAACGTCGGCAACCCCTGCGCAATTATGCAATTTTTGCAGGGTTTATCCGCACCAAGCCCCGTCGCTTCCACCCCCTGCGGGCCATGCCCCGCGCGCGTCTATTTCGGTTCATCGCACCGCCGTCCCTTAGCCCGCAAGGGCCGCACGATTCCCGGCCAGCGGCCGGCCCGTCCGTAAAGCCCCCGAATCCAAGAACTGGCTTGCTTGTTGCTTTTACGGCATCAAGTGCGCTTATTCCCAGCTGAACACCCATTCCACTGACGGAGAAACCCGATGAAAAAACTTTACGCGACCATAGCCTCGGTCATGTTGTCCGGCGCGTCCGCCGCCTCGAGGGAAGACGAATTTCATCGAAACGGAATTCACCAAAAATCCATAACTTGAACCCTTTCTGCCTTGATGAGGCCATCCGCTCTACACCATTGCCAATAAGGGGCATACAATGAAGTTAACTAAATCCATGGCCGCTATGCTGCCAATACTGTTTCCAATGCTGGCGCAGGCCACCTCGTTCGGCGCGTTGACGAATTTCGACGCGGTCAACGACACCGGCTCGCCGAGCAACGGCTTTGAAATTGAATTGGACGACATCACCTCCAAGGATGTCACCTTTACCTTTAATTACCAGCGCTATGGCTCGCCCAAAATAGTGGAGGACCATTCCGACCCGGCGCACCCGAACAAAGTGTTCGTCCGTTGGATGAGTCCATACGACCAGGTCAACCATGTGTTCACCGCGACCACGCCGATGGCGGCGGCGGGATTCAAGGACACCGGGGGCCATGCTTGTTTACTCGGCGCGAACCCCAATGGCGTCCCTTACGCGCAAGCCGGCTGCGAACATTTCGGCGTGGGAACCTTAAAAAATCCCACCAGCACTTTTTATCGCTGGATGAAGGAGGATCCGGCCAACCCAGGCTCGTTGCTCGCCCAGGGCAACTCGATCTCCATCCCGGCCCCGGTGTGGACGGTCGCCCCGGCCGCCGGCGGCGCGGTGAATGTCAAAGCGGTCATTCCGGTTCCCCCGCCGCCGCCGCCGGCGCTGGTGCCTGTGCCCTTCCAACCCAATGCCGAGTTTGGCGTGGCGGTGTGGGCGAAAGTGATGGAAACGGAATCCGCCAATCCGGGCAAGCTCGACAATTTGGTGTCCGACGACCCCAGCGTCCCGGGCAACAAAGGCCCGGTGCAGCCGCCCAACACCGTGACCGAGTTTGAATGGCAGATTCTGCAAACGGACACTAAGAATCCGACGGCCAACGAACTGGCCATCGAGAAGCCTTTGGGGGCGGGCCACGAGAATGTGACGCGGCGTTATGAGTTTTACAAATACATTGGTCCCTATGATTTGTATGACGCCGACACCCTGCCCGGCACCAACGAAGCCCTGTGCCCCAGCGTCGGCGCGGACGGCGTCCACGGCGCGGCCGGCCCCAACGGCGCGCTGGTCTCCACCTATAACCGGGCCGGCCAGCCGTTGAGCTATGACTGCACGCAGACGGTGGTGGTCGGCGCCTATATCGGCGCGCAAATGGCGGGCGCCGACGTGGCCTTGCCGCTGTCGGCCAACGGCGCCAATTTGCCGGACGGCGAGGTGGGCGTCAAATACCCTGACCGGCCGTTGATTTTCGGCGGCAGCGGCGGGCCTTACAGCGTCAGCTTTGTGTCAGGCTCCTTGCCGCAGCCCTTGCCCGGCCAAGACTTCACGCTGGACTCGCTGACCGGCGTGCTGAACGGCGGCACCCCCAGCGGAACGGGCGTCGCCACCTTCACCGTCAACGGCACGGATCTGGTCGATCCCGCGCAAAAAGCGGTGACAGCCAGCTTCACGATCAACGTGGTCGACGCCGTCGCGGTGGACGGCGTGGCGATCCCCAACGGCGCCGCGAACGCCGGCACGACCGTCTTGCTGACCGCCAGCGGCGGCGAATCGCCCTTCAAATGGACGGCTGTCGCCGCGACGGCGGGCCTGTCGGCGTCGCTGACGGGGGGCAACAATCTAGTGTTGAAAGCCTCCGCCAACGGGGATTACAGCGTCCAGGTCGCGGTCACCGACAGCTTGGGCGGAACCGCCAGCCGGACTTTGACTTACCATGTCGGCGCGGCGATCAAACCGGTCACCATCACCACGGCCACGCTGCCCAACGGCCAGGCGAATCAAGCCTACGCCGCGGCGGTCGCAGGCAGCGGCGGAACCGGCGCCCTCAGCTTCACGGCCGCAGGCCTGCCGGCCGGCTTGTCCATGGCGGCTAACGGAGCCGTCAGCGGCACGCCGACGGCGTTCGGAACCTTCATCGTGACGGTGACGGCGACCGACCCGGCGGGCGCGGCCGGCGCGGCGGGCGCTTCCGCCACGAAAACCCTGTCCTTGACCATCGCCCCGCCGCCGGTCGCCATCACCACGACGGCGCTGCCCAGCGGCCAGGTGAACCAAGCCTACGCCGCGACGGTCGCCGGCACGGGCGGAACCGGCACGCTGAACTTCACGGCGGCAGGACTCCCGGCCGGCTTGTCGATAGCCGCCAACGGAGCCATCAGCGGCACGCCGACGGCGTTCGGAACCTTCACGGTGGCGGTGACGGCGACCGACCCGGCGGGCGCAGCCGGCGCGGCCGGCGTCGCCGACAGCAAAACCCTGTCTTTGACCATCGCCCCGCCGCCGGTCGCCATCACCACGGCGGCGCTGCCCAACGGCCTGGTGAACCTGGCCTATGCCGCGACGGTCGCCGGCACCGGCGGAACCGGCCCGTTGAGCTTCACGGCCAGCGGACTCCCGACCGGCCTGGCCATGGCCTCCAACGGAGCCATCAGCGGCACGCCGACGGCGTTCGGAACCTTCACTGTGGCGGTGACGGCGACTGATCCGGCCGGGGCCGCCGGCGCGGCTGGCGCTTCCAGCACGAAAAACCTGTCTCTGGCCATCTCTGCTGGGAACTACACCGTGCCTGACGAAAGCCAAGGCAAAATCACCGCGCTGGGCACCGGTTATCTGACGGTGGGCGGCAAACGCCTGATTTGGAATATCGGCACAAAAATCACCGTGAACACGCCCGACGGCGAAATCCACACAGTCAACAACTTTGTGAAAGTCGGCATGAAAGCGCAGTGGAAAGGTCTCCGCGACAAGGCGACCAACACGGTGCTGACCGGGCAGCTTGAGATCAACTAAAACCTGGCCTGCCAGGGGCTGCGCAAGGGGAGCTTCGGCTCCCCTTTTCTTTGCGCGGCAGGAACGCGGCGGCGGCAAGGCGTTTGCCTTTATGGGCGGGCGGATTTGTCCACCCCGCCGTCGGAAATGGCGGTAGAATGGGCCGTGGAGCGCTTCCGCTTAAAACCTAAGGCCGCCCCGGCCAAGCTTTTTTGCTTGACGCCCCCCTTGCCGGTTTTATTAAATGCCACCATTCCCAACCCGAATAAAATCCGTCTATGCACAAAGGATCTTTAACTTGGTCAGGCTTCCTGTTCCGCTTGTTGTTCGCCTTGGCGCTGGTTTTCGCCAGCTATAATCCGGAAGGCTATTCCTATTACCATTGGATCAAAGCCAGCCTGGATCAGCCGGAAACCGGCCTGCTCGGCTCCAACGCCTTGAAATTTTTGGCTGGAATCGTGCTGTTGACCGGCTGGGTGGTTTACGCGAACGCCACCCGCAATTCTTTGGGCCTCTTCGGCGTGAGCTTGATCCTGGCTTTGTGCGGCGGGGTGGTCTGGCTGTTCGCCGAAATGAACCTGTTCAATCCGGCTAACGTCCAAACGATTGTCCATCTGACGGAGTTGGTGGTCGGCGTCGTGCTGGCTTTGGGCATGTCTTGGTCGCACATCAGCCGCCGCCTGAGCGGGCAAGTCGATATCGACGATCTGGACGATTGAATTCGCCAACTCGCGGCAAAGCGTGGCGCGGGGTATGATCTTAAAGTTTCCATTGCAATATAAAAACGATGAGGATGTTATGTTGAAATTCACTGTTTTACCCTCGGCTATGCTGCTGTGCGCGGTTGTCGGCCACATCCCGGCGAGCTTCGCGGAAACCCCGCCGCCCGCCGCAGCCCCGGCAGCGGAGCGCAAAGAGGTTCCCCAGGTGTCCGATGCCGCCGAGCAGAAGATCATCGAGCACATGATCGAAGTCAATTTGACCCGCCTCAAGGGCTGGCCGGGCATGGTCTTTTACTGTCCCGCCGAGGAGTCGAAAACGCCGGCCTTGAAGCAAGTCTGCCTGGACAGCTATAAAAACCTGGAAACGTTGGCCGTGCAGCACAACGTCAAATTCCACAAAGCCCGCAACGCCAACGACGCCGCCTTGCTGCCGCATATCACCGGCCGGGCGAAAGTCATCATCGACGTTATCGGCACCGAGCCGGGCGCCGAGCCTGCGGCGATCTCCGTCCGCGTCAGTGTCCTCGCCCATTACGCCCACGCGGTGAACCGCGCCACCGAACTGCCCCAACAAGACACCACTCTGCCGAAGCACCCGACCCTCGTGCCGCAGCATGTGGACGCGATCCTGTGGGAAAACACTATCATCAAAGCCGGGACAGGCGGGCTGGATCCGTTGGTGCAACCGGTTGTCCAAGCCGTCAACGAGAAGTTGAACGCCTTCTTCGCCGATTACGACAAGGCCAATCGTTAGTCGAGGCCGGGGGGTTACCCGGATGGACGCGGCTTGTCGCCTTTAACAGCGCCTAAGGACTGACAGGATATGAGTCGTTCGCGAATCTTGCCGGACAGATTGAGCTTTCTCGGCTACGACGAGCATTGCCGGGAAAATCTCAAGGAACTGCAAGCCTTGCTGGCCCCCGCCATTGACGGCCTCCTGGACGATTTCTATGCGTTCATGAGGAGCCGGCCGGAAACGCGGGATCTGCTGCCCAGCCGCGAAGCGCTGGTGCGGGCTCGCAATGCGCAGAAGGCGCATTGGCTGCAAGTCTTGTTCGGCGGCGAGCTGGGCGAAACGCATTATGCGCAGGCGATCCAGATCGGCCGCGCCCATGAGCGCATCGGTTTGGGCTTGAGCGCTTATCTGGGCGGTTATTGCATCGTGCTGAACCGCTTCGCCGAGCTGATCGCGGAGCACTACCAGCACGACGCCAGCGTTTTGAGCGACAAGCTCCAGTCCATCCACAAGGCGGTGTTTCTCGACATGGACTTTGTCATCGAAAGTTATTTGGACGCTAAAAACACGTCCATCCGCAAAATCTTGCGCAGCGCCGAACAGTTCATCGCCGAAATTGAGCAGATCGACGATGAAATCGCCGCGCTGGGCCGCCGCCTGCCGCCGCAGACTGAGGCGCTGTCGAAAAACCTGGAAACTTGCCGGGCGCAACTGGAACAATTGGCGGGAGGCTTGGCCGGCGACAAGCCGGGGCGTGCCGGTCTCCAAGCGGTGGAGCGGCTGCGTGGCGCTTTCGCGGCCTGCGAGGAAAGCGCGGTCGCCGTCAGCGGGCATTCGCAAATCCTTTCCCAGCAATTAGACCGCCTCAACACTGAGGTGGCCGCCCGTAAAAACCGCCATCGGCTGAATTTGGGCGCGCCACCGCCGCAAAGCTTTCTGTCCCGCTTGAAACAGGCGGCACGGGTGCTTTTCCCCGCCGCCCCCGGCTGACAGGCTCCGCGATGCTTGCTTGCAGCGACGGCGGCGACAATCTGACACTTTTGGAGAAACCGCTTTGAAGCAGGCCTTGGAAATCGACACCCCGATGACGCGCGCGGAACTGCGCGCCAGCCTTTCCCTGGCCGGCATTTACATGCTCAGGATGCTCGGCCTGTTTATGATTCTGCCGGTGTTTTCCATCTACGCCCGCCACTTGGAGGGGGCCACCCCGGCGCTGATCGGCTTGGCCATTAGCGCTTACGGCCTGACCCAGGCGCTGCTTGGCATTCCGTTCGGCCTATGGTCGGATCGCGTGGGCCGCAAAAAAGTTATCGCTGTCGGCTTGTTGATTTTCGCCGGCGGCAGCGTCATCGCCGCCTTGTCCGATTCGATTTACGGCGTGATCTTGGGCCGTGCCGTGCAGGGCGCGGGCGCGGTGGCCGCCGTGGTCATGGCTTTGGCCGCCGACCTCACCCGCGAGGAGCACCGCACGAAGGCCATGGCCTTGATTGGCATCAGCATCGGCATTTCTTTCGCCGTCTCCATGGTCGCAGGCCCGGTGCTGGAGGGGGTGATCGGCGTCAAGGGCATCTTTTGGATCATCTGCGGCCTGGCCCTGGCGGGCATCGCCGTGCTGTATGGGGTGGTGCCGACGCCGGTGGTGAGCCGCTTCCACCGCGACACCCAGGCCCAGCCCGCGCAATTCGGCAAAGTGCTGGGCAATCCCGAACTGCTGCGCCTGGATTTCGGCATCTTCGCCCTGCATGCTATCCTCACCGCCACCTTCGTGGTGATTCCGCTGGTGCTGCGCGACACCGTGCAATTGGAGACGGCCAGCCACTGGAAAGTCTATTTGCCGGTGTTTTTCCTGTCGTTGTTCAGCATGGTGCCCTTCGTCATTTTGGCGGAGGCCAAGCGCAAGATGAAGCCTGTGTTCGTCGCTTTCATCGGTGTCATCGCCCTGGCCGACGGCGGCTTGTTATTCGCAGGCGGTAATGTTTATGCCATCGGCTTTCTGTTGTATGTCTTTTTCACCGGCTTCAATCTGCTGGAGGCGACCTTGCCGTCGATGGTGTCCAAGATCGCGCCTTCCGAATTGAAAGGCACGGCCATGGGCGTTTACTCCACCGCGCAATTTTTGGGCGCCTTCGTCGGCGGCGTCAGCGGCGGAACGATTTATGGCGCGTTGGGCATCCCTTATGTGTTCGCTTTTTGCGCCGTGCTGGCTTTGGTTTGGGCCTTGGTCGCCTTCAAAATGGCGCCGCCCCGCCATCTCAGCTCCTTGCTTATCAACTTTGGCAATCTGAGCGTGTCGGATGCGCTGAGTTTGTCCGCGAAACTGCGCGAGGTGCCGGGCGTCGTCGAGGCGGTGGTGCTGGCCGACGATGGCGTGGCTTACCTGAAAGTGGAGAAGGAGAAGCTGGACAAGCCGGCTTTGGAAGGATTGCTGCCGGAGATTGGCTGATTCGCCCGCATGGATTGGCGGGCCTTGACGGCTGGGTTTCAAGTAAACACACTAGCCTGGCGGGAAAAACCAGCGCGCGACGCCGCTGGCGCGTAGGCGGCGGCGGTGCCGGGCGGATAAGTGGACGCCGACCTGGCGTAAAATAAATTTCGACCCGAGGAGAGTCCTTCGCTTATGAATGTTCGTTATGTGTCCGACCGGGCGTCCGGCGGGGAATGGGCGCTGACGCGCCGGGGCTTTGAATATGGCTGGATCAAGCGGGAGGGTCGGCGGGCGACGCCTTCCGCCGAGGCGGTCAAAACGGCATGGGCCAGGGACGAGGCGATTTTCCTGCCGGGTGTCCTGGCCGATGATTTGCCAAGGTTCCAGGACGATATAGCCCGGGCGCATCGCTTGATGGAGCGGACGCGGGCGGGCGAGGGGCTTTCCGAGTTGCTGGAAGAGCCGCCTTACGCGGAGCGCTTGCAGCCGGTGTTTGATTTGTCCGGTTCGAGTTTCGAGGAACACGACGACCAGGGCATCGAGAAAGTGTATTTCGACGCCTGGCAGGACGACGACATAGTCGCGGACAATCTTTGGTGCAAGGCGTCCTGGCTGTCGTTCGACGAGGAGGAGGGCAGTTTGCGCTTCCGCTTTTCGTTTGGCATCGAAGGCTACGAGGACGTGGCGGCCGACCCGGAGCGCGAGCTTTGGGCGGCGCGGCTGACCGACGCGGTGTTTCCCGAATCGGCGATAGTCACCGGGCATGCCGGGCTGAACGCGCTGCTGGCCGGGATGCTGGATTGCCCCGGCCTGGCGTTCGCCGAGCGCATCGTCTATTTCAACGCCCCCAACGGCGGCGCGCAGATGCACCATGACGTGGAGCGCGGCCATGACGGCGTGGTGTTCGCGCAGTTGAGCGGCTCGACGTTTTGGCTGGCTTTGTCCAAGCCCAAGCTGCTGGACGAGATCGACGGTTTTCTGGCCCAAGCGCCGGCCGGGGATTGGGCGGCGTTGCGCAAGCTGGCCGCCGACCGCCCGGCTTTCTCCGCCTATCTTGACGATCCCGACCATGAGCTGGCCGAGCAGTTGCTCGACCGCGAGCCGGCGTTTTTAGGTTATTTGATCGGACGCGGCCATGCTTACGTGCTGGAGCCGGGCGATGTGCTGTTGATGCCGCAGCTTGCCTTGGACACCTGCGTCTGGCATTCGGTGATTTGCCTGGGCGAGGAGGCGGGCGAAGGCTTGAGTTTCGCGTTGACGCGGCTGGGCGGTTGACGGCGAAATTTTGCAAATTGGCTATTTCATGTGAAACTTCCCCCGGTCGATTGCAAAAACCAATAGGGAACGAGCCATGCCCAGATTCTTCGCGCCATTCGCATTGGCGCTTCTGAGTTCTTTGTTGTCTAAAGAAGCCGCCGCCGATGTGTACAAATATGTCGATGGCAGCGGCCATGTTTTTTACACCGACAAGCCCAAGCATTCGGGATTCAAGCTGATTTTGAGTAGCCCGCCGCCGATTTTGCCGACTCGCGAGGACGCCCGGCGGATGCGCGTGCCGGTTGCGCTGGCGTCTCGACGCGGCGCGCAATTGAGCGCCGCCCGCGCGCAAAGGCAGATGGAGTACGCGCCGCTGATCGACGCGGCGGCGTACAAGTACAGCCTGGACCCGGCCTTGTTGCATGCGGTCATCCGCGCCGAGTCCGGTTACAATCCCGGGGCGGTTTCCAACAAGGGGGCTGCGGGCCTGATGCAGCTCATGCCGGCCACGGCCAGCCGTTTCGGCGTCCGCGACCGCTTCGACCCGCAGGATAACATCGAGGGCGGGGCGCGCTATCTCAGCGAACTGCTCGACATGTTCCCGTGGGATGTGAAGTTGGCCGTGGCGGCCTACAACTCCGGTGAGAACACGGTGAAGCGATACGGCAACCAAGTGCCGCCGATCACAGAAACCAGGAATTACGTGGAGCGGGTGCTAAGTTACTACAACCGTTGAACGGTCGGGCCGCGCGTTTTTTTTTAAGCGCCGGCCCCCGCCAGTATGTCCACGCCAAATTTTTCCAGCAAGCCGACCAGCCGGATCAGGGGTAGCCCGACCAGTGCGTTGGGGTCGGCGGTTTCCAGCCGCTCCAGCAGCGCAATGCCCAGCCCTTCCGATTTGAAGCCGCCGGCGCAGTCGAAGGGGCGTTCCTTTTCCACGTAGCCTTCGATCTGGGCGTCGGTCAGCGTGCGGAAATGCGCCAGGGTCTGGTCTATGTCGGTGCGGGCTAGGCCTTTGGCCGAATCCAGCACGCAGACGCTGGTGAAAAATTCGACGGTCTTCCCCGAGGCGGCGCGTAGCTGGCTGGCCGTGCGTTCCGCGTTGCCGGGTTTGCCGAATTGAACGCCGTCCAGCATGGCGACTTGGTCTGAACCGATAATCAGGTGCGCGGGAAAGCGTTCCGCCAAGGCCCGCGCTTTTTCTTCGGCCAGGCGGCGCGACAGCGCTGTCGGCGTTTCGCCGGGCCTGGCGCTTTCGTCGATGGCTGGAGCGGCCGCGGCGAAGGGCAGGCCCAGCTTGGCAAGCAATTCCTGGCGATAGCGGGAACTGGAGGCGAGGATTAGA
>Ga0265327_10003121_pt1 | contig 16292 bp, 12 predicted proteins | sample 41621metaG_FD_202089 | JGI IMG/M metagenome (GOLD analysis project Ga0265327, IMG submission 202089) | Rhizosphere microbial communities from Carex aquatilis grown in University of Washington, Seatle, WA, United States - 4-16-21 metaG | ecosystem: Host-associated > Plants > Roots > Rhizosphere... | reverse complement strand
GGCACCGGCACCGAATTAGGCGATCCGGTCGAAGTCGCGGCGATGACCCAAGCGTTTAACGCCACCGCGCTCGATCCGGACAACCGGAAAAAACAATATTGCGCGATCGGTTCGGCCAAACCCAACATCGGTCATTTGAACCATGCGGCCGCCATTGCCGGTTTGATTAAAGCGGTATTGGCGTTAAAACATAAACAATTACCGCCGAGCCTGAACTTTAACAAACCCAATCCGAAAATCGATTTCGAAAACAGCCCGTTTTACGTCAACACCAAACTGCAAGACTGGAATACCGGCGGTGCGCCGCGCCGCGCCGGGGTTAATGCGTTCGGCATCGGCGGCACCAACGGTCATGTGGTTATGGAAGAAGCGCCGCCGGCGCAACCTTCTACCGGTGCGCGTCCGCATCAAGTGTTGATGCTGTGCGCCAGAACCCCAACCGCGTTGGATAAAATAACCGCCAACTTGGCGCAACACCTTAGCGATCACCCCCAGGCTAATTTAGCCGACGTTGCCTTTACCTTGCACATGGGCCGCAAAGCTTTCGATTATCGCCGCATAGTCATTGCCGACACGGTCGAAGAAGCGATTGAACGTCTGCGCGACAAAAATCCGCAATACGTTTTCGAGCATTACCAAAAAGCCTCAACGCGCCCGATTGTGTTCATGTTTTCCGGCCAAGGCTCGCAATACGTCAACATGGGCAAAGAAGTCTATCAAACCGAAGCCGTGTTTAAACACCATCTGGATTATTGCGCCGATTATTTAAAACCGCTGTTAAACCTCGATTTGCGTGATCTGCTTTATCCGACCACGCTGTCGGTAGAAGACGCCGCCGCGCAACTGCAACAAACCGCAATAACCCAAGCGGCGTTGTTTAGCGTCGAATATGCGTTGGCCCAGTTATGGCTGTCCTGGGGCGTCAAACCCAAAGCAATGATAGGCCACAGCATCGGCGAATACGTGGCCGCGTGTCTGGCCGGCGTTTTCAGCTTGGACGATGCACTGGCGTTGGTGGCCGCGCGCGGGCAATTGATGCAAACGGTTGCGCCCGGCACGATGTTGGCGGTTTCTCTACCTGCCGAAGAACTGCGCGAAGTGTTACCCGAAGATTTATCGCTGGCCTTGATCAACAGCTCGTCGCTGTGCGTGGTTTCAGGAACCAATGAAGCGATTGCTGCGTTTGAAGCGCAGATGAAAGATCGCGATGTGCGTTGCCAAGCTTTGCACACCTCTCATGCCTTTCATTCGCAAATGATGGCCGGCATCGTCGAGCCGTTCACCGCGCGGATGCGTCAAACCACTTTGAATGCGCCGCAAATTCCTTATTTATCCAATGTCACCGGCACCTGGATTACCGCCGAACAAGCCACGAACCCGGATTATTGGGCTCAGCATTTACGTCAAACCGTGTATTTCGCTGAAGGTTTGGAGCAACTGCTTTTAGATCATCAGCAAATTCTGCTCGAAGTCGGTCCGGGGCGCACGCTCAGCAGTTTGGCCCGGCAGCATCAAGCGAAAAAAGCCGAGCAATGGGTATTGACCTCGTTGCCGCATCCGCAGGAAAACCAAGCCGACGGCGCCTTCTTGCTGACGACGTTGGGTCGCTTGTGGTTGGCGGGGTTGGTCATTGATCATAAAGCGTTTTATAAAGGCAGAAAACTGCACCGCACCGAATTGCCGACTTACCCTTTCGAGCGTCAACGTTATTGGATCGATGCGCCGAAGCCCGGTCAAAGCAATGTGACTCAACCGCAAGGTTCGTTGTCGCGTCTTAGCACCCTGGATCAAGACGAGGTTGTAGAGCATATCCATTCCGCCGAGGAAAAAATCCGTTTTGCCCCGCGCAACGCAAAAGAACAGCGCTTGACCGATATTTGGAAAGAGGTTTTGGGCGGCCATGTCGGCATCCACGATAATTTCTTTGAACTCGGCGGCAGCTCGTTAGTAGCCAGCGTCGTTGTTGCGCGCATTTGCGAGTGCTTACGCACGGAATTATCGATCAGCGAATTTTTAAACGCGCCGACGATTGCGGAATTAGCTTTAGTGGTGACAGCCGATGTGCCTGAAATCGGCGACGATGCAACGGCGGCGACTGAAACCGCCAGCGCCGACGGCGGACAATGCTTAGTCAAAATCAAAGGCGGCGACGAAGCGCGTCCGATCTTGTTCCTAGTACATCCGATAGACGGTTATGTCAGTTTTTACCGCGACTTGGCGCAAGATTTACCGGCGCATCAAGCGGTTTACGCGTTTCAAGCCTTGGGACTCGACAGCGCTACCCAAGCGTTAACAGAGGTTGAGCAGATGGCTGGCGCTTACCTTCAAGAAATGCGCGGCAAACAGGCGCACGGCCCGTATTTGTTGGGCGGCGCTTCATTCGGCGGCTTGGTGGCTTTTGAAATGGCGCAGCAATTGCTGCAAGCGGGCGAGACGGTAAAACTTCTGTTTATGATCGACAGCCCGGCGCCGGGACAAAACCTGTTTAAAAGCGAAAAGGACAGCGACATTCTCGCCTTTATCGCCCGTTATTTGTTGAAAATGGGCGATAAGGCGCCTAGCGCTGCCGAGTTGGAAACACTGACAAGAGCACAACAGCTTGAAACCGTATTGGAACAGGCTAAGCAGCTGAACAGTTTACCGGCTTCATTTACCGCCGAGCAATTGCAATGCTGGCTGAGCGTTTTTAAAGCCAACAGCGTTGCGATGGGGCGCTATGTGCCGAAGGATTATGCCGGACATCTGACTTTTTTCCGCGCGCAACAACCCTGGAACGCTGAAAACCCCGGCCATCCCGAGCATTTCTGGCTGGAAAAAGCACAACAAGGCATTGAAATTTCGAAGATCACCGGGACGCATATCAGCATGAACCTGCAACCCCACGTTGGCGAAATTGCGCAAAAACTGGCGCGTTATTTTTAACCATAACGCGGTTTGTTGCTTTGTTAACGGCGAGTTGATGGGTTTCAACAAATCGGCTTTCCGTTTAACAAAGCATAGACCTGAGCGCTTGATAAAAGCTGTCAGGTCTCAATCCGGGGCTTTTCGGCCCACTTAAAATTGGTGGCTGTAAAGAGTTTCATCTGTTGTTAAATCAGCTTAAACCGCCAATTTCAATCTTTAGACTTTTACCCAATGAGGAATGCCATGAACATGAAGAAGTCGTTATTAAGTCTCACGGCGATAGTCGGGCTGCTGAGTACAAGTGTCGGTTTTGCGGTCATGCCGAACAATAGATCGGGCTATATTGATGCAAACACAAGCGCCACCGTTGACTGTAGCGCCAGCCGCTTCTTTCCGGGCGCGCCCCCCGGAACCACCGTCGAGAACGAGCAGGCGGGCGGACTGCAAACCGATTTTTTAATCACCAATATTTCCGAAAATAAAACCTTGTTAATTACCCAAATAAACGTTTACGCGATGACTACAGGCGCAGTCATCGCAAGTTATACGCCTCCGTCGCCGCCACCGCCATCATCCGATCCCAGCGACCCGGTCTTTAAATGGAAATTAAAACCGCACGAAACTACTCGTTTATTTAAGGAAGCTGTTTTGCCGCCCCAGGAAGTCGCCAATCCTAATTTGTTATGGAATAGCGTTTCGTTCACGGTCAAAGCCGGCAACGATACGAAAATTCTCGCCCCGATGGTATATGCCGATTATGCGGAATACAAAACCCCTGCATTAGGCGGCGCCATTATCGACCGCATTCGCGCCAATTGTGTGTATCGTTAAAATGCTTGGCTTATTCCTTTAACACTACAATCGAGAAAGATGATGAATATAAAAAAACTTTTGCTTGGCGTCAGTGCTTTAAGCGGATTAATAGGCGCTCATACTGCGATGGCCGTTCCTGTCGGCGGCAACGCGATGATAAGCACCGCTAAAATCGTATGCACCGCGTCTTTGTCGGGCGATGTGCCTTTGTCTACGGTGACGGGGGCGGGTCAACAACAAGGGATAGAGTCCAGTTGGCTGATTAACAATCTCTCGGAAACGGATTCGTTAGCTATTACGCAAATAGATTCTTACGATATAAACGGTAAATTACTTGTTAGCTTAACGCCGGCTTCTAATCCCGAGTTGCCGACTGAAACCAATGGCTTCTTCACATGGTCGGTGCTCCCTCATCAAGTCGCCCGTTTTCCGCATGACTACAGCATGATTTATCCCGATGCCGCAACCGGTGCTGCCGGTACCGAGCCAAAGTTGGTGCGCTGGTACAACGTTGTTTTTACTTTAGCAAACGCCACTCTGCCAGGGGCGGAAATTGCGGCGCCGTCGGTTTCCGCCGCCATGGTTGAAAGAGGTCCCTATACCGTGCAACCGACGCCGACGGTGTCGGGGCAAGCGCCTGTTATTTCGCGGACGCGTAATGAGTGTACTTATATGATGTAACAATGGCGGGCTCAGCCCTAACTATTCAGTGAAAAAAGAATCGGCTTTATCAAGGAGCCGCTGCAACGATGCGTTTATGTTATGCGGCCGAATAGAGATGCCATCAGGCAGTTGGAGTGCAGGCTTTGCCTGCTTGCAGGCAAAGCCTGCACTCCAACTGCTTCGGTTTGAATTGATAACCGTCATGTTGCTCGATTAATTCAGTGTCCTATATCGGGCCAACGAAGAGTATGTATTATTTGTTCGCAAGAAAAAGCTACCGCTTCGTCTTATTCCACGCTTAGAAACGGTCTTTCAATCGCCTGATTTCCGCAAAAACGTCCACCGGCTTGCCATTGACTTTATTGACAGTTTTTTGCAGCGCCAAGCTGTCCTCCCTGAAAAGCGGGTTGGTCGCTAATTCCTGTTCTATCGTTGACGGCACGGTCGGCAAATGTTGTGCTCTGAGCTGATTGATAAGCTCCATTCTTTGCCGTAACTGCCGGTTATCGGGTTCTACCAGCAAATCGGCCATTGGCTTGGCTGTATTCATGAGCGCAATAGATTTGGGTTGATCAGGGCAAGGCTTTCAATTTCTGCAACGATTGCCACATCTGTTCCGCCGTGCCTTCAAACAAGCGTCCGCAGCCCATCACAAACAAGGTGTCTCCGCAAAACAGCAGGTTGTCGTCGGCAAAATGATAAATAATATGGCCGCTGGTATGGCCGGGAGTCGAGAGGATCTTCGCCGAATGTTGGCCGAGGTTATTACGTCGCCGTCAACACGGCTCAGTCTTTTATGTGTCCCGCCTTAAACGGGACGCTATTTTGCTGGTCTCTTTTCAAGTATCGCAGACCTCGGATGAGCGATGAGACCCTGCTGGCGATGAAGTGGAAAACGGCGTCTAAATTTTCCAGTAGACAGTAAGAGTAAACCGAGTAAACAAGCAATATCATATTGAAATTATTATATAATATTTTTTCTCAAAAATTCAGCCCCGATTAGTGGCAAATATTAAAAACCGTTTTCCATAAAACACGCTCACTCACAACCGTTTTTGTGACTATATGCGTATCGTTTGCTACGCTAAAATTGTTCCCAACCACTATTGCCAGCAGATTGCGATTCAAGATTAGCTGCATGTTTTGCTGAGATATGAGCGGTTTTTTGAGCCTTCGTAGCGGGCTCTATAGAAAAAGAACCGCCCTCTCCAGGGGTATCGTCATTCATTTTAAAATGCGCTACCGTGTTGTTCAGGTATTGCGTTTGTTCTTCCAGCAGTTCCGCGGCCGCTGCGGCTTGTTCTACCAAAGCGGCATTTTGCTGAGTTGTGTCATCCATCTGGCAAATAGCCATATTGACTTGCTCAATCCCGGAAGTTTGCTCCACAGAAGCCGTGCTGATTTCGGACATGATGGCAGTAACATCGTGGACAGCGTTAGCGATGTCCTCCATCGTTAAGCCGGCTTGCGTGACCAGTTTGCTGCCGTCCTCAACCTTCTCAACCGAATCCCCGATCAGACTTTTGATTTCCCCTGCCGCACTCGCAGCCCGTTGTGCGAGATTGCGTACTTCTCCGGCCACCACGGCAAAGCCTCGCCCCTGATTTCCGGCTCGGGCCGCTTCCACAGCAGCATTGAGCGCAAGTATATTGGTCTGAAAGGCAATACTGTCTATCACTGACACAATCTCGGCAATCTTGCGTGAGGATTCATTGATTCCGGTCATCATTTTTATTACTTGATCGATCACTACGACCCCCTTTCCCGCGGTATTCGAAGCGCTAACGGCAAGTTCACTGGCATGTTTGGCGCTAGCGCTGTTTTGCTGCACAATTGAGGTCAGCTCTTGCATACTGGCGGCGGTCTGTTCCAAACTGGCTGCTTGTTGTTCGGTGCGGTGCGACAAAGATGAGTTGCCGGTTTTGATTTCTTTAGCCGCAATGCGAATCGATTCAGCGACATCCTTGATTTGACCGATAATAGCATTGAGATCATCCACCATGGAATTGGCATCCTCCTTAAGCTCTCCCAAAGTGCCTGAATAGTAATTAGTGATTTTTATGCCCAAATCGCCATGAGACAAGACATTAAATACCAGAGCCGCTTCTTTAAGAGCGGCTTCGGTCGTTTGCATGAGCTGATTGATGGCTTCGCTCAACTCATGGAAGAAGCCCATCTTACCCTGCATAACAATGCGCTTGGAGAAGTCTCCCATAACAGCGCCTACCAAAATAACGGCCACTTCTTTTTCTACGGTAGTCTCAGCCGTGCGATCCAGCCATTCGGCCACCGAGCCGATAATCTTGCCTTCCGGTGTGATTACCTGACTGACCGTCACCTCCATAGAGCGGTCAACCAAATCAACACTGACAATGCTGGAGCCGACAGTCGGGTTGACATTTAACTCCTGATACGAGAAAACCTGGTGAAACCTGTCAAGGTTAGTGCCCATCAGATTGGCACTGGAGAAATTCGGTAACAGCTCGCGAATGCCGGTTTCAACTTGTTTGAACATATTGATGATCGATTTATTGGCGTAAATAATGTTGCGGTCGTTGTCGGCAACAATCACTCCGGTACTAACGTTATCCAAGGCAATCTTAATGCGCAGATTTTCGTCGGCAATGCGCTTGGCTTCCGCAACATCAAAACCCAGCTTGATCTGCATAGACTTGAGCCCCGCCTTGACTTTGCTAACTTCATGTATTCTTCTGATGTTGATGATGTTCTTGTAATTGCCTTGAGCGATTTGAGCAAAATCTTTAATGGTGGCATTAAGCGGACGCACTAGGGACCGATGCAGAGACATGCTCAACCACAGAATGAATAAAATACCTACAACGCCTAAAATGCAAGTGATCTCACGAATAGTGTAGTAACGCAATTGACTGGCCAGTATTTCCTTTTGGGTGTCGTCGATCTGAAATTGCAATAACCGTTGGGCATCCTCATTAACCAGTGTATAGATAGGCGTTAGCTTGTCCTTAATAATTTTATCGGCAAGCGCGATATCATGGCTGCGCAATGCCGAAATGGACGGCTGCAAGATTTCTACGACAAAGCGATTTTGGTCGTCTTTGAACTTGTCCAATTGATTTTTTTCATTTTGAGTAAACGAACCTTGAGGGTACTCATCAACCATTTTGTTGATCACCGCGATGTTTTGTTCTATTTCGGCCGTATTTTTTAGAATCACCTCGGCAACAGGGTTGAGCAGACTGGTGGAAAGATAGATGTTGTTAATCTGCATTAGTTTCTGAATTTGGGAAACCTGATTCAACGGCAACATGTGATCGTTTAAAACAGTAAACAAACCTTCGCTATCCTTCTTCATACCGATGAGTCCCATAGCGCCGATAACAAGCAACAGAATTAACGTGAAAGCGATTAGAATCGATAAACGGATTTTAATGCTGATATTTTCTAATGAAGAAAATGCCCCCAACAGTGTATTTTTGACGATTTCCCCATCCTGTATTTTTAAATTACCCGCCTTGCCTTCCCGAAACTTCAGATAGGCGGCAGCGGCCTCTGCAATTTGCGATTGGCTGGGTTTGTTGCGTACCGACATATAGCCGATCAGAATATCGTTTTCATAGAAGGGTGTGATATTAGCCAGCACCCAGTAAAAGTCGCCGTTTTGGCAGCGGTTTTTGATCATTCCAGTCCATGGGCGGCCGGTTTTAATCGACTTCCACAAATCCTCGAAAACTTCTGCCGGCATGTCAGGATGGCGCAATATGTTGTGCGATGCGCCGATTAGCTCCTCCTTGGTAAACCCGCTAATTTGAATAAAATCCTGATTAGCATAGGTAATTATTCCCTTTAGGTCTGTTTTGGTGACAATCGAATCAGTCTCTGTAAGGACATATTCAACATCGGTGATCGGCATGTTAATTTTCATAGAGATACTTATTGCTGGAAATAAAAGGCTTCGTCTGCGCTCTGCTCGCTACCAAGCCCGTTTGTAGCTTAAAACTCATTGCGGGCATAGTTCGGCCAGACCAGCGCCGAGTTCGGCGAAGTCTTCCGCAGCGCGACTTTTGGGCGCGTAGTAACGGATAGGCTTACCTACCGCAAAGGATTCGGCCAAGCGAATGTCATTGCGAATACCCGGCATTACCCGATGAGCGCCGAACTGGCGAGACACTTCTCCGGTAACAAGCCGGTGTTGGCGGATATGTTGCGTTGCCATCATGGGCAGAAAGCCGAGAATCTTGAGATTGGGATTGTCCCCAGACATCACCTTAAACATCACTCTCATTAATTGCCGTACCCCTTCATAGGACAAATGATGGGGTATATAAGGCACCAGTACCCCGTTCGCCGCAGAAAGCGCGTTGAGCAGTAGAACGTCGAACGAAGGCGGCGTATCTATAATGATCACGTCGAAACGTTCCGCGATTGCGGGTTCGGCAAACGCACGTACCAGACGCCGCGTGTCGCGGTTGCCGCTGCCATGCTCGAACGACTGGTCAGCCGGTGCAAGCGCGAGATTGGCAAACGCCGTTTCCTTTACCGCCATAACAAGCCTGGCCTCCGGATCGATAAAGAGGCTGTGAGCCGTGTGTTCTCCGTGCGCCACTTTGACGCCTAAACCCACTGCGCAGTGTCCTTGCGTATCTAAATCCACCAGCAGCACCCGTCGCCCGAGAGCGGCCAGTTCCGCAGCGATATTGACCGATACGGTGGTCTTGCCGGTGCCGCCTTTGCGGTTGGAAATTGCGATGATAAAGGGGGATGTTTTCATAAGAGTTCAGTCCAACGCGATGGATGGCAAGCTAAAATCCTTCCAGGGAGCTTGGATTTCGGCACAAATCTGTTGGGAACAAATTGGCATTATAACCCGAAAGCCGTCATGCAGGAACCGGGCGTCAATCCATGCCGAAATGACAATACTGATCGTGCGATCATAAATATGACAATATTGAATTAGGCATGGCCAACTCAAAACAGTTCGAACTTGGGCGGGCTTTCAGCCTGCCTCGATGCGTTATTGGATGGAGCATGGCAACTTTCAATCAGCAGATACTCATCCAGCATTTTGCGCATTTGCACATGAAGCTCAAGCAAGTCGGCATCAGGGGCATTGATCCGCTGGGCAAAGCCCTGAAACAGCTGGTTACGCTTGGCCACCGCATCTTCGATACGCTCGATACGTTGCCGCACCACATCCTGAAACTGAACCTGGCCCAGAATTTCGCCAATATCCGCCGTCACACTGGTGTTGTACGCGGTCACCACGGAAAACAGCGTCTTGTAATACTGACGCATATCTTCGTGGCTTTCTTGCAGACGGCTGATGGACTCGACGGCTTTGGCCGCACCGCTCATTTGTTGCGCCGATTCTTCGATAAAGTTGAATTTGAGGCCACTTTGCAGAGTGTGCTGAGCTCTTTCGATCATCACCGCCAACTTGTCGGAACGCAGCGAAAGCTTATGCATTTCAGCAACCACTATCGCAAAAGCATTCCCGAATTGGCCGGCATGCGCCGCCACAGTCGAAGCATTAATGGCCAACACATCGGCTTGACGGCTGAGCTCACTAATGACAGCGACATCTTTAACCAGTTCAGCGATCTCCTTTCTGACTTCCCGGATAGTCTCCAGTTCCTGCTGCAACCGCTCGGGCAGTGTATGCACGAAGTTGCCGATCTTGACGATGAAATCGACGCTTTCGCCGATGTCATGCGCCATGCCATCGACCTTCATAGGGGCGTTATCTATGTATGACTTCAGCGTATTGGCGGCATGGGTGAGCTTTTCTACCTCCATGATCAGCATCATTGCCGCATTCTCGGTGTCGCCGATCACTTCTTTAAGTTGCGCGCCCATGGCCTCGTCAAGGCGTAGGTGATCCTCCACTATCAAGACGGCCTGCTCACTAAAATGGGTACGGCGGGATGCCATACGCATCAAGTACCTGTTGTTGGCAATCAGGATCAGCGCAGACGCTATCAGGATGGCAACATCCCGATAGCCTCCCGGCAGATGATTCAAATCACTCTGAAACAGCAAAGCCGCCAAGCCAACCGCAACAAGCTGCGCCAATACCCTGTATGTGGTTCGGCTCAGCTCCTTACCGGTAATAATCGGCAGCTCAGTTGGGTGGTGGTCAGCATTGGTTTCTAATGACATTAAACTAGGCCCCCGGCAGCACCTGCTTGATAATATTCAGCAAAACTGCCGGAGTTGTTGGTTTGACTACCCAACCGGTCGCGCCCAGTTTCTTGGCTTCATCACGTTTGGCCTGTTGGCTTTCGGTGGTCATTACCAAAATAGGCGTAAACCGGAACGACGGTAACGCCCGGATGTTCTGAATCAGCTCGATGCCATTCATATTAGGCATGTTGATGTCGGTGATGACCATGTCCGGTTTCAGGCCGCCTTTAAGCTTGGCCAGCGCCTTAACACCGTCATCCGCCGTCTCGATGATTAATCCAACCGCTTCCAGATAAGCTTTAAAGCTCATCAGCACGGTGGCGGAGTCGTCCACAATCAGTATGTTTTTTGCCATGTTATATTCCTTGTTTTAAATTCAGGGCTGCTTCCAGCCAAACGCATAATTTGGCGTCCTTAGGCCAGACTGCGATGGCGGGTTTTACGGCCATTATGACTTGCAGATTGGCGGCATGCAGATGCCGGCAATCGTCAAGGTTCAGCTTGCTTTTCGGGTTTTTGATCAACCATTCCAGTAGTTCCTCGGCCTCTTCTACACCGACGTTATCTTGAAATACCGCCACTTTTTTCTGGTAGGTAATTGCCATTACACAAGCTCCTTCGGGTTCAAGACCATCAGCACCGAGCCGTCTCCAAGCAAGGCCGAACCGGCGTAACCGGGCAGTCCGCCGATGATGCCGGCCATGGGTTTGAGGATGATATCCACGGTTTCTCGAAAATCGTCCACCAGAATACCGACGTGTTCGTCATTGATGCGCACCACCAGCGTCGCCAATTGGTCGTCCCCGTTGGCGAGCGGCTCCGCATCAATCGCCAGCAAGTCGTTGAGAGCCAATAGCGGCACGATACGGCCGCGCAGCACGGTGGTCCGGCGTTTCTTGATCGTGCGCACGGCTTTTCTCGGTACCCGGACGGTTTCCACCACCATATCCATCGGTACGCCGAAAATCTGCCGGTCGGATTCGACGATCATCACATTGGTCACCGCCATCGACAGCGGCAAGGACAGACGGATGCGCGTGCCTTTGCCCACTTCGCTGTCCAACGTGACCGTGCCGTTGACTTTTTCCACCGCGTTGCGCACCACGTCCATGCCGACGCCACGGCCGGAAAGATCGGAAATCACCGTCGCCGTTGAAAACCCGGCGGCGAACACCAAATTTACCGCCTCCTGGTCGGTCAATCGCTCCATCGTAAGTTCATCTATGATGCCTTTCTCGTAAGCGTTACGCTTGATGATGTCCGGGTTAATGCCCTTGCCGTCGTCGGAAATTTCAATGTAGACCCGATCCGCCTCCTGGCTGGCGCGGATGGTCAGACGCCCGGCCTCCGGCTTGCCCGCCGCACGCCGTATTTCCGGCGTTTCGATACCGTGATCCAGGCTGTTGCGCACGATATGGATCAACGGGTCGGCCAGCGCTTCGACAATGTTCTTGTCGGCTTCGGTGGTTTCGCCTTCCAGTACCAGATTCACTTCCTTGCCCAGCTTTCTGGAGGTATCGCGCACCAAGCGGGGGAAGCGTTGGAAAATGAAAGAAACCGGCATCATCCGTACCTGCATGATGACATCCTGCATTTCTTCGGCGATGCGGTTGATGACTGCATACTGGTTTTTGATATCGCGAGCCAGTTCGCGCACTCCGTATTGCGTCTCCGCACGCCCGGCTAGATAAGGCAGACTATTCTTGGCCACCACCATTTCGCCGATCAGAGCCATTAAATTGTCGATTTTATCCTGATCCACTTTCAGCGTTTTCGGCCCGCTGTAGACATCCTCGGCGCGGCGGCCGAACTTGCTTTCCGCTTCCGCCTCGATAAGTCCATTGCGTAGCGGCACGGCTTTTGCCGCCTCAGTTGCCGGGGCAGCGTCCGTTTCCGGCAACTGCGCCTGCAGCCATGCCCGTAGCGGCGCTGCCTTGCCTGCTGCCAAAGCGTCGGCTAGCGCCGTCTCCAACATCGGCAATATATTATTCCGCCCCGCCGCCCGATGGCTGGCGGCCAGCGCCGCGGCAACGCCATTCAGCCTGCCGGGCAGCCATATATCGCCATCCGGTAGGCTGAGAACTTCACCTTGCGCCTGCAGGATGTCGTAAAAAGCCCGAGCGTCGGCTTCCGATAACGCCTGCTCGCCGAACGTCTGATCATCGACACCGGCGGCTTCAACCCTCGGCTTCAGCGTCGACCAGAGCGGGGCTGCCAAGGTGCTTAGCGATTCGACCAGATACCGTTGCGCGCGGCGGTTGTCGGGCTCCAGTTCAAGCACCAGCACTAACCAACGCAATGCCGAAGACAGCCACAGATCAGGCGAACACAGTTCCTGCATGGTGCGGATCACCGCTTCCAGACCCGACATGTCATCGGCTTCCAGGCGGCTTAGCGCATCGGCGACAAAATCCTCATAGACCGAACCGCCGCCCGGCTCTTCCGGAGTATCGCCCTGAGGCAGCGCCAGCACAATGGGCGGGACCGGGACGATATGTATCTGCTCCGGAGTGTAACGGAAGTGTTCGTACAATTGCTCCGGCGTAGCCGTGGTCAGTGCAAGAAATACCAAATTGCAACGATAGGCATCCAGCTCCGCCGGTTGCGGCCACGGCTCAAGGGCGCGTACCGAATACCAGACGGCTTCCGGAATCTGCCGGGCCTGGAAAAAAGGATCTTGGCCCATGAAAAAGCATTCCGAATCCGGCGTGTATTCCACAAGCAGTAAGCTAGCGCCTTTTTGCGCGTCCCGGTACAGCGCCATGCGCTGTTCTTCCGGCAAGGCTCCCAGCCCCGGTAATTCAGGCACTGGCCTATCCGATGACGCTTCGGGGTCTAGCGCAAGTGGAGGATTATCGACGGCTACAGCCACGACGGTTTCGCTGCCGATCAGTTGCCGCAACAATTCGGCCAAGCTAAGCGCATCTTGCGCATAATCCGCACCAATCTCACCGTTATTCGCGGCTATTTCGTCCACTAGTAAATTGACGAAATCCATCGCATCCAGTAGCCGGTCCGCCAGTTCCTGAGAATAACTGATGCGGCCGTCGCGGACAGCATCCATCATATCTTCACCGGCGTGCAGCACTCTTGTCATTTCCGGGAAATCGAACAAACCGCTGTTGCCTTTCAGGGTATGTACCAGCCTGAACAACTCGTTCATCATCACTGTACTGCCGGGATCTTTTTCCAACTGCATCACCTTTTCGGCGATACCTTGCAGGCAATCCCGCGCTTCCGAGAGAAATTGTTCCAATAACGGGGTCATGTCAGCGTCTCCCCCAGTAACAGGCGGGCGTAACTCAGCAACCCATCCGGTTTCACCGGTTTGATAAGATAAAGATTGGCTCCGGCGCGATAAGCCTGTAGCCGGTCATTGGCCTCGGCTTCAGTCGACACCATGATGGCCGGTGCCTGAGCGATGGTTAAGCTGCGCATTTCCTTGAGGAATCCGTAACCGTCCAGCTTGGGCATATTGATATCGACCACATACAGGTCGAAAGGCGTCTGTAAGGTTTTTTCCAGAGCTTCGATACCGTTGATCGCCTCTTCCACGGCATAGCCCGACGATTCGAGTATGTTGCGGTGGTACATGCGTACCGTGGCGGCATCGTCGACGATAAGGATACGTTTCATTCTTTACCCCAAGGTTTTTGGTACACCATCGCTTCCGGGAACTTGCGTATCCGAAACAACGAAGAAATCCGGCTCATCGATTCCGAATGGCCGAGACAAACGAATCCGCCCGGATTCAAGGCGTCGAAGAAAGTCTCCACCGCCTGTTGGCGCGACATGTCATCGAAATAAATCAGCAGGTTGCGGCAAAAAATCACGTCGAAGTGGCGATAATTGCGCACCTCGGCGGCTTCCGTTAAATTGACGCGGGTAAATTCCACCGATTCGCGTAAGTCTTTACTGATCTGGAAACCGCCGGCAATGGGCTTGAAATATTTGTGCAGCAGCGCAGGCGGCAAGTGTTGAACAGACCGGTCCGAAAACTGGCCTTGCCGTGCGCGGGCGATAATGTTGGTATCGATATCCGAAGAGATGATTTCCACATCCCATTTGGCAATGCCCGGCCAATATTCCAGCAGATACATCACGATGGAATAAGCCTCCTCTCCCGAAGAAGAAGGAATCGACCAGATACGAATCGGCGAGTTGTCTTTTTTTCGGTCGGTAATTTCAGCCAATATCGAGTTGACCAGGCACTGGAATTGATATTCTTCGCGGAAAAAATAGGTCTCGTTAACCGTCATCAGGTTGACCAGCGCCTGCAACTCCTGTCCGCTGTTGGCTTCAAAACGCAACATCATGAAGTAGTTTCGGAAGGTTTCCGAATGGGTCGCTTCGATACGCTCCACCAAGCGTTTATCGACAAAGTAGCGCTTGGTTGCTTCGAACTGGATGCCGGTCTTGCGATAAAAATATTCACGAAACTTCCGAAAATCTTCCTCGCTGATAGTGATTTCTGCCATTCGGCTCAATTCTCGTTAATGCGTTTCAGCGCCAAATCGACGGCAAAGCAGATATAAGGCTCATCAAAAAACCTCGCTTTAAGTTGCTCCAGTGCGGAGCGGGAGGCCGATGTTCCAACCTCGACCAGCAAATCCAGCGCAGTAGCGCAGACATTGATATGGGAATCTTTGTCGATGACGCTGATTAACCACGCCTCCACCTGCGGATGGCGTAAGGATTCCAAAATATTTACCGCAAAAATACGCACATCAGGGTCCGAGTCGACCAGCAAATCGCCCATAATAGGAGCAACCTCTTCCGGTAATTGCTTCATGGCTTCGATGACTTCATTGCGTACGGCGGCATCTTCGCTACGCAGGCATTCCACCAATCCGGTCACGGCGGTCGGATCGCCCAGACTGATCAGGGTTGCCAATAGGGCGTCGCGCACGCTCGGATCGGCCTCGCCTTTAAAGTGTTGCACCAGCGCCCCGGCAGCTTCCGAAAAGGCCGCCAAATCCCGCGCCGCCCAACGTCTGGCAGAGGGGTCGGCATCCGCCAGTTCGGCCATCAGACCGGCAAGATCACGCGGTCTCCGGCGTTCATCGCTATCGATTATCTGGGGATTGTGTTGTTTAACGATAGGCATATCTGTGCTCCTTAGTGGTCCTTTAGCGGGTCCAGGCGATAATTTGGTTGGCAATTTTGCCTGCATGCAGCACCACCGAAGCGCCGCCGCGCTTAATCAACTCCGCCGGCATACCGAACACCACGGAAGATTCTTCCGATTCGGCGATAGTGCGCCCGCCTTTCCGTTTAATGTCAGTAAAGGCATCGGCGCCGTCGTAGCCCATGCCGGTCAGCATTACGCCAATAACGCGCGACAGGTCGCAATGCTCAAGCACCGAACGGCCCATCAACTCTACCGATGGATGCCATAAAAAATCGGTGCTTTCCGGTCGGGCCAGCACGGTCAGCTTACCGGCGCGCTTTACCACCACTATGTCGGCCCCGCCCTTGCCGACATAGACGGTGCCGGGTTCCAGCGGCATCGGGCGCGAAACCTCGACCACCTGTAGCTGACAAAGGTCATTCATGCGATTGGCAAACGGCAGCGTGAAGCTGGACGGCATGTGCTGCGCCACCAGCACCGGCCAAGGAAAATCCGGCGGTAACAGCGGCAAAATGTCTTCCAGAGTGCGCGGACCTCCGGTAGAAACGCCGATAATGACCAGCCCCTCACCGACAATACCGCGCCGCACCAGTGCCTGTGCCGGTGGCTGTGCCGGGGG
>Ga0265327_10003120_pt1 | contig 16304 bp, 10 predicted proteins | sample 41621metaG_FD_202089 | JGI IMG/M metagenome (GOLD analysis project Ga0265327, IMG submission 202089) | Rhizosphere microbial communities from Carex aquatilis grown in University of Washington, Seatle, WA, United States - 4-16-21 metaG | ecosystem: Host-associated > Plants > Roots > Rhizosphere... | reverse complement strand
GGCAGTTGACCCGGGAAGGGATCCGGATCCTGTGGCAACGTCACCGTGAATGTGGACCCGCGCCCAAGTTCCGTCTGAACTTCAATTTGCCCTCCCATCGCCTGAACAAGGCTTTGCGAGACCGAGAGCCCCAATCCCATCCCCGGTTCTACAGTGCCATGCTTGGTGGTAAAGAACGGGTCAAAGATTTTTCGAAGGATGTCGGCCTGGATCCCCGATCCATGGTCCACGACCTGGATGGCAACGTACTTTTCCCGGGACTGGATGGCGACATCGATCCGGCCGGCATTGGGCGAGGCCTGCACGGCGTTCAGCAGTATGTTGTACAGGACCTGCTTCAATTCGCTTTCCGGAAGTCGTACCAGGATCGGATGCGCATCCCTGTTGGCAATCTGGATCGTGACGCCGTGGCGACGACAGGCGCCGGACAAAAGTTGTATGGTCTGCTGGGTCATCCGGATCAGATCAAAGCAACGATCGGGCGTTGGCTGAGGGCAATGCAACTGATACAGCTGTCGGACGATTCCCCCGATGCGGTCGATTTCGGACTGCACCATTTCGATCAGCGGCAACTCTTCAAAATCGGCAGGAAGGCAGTCACGAATCAATTCGACGGCATTCCGGATCCCCGCGAGCGGATTGTTGATCTCATGGGCCACGCCGGCAGCGAGTTGTCCAAGTGCCGCGAGCCGGTCCACCTTGGCGCGGCGATCTTCAAGTTCCATCAGGCGGGTCGTTCGTTCCTGAACCAGTTGCTCCAGATTCTCGGCATAGTCGCGAATCTGCTGCTCCATCCGCTTGCGGTCGGCAATATCGCGGACACTGGTCCGGAATCCCATGTTGACGCCGTTGTCGTCGGCAATCGACTGCCAAGAGATTGCTCCCCAGTGTTCATGTCCGTCACGGGTGAGGATGCAGAATTCGATGTCGTTTCCCGGGATCCCCGCGGCAGCCTGCTGCAGCACTTCGGCGATTCGTGGACGGTCGCTTTCCCTCACCATGGGCAGTGGGTACCGCGCCATGCTCAGGCATTCGGGAACGCTGTATCCAGTCAATCGAGCGACGGCATGATTGACCCAGAGCAGCCTGCCATCGGGGCCATGCCAGCTTTCCCAGTCATAGGTGCAGGCCGAGATCGCACGGAACCGGCGTTCGCTTTCGCGCAGAGCGAGTACAGACTCGGTCGTAAACACCAGTCCCGCTGGCAGCGCGTCAGCAGGATCCGTGGAGGGGGGCTTCATAAGTTCTAGGGATACCCGCGGCTGATGGGGACGTCAACGGCGGCTCGATCTGCGTCGGGTTACCTTGCCTCGCTGGCCAAAATCGCTTCCAATGCGTGACCGATCCAATTTGACCGATCTGTTTCGCAAGGACTGAGGTGCTTTGACATGACTGTTCGATCACACAATCGTCGCTCGTTTCTTCAAACGGCCGCTGCCGGAGCGGCGACGGTACTGGCGGGGCCGGCCATTCTGCGGGCGGAAACGAAGAAGACCGAGCTTCACGTGGCGGCGATTGGCGCCAATGGGATGGGATGGTCTGACCTGTCGGGCGTCGGAAGTCATCCCAAGGTCAAGTTTGTCGGATTCTGCGATGTCGATTCCTCCCGCTTCGACAAGATCGACAAGTCGTATCCGGGAGTACCGCATTTTGCCGACTATCGCGAGATGATCGAGCAACTGGGTGACAAGCTGGATGCAGTGATCGTCTCGACCCCCGATCATATGCACGCTCCTGCTGCCATGTTCGCGATGAACCGCGGCAAGCACTGTTATTGCCAGAAGCCACTGACGCATACCGTCTGGGAAGCCCGGCAGTTGCGGTTGCTGGCGGAGAAGAAGCAGCTGATCACGCAGATGGGGAACCAGATTCATTCCCACGTGGCGTATCGGTTGGGGACCCGCCTGTTGAAGGAAGGGGCGATTGGGAAGGTTAAGGAAGTCCATTCCTGGGTGGGTGTGAAAGGTCAGCAGTATTACGCGGGGACCAAGCGTCCGCCGCAGGCGGATGTTCCCGCTTCACTCAACTGGAACTTGTGGCTGGGAGCGGCGCCTGAGCGGCCTTATGCCCCCGAGGTCTATCATCCGTTCAAGTGGCGCGACTGGCAGGACTTTGGTTCAGGGGCGCTGGGTGACTTCGCTTGTCATATCCTTGACCCGGTGTTCACTGCGCTCGACCTGACCGCACCGAACTCCATCCTGGCCGAGCACCAGGGATTTAATCCGGAGATGTGGCCGGGGCCCGAGACCGTGACGTATGTCTTCCCTGCGACGAAGCACACGGCAGGCGACACGATCAAGGTGATCTGGCGTGACGGTGGCATGAAGCCCCCGCGCGAGTTGGCTCAGCTTCCTGAGGGGGTAGACCTCCCCGGAGGGGGTTCGCTGTTTATCGGCGAGGGAGGCACGATGGTTCTGCCGCATGTGGGAATGCCGCAGCTTTATCCGCGGGACAAGTTCGCGACGTTCAAAAATCCCGAGGAAAAGGACCTCAGCCACTGGCATGTCTGGGTCGACGGAGTTCTAAACAACACGAAGACCAGTGACGGGTTTCATTATGCCGGTCCGCTGACCGAGACCGTGCAACTCGGCAATATCGCCGCGTTGCATCCCGGCAAGAAACTGGATTGGGACGTGAAGGGACTGAAGATCACCAATCTGCCCGAGGCAAACAGCCTGTTGACGAAAAAGTACCGCAAGGGATTTGAAGTGGAAGCGGTGACCTGACTTTTCGCGGGCATCGGCGCAGTCAGGTGGAAATGAAGCGACCCGGAAGTCCTTGAGCGATCGCTCGCGGGCTTCCGGGCCATTGTATTGGTCGGCGATCGGAATTCGCGTGACCATTTCTCACGTCATTTCACTCGAACAAGCTTCATGAGACGGCCGGAGACATTCCAGTCCTGGACGTACAGGTTGCCGTCCTTGTCCCAGTAGGAACCATGCGTCCCGCTGAAGACCCCTTCGACCCATTGATCCTGCGGAATGTTAAAGCTTCCTCCCTTGGCGGGATCCGGGTTTTCACCCAAAGTGGAAATAATCTGGTTGCTCTTGTCGAGGATCACGAGCCGTCCCTGCAGGTCCGGCACCGAGACATAGTCGCCCTGGACGGCGGCGGAGGTTGGCATTCCCAGTCCGGTGATGACTTCAGCGATGTATTCACCATTCAAATCGTAATGCAGCAGGCGTCCCTTGGGCTGGTGATTGCGATCGCAGATCAGCAACCGGGGTGGTGAATAGCGGGTATCCAGCGTCATCCCGTGGGCAGTGTTGAACTGCTTCAGGTCATTTCCCTTGGTGCCGAAGTGCAGAATGTATTTGCCGTTCTTGTCGTACTTGAAAATGTGATTGCTGGCATATCCGTCCGACAGAAAGATGTCGCCGTTCGGAGCGACGGTGATGGCGGTGGGAGCCATCTTGGTCAGCTTCAAACCGGATTCTTCGGGGAAGCGAAGTTTCAGCACGATGCTGCCGGTTTCGGCGTTGAACTTGATCCCTTCACCGGCGGCATTGCGGGCGCCGTAGATGAATTCTCCCTCCGCTTCGTCGCGGATTTCCATGTCGTGGATGTTGGTGTACTCGTCGCCAAGGAACCGGCGGATCACCTTCCCATCGGGCGAAAAGACGAAGACGCCGATGTTGGCACTGGTGTAGATGTTGCCCGCCTTGTCGATGACGACACCGCCGTGCGTTGGTCCCAGGACCGATTTCCCTTCGGGGCTGAAACCCCAACCCGGGACGGTTTCGAAGGTCATGATCCCTCGTCCCGTTCTGACGGGCTGCGGCTTGTCGGCGGCGGACGCGGAGAGCGCCAGGCTGAACATCAAGGCTGCGGTGATGGGAATCAAGCGGTGTTTCATGGTCTGGCCTCCTGAGTGTCTCTGGGTGTGTCCCGGAATCGGGTTCTGTCTCCTGTATCGTGGTCATGGCGAAATTGCAAATCACATCTGGGTGCGCCAATGGGTTGGCGGGCTCTGGTCTTGAAGTGAGAAGGTGACCACGGTGCAAGGTGGCGAGACATCGGCCAGTTGCGGATTTCTCGCAGGGAACCGGCGTGGTGGAAATGTTGATTCCCGCCACAGGTTGTTAGCATAGGCCGCCCATTTCTCCGGCCCTGGGGAACTCATTGATTGGGAGAGGACGATGCTGATTGGCTGTGTGATTGCGTACATGATTGCCACGGTGGCCGTGGGGGTCTATGCGTCCCGTCGTGTGAAGGACGCCAAGGATTTCATGGTCGCGGGACGATCGTTGCCGCTGTACATGAGTTTTGCTTGCGTGTTCGCGACATGGTTCGGCGCGGAAACGGTACTGTCTGTCTCGGCCAAGTTCGCCCACAAAGGACTGGGGTTCGTGTCGGGTGATCCGTTTGGCGCGTCGATGTGCCTGGTGCTGGTCGCGTTCTTTTTCGCCCGCACGTTTTATCGGATGGAACTGCTGACAATTGGCGACTATTACCACCTGCGCTACGGTAAGTTCGTCGAAGTTATTACCTCGCTGGGAATTGCCTGTTCGTATCTTGGCTGGACCACGGCGCAACTATCGGCACTGGGGCTGGTGATCAACGTGCTGTTCCCGCAAGTGCCGCCGACCGAGTCGATCATCATCGGGGCGGTGATTGTGACCGTTTACACGCTGTTCGGGGGGATGTGGTCTATCGCGCTGACAGACGTTGTCCAGACCGCGGCGATCGTGGCGGGTCTGATTGTCGTTGCAATTCTGCTGGGAAATCTGGCAGGCGGGTACGATGTTGTTGTTGCGGCCGCGCAAAAGGAAGGGAAACTGACCCTGTTCCCGCATCTGACCACGTCGGCTTGGATGGTCTTTGTCGGCGAATTCATCACGATGTCGCTGGGATCGATTCCGCAGCAGGACGTCTTTCAGCGGGTCACGAGTGCCAAGGACGAGCGGACTGCCTTCATTGCGACCCTCTGCGGGGGGCTGTTCTACTTCGGATTTGCGTTTGTGCCGATGTTCATCGCCTATTCGGCCGTCGTCATTGATCCGGACTACGCGACCATGTTCACGGCGACAGAGACCCAGAAAATTCAGCAGATCCTGCCAAAACTGGTACTGGATAAGACACCGATCTGGTGTCAGATCCTGTTCTTCGGGGCGGTCCTGTCCGCAATTCTGTCGACCGCCAGCGGCACCCTGCTGGCCCCCGCAAGCATCCTGACGGAAAACGTGTTGCAGCCATTTACGAAGCATTTCAGCGACAAAAAGATGTTGTGGTTGCTCCGTTCTTTGCTGGTGGGAGTCGCCGTCGTCTCCACGTCGATTGCGATCAATTCGACGAGCACGATGTATGAGATGGTCGAGAGCGGGTACAAGGTGACGCTCGTCATGGCATTTGTTCCGCTGGTCTGCGGAATCTACTGGCGGCGGGCGACGACTCAGGGGGCTGTGTTCTCAATCCTGTTTGCCGTCCCCGCGTGGCTCATCGCCGAATACCTGCATGTCGAAGACAGCCCCCAGCTTTGGCGGTGTGTTCCGCCTCAGTTGTATGGCCTGGCCTGGTCATTCATCGGGATGCTGGTTGGGTCGATGATGCCCCCCTGGATTCCTCATACTGAGCCTGATCCCGCGGTCTTGGCGCAGAAACGCGGAACCGCCATGGGACACTAACGCGGATTTCCTGTCGATGCGGTGTTCCGCAGGGCAGAGCGACCACGTCAAATCTCCGATTTCGCAGGAAACGAAGCTGCGACACGCGCGAGCGGCGCGCTCGGTTTGGAAACATCGATTGCAAATCTGAACCCACTCGGGGAAACTAGTTTTGTATTCTGAGGGTGTGCCAAAACGGAGAAGGACGGGTGCTCGTCACGTCCGCGACTGGCCGATACCCTTGGAGTGGCAGGTTCGTACGGTTGGCCAGTTCAATCCGTAGATTCCGTGGTCGGGATCTGGACGGCAACAGACTCCGGGACCTGGTTCTTCAATGAAGGGTTTGTGGTTGAACATCATGCAGGCGCTCGGACAAAAGAATGCCAGGTCAAGGATCCCCATTTGCGACGAAGCCGCACGTGAAGGGATGCGACGGGCGGGACGGTTTAATGCCGAGTTGCTCGATTTCATCCGACCGCACGTCAAAGCGGGCGTCACGACCCTGGAACTGGACCGGCTGGCGTACGAATACACCGTCGACCACGGTCATACCCCTGCGTGCCTGGGGTACAAGGGCTATCCGAATACCATCTGTACCAGCGTGAACGAAGTTGTCTGTCATGGGATTCCCAACAAGACGCCGCTGCGCGAAGGGGACATCGTCAACGTCGACATGACGACCATCGTTGACGGTTGGCACGGCGATTCGTCAGAAACATTTCTGATCGAACCAGTTGCCGAGGAAGCACGACGACTCGTCCAGGTGGCGTTCGATTCCATGTTCGTCGGGATCGACGCCATTCAGACCTACGGCAAGTTGACCGAAATTGGGCGGGCGATTGAGCGATTTGCCAAGCGGCATGGCTATTCTGTGGTTCAGGAGTATCAGGGGCACGGCTTGGGGCGGGAATTCCACCAGGAACCCGGAATTCCTCATTATGTTCCCAAGGTGAATCCTTCGCAGGTCGTCCTTGAGCCGGGAATGTGCTTCACCGTCGAGCCGATGATCAATGTCGGGACGTGGCGAACCATGCTCGACAAGCATGACAAGTGGACAGTCCGTACGATGGACTTGTCGCTGTCTGCCCAGTTCGAACATACGGTGCTTGTCACGGAATCCGGCCCCGAGATTCTGACTCAGACGGCCAACGGTCCCAAGCCGGGGCATCAGTTCTAACTCACTGTGCCGCAGCGTGTTAGTCGGAAGAATTGACGTTGTCCGTCACGGTGGATGTCGACGTTCGCTGGACTGCGCGGGGATTGGCATGACGGGCAACGGATTGTCAGCCATGTTCGGGCGGGCTAAGATGTCGTGATCATCTGCCAGAATTCTCGGGGCATGCGGAAAAGGCGTTCGGTTCATGAATGAACGACTGAATTGGGTGCTGCCGTCGTTCGAGATGACCCGGATCGGGTCACTGCGCATCCGACTCAGCCTCTGGTTCCTGCCGATCCTGCCACTGTTCCCGCTCCGCTTCGGCTGGACTCTGGGGATGGCCGTTCTGGGCGTCCTGATTGTCTCGCTATTCCTGCACGAATTGGGGCATGTTCTGTTCGCCCGCATCACGGGGGGGACCGCTTCGGAAATCCACATCTCGCCGTTTGGCGGGCTGGCCACCGTTCAGGCCGGGCGGGGAATTCGATCGCAGCTGCTCACGACCGCCGCCGGACCGCTGATGAACCTGATCGTCTGTACGGCGGTCTTCCCGGGCTATTACATGCCAGAAACCCTCTGGCGAATCCTGAATCCGCTGGAATTTCCTCTGGCGAAATTTGGGGACGAGCGGTTGCTGGCGCAATTCGGCCTGGTCGTTTTCGCCGTCAACTGGATCTTGTTCGTTGTCAACAGCCTGCCGATCCTGCCGCTGGATGGAGGCCGCATTGTTCGTACGCTGCTGCTGACCCGCAGAATCCACCCGGAACTGATCGACCGTTATGCGATTCAGTTCAGCATGGTGATGGCCGGAGTGCTGTCACTGGCAGGCCTGTATGGAAACTGGGCGATGGTCGTGTTCCTGGCGGCGGGACTGTTCATGATCAACATGGTGCAATTCTTCGAGCATGAAGCAATTGACCGGGAAGAAGAATCGTTCCTGGGCTACGATTTTTCCGAGGGGTATACGAGCCTGGATCGGTCGGCTCCCCCGACGGCCGGAAATGCTCCCGCCGCATCTCAACGCAGCCTGCTCGAACAATGGCGTGAGCGGCGACGACAACAGCGGGAACAGGCGATCCGCCGTCAGCAGGAAGAGGCCGAGCGGCAACTGGATGACCTGCTGGCCAAAGTTCATGCCCACGGAATGGGATCCCTCACATCGCGCGAGCAACAACTGCTTAAACAGGTCAGCGACTTGCTGCGCGAGCGAGGCAAGCGTCCGACCTGACAGACATTTCTTCGCAGGTCAGCAATTCTCGCGAAGTCTGTTGGCGAAGTCCCGCGGAAAACGCCGGGCGGTCGGCAGGAACCGGATTCGTGGCCCGCTTTGCGGAAAGCCGTAGTCGATCGCGCCCGCCAGGACAAACGCTGCCAAGCGGAGCGATTATGCCGACTTTTCCGATTCGCAGGAAGAATGCCGGAAATGCCGGGCAGGTTGTCCGCAGGTTTGATTGCATTTGAAATGAACCGGTTGCATGCCGCATTCGATGAACTAGAGTTCCGATGGCCCTTTTGCATCAAACTGGATTGAAGTTGTCGCTCTTCATCCGGCAGGGGGCTGGCGATCCGAACTGCCGGAGACCATCCGGCGCGCAGGAATTCGATGATGGCAACCTGGCTGCTCGAAACACCGTCCCCTGAGAATGCTCAAGTCGACAAGGGCGTAGCTGCATTCGACCTGGGGTTGGTCACCATGCTTCGCGAATTCAGCGATGCGACGGGGTTGCCCAGTGTGCTGATCGACCGGGAATTTGGTCGAGTCCTGGCGAAGTCGCATCCCGATTTGATTCCCTACGTGCCGCCGCGACTGGTTTCCCGACTGTCCGAAGTGACCAGTGTCGACATCGAAATCCTGAACGACGAACTGATTCAATTCCAGGTTCCGCTGCCGATTCCCGATGGTCCAGTGATCACCGGTTACGTGTTTGTGACCCAGAATGCCCACCCGCCGGAACTGCATCTGGCGGCACTCGAAGCCAAAGTCTCGGAACAAGACGCCGAACTCTGGTGGAAATCTGTCCCCGTCTGCGACGTTCGCATCCTGCGTCGACTGCTGGAATGTGCCCTGCGGCAACTGAAACAGCGCGACCGCGAATCGGAACTGCAGGTGGAACTCGATGCGCTCAGCCAGCAGATTGATTACACCTACGAAGAGATCAGCCTGCTGCACCGGTTGACTCAGAATCTGCACCTGTCACGTCCGTCCGAGGAACTGGCGGAACTGTCCGTGCGCGGGCTTTATCCGCTGATCGAATGTTCGGGAGTCGGGATCTGCATCGAAAACTCGGACCATTCCATGCGGTTCCTGTCGCAGGGGCGGTTGCCCTTTGATCAGATGGGCTTCGCCCGACTGCTGGCTCGATTTGACCAGCACAACTGGAGCAAGCCACTCGTCAAGAACAAGCTGCAGCATACTCTGCTGGGTGAGGACTTCCCCGGCTTGAAGAATCTGGTCATCGTCCCGATTGGGGACCCGCAGCATCGGCGGGGCTGGATCGTGGCGACGAATCTGCGCGGCGGCCGGGAGTTTGGCACGGTCGAAGCCAACCTGATCAGCTCAATTGCCACAATTCTCGGAACGCATATTCGGAACATCGAACTTTACGACGAGCACGACGAACTGCTGGTCGGATTCGTCCGTTCGCTCGTTTCGACTCTGGACGCCAAGGATCCCTACACTCGTGGTCATAGTGAGCGTGTTGCCCTGCTGGCACGACGACTGGGTCAGCAGATTGGACTGGAGACCAGCGATCTTGAGGACATTTATCTTTCCGGCCTGCTGCATGACATCGGCAAGGTTGGCGTCGATGATCGCATCCTGGCGAAACCTGGTCAGCTGACCGAAGACGAGTTCCGCCAGATCCAGCAGCATCCGATGATCGGATACCAGATCCTGTGCCAGTTGCGAAACCTGGCCCAGATCCTGCCCGGAGTTCGTCATCACCACGAGGCCTACAACGGCAAGGGGTATCCCGACAAATTGAAGGGCGAGGGAATCCCGCTGATGGCGCGGATCATCGCCGTGGCCGACAGTTACGATGCCATGGTCAGCGATCGACCGTATCGCAAGGGGATGCCGATCGAGCGATTGGAAGAAATCTTCCGTCGCGGGGCGGGCGAGCAATGGGATCCGCGAGTGATCGACGCCTACTTCCAGTCGCGCGACGATTTCCGCCAACTGTGCGATTCGTACTCGTTGTCATCCGGCAATCTGCTGCGAGACAAGTCGACGAATCGATCGAGCCTCGCAGCGAGCCGGGCGCTCCTGAAGCAGTAATGCGGGCGCGTCGATTCGATCCCATCACCCTGCGCACCCTCGGTCGCGCCGTTCACGGGATGACGCACGACGTCGCTTTCGCATACCGCGCCAGGGCCATCAGCGGGAAGTACAACCGGTAGTAGTGGTATCTCAAGTAGAAGACGCGGGGAAATCCGGTTCCCGTGAATTCGGTTTCGTGCCAGGTGCCGTCCGGCTGCTGGGTGCTCAACAGGTAATCGACACCGCGCTGGACCGAGGTGGAACCCGCTTCTCCCGCGGCGATCAGGCCCAGCAGAGCCCAGGCCGTTTGAGACGCCGTCGGAACGCCCGTGCCGCGCAGGCTGGGATCGTCATAGCTGCGGGCCGTCTCGCCCCAACCGCCACACGCCTGTTGCTTCGACTTCAGCCATTCGGCCGCGCGTCTCAGGCGAGGGTCACTCGCCGGGACACCGTTGGCGACCAGTCCGACCAGGACCTGCCAGGTTCCATAAAGATAGTTCACGCCCCAGCGTCCGTACCAGCAATGGTCAGGTTGTTGATCTTTCCAGATGAAGTCCATGGCCCGCTGGTGAACCGGTCCGTCGGCCGGAATCCCGAGCCCGGCGAAAGACTCCAGCACGCGGGCGGTGATGTCCGATGTGCTGGGATCAATCATCGCGTTGTGATCGGCAAACGGAACCTTGGTCAGGACGTCCCGGGTGTTGTCGGCATCGAAGGCGCCCCAGCCGCCGTCACGGCTTTGCATCGCCTTCAACCACCGAACGCCGCGACGAATCGCATTGACCATCGGCGCCGCGGCTTCCAGTTCCGCGATCGCCTTCTCTGCCGTGGCTGATCGTCCGCTGAACACCACGGGTGAGTTCGAGTCCTGAGGAACGGATCCCCCCGCTTTTGGTTCGTCGAAGACCTCCATCGTCCAGTCGCGACCCACCCCTTCCGGCAGACACCGGCCCAGTGCAATCAGGGCCATGCAGGTGTCGTCGATGTCCGGATAGAATTCGTTGTTGTATTCAAAGTACCAGCCACCTGGCTGCACCGTGGGATGGGAAAGTGACCAGTCGCCCGGATGACGCACTTCTTTGGAAAGGACCCAGTCAATTGCCTTGCGAATCGCCGGATCATGACGGGAGACCCCGGCATCCCGCAGGGCGATCATCGAAATGATCGTGTCCCACACGGGGGAGAAACAGGGCTGCAGACGGACTTTGCCATGCTCATGAATGCAGAGCTTGTCGAGTTCCAGAAGTTGTTGCCGGATGACATCGGAATCATCCTTGTATCCCAGGCATCGCAATCCGATGATCGTCCAGACGATCGGCGGAAAGATTGCTCCCAGGCCATCGCTCAGCTTCAGTCGCTGCAGGATCCATTCTTCGCATAGCTTGATGGCCCGCTTGCGGAACGGCTTGATTCCCAGGCGTTCGCCAAACTTGATGGCGCGATCCACGACCTGAAAAAACTTCGTCCAGTTCAGCCACCCTCGCGAGCCCTCATGGTTCACACCGCCAATAGTTCGAGGCAGAGTCTTTGCGGCCGACGCGTACAGTTCATCAATCTGATGTTCCGGGGGAAGCGTTGTCTTGGGCTGGCAGGCCCACAGCAGGCTCAACGGAACGACGATCGTGCGCGACCACGACGACATTTCATAAATGTTGAACGGCGCCCACAGTGGCAGCAGGATCATCTCGGGAGGAACCGCCGGGCAAAGGTGATAGGGAATCAGGCCCAGCATGGCGAGGTAATACCGGGTAAAGCTGTTGACCTGTTCGACACCCCCGGCGCGAACAATGGCCTCACGAGCCCGGACCATGTAATCGGCCTGGGGGTCGTGGCCGGTGATTTTGAGTGCCAGATAGGCCTTCACCGAACCGCTGATTTCGATCGGGCCGCCGGGAAACATGGCCCAGCCGCCATGGTCGCACTGCTGCTCGAGCATGTAGGTCGCGCATTCGCGAGCCCGCGCCGATTGCCCCTGTCCCAGGAAGGCCAGCAGCAGGATGTATTCCGATTCCAGGATCGTGTCGCCCTGAAGTTCGGCACACCAGTGGCCATCGGCCTGTTGCAAACCGAGCAGGTGGTCGCGGGTGCGGGCGACTGCCGGACCCAATTGGCTGGCCAGCATCGCCAGGTCAACAGCCGGCCCCGATGTCGAAGTCACGAACGCGTGATTCCCTTCCGCGGACGATTCAATCTCTCCCGAACTCATTTCAGGCTGGTTCCTTGCTCGATTCCTTCCCGTGACTGTAACGCCATCCGGCGTGAGGGAAGATGCTAAGCCGAGACGGATGTTCCTGCAAGAAACTGGTCTTGTCCTGGCAACTGGCTGACTACGACGAAGCCACGCTTTCGATTGACGAACTCTACACGACGCCGTTGCTTCCAGGTTTGGCGATCGCCGTTCGTGAAGCGTTTTCCACGTAATTGGACCCGGCGTGTCGGCCACGATCAGATTCGAAGCGGCTGATGCTTTCTTCGGGTTGCCGCAGGGGCTACGATCGTCGGTCCAATCCGGCTCGTTCTGAGTTGGAATTTCGATCTGAACCAACTCACCGACGTCGCATCCATGACTGAATCGTCTGAGCCTGCCGTCTCGTCGACGGATTTTGTGCCTCCTCATCCCGGTTCGCAGCAGATGCCGCGCTGGGATGCGGGGGAATTGCCCGACGCACCCGTCTTTCACATGCGCAACCTCGCCGCGTTTCTCGGGCCAAGCGTGGTCATGGCCGCATCGGCGATTGGGGGAGGCGAATGGCTGACCGGGCCCCTGGTAACCGCCAAGTACGGTGGCGCGCTCTTGTGGCTGTCGACGCTCAGCATCCTGGGGCAGGTTGTCTACAACATCGAAATCAGCCGGTACACGCTGTACACGGGCGAACCGATTTTCACCGGAAAGTTTCGCACACTCCCCGGTCCGATGTTCTGGCTGGCCATTTACCTCGTCCTCGATTGCGGATCGCTGCTTCCTTACCTGGCATCGAACGCAGCCATCCCGGCCGCCGCCGTGTATATGAATCGATTGCCAGACACCGAAGCACGGTTTCTCAGCGCGACCAAGTCTGAGGAGACTGAGGACGACATCCTGGCCCATCGGTTTCTCAGGCTGGACGCCAACGGGGACGGTGTGTTGGTGATGGACGAGATCCCTGCGCGATTTCGCGAAAAGGTCAAGCCGCTGTACGATCGGTTCGAGACCACCGAATTGACAATGGCCACACTGACCCGCGACGGGACCATGCTGACCCGGGTCGGTTGCGTGCTGTTTCTGCTGCTGCTGATTCCACTGACCGTCGGAGGGAAGATCTATAACTCGCTGCGGGTCATGATGACCTTCAAGCTGGTGGTCGTGATGGGATTCCTGGTCTTCCTGGCCGTCTTCTATTCCAAGTTTGAGACCTGGTGGGAGATTGGTTCCGGGTTTGGCAAATTCGGCAATTTTCCTGTCGTGGCAGAACAGGACATCAATGGCAACGGAAAGCGGGATCCGGGTGAAGACAAGCACGTGCCCAAGGTGGAGAACATTGCCACGACCTGGGGGGATGGACGTCTGTTTCCAAACCTGGATCTGACGATGGTCGGATTCGTGGTGTCGATGATCGCGATTTCGGGAAACGGGGGGCTGACGAATACGCCCATCAGCAATTTCACGCGTGAACAGGGATGGGGGATGGGCCGACATGTCGGTGCGATTCCCAGTATTGTCGGCGGTCATGCGATTCAGTTGTCGCACGTCGGGATGGTGTTTCAGATCACTCGTGAATCGCTGGCGCGTTGGACGCGCTGGGTCAAGCATGTGGAACGGGAACAGGTGTGCCTGTGGCTTCCCGCCTGTTTCCTGGGACTGGCGCTGCCGAGCATGCTGTCGGTGCAATTCCTGGCACGGGGAACGGAACTGTCCGACAAGTACCAGGCGGCAGCGATGACCGCGGATGGCGTCGGTGAGGCAGTCGGCGGGGCTCCCGAGATCATCACCGGTCCCGAGGGAACCGCTCCGCAGGTCCGCCGTTCCAATCTGAACTATGGCTTCTGGTGCATGACCCTGTTTTGCGGATTCCTGGTCCTGGCAACCAGCATGGCCTCGACCGCGGACGGGGTGCTTCGACGCTGGGTCGATGTCTGCTGGACTGCGCTTCCCTTTCTTCGCAAGTGGGACACCCGGCATATCGGCAAGCTGTATTTCTCGGTCTTGTGCATCTATGCGGTGCTGGGTCTGTTCATGCTGTCATTCATCAAGGGAGACGTGCTGCTGATCTTTTCGGGGATGATCTACAACTATGCGCTGGGATTCAGCAGCCTGCACGTGGCCGTGATCAATACCGTTCTGCTGCCGCCGGAACTGCGTCCGACGATTCGCCGGCGGGGACTTCTGGTCGTGTTCGGAATCTTTTTCCTGACGGCCGCCGTCGTGTCATCAATCGTGGAGATCCCCAAGTTGATGAAAGAGATCAAGCGGCTGAATGCTCCTCCGCCGGTGGTCAGAACGGCGTAACCGTTCACGGGTCGGGGACTGACGCATTTTCACGGCAGAAAACAAGCACCTTCCATCGACGCGATAAGACTCCGAAGCACCATTGATCCGTGAAAATGGGTCTGTCCCCTTCGCTTACCCCGCCGCCAGGGACCCGGACCAGTGGCCGGACAACCCGTCAACAGTTATGTTTGCACGGTCGATGTTCGAGGAATCGATGCCCAGATCCAGAAGGCCAGTGAACTTGGAGCGAAGATGGTAACCGTTCACGGCTCGGGGGCTGACGCATTTTCACGGCGAACAACAAACATCGTCCATGGGCGCAATAAGACTCTGAAGCACCGTTTGTCCGTGAAAATGGGTCTGTCCCCCTCGCCCGCACGACTGAACAGAACAAGGATGGAATGTGAACGACCTTTCGAGTTGGATGTCGCTGGAACTGGCCACCGCCCCCTGGAATTCGCTGTTCGTCCTGGCGCAGCAGGCGAACGAAGCCGCCGAACCCGGGTTCAGCCTGATGGAACTGCTGCGGTGGGGCTTCGATCTGCTGCTGCACCTGGATGATGAACTCAAGAAGATCGTCCATCAGTATGGTGTCTGGGCTCACCTGATCCTGTTTGCCGTGATTTTCTGCGAAACGGGACTGGTCGTCACGCCGTTCCTGCCGGGCGATTCCCTGCTGTTTGCCGCCGGCGCATTCGCCGCTGACCGATCACTGCGGATTGAATGGCTGATCCCGCTGCTGATTGTCGCGGCGATTGCAGGAGATACTCTGAATTACTGGCTGGGTCACTGGTTTGGAGAACACGCGTTCAGTGGCAGGATCCCCTTTCTGAAGCACGCGCATCTGGAAAAAACTCATCGCTTCTTTGAGAAATACGGCGGCAAGACAATCATCCTGGCACGGTTTGTTCCGATCGTTCGAACGTTCGCGCCGTTTGTGGCCGGCATGGGATCGATGAACTACCGGCAGTTCCTGGTCTACAACGTGGTCGGGGGAATCGTCTGGGTCCTGATATTTGTCATGCTGGGGTTTTGGTTCGGCACCCTGGAGTTCGTGAAAAAGAATTTTGAACTGGTCATGGTCGCCATCGTCGGCCTGTCCATTCTGCCTCCGATCTGGGAACTTGTTCAGCACCGGTTGGCGAGTCGGCAGAGCAAGACCTCCCCCAATCCGAATATGGCGTCAGCTGTCGTTGCAGCGGATGCGATTCAAGAGATTGTTGAGACCGATCGCATCGATCACGCTGACTGACCAGAACCAAGTCCGAATTGGGCCGCAGGGCTGGGTTGGAGCGCTTGTCGTACCCACATCGTTGCTGAAAGTGAAGGTAGGCCGCCCCACCGAGTCACCACCACGGGGGATGGTGGGGATTCATTCCACATCGCTCCAACCGGTTGGAGCGCGTCATCGCGCAACCCCGGTACCGTTGCCGAGCACCAATTCACTTCAAAAACTTCCTGGCAGGGTGGCCGATACAGAACCATCGAAAGCCCCAGTTGACGCTCGGCCGACGTTGGTCGCGAATGTGACGCCGGCCGACCGGTCTTTTGCGATGCGCTCCAACTCCAGCCCCCGGCCGCTCGTTGGATCTGTGAAATCAACGCAAAAATGTGCGCCCAACGCGTCCGACAACTCCCGACAATGTGGAGTCTGGGAGACCTGAAGCGATGCGATCCATCCCGATCCCCTTGTTATTGTCAGGCGCACATTCGACGTCCGGCTCACCCTGCGAGCCAATTGATCTTGATGACAATTCGGCGATTGTGGGTACTCATCGACGAATGTGAACAGCCCTTCCTGTACAACGTTCACAACAA
>Ga0265327_10003119_pt1 | contig 16312 bp, 15 predicted proteins | sample 41621metaG_FD_202089 | JGI IMG/M metagenome (GOLD analysis project Ga0265327, IMG submission 202089) | Rhizosphere microbial communities from Carex aquatilis grown in University of Washington, Seatle, WA, United States - 4-16-21 metaG | ecosystem: Host-associated > Plants > Roots > Rhizosphere... | reverse complement strand
TGCCTTTGCTCGGCAGAGACCACTAGGGGCTGTTTCCGGGGGCGACCACGTGTTTCCTTCTTGGGCATGCCTAGAGGATATAGGCTCGGTTTATTTTTGCAAGTTATTTCTGACTCAGGAGACTAGAACGGATTAAAAAATACTCCAGCCATCCGGCTTTGCAAAATTATGTATTTGAACAAACTGTGCCTGGTTCTGATCGCGTTCGCTTCCTTTTCTGCCGGCGGTGCCGATTTCATCTCGACGGTTGAGCGGCCAGACAGTTCGCTGACCAATCACTTTTACCCTGGCAATCGCCAGCCGCTGGAGCCGAGCCAGTTTATTGCCTTGCCCATCGGCGCGGTGCAGCCAAAGGGCTGGTTGCTGGCCGTTTTGCAACGTCAGCGCGATGGCTTGTGCGGTCACCTGGGCGAAATCAGCGCGTGGCTGGAACCAGACGGCAACGCGTGGTTGAGCAAGGATGGCAAAGGCAAGTATGGCTGGGAAGAGGTGCCTTACTGGCTCCGGGGCTACCTCCAGCTCGCCTACCTTTTCAACGATCCAAAAATGATGGCCGCGAGCCAGGTGTGGATTGAAGGCGCGCTCAACAGCCAGCGGGCGAATGGTGATTTCGGGCCCGACCAAAAGTTTGACGACGATGGCACGCGCGATTTCTGGGCGAACATGCTGATGCTGTATTGCCTTGAAACGTATTATGAGCATACCAACGACGCGCGGGTGCTGGAGCTGATGACAAAGTATTTTAACTATCAGCTTACGCTGCCGGACAACCAGTTGCTCACGCATTACTGGCAGAAGATGCGCGGCGGCGATGAAATATACAGCATTTACTGGCTTTATGACCGCACCGGCAACCCAGATTTGCTGAAACTGGCGGGCCGGATACATCGCGCCACGGCGGATTGGGAAAAAACGGGCGACCTGCCGGACTGGCACAATGTTAACAACGCCGAATGTTTTCGCGAACCGGCCACTTATTTTTTACAGACCCATAATCAATCCGATTTACAAGCGACCTATGCCGACTTCAACGAAATCCGTAAACGCTTCGGTCAGGTGCCCGGCGGCATGTTCGGCGGCGACGAGGTGTGCCGCCCCGGCTATGCGGACCCGCGGCAGGCCATTGAGACTTGCGGCATGGTGGAACAAATGTTGTCGGACGAATTGATGATGCAAATCAGCGGCGATCCGTTTTGGGCGGACAATTGTGAACAGGTCGCCTTCAACTCGTATCCGGCGGCGCTCACGCCGGACCTGCGCGCCTTGCGTTATTTGACCGCGCCGAATATGGTCGTCAGCGACGCCAAAAATCATGCGCCCGGCATTGCCAATAGCGGTCCGTTTTTGCTGATGAACCCGTTCAGTTCCCGCTGCTGCCAGCATAATCATTCCATGGGCTGGCCGTATTTTGCCAAGCACCTCTGGCTGGCCACCCCGGACAACGGCCTGTGCGCCGCCGTTTACAGCGCCAGTGAAGTGACGGCGCGAGCCGGTAACGGTGCGCAAGTGCGCATCGCGGAAGAAACGCATTATCCGTTTGAAGATAAACTCCGCTTCGTCGTGCAGGCGGACCGGGCCGTGACGTTTCCGCTTTATCTGCGCATTCCCGGCTGGTGCCGGACGGCGACGGTTTCGGTTAACGGCAAAAAATCATCCCTCGCGCCGGCCGCCGGCCAATACGTGCGGATTGAGCGCGAATGGAAAAGCAAAGACGTGGTGACGCTGCAACTGCCGATGGCCATCAGCCTGCAACGCTGGCCGGCCAATCACGACAGCGTGAGCGTGAACTACGGGCCGCTGACCTTCTCGCTGAAAATTGGCGAGCGGGTGGAACGCGTGGACAGTTCCCAGACCGCCATCGGCGATTCGAGCTGGCAAAAAAACGCCGACCCGGTGCAGTGGCCCTCCTTTGGATATTATCCGGCCACGCCTTGGAACTACGGACTGGTGCTGGATGCTGCGCAACCGGAGAAATCGTTCGCGGTCCGAAAATTGCCCTGGCCCAAGGATGATTATCCGTTCACCGCGGCAAGTGCGCCGGTGGAATTAACCGTTGCCGCCCGACAAATTCCGCAATGGACATTGGACCGCTACGGACTGTGCGGAGTTTTACAACCCAGTCCCGCGCGCAGCGCAACGCCGGTGGAAAAAGTGAGCTTGATACCCATGGGGGCAGCGCGTCTGCGGATTTCGTCATTCCCAACGATTGGGACGGGAAGCGAGACGCATGAGTGGATTGCGCCGCTGGTGCCAAGAAAGTCACTCTACAAGGCGAGCGCTTCCCACTGTTTCGAGCGCGACTCTGTTGAGGCGCTGGACGACGGCCTGGTGCCGGCAGCTTCCCAAGATCAGACCATTCCGCGCTTCACCTGGTGGGATCATCGGGGCACTACGGAATGGGTGCAATATGATTTTCCGCAGTCCAAGAGAGTTTCTGCGGTGGAAGTATATTGGTTTGACGACACCGGCTCCGGGCAGTGCCGCGTCCCGAAATCATGGAGACTGCTTTACCTGGACGGCGGCGTCTGGCAGCCCGTGCCCGGCGCTGCGCCAACGGTTGCGACCAAAGACAGCTTTAATTCCGTCGCTTTCCCGCCCGTGACCACCGCCGCGCTCCGAATCGAAGCCGATCTGCAACCGGATTTTTCCGCCGGCATTTTAGAATGGCGTGTGAAATAGCAGGCCGGTTGAATCCACGAATGAACAACGGAACAGGTTTCAGGGCGGCAAGGTGCCGCTGCCAATGATTGAACAACGAAGAAACGAAGTAACAAAGTGAAAACGTTTAAGATTTCAGGTGCGACGCAACGCCACATTGCAAATTGGCATTTGAAAATAGGCCGCGGTGCCTTGCTATCCGGAGGGACGAGTTACACGAGTCCTCAACCCTGGGGACACAGAGTGGTTCAATAAAAACAGTAGCCGAAACGAGTGGCAGCCAAAATGGATTTAACCGAAGGAAAGCAAAGAGAACGAAGTGCTTTACTTAGTTTGCTTCTGTTCAATAACGGCCACAGCATTTTTGGAAATGCTATAGACACGGATTGCACAGATTGTCACGGATAACCAACAGACGTTCGGCCAGCCATGGTGGGGCGAGCGTACTCGCGAGCCGGGCGGCAAGGTGCCGCTGCCCGTTATTTTGCAAAGTGTACTAAGGGCGAATGAAGACGGAACAGCAAAACAGCCGGCGCCAAGGGCGGTGGGTGCCGGCAATTGGTTAGACGGCAACACCGGCATAACTCAAGCTTCTGGTAAGCCTCTGCGAATAAACTCTAAATCTTCCCAACAGTCACCGTCCGGCGGCTCCCAAAGCGAATTACCGATTGTACCGTTCATATCCATAGACGTTATCATGCCACCTTCCAAACAGCCGTTATCCAACGCGTCCTTAGAGCCGGGTTGAATAATCCGGCTAACCCGGCCATCGCGCCCAACCTCGCGAACGTAATCACCAATCTTGACCTCTTCCCCGCTTATATAGTGAAAGACTCTCATGTGGATCTTACCGCTTCATGTATAAGGCTGAGCCACCGCTCGCTCGCGGCGTGAATCCCGATGCATCGGGAAATGGCCAGCGCCAATGGTGGTAGGCTCCGGCGACTGGTTAGGCAGCATGTCGTGCGCCTTTCCGCTTTTTAATCGCTCGAACCAAATAGACCACCGCTGCCGTAACAGCCAGCACCCAAATGACTGAAGCAACTCGACACCAGAATATCAAATCAGGACTTTTGAAATTGTCTTCGGTCAGTGGACCTAAAAAGGCATTACGAGCCTGCGGCATAGTCATGATAATCAAATAACCTTCAATCAGCACAAAAATACTGGCAACGACAAATGCCACTAGTGAGCGTTTCCACAGCGACACTGCAAACAAGCCAATGGCGATCAAAAGAATGCCATCAATCGTCAAAAGCGAAACGAGCAGAACTGGCGTCGCTAAGTCTCCCATTGCAAGAATCGGTTGCATATGTTCAATGCCGCCCAACATCGTTATTCAGCCGCGCCCTGCGGTCCTGTTTTTTCCATGGATTAAATTTATTTTGGACTTCCTCTTTTGTACACAACTATTTAGCCCGTGGGGCATGCAATAAATGGACTTTGGGAAAGCCGCGCTGAGAGCCAAATTGATTCCCCACCCCAAAGCCAGGCTTCGGGAGCAGGTTCGGCGTCATTGTTTGATGTGCGGAGTGAACCCAAAACTAATATCACCGTTGGCACTGGAATAAGCGACGGGCACGTCAGGTCTGGTCTGCGCTCTTGGGGAATCCAACACCTTGGCAAACTTTTCAACGCTCATAGACAAGAAAATGCTGCCGTCCTTTAAGATGGATGGTGTGATGATAAGAACTCTGCCGCCGCCTAAATCATGCCGGCTCTGTATGCCGTCCGAAACTTCGATAACTCCCAAATCATGGTCTTTTGGGTATGCCAGAGCCGTAGCTGGTCGAATTGCTTCTGGTGATTGCTTGGAACAACCGGCGAATGTCAACGCAAGGAATACGAGTGCGATTAGTGGTGTGCGGTAGTGCATGCTCTCAAGTCAAACAACGAACTCATGATAAGGTTGCGCGCCATGACGCCCAATCTCGTTATTCAGCCGCGCCCTGCGGGCCAGTTTTTTCGATGGAGCTAATTTATTTTGGTCTTTCTCTTTGGTACACCACATTCCCTCAATAGGAACTTAACCGGTAAAACTTCATGGTGCCGGTGGCGGGATTGGTCAGTACGTTCCAGCCAATGCCGATGTAAGGATTGAAGGTGGTGGGGTTTGTTACATCGGCCCACGCTGCACCTGCCCCAAGTTGCGGGGAGGACTGTAACATGAAATTGAAATTATTTGAGTTGGCCTGGGTATCGGTGGGCCACGAAAGGATGACATTGGTTCCCGTCCGCGCAACGGTCACCGGCGGCACGTTGTCCCAGCGGTACGCGAATACGGCCCCGGTATCGTTCGAGCCGCCGAATTCGGTGGTGCCGAAAAACATGGCGCCCGCTAGCGTCAGGCCTGCCATGGGTCTGTTGCCGTCGTAAGGAATGGTTACGCCAAAGGCGCGCAGCGATAGAAAGTTGCTGCCATCGGTGTTGACGGAGAAGATGTTGCCGTACCCGGCGCTGCCGGCTGAGCTGGTGCCATAGAGGGTGCTGCCAACCAGGGTCAGCCGCGAGGCGGGGTTTGCGCCGTCGGTATTGTAACCGGTGCCGGTCATGCCGCTGAAGCTATGCAGATTGGTGAAAGCGCTGCCGTCGGTATTGATGCGAAAGACGACGCCGTTGCTGGAGACACCGCCGGAGTAGGTCGTTCCGTAAAGCACGTTGCCGGACAGGATCAAATCCGCCCGCGGATAGGCACCGTCCGCGTTGGTGTTGTTTAGGAGGGGCGAAAAACTTTTCAACAGGGAGAAGCTGGTGCCGTTGGTGTTCATCTTGAACACGGTGCCGGTGTTGTTGGTGCCGCCGGAGTACGTGGTGCCGTAAACGGTGTTGCCCGCTTGGATGAGCGTTCCGTAAGGCTGGGCACCGTTGGTGGGAGAAGAATTGAACACGTGAATGACGCTGAAATTATTGCCATTGGTGTCCATCCGGAAAATGGTGCCCAGGCCGCCGCCGCTGCCGTCCAAAAAGTTTTCACCAATGATAACATCGGCGGCGGGCAACAGCAGGCCCGTGTAAGGATACGCGCCGCCGGTGGCGGTGGACTGAAATTGTTGGAGCACGTTGAAGTTATTGCCGTTGGTGTCCACGCGGAAAACGGTGCCGCCGCCGTAAAGACCGCCGAAAGCCGTGGTGCCGTAAAGCGTGGCATTGGTCAAAAGCAACCGGCCTTGAGGTTCCTGGCCGTCGGCGTTGGTAAAGACGCTGCTGGAGTTGACTTTGCCCACGGCGAAATGATGCAGCACGGCAAAGCCGGTGCCGTCGAAGTTGACTTTGAAAATGGTGCCGCTGCCGTTGGTGCCGCCGCCCAAGGCCGCGCCGTAGAGCGTGTGCCCGGAAATAATGAGGCTGGCCACAGGGTCCGTGCCATCGGCATTGGTATAAGCGCCGGTAACGGAATTGACCGCGCCGGGGCCAAAATCTTTCAAGATGGCGTTGTATTGCGCGTGCGCCGGGACCGTTAGAATCAGGGCCAGGACTGGCAGCGCCAGGAATTTGAGAAAGGGCGGGAGCCAGGCGAACGCTGGCGAGAGTCGTTCTGTACGACGGAGCAGGTGCATTTGATATGTTCTTTTAGGATAATAGAGCTGGGTTGTGTCTGACCAAGGCCGCAGCCAACGTACAAATATTGCCATGATGTTGTTCCAACGACGGAGTGGACTCAAATTAAAAGTTACCGGACGGCGGGGCTCTCGGCGGGGACGCATTTTGGTAGGAGCCGCAGGCACCGGACCGCCTGCCGATGGACGGTTAAATTAATCCAATAAGCGCTTGCAAAGCTGTCGCGACTGAAGAAACTCAAAATGAATATCGTGAAACATTTTCGCATCAGCTTGATCGTTTTGTGGAGTGCCCTCGTATTGGGCCATGCACCGTCAGCCTTGGCCGCCCCGGCGGTCGTCGGTGATTCCGGCCCCCGCACCGACTCCGCCGCTTTGGAGCATTGGACCGACCTGCGCTTCGGCATCATGTTCCACTGGAGTCCCGCCGTCCTGCGCAACCAGGAAATTAGCTGGTCCATGTCCAACCGGGCGAAGTACGAGGCCGTCTACGCCCGCTTCAATCCCAAACATTTTGACGCCGATGCCTGGATCAACATTGCCACGCAAGCCAACGCCCATTACGTCGTTTACGTTTGCAAACATCACGACGGCTTTTGCATGTGGGACACCGACACGACCTCCAACAACATCATGCACACGCCGTTCAAGCGTGACGTCGTTGCCGAGCTCGCCGTCGCCGCCCAACGGCAAAACCTGTTTTTCGGCACTTACCTTTCCATCATGGACATTCACGAGGCGAACTGGAATCGCTGTTACGCCGCGCGCACCGAAATGCCCGGTTACCCCGAGGGAATTCCCCACATCGAAGACATCACCGCGCGCCAAACCCTTGAGCTCCTGAAAAAATATCATTCGCAACTCATGTGGTATGACGGCGCCTGGCTCCAAGGCTGGCGCACCAGCTCCAGCCCCGCCCGAGTCATGGCCCAAATCAAAGCTTACAACCCGCAGGTGCTGATCACGCGGTTGGGAAATCAAGTGGATGACTTTGGCTCCATGGAAGCCAAGATTGGCGCGTATCGTGCCACGCCTTGGGAAATGGTCACCAGCACGGCCTATCCCACTTATTCCTGGAACGACCACATCAAATTCAAATCCGCCGGCTACTTCCTTCAAATCCTCAGCCGCGTGGCCTGCGGCAATGGCAACCTCCTGCTGAACTTCGTGCCGGATGCCGACGGCGCGATTTGCCCGGAACAGCAAGGGCTCGCCCGTGGAATCGGCGGCTGGCTGGCTACGAACGGAGCCGCCATCTTTGGCACCCGCGGCGGCCCATGGTATCCGAACAACTGGGGCGGCAGCACCCGCACGGGAAAAACCATCTATCTCCATCTCCTGCCCGATGCTCCCGACCACCTGGTCTTGCCAGCGTGCGGCGCAAAAGTCATGGCCTCCAAAGTACTCGGCGGTGGCGACGTCACCGTCACCGAAACCGCCGCCGGCCTCGAACTCACCGTTCCCCCGGCCTCGCGCAATCCTGCTGTGACCGTCATTGAACTGGCCATGGACACCGAAGTCCCCGGTATGATTGAAGCTTCCAAGCCGCAGAACGCCGTGATCAAAAAATCCGACCTCGTCCCGCCGCCCGCCGAAGAAATCAAAAAATAATTCAGCAGCCTGTCCAGGCGGCAAGGTGCCGCTGCCAATTGATTGAACAACCAAGGAACGAAGGGAAATGGGATCTGGGGGATGGCGTTTGGGTTCCGGGGGGAAACAAGGACGTGAGACACCATGGTACGGTGATCACTGAATAGGTTTCAGGGTCAAGGTTTCAGGTTTCAGGTGCGACGACTGTAATCAGGCCTTGTCGCCCGGAGGGACGGTCTTTGCAGACGGCCAATATTTGCGCCTGCGAACTCGCGGAGACAGCCAACCGCGCCCCGGCTCGTTTTACCTCGTTGCTTACGGATTATGAAATCACTTGGTTTTTGCCGTCAACCGGCCAGATTGTCCGCATGGATACGAAACGCAAACTTCGCCTCTGCCTCGCGCTGGTTTTGAGCGGTTGTATATTTGGCTGTTCAACCACAAAACCAGTTTTTGCGGATCACAACGCGGATATTGGGCACAACCCATTGCCAATCAAGTTTGCCGGTTATCGCGAGTTTTTTACTTTCGTCGGAACCAACTCAAACAACGGAATGCCCATCAACAACGACACGCTCTTCAAACTCGCCGCCGAGAGCCAGGTCGAAATCATCACCGTGGACTTTCCGCAAATGCCCTATCTCTATGTGGTGAAGACCCATTACTTCCGTAATGGGTTCGATACCAATCACGTCTTCAATTTTGTCTACGATGAAATTCGGGGGGCGCAAGGTAATGGTCAATTCTACATATTGCGTCCTTTGGCCACCACCAATGCCGCCCTGGGAGGTTTTGAACTCCTGGGTATTCTCAATGGTAACGCTTATACGGTGCAGCATCTCAACGGCACGCCCCGATTTGTCAGTTATTGGCATCTTTCCGCCGGCGAGCATCCTGAGAGCATTTACGAATGGAACGGCAAATTTTTTGAACCAAAAAATGACAAGCCCTAGTTGCTGTGGCCCAACCAAACAACACGGATAACACCGATTAAATCGGGATTGGGCCAACGGTCCTTGCAGCGGCCAATATTCCTCGCGGTCTGCCTTGGTCATGGAGCGACACCGGAAATTAGCCCGCACGCCAGTGTCGGGTACCGTGCCCACCATTAATTCGTCCGGAACGGACGACGGAAAACGCCTCGCGACCGCAACCGCCGGCCTGCTCAATAAAATATGTCGCCGCCGCGCCCCGCCTTGTTTTACCTCGTTGTTTTCGGATTATGAAATCCCTTGGCTTTTGCCGTCAACCGGCCAGAGTGTCCGCATGGATACGAAACGCAAACTCCTTCCGGCCACGCGCTGGGTTTGGAGGGTTTGGGCTTCCGATGAACGGATAGGCAGGTGTTTAGGTCAAAGGTTCCATCGGAAATGAACCAACCTCCCAAATCAAAACTTCTGCGGTTGGTGGAATTTCTCTTCCGCCTGGCCGGCGTTATGGTCGCCTGGATATTTTTTTGTTATTTGCAGGGGATCATTTTCATGAAGCTGGGTATTAGTATCAGAGCTGGGCAGGTGCTGGTCATTGGCCTGATGGTTGCCGGTTACGCCTGGGCCATTCATTATGATTTGCCGTTTTTTGTCACGCGATCCAAACGCCAGCGCTGGGCGATTTCGATCTTGTTAGCCCTGTTGCCCAGTGCGCTCGTGGTGGGCTGCCTGTGGCTGGCGGTAACCCAATTTTTACAAGATTTCAATTTGGCAAAATTTCCGTCGCCCACCGTTCCACAAAATGAAGCTTGGTTTATGGATGGCGGGTTTCATGAACGAGATTTGATATTTATTGCCAGACCGGCGGGACAGAAGCCGCGCCAGTTGGTAGGCCTCTGCTGGTTTCCTGAATGTAAATTTTCATCCGCTCGCTGGAGCCGGGACGGACAGGTCATTGTTTGCTCGGTGGAATCCCAAAATGCCGGTGACCAGCCGGTACTGGCAATCGGTTTTGATTTCAACCAGAACCAGCCTATTATCCCGTCGTGGCTGGGCGGCAATGGATTTCAAAATGCCACGGAAGCAGAATGGAAAAAACAGGACGCCGCCCTTCAGAAAATTATTGCCGCGCACGGCGGATTTGGCGCTGACAAGATTGATGACACCGTTTTAAAAAGCCGCGAAATCCATCCGTGGTTTTGGCAGCTCCCGAAATAACAGGTCATGAACCCCAAACTTCTATTCGGCCTCGCGCTCATTTTGAGCGGCGGGTTGTTTGGATGCTCTATAACCCGGCCATCGCTCAACTGGCCGGTGTGCTATGATTGTGAGAAGGGGCCAACGCATCTTTTCATTTCTCGCGAGGCGCAAACTTTGGATTACTATACAAATGGTGTCCCAGATTGGAATGTCGATTTGCATATACCGGCTGCCAAAATAAGCTCGTCGGCAACCGAAGTGTTAGGTGTGGTGGGAGGATTACGGGTTGTTCAAGTAAGGCTGATTTTGAAAGACCTGTATTATACTGACGCGATGATGATTTTGGAAGAAGTCGAGACCGGCCGGTTCTTGCCGGTTTATGTGCAGGACTACAACCAGCAAGTGCGTCGGCCAGTCACAACCACCATCGCTGAAGCGCAAAATAAACTCAGCATTATTGCCGGCATGAATTACGCAGGTACCGGCCATTTTAAAACTCGTTACAAAATTATCCTGGTGCCGAAGCGTGATCCCGAGGTCAGCGGGCCGTCTGATTGACGAAAACATCAAATGCAAACCATGAACGCCAAAATTCTATTCGGCTTATTGCTCATTTTGAGCGGCGGGTTGTTGGCGGGGTGTACGGCTGGGGCGCTAAATCGCCCGGCCGGTCTACCCATTTGTTATGATAACCAGCGGTTTGATTTCACGTTATTTCTACCCGCCAGTTGGACGGGCTATTCAGTCCGGAACGAGCAATGGAAATCGAATCAAACCGCAGGGATGGTGGCGGAGCAGGGTCCCATAATTATTCTCCGCCCTCCGCAATGGAAAACGAACGACTTGTACCAGGAAATTCCCATAATGATATTTACCCGCCAGCAATGGGATGAAAAAGAGCAAGGGAAGTTTTTCCCCTATGCCGGCGGCATGATTAAAGAGATAGGGCACAATCAAAAATTTGTGTTTGGCTTATACAGCCGTTACAACGCCCGTGACGATGTGAAGGGCTGGAAAGAAGCTGACGACATTATCAGCCGGAATGTTGCGGCCAATCAAATACCGCACTTGTATCCGGAAGATGATTAAACATGAACCCCCGAGGGGTTCGTTGATGAAATCATTCAAATCCTTAGCCTCCCATACCGCTTCGGCTGGTGTAACACAGCGCCGTGCGCTACCTGCAAATGAGACACATCCTATTGCACCCCATATGTTTGCGCTTTAAAGACTAACGGCAATCAGTGTAAGTGCTTTATTATCAATGCGGTGGCGGGATTTTTTTGGGCTCTTTCAGGCTCTTTCAGGAAAAATTTTTAGGGAGCGCGGGGTAATAGACGAAAACAAAGGGAACGAAGCGCGGCGGGTCGCCGCCGCCAGTCGATGAACCACCCAGGCGGGGGTGAATTTCGGGGATAACCTACCATTTAAATCTTAAATCCATGGCGCTTTTTAAATTCACTTTACTGTTCGTGCCAGCTAGATTTTAGGGAAATATCATGTCTGAACCGATTCCTTACCTCGACCTGAAGGCGCAAATTAGACCGTTGCGCACGGAGATTGACGCGGCGATTGCCCGCACGATTGACAACTGCTCGTTTTGCCTGGGGCCGGATGTGGTTCAATTCGAAAAAGATTTTGCCAAGTATTGCGGCGCGGAGCATTGCGTGGCGTTCAACAGCGGTACGTCGGCATTGCACGTGGCGTTGCTGCTGCTCAATGTGGGCCAGGGCGATGAGGTGATCACCACGCCGTTCACGTTTGTGGCCACGAGCTGGGCCATTTCGTACGTGGGCGCGAAGCCGGTGTATGTGGATGTGGAGGACGCGACGTTTAACCTGGATCCCAAGTTGTTGGAGCAGGCGATTACGCCCCGCACGAAGGCCGTGATGCCGGTGCATCTTTACGGGCAGCCGTTTGACATTGATCCCATCCGCGAGATTTGCCGGAAACACAAGCTGCCGCTGGTGGAAGACGCGGCGCAGGCGCATGGCGCGAAGTACAAGGGCAAGCCGATTGGCACGTTTGGCGAAATTTCTTGTTACAGCTTTTATCCGGGCAAAAACCTGGGCGCATTTGGCGAGGGCGGCGCGTTGGTGACGAATAACGCCGAGTACGCCAAGCGCGCGCGTTCGTTGCGCGAGCATGGTTCCACGGTGCGTTATTATCATGACGAGGTTGGTTTTAATTATCGCATGGAAGGCATTCAGGGCGCGGTGCTGGGCATCAAGCTGAAACACCTGGCCCGCTGGACGCAGGAACGCCAGCGCGTGGCGAAGCGTTACACGGAATTGCTGGCGGACACGCCGCTGCAATTGCCGCAGCAGCCGGCTTACGCGGAGAGCGTCTGGCACTTGTACGTGGTGCGTCATCCGCGCCGGGATGACTTGAAGAAACATCTTGAGGCCAACGGCGTTGGTTGTGCGCTGCATTATCCGTTGCCGTTGCACCTGCAAAAGTGTTACGCCAGCCTGGGCTACAAAGAGGGCGATTTCCCGAACTCGGAAAAGGCCGGGCGCGAGTGCTTGAGCCTGCCGGTCTACGCGGAATTGACCGAGGCGCAGATTCAGCGCGTGGTGGCGGTAATCAAGGATTTCTTCCGCAAGTAACGTTGCAGGCCGTTTGGCTGCCGGGCAACCCGGTTTTAGGGCATTTTCAGGCAGTAGAACGTCATGCGTTCTACGTATCCGGCTGGGCAAATGGCTCCCATGATTAGCACGGGGCTTTTAAGCTGGCTGACGAGGGCTGGTTCGTTCGTTTGCCCATTGTGGTACGGAGGAATGAGCATAAAACCCTCAAAATAAATGTCTGATTTGGCGTCTATCGGCCATAACCCTATTGATGACCGATATGAGCGACATGGAATTATTGCGGGATTACAGCCAACAAGGCTCGGAAGAGGCTTTTGCGGTCTTGGTCCAGAGACACATTGATTTGGTTTATTCGGCTGCCCTTCGTCGTGTCGGCCTTGCCGCCCACGCAGAGGAAATCACGCAAGCGGTATTTATCATTCTCGCGCGCAAAGCCCCACAGTTGCGTTCGGACACCGTGCTTGAAGCATGGCTTTATGAAACAACGCGGCTGACCTCATTGAGTTTTCTGCGGGGGGAACGACGTCGCCAAAGGCGCGAACAGGAGGCCTATATGCAATCCACCCCCCCAGAATCCAGCGAGGAATCAACTTGGCAACAACTAGTTCCCCTGCTGGACGACGCGATGGGACGCCTGGGGAAGAAAGACCGCGAAGCCATGCTGCTGCGGTTCTTTATGAACAAGAATTTACGCGAAGTCGCGGCAGGGTTGCAGGTGACCGAAGCAGCGGCGCAAAAGCGGGTGCATCGCGCATTGGAAAAACTGCGAAAATTATTTAAAAAAGGCGGTGTGGTTTCAACCAGCGCCATCATTGCCGGAGCCATTTCCGCTCATTCCATGCAAGCCGCGCCAGTGCCGCTGACGAAATCTGTGATTGCCGGTGCGTTGGCAAAAGGTTCAGTCGCGAGCGGTTCAACCCTGGCCCTCATCAAAGGAGCAACCGCAATGATGGCATGGACCAAGGCGAAAACTGCGGTTTTGGCGGGCGCGGCAATAATTCTGGCCGGGACCACAACCGCCATCGTCGTTGAGCATATGCTCAGGCATTTCGACCCAGGTCCGAAAAGCTCCGAGGTCACCGTTGAGGATATTTTCAAGCATCTCGACACCGACCCCAAAAGCGCCGACAAGCTCGAAGGACTTTCCGCAAATTTGATTATTCGCCCGACGCAATACCCGATGGGTGGTGTCGGTTTTCAAACACCCAGTGGAAAAAGTGTTGCCGTCAATACGTCATTTGACCAAATAATCAGACACGCCTACGGCTTTGCCACTTCGGCACGAATGATTTTGCCGGCGGCTTTGCCCAAAGGACAATTTGATTATCTTAACAGCTTCCCGGTCCACCAAAGAGATGAGTTGCGGGCAGAACTTAAAAAACAATTTGGCCTGACCGCCCACACCGAAACGCGCGCCGTTGACGTGTTGTTGTTAAAGGTAAAAGAACCGGAAAAATTAAAATCTCATCTTGTGCAAAATGGAAGGCCTGGAAATTTAGGGACATTCAAGATGTCGCAAGGCCTGGCCAATGACGCGGTAACAGGCTTTGAAAGCCTGCAATTGGCGGAATTGCTTGAAACAATTTTCCAGAAACCGGTGCTTGACCAAACGGGCTCCGGCTCTTTTTACGAGTGGAAAAGCAAAGGCGAAATGGATGCGACTCTAAAAAACAAAAATCACGAAGATAAGTGGCGTGCCATGGTGGATGAATTCGGCCTCGAACTGGTCCCCAGCCGCGAACCCATCGAGATGCTGGTCGTGGAAAAGGTCAATTGAATTTGACCTGCAAAGGCGGGAACAAATCTTTGAGATAATCAAGCGGGTTGACCCATGCCGCCGGCAACTGCCCGCCATGATTTGACAGCCCGGCGCGAGTGCTTGAGCCTGCCGGTCTACGCGGAATTGACCGAGGCGCAAATTCAGCGTGTGGTGGCGGTGATCAAGGATTTCTTCCGGAAATAGGGCCTGAAATAAGGTCTTGGAATGGCGTTATAAGCCACGGTTTTGAGCAGTAGAATGGCATCCGTTCTACTGCTCTTTTTCAAGACAGTGCCCAATACAATCTTGTCTTGGAACCTTGTCGGGAACGGGCTTTTTAGGGGTGTTTCTTCAGGCAAAAGTAAAAATCTTCTCAAAATTTCCGCCCGCTCCGGCCGGGTGTGAATATTCATAAAGCTCAATAGAATCAATGGTTTTATTGCGTTTGCGGCGGCTGGTTAAAACCCGCCAGGACTTTTTTCCGACTTTTTTATGATTTCGCCCTCCGGTGCACAGGGAGTTGGCAGCCCAGTTGCAATAGCAGGGTGCAATGTCAAGTTCGTTAAACAAAGCATGTAGCAGTTGGTTAAGCCGGAATGGCCTTGGTTGCGCCATTTTTTGGCTGCTGGCGTGCCTGCCGGCCTTTGCGGACCAGAGTGTCAGTCTGACCTGGAATGCCAGCTCGGACCCCAACGCGGTGGGCTACAAAATTTATTATGGTGGAACCAGCGGCGTGTATACGAATACCGTTGTGCTGGGCACTACGACCAGCGTAACGGTTGGCGGTTTGACGGAAGGTGCGACGTATTATTTTACGGCTACGACGGTATCGGCTTCGGGCATCGAGAGCAGTTTCTGCAACGAGGCCACTTACGTGATTCCCCAGGCAGCGGTTGGTTCGAGTGTCAGCGGCAACACCACGCCGCCGGCAAGTTTGCCGCCGACGCTGGACGCGATTGCCAACCAGTCGGTTTATCAAAATGCCGGCGTGCAAACGGTGAACCTTACCGGGATTGCGGCCGGCACCAGCGGCAATGCCACGGTGAATGTTTACGCGGTTGCCAGCGACTACACGATTGTTTCCAATTTGGTGGTCAATTATAACGCGCCTGACAGCACGGGCACGCTGTCGTTTTCGCCGGTTGGTGCCGTGGGCGCTGCCACCGTGACGGTGTATGTGGATAATGGCGGCACCACGAACAATCCCGTTACCCAGACCTTTACCGTGACGGTCACAACCCCGCCGCAAAACAATCCGGCGCCCACGCTGGATGCCATCACAAACATTGTGGTTTACCAGAACGCGGGCCTGCAAACCATCCCGTTGACGGGTATCAGCTCGGGTTTGACCGGCGGTTATCAGCAAGTGGATATCTGGGCGTATTCGAGCGACGCGACCATCCTTCCGGATCCTACGGTGAATTACACCAGCCCGAACAATAGCGGGACGCTGACCTTCACGCCAGTGACCGGCGCGCTCGGCACGGCGACGGTGAGCATTAAAGTGAATAACGGTTCGGCGAACATCGTTCAGACCTTTACGGTCACGGTGGTTCCCGCCCCGGTTGTCGCGAGCCAGCCGCCGACGTTGGATGCCGTCACCAACATGGTGGTTTATCAAAATGCCGGAACCCAGACGATTTCGCTCACGGGCATCACGTCCAGCTCCACCGACCCGAATCAAACGCTGACGGTGACGGCGGCTTCCAGCAATCCGGGAGTGATTACCGCCCCGGTGGTTAATTACACCAGCCCCAATACTTCAGGAACGTTGACGTTTGCGCCCGTCAAGAATGCGCTGGGACGGTCGGTGGTGACGATAACGGTCAATAACGGGAATGCCACCAATAACACTATTTCCAGGACGTTTGGCGTTACGGTTGTGAGCCAGCCGCCCACGTTGAATCCCATCGCCGATGTGGCCATTGTTCAAGGTACTTTATCCCAGAATATCACTTTGACTGGCATCAGCTCGGGTTCAACGACGAGCAGTCATTCCAGCGTGGGCAATCAATCGTTGAAAATCAC
>Ga0265327_10003118_pt1 | contig 16321 bp, 13 predicted proteins | sample 41621metaG_FD_202089 | JGI IMG/M metagenome (GOLD analysis project Ga0265327, IMG submission 202089) | Rhizosphere microbial communities from Carex aquatilis grown in University of Washington, Seatle, WA, United States - 4-16-21 metaG | ecosystem: Host-associated > Plants > Roots > Rhizosphere... | reverse complement strand
CAACCCGAAGGCCTTCATCCTGCACGCGGCGTTGCTCCATCAGGCTTTCGCCCATTGTGGAAAATTCCCTACTGCTGCCTCCCGTAGGAGTCTGGGCCGTTCTCAGTCCCAGTCTGGCTGGTCATCCTCTCAGACCAGCTAATGATCGTCGCCTTGGTGAGCTTTTACCTCACCAACAAGCTAATCATGCGCAGGCCGTTCCCAAAGCGCCGTAGCTTTAATCCGAAGATCACATGTGGTATTAGACACCATTTCTGGTGCTTATCCCTCACTTTGGGGTACGTTCCTACGTGTTACTCAGCCGTCCGCCGCTCGTGTACTCCAACACGTTCCTCAATCTCTCCAGGTCTCTATAAAAAGTCTGATCGCATACTGCGTTCATCCTTTTTATTGATGAGAAAATTGTAAACAATTTTCTCGACCTGGCTCGATGTGAGCAACCTGTAGGAGCCTTACCGCTCGACTTGCATGTATTAGGCACGCCGCCAGCGTTCATCCTGAGCCAGGATCAAACTCTCCAAAAAAGAATCTGTTCTTTGACTGCAGTCGAACATTTGATCTAAAAAGATCAAACTGACTATTGCTAAAACAGTTCTTGTATCCATTAAAACAGATACAAAGTGAACTGACGTTGATGATCCCCTCAAAAAGAGTGGACCATCCGTAATCGTGATCAAAAGATCTCGATTACAAGGTTTGCACTACTCAATTTTTAATGAACTAAAGGCTGATTGAAAAGCGACTCATAGAGAGCCCACGTCAAGCCATTGGGGTCTATCATACCTGTCTGAAGCGCTTACGTCAAGGGGTAAACGAACATATTATGTTGTAATCAACACAATTAAATATTGCTAATGTTTTTAGACGTCGAGTTGGGGTTGATCGTCTTCGGGTTCGCCCTCTTCGGCTTTATCGACTAGAGCTAACGACACAACTTGGTCACCATCGTTCAATCGCATGATTCTAACACCTTGAGTAGCGCGTCCGAGGGCCGGAATATTATCTAAGCCAAGGCGTATAGTTTGACCTTGCTGGCTAATAATAATGACCTCTTGTTCATCGTTAACAAGTGTTTTAACACCTATGAGCTCACCTGTCTTGTCGTTAACTACCGCTGAACGAATACCAACACCACCACGGGCGTGTGGTGTAAACTGAGCCACCTTGGTGCGCTTACCATAACCATATTTGCTGATTACAAAGATGTCGGAGCCCTCTTCTACAATGTCCATGCCAATCACATGATCGTTAGGTCGCAGGCGTATTCCACGAACTCCACGAGCTACCCGACCCATCGGCCTAGCGCCCTTCTCGTGGAAACGAATGGCTTGTCCAAGAGAGGTTGAAATAACGACTTCGTTGTCGCCGTTAGTCATGCGGATCCACTTAAGTTCATCGCCTTGATCCAGGTTGATGGCTATCAAACCACTCTGACGTACATTCTGGTACTGCTCAAACGGCGTTTTCTTAACCACACCGCGGACAGTGCACATGATTAAGTTGGCAGCGTTGTCGGTCTTACTAACGTTAATTACACTTGTAACCGTTTCTTCAGGCTGAAGCTGCAACAAGTTGACTATGGCAATTCCCTTGGCATTTAGTCCAACGGCCGGAACTTCGTAAGTCTTCATGCGGAATACTCGGCCCTTGTTGGTAAAGAACAGTAAGAAGTCATGCGTACTGGCGTTTACAACGTGCTCAATAACGTCCTCTTCGCGAGTCGCCATGCCTCGACGACCCTTGCCACCCCTGCCCTGGCGCTTATATTCGGCTATCGGGCTGCGCTTAATGTAGTTAGCCGCGGTAAGAGTAACAGCTACTTGTTCGTCGGCAATCAAGTCTTCGTCGCTCATCTTGCCTAACTCACCATCGATAACTTTAGTGCGACGTTCATCGCCATAAGTTTTCTTGAGCTCTAACAACTCAGCTCGGATAATCTTTAAGATCTTCTTCTCATCGGCCAAAATAGCTTCCAAGTTAGCTATAATCTTGAGAAGTTCGGCTAGCTCATCTTCGATCTTTTGGCGCTCTAGTCCAGCCAGCGTACGAAGTTGCATAGCCAAAATGGCTTTAGCTTGAATTTCGGTAAGCTTAAACTGTTTAATAAGATTTTCTTGCGCTTCATCTGTCGTTTGAGACGCCCGAATGGTGGCAATAACTTGATCAATGTGATCCAGGGCAATCTTTAAGCCCTCTAAAATGTGGGCTCTCTCCTTAGCTTTTCTGAGTTCGAACTCGGTACGGCGCCTAACAACTACTTTGCGGTGTTTAATGTGCTCACTCAGAATGTCTTGAAGGCCAAGCACACGCGGCTGAATACCATCTATTAGCGCCATCATGTTGAAGTGGAAGCTTGTCTGTAGAGGTGTTAATTTGTAGAGCTGATTAAGAAGTTTCTTGGGGTAAGCGTCTTTTTTAAGATCGATTACAATTCGCACACCGCCTCGAGCCGTCTCGTCGCGTAGGTCACTAATACCAACCAGTTTTTTATCCCGAACTAGATCGGCAATCTTAAGGACTAACGTTTCTTTGTTCAAGGCATAGGGAATCTCGGTTATAACAATCTGGTGACGGCCCTTTTTGCCTTCAACAATCTCGGCAATACCGCGAGTCACTACCCCACCGCGGCCTGTTGCATAAGCCGTACGAATCGAGTCCTTACCATATATAACACCGCCGGTAGGAAAATCTGGACCTTTTACAAACTCTAGTAAATCATCAAGTGTCGCATCGGGCTTATCTATTAATAGAACCTCGGCATCAATAAGCTCGTTTAGGTTGTGCGGTGGTATATTTGTGGCCATTCCAACCGCAATACCCAGTTGTCCGTTTAACAACAAGTTTGGCAACTTAGCAGGGAGAACCGTGGGTTCTTGAGTCATTCCGTCGTAGTTTTCGCGGTAGTCAACAGTCTCTTTGTCTATGTCTGCCAGAAGCTCATCGGCAATGCGTGCCATTTTGGCTTCGGTATAACGCATAGCTGCCGGTGGATCGCCGTCCATACTACCAAAGTTACCCTGACCGTTAACAAGCATGTAACGCATAGACCACGGCTGAGCCATTCGAACCATAGCGTCGTAGATGGATGAGTCACCGTGCGGGTGGTACTTACCCATTACTTCACCAACCACGTTGGCGCTCTTACGGTGTCGCGCACTCGACCTTAGGCCGGTATCGTTCATGCTGTACAAAATACGCCTATGTACAGGTTTTAGACCATCTCTGACGTCAGGAAGCGCACGATCGATAATAACGCTCATGGAATAACGCAAATAGCTATCTTCCATGACGTTTTCAACTGTGCGACGCTCAACTATTCGTGAGTGACCGGTATCCAGAATGTCGGCTTGTTCTGCTACACCACGGCGACGATCTTCCATTGTTTCCTCAGGAATGTAGTCGTTATTTGGCTTGAGCTCTTCTGGTTGTTCCTGCTCTGAGTCTAAATTAGGGTTATTGTCTTCGTCGTCCATAGTCTAAATGTCCAGATCCTTTACGAACTTAGCGTTAGCCTGAATAAAGCCTCGGCGCAGCTCCACCTCCGAACCCATTAGCTTGCTAAAGATAGTGTCGGCCTTCTCGGCATCTTCCACCTTAACCTGAACCAAAACTCGTTTTTCAGGGTTCATTGTGGTCTCGAATAGTTGTTCGGCGTCCATTTCTCCTAAACCTTTGTAGCGCTTTTGCTCCACAAAGCCGGCCTGCTTGTATGCGACTTCGCTTGGATCTACCTTAGTGCCCTCTTTTTTACGCTTTTCGATGGTATCGTTAAGAACTACCTCGAGCTCGCTCTCGTCATATATAAAGACGCTGGACTTGCGGCCAGGCTTAACAAGCTCAAACAGAGGCGGTTTAGCCAAATACACATGTCCACCGTCAACTACGGGCTTCATGTAACGGAAGAAGAAAGTCATAAGCAGAGTACTAATATGACTACCATCAACATCGGCATCGGTCATAATAATTATTCGGTTATAACGAAGACCATCAATGTCGAACGATTCTTCAATGCCCACTCCCAAAGCTTTAATAAGGCTGACAATCTCGTTATTGGCCAGCATTTTGTCTAAACGAGCTCTTTCAACGTTCAAGACTTTGCCTCGAAGTGGCAAAATTGCCTGACTCTTACTGTCGCGCCCGGACTTTGCCGATCCGCCGGCTGAGTCACCCTCTACCAGGTACAACTCGGAGTCTTTAGGGTCTTTGTTGGAGCAGTCAGCCAACTTTCCTGGCATGCTGGCACCATCGAGAATGCCTTTTCGTAAGATGTTATCTCGGGCGGCACGGGCAGCTTTGCGGGCTCGGGCCGCAAGCAATGCTTTGTTAATAATCTTGCGTCCAACGGCTGGATGTTCTTCTAAGTAATAAGAGAAGTATTCGCCCATTACCTGCTCTACATGCCCACGAACCTCAGGGTTACCAAGTTTGTTCTTGGTTTGACCTTCGAACTGGGGATCTGGCAGCTTAACGAGAATTATGCAGGTTAACCCTTCGCGCGTATCCTCGCCGCTTAGGTTCTCCTCTTTTTCCTTTAATAAGCCATTTTTGCGGGCATAATCGTTAATAACTCGGGTTAGTGCAGCCCTAAAGCCAGTTAAGTGCGTTCCGCCATCTGGGTTAAGCACGTTATTGGCAAAAGATTTGATCGTCTCATTATATGAGTCGGTATACTGCATAGAAATTTCGACTTGGGTATCTTTAACAGTCTTATCAACATAAAAAATATCATCGTCAACAACTTCTTTACCTATATTAAGGTGTTTTACGTAGCTCCTAATTCCGCCCTCGAAGTAAAAACCATAGCGTTTACCACTTACTTCGTCTTCGAGTGAAGTGTGAATACCCTTAGTTAAGTAAGCTGCATGACGCAGTCGGTCAAGAATAGTCTCGTAATTGTATTCAACGGCAGGAAAAATAGTTTCGTCGGCATAAAAAGTTATCTCAGTGCCGGTTTTGTCGGTTTTGCCTATTACTTTAAGGTCGGCTTTTGGAACTCCGGTCTCGTATTCTTGTTGGAAGATTTTGCCGTCACGGAAGATCGTTACAATCAATTTCTTAGATAAAGCGTTAACAACACTAGAGCCGACGCCGTGCAGACCTCCGGAAACTTTGTAACCACCATCACCGAACTTACCGCCGGCGTGAAGTACAGTCAACACCGTCTCTACGGTACTCTTACCTGTTTTAGGGTGAATATCGGTTGGAATACCTCGGCCGTTGTCGTAAACAGTCACACCACCATCAGCCGATAGCTTTACAGTCACCTCTGTAGCGTGTCCGGCTAGGGCCTCGTCGATACCGTTGTCTACCAGTTCCCAAACAAGATGGTGCAGGCCCTCGATGCCGGTACCACCAATATACATACCTGGTCGCTTGCGGACCGGTTCTAAACCCTCTAGGACTGTTATCTGATCAGCAGAATAGTCAGACTTTTTAGATTTTTTTTCAGCCAATTCTACACCTTACATTAAACGAATTATAAGTTTTGACCCACTGCTAGCAATTATAGTCGATTTGTAAGTCTAAGACAACACTTTAAGCCATCTTTAACAAAGTACTTGCAAAGACCATAGTGTTTATGATTAAATCAGGTTCAGATGATGTAAAAACAAAATTAAAAAAGTAGAAAATCAAAATGTTCGAAAAATTATTATCTCTTATACCATATAACCCGGGGCTGCTTCACCAGATGCGGTTCTACTCAAAACGAATGCGCGAAGAGGCTTCTATTCGGCGTACCGGTTTGGTTTTTGTTGTTTTGGCATTTTTAATCCAGTTCTTTGCTGTTATTAGTCCCCCTCAGATTAGCTCAGCTAACTCTAATTCGGTAAATGATTTATTGCCAAACATGACTTCGGCAACACAAGTTAGGCAGAACTGTATAAACGACGTTCAAAACTACAAGCAATTACTCGCCTACTACGGCATTAGCTGTAATGCTTTTGAAGTTGCGCCCACAATTAACTTAACTGCTAAGCCCGGCGGGACTGACTACTGGTCGGCTGGACATTTACCATATGGTTTTAGCGGCGAATTTAAAACAGTAATAAGTACAAATCCTCAAGGAACACTTTATTGGCGTCACTTAGATAGTTGGGGAACGGCTTCATATAAGACGCTCCGAGTTACAAGTGCTTCGGGTAAAACATTCTACGTTATCTACGGCAGCGGATCTTGTGGCAACTTAGTATCGATTGGGCCACCGTCACACTACGTACCACCTGCTCCCAAACCAGCCCCTAAGCCAACGCCAGTTCCAACACCAAAGCCGACACCTACGCCAGTGCCAGTGCCCAAGCCAACTCCTTGCGCATATAATTCTGCCCTGCCGGCAAGCAGTCCCAAGTGTTTCCAGCCTTGTCCATACAACAGCTCAATTCCAATAGGTAGCCCTCAGTGCTACAAGCCTTGTCAGTACAATTCAAGTATTAGTGACACAGATTCTAACTGTAAACCGTGTAATGCCAGTAGCAACTCAAAAGATAGTCTGTCGTGTATAGTCCTGCATAAAAGCGCGGCCAATATCACCCAGAATATAGCCGATGCTAACAACACCACCGCTAATCCAGGCGACGCCATTACCTATACTCTGTCTGCAAAGAACGGTGGCAAAGCGACAATAAGTGGCTTCGTGTTCGAAGAAAGTATTGGCGATGTTCTAGATTACGCCGATGTTGTAGATCTTCACGGCGGCAGCATAGATGGTGTGAACAATGTAAGCTGGCCAGCTGTAAATATCAAACCTGGAGCTACAGCTACACAACAGATAACTGTTAAGGTTAAAGACCCTATCCCTTCGACTCCAACTGATCCAGGCGACCCCGGACACTTTGACTTAGTAATGACAAACGTTTACGGAAACACAATCAACATTAAAGTGCCCTCACCTCCTGAGAAAACCGTTGCAACCGTAGCTGCTACCCAGCTCCCTAACACCGGACCAGGTACCACAATGTTCATCGCAGCAATGATAGTGATAATAAGCGGTTACTTCTTCGGACGAGCCCGCTTGCTGGCACGCGAGAGTGACATAGCAATACAAGAAAATAGTGGAGTGTAAGGAGTAAATTATGTCAGAAACATTAAGCCAATCAAACCACGAGTTACCTAACTCACCAGAACAACACGAAATTCATCGTGATAGTCCTGAGCATCACGAGAAACATCATCAGAAGCACGAAGCCGGCAAAGCTGAGCTCAAAGAACAAGACGAGCTCTTAAATGAGGCTAGGCGCGAGCTAATGAATGAAGCACCGACCGAGAACCCGATTGAAGAGTTAAAGGCCCGTGAAGAGGCCGAAAAGCCGTCAGAAGGCCAACGAATTAACTTCGAACTTAAGCAAATTACTCTGAACCGCGAATTGGCTCAAATAAGACACAGGCTCACGGCTCCAGATAAAACTCTTAGCAAAGTCATCCACCAGCCAGTTGTTCGAGCTGTAAGCGAAGCCACAGGCAAAACAATAAGTAGACCATCTGGTTTGCTTGGCGGCGGCATAGTGGCATTAATAGGCACTTCAAGCTATCTATACCTAGCGAGACACTTTGGCTTTAGCTACAACTACGGAGTCTTCCTCGTATTGTTCGTAGGTGGTTTTGGACTCGGTCTAGTAATTGAATTCTTGTTACACGCTACATCTGCCAAACGACGGGCCAACGCTTAAGGATTACTTCTAAGCCGGTTTTTGGTCGGTTCGGTTAAAGCTTCCGTCTCTGTCTATAAATATGGTGTCGTGCTCACCAGCCTTTAGATTAGTTGTACCGTCGTGATTTGTATGTGGTCCTGCAACTTTCGGTTCAGTGTGACTTATTACATTAACAGGTGGGGCCGCTGTAGCGACGGGTTCGGGATTCGGTGCTGGCACGGGAGTGTTGAGCTCTTGCTTTAGTTCGGCGGCAATCTTATCGACTTCCTGCTGATCAATTTGGCTGCTAGCTATATTAACGTTTGTAGTCGGTGGTGGCGGTGGTGGAGTGGCGTTTGATTCAAATGGTCTATCTATAGGTGGAGGCACAACTAGATTATCCTGAGGTTGAGGTGGCAATCCGGCTGGTGATTGGGTCATGGTGGTACGGTCTTGCCTGTTTATGGTAGCGTGAGTGTTAAGACCCGGTTGTTGTGCCATTGCAGCCGCCTGATCTTGAGGCATAACCGGTGAAGGCGAAACCGCTCCAGACTGGCGTTTAGCTAACCACTCATCAAGGAATGAGCCAGTGCCCGGAGGTGATGGCTGGGCTGCGGCCGCCGGCCTTCCAGTGGATGCACCTGGGGCACTGCCAAAACCGGCCGAGGCCGGCGGCGCAGATATTCCACCACTGGGTGAAGTGCGAAGTGTTGGTGCACTCTCGTACCTGGTGCGCATTCTATCGTTAATTTCTTCCTCTACAACTGACCTCGGTCGACCGTACTTAGCACTGGATAACTGTTTAAGCGCTGCTGACAGCCTTGGGTTGGCTGTGCCTAAAGCCGGCAAGGTGGACATACTAAAGGGCTGCGTAGGAACACCGCCAATCAAAGTTCTTATTATGGTGTTGAAGTTCGGTACTCTCAGTAAGTCTTCGCCTTCAAAGGTCGGGTGGAAGTACTTAACAATCGATTCGACGTCGTTCTGACCAATTCTAAAGGCCACAATAGTACCCATATTACCGAAAACGGCGTCTCTAATCTCCTCAGTTAGCTGTGTGGTGAACTGGTTGGCTACTATGAGGTTCAGGTGGTACTTTCTAGCCTCGGACATTATTGTGGCAAAACTATCAGTAGAAAAGTTTTGGAACTCATCTACGTACAAACTAAAATCAACACGCTCTTCTTCCGGTATATCGGCCCTGCTCATGGCAGCAGCCTGAAACTTCATCACAAAGATCATGCCCAGCAGCTTGGAGTTTAGGTCACCGGTTCTTCCCTTGCTCAAATTTACCAACAGGATCTTTTTGTTATCCATAATATCGCGCAAGTCAAAAGCCGATTTGGTTTGACCAATAATGTTTCTCATCATTTCGTTACTAAGGAACGCGCCGAATTTACTTACGAACCAGCTAGTGATCTCGCCGGCATCGTTTGAACGCTGACTTGCCGGGTATTCTTTTTGCCAATATTCCAGAACTGTTTGGTCTTTTACGTGTTGTAATTTTTGCTGAAGGAACTTTGGATCCCTGAAAAGCTTCGGTATATCAACGAACGTACCACCTTCCGGATCAGCCATAATGGCCAATGCAGCGTTGCGGAAAATATGCTCGTATCGCGGACCCATGATGCCAGTATGTTGTGGGTCATACAACTTTTGAAGCATATTTAGAGCTTCTTGAATTAAGAAATCTTTCTGATCAGGGTCATTAAATTCGAACAAATTTAGGCCCATAGGGTACTCCATGTCGGCCGGGCTAAAGTAGATTACGTCTTCAGTTCGTTCCTTTGGAACCATCGATAATAGCTTTTCAGCCACGTCGCCATGAGGGTCTACAAACGCAAAACCATTGCCGCTTAGCATGTCCTGTAATGCTAAGTTCTCCAAATAGGTAGACTTACCCGTACCGGTTTGTCCAACCACATACATATGGCGCTGACGGTCACCAAGTGCTAACCTAACAGGCTTTTTAGTACCCCTAAATAGGTTGTATCCGAGGAGCAAGCCTTCTTCGGGCATGTTGCGCGGTCCATCAACCTGTTTGGATGCCTGCCTAGACACCTGTGAGGTCGGTACCGACCGCTCGTCTGGGAAGTGAAACAGCGTGGCTAACTCAACCGAGTTTAAGATGTTCTTGTTCTGGTCCTGGGGGAAAAATCGCATTAAGTAAGATGTAACCAGAGCCTCGATGTCTTTGGCAGGCATATATTTAAAGCCGTTTTTACCTGGTGCATCATACAAGCTAAAGCTAGCCACTACGTTAGCTAAGATAGCTTGAGCCCTCTGACTTATATTAGACGAAGCGACTACTCTTATAAGAACCTCGTAACCTGGATGGCGAGTCTTCTCATCTATAGCATCGAGGGTAGCCTGTTCCATGTTAGAAAGCTCTGGCGGCTTCTTTGACTCACCGTCTTTGCTAGCTTCCGGTGGCTTTGTGAAGGCCATTGCGACCTCTTTTAACAGAGTCAGGGCCGTAATGGCTTTGTCGTTACCCTTGCGCTTTTTGTTAGCCAGGCCTTGAGCCGATTTACGCCAAGATGTATTGGCAGGGCGTATTAATATTTGAATACCTGCCCCGTCCTCCTTACCTAAGCCACTTAGCGCATTGAGCAAAGACTGCATTGCATCGCGTTTTAGATCCTGATAAGTTGCGATTGGGTAGGCAAAATTCTCTTTTAGATTGAGCTCGCCACCCATTGTGCCGCTTATTCGTCCTACCGGGCTAAAGATGTTATGTTCCGATACTTCTTCGAGCCTGGCTGTAGGATAGGCGCTGTTAATTGCCTGCTTAACGACCTCTAGTAATGAGATTGGTACCGCAGTATAGAAGTAAACAAAGCCCTGGCTGCCAACAATCTCGAATGCCATGTGCCGTTGGCCGTAAAAAGTGCTCCTAAAGCCTTTCTGAAGTGTTCCGGCCAGGATGTTATAGATGATTGTCGCTTGGCTAATGGTTTCGTCGGTAACATCTCGAATATCACGTGATCCAACATCTGTATCGTCGCTTGGGGGCGGAAGGTGGATTCTTAAAGGAATGATCTTGAGCCCGCGCTCGTAGTTCTTTTGTTCTCGAAAAGTTTTTCGAGTCTGTAAAAAGATAATCGGGGCGGCGATTAAAGCCACCACCAAAATTATTACCAGAATAATCAGAAACGCCGTCATCGTTACTATTTATCGGTTGCCAAGGACTTATTATAGCGTTTGTGCATATAATCGGCCTTGAACACCGTTAACTCCTCACTTTGTTTATGTGGATCCCCCCTAGTCTTCTCAACAATGGCCTTGGCTTTATCTACCCACTCCTTCTCTATAAGGTCGTCGTCGGCAATCGATAATTTTGACGATGCCGGCAGCTGCACGGCACCAGTGTCTTTTAAGGGGTCGGCTACAGGGGTGCCAGGAGTTGGCGGCAACGGTATAAGCGGCGGTGCCGCCGCAGCTGCCGGTTGTTTAGGAGCAGCCTGAACAGACTCACCGGATGAAGACGGTGCTTCAAATCTATCGCCTCGTTCTGCTTCCGACTCTTGGCCCATAGCAGATGACACGGCATCATTAAAAGACTCGTTAGATGAAGGGTTCATACTATCTTATAGTATACAGCTTAACCCTCTAAATTGCGCCTATCCGACCTTGAGTAGGAGCTATAGGCGTAAGCAATAATAACAAGTGGCAAAATCACCAGTATATCTCGAGAGCTGAGCTCTCCAATGGACTGCAACGCAACCAAAAGTCCTATCATACCCGTAATATAAGCCGCGAAGCGCTTCTTATGTTTAATTGGTATACCATAAAGTCTACTTAAGCTTAATATTCCGAAAATGGCTGCAAATATAGTAAGCACTAGCAAAAGATAACCGACCATAACAATAAACGATGTAACTTTTGTAGCGTCCGTACCAGCAAAAATAATAATATCGGCCACTACCAGAAGTCCGACTAACCAAAATTGTTTATGGTTAAAATACTTCATTGGCCTGCCTTTTATGTTAGAGATTGTTAAAGTTTTACGTTGATTGATAAAAAGAGTTTTGGTGCCGGGGCGACAAATCCGCTCTATAAAAAAGACTATTGTAGCGCTTGCCGCCGACCGGCTAGACTGACCGCTCTAGTAGCCTTTAGGGCTAACGTAGAGCGATGATATGGATCAGCTTTTAGAGTTGGCTGTATCCTTTTGGTAAGTCCGCCCCCTCGAGGGCTTCGTTGCTATTTTTAGATTGTAGAAACGTTTTTGTTTTTGTGACTTACGTTTACAAGACTAGCACGGATAGGCCAAATTGTCAATCCTCTAACGGTTACTCTAGAACTAACCATAAAAGTTATGCACAGGTTTGTTGAGTACCTGTGCATGATTATTATTGACGTCTGTATACGTATTCTATAAGATACGTATAGCGCTTGAATAAATTAAGTGCTCAAAAACAAAAAGACCAATTGGGACGACGATTTCTCGCAAGCCGTCGTCCCACCAAATTAAACCAAAACCTTAATAAGCAAAAACCAAACAAACAATTAAATAATCATTAAAACACCTCGCCAAATCCCAGGCGAGGTGTTTTAGTTTTACCTATGAACCCTAATGTGGCAACAATTAATCCCTCTAAGGCTAAATTACGTGGAAGCATAGTCAGTTTGGCAACTTCTGGAGTAAGCGGTGCTCTGGTTGAGATTGAATGCCATCTATCTAATAACCTACCTAACATAGTTATTGTTGGTTTAGCCAACCGAGCAGTCGATGAATCAAGAGAACGTATCAGGGGTAGTTTCGCAACTAGCCGTATAATGCTACCTCGCAAAAGAATCACTATAAATCTTGCTCCCGCCGATGTTCCAAAGGCCGATAGCGGCTTTGATCTGGCCATTGCTACGTCAATTCTACTTGCGAGCGATCAAGTTAAGGTAAATGTTACCAATTCCCAGGCATTCATAGGTGAACTAGGCTTAGATGGGAGTGTTAGACCAGTAAGAGGTATTATCGGGAAAATTCTTGGCGGGCGAAACCTAGGTATTTATACTTACTTCGTACCGCGAGGAAACTTGGCTCAGGCCAAGTTAATACCAAATGTAAAATTAGTTCCTGTCGATAGCCTGTCTAACCTCTATGGTTACCTGAGTGGTCTTGAAGAACTGGAATCTATCGAAACCGGTCCCGGGCAGTTGCCACCGGCCGGCCGCGAAGCACCCAATTACTCTGTTTGGCCAAGCGAAATCGTTGGCCAAGAACAAGCCAAACGAGCCCTCGAGATAGCGGCCGGCGGCGGCCACAATCTGTTAATGAGCGGGCCTCCCGGGACCGGTAAGAGCATGCTCGCCAAGGCACTGGCCTCTGTATTGCCGCCTATGTACCAAGAAGAAGTACTAGAGGTCACGCAGCTTCATAGCCTGTCCGGGCATAACTATGAACAGATCATTAGCTATCGGCCCTTCCGTGCCCCACACCACAGCGCTAGTCATGTGGCCATTGTTGGCGGTGGTGCTCGGCTCAACCCGGGAGAGATTAGCCTGGCTCACAGGGGTGTTTTATTCCTAGACGAAATACCAGAGTTTGCCAGGTCTACCCTAGAAGCTCTGCGCCAACCCCTGGAAGATCACCAAATAAGCCTAGCAAGAGCTAACATTACAGCTGACTATCCGGCTGATTTTATACTGGTCGCTACCAGTAACCCCTGCCCTTGCGGATACTATGGATCGGGCAAACCGTGTATTTGCCAAGCTTATGATCTTAGCCGTTACAAGCAAAAGCTATCTGGCCCAATAATTGACCGGATTGATCTATGTGTAAACGTAAAAGAGATAAATCACGATAAACTGCTCACACAAAAGGCCGACCCAAAGACCGATAAGCTATTAATTAATAAAATCATCCAAGCCCGAGCGGTCCAAAAACAAAGATTCGGTAATTCGTCTAAGTTAAACTCCAATATGACCAACAAAGACATTAAGCTTAAGGCTAACGTTGAGCCCGAAGCTCAAAGCCTACTTAATGCTGCGGCTGGCAGGCTCAAATTGTCCGCCAGAGCCTACATGAGAACTGTTAAAGTGGCGCGTACCATCGCCGATCTAGATTCTTCAGAGACCGTAAAACCAGCTCATATAAGCGAAGCTTTGGCTTATCGTTACCAAAGTGTTTGACCTCTGAAGCCGTATCTGTTAAAATGCTAACACCTTGAAATCAACAACTAAGGAGAAGGATCTATCGCCAAATACACTCGCCTGAATGAGCAAATTCGGGCGCCCGAGCTGAGAGTCATCGATGATGACGGCAAGCAATTGGGCATTTTGAGCAGACAAGAAGCTTTAAGCTTGGCGCAGGAGCGCGAGTTGGATCTGGTGGAAATCTCACCCGATGCCAAACCGCCAGTCTGTAAGATTGTCGATTGGGGAAAGTTCAACTATCAGCGCACAAAGCAGCTGCAGAAGAACCGCAAAGGTGCTAAATCTTTAGAGATGAAACAGATGCGTCTGGGTCTCAAGATCGGTGCTCACGATCTGGAGATAAAGATGTCCAAGGTAAAAAAGTTTCTGGAGACTGGCCACAAAGTAAAGATCACTTTATTCTACAGAGGTCGGGAACAGGCACATAAAGAAATTGGCTTTAATATAGCCCAAAAGATAATTGAAGGCTTTGGTGATACAATTGTAGTCGACCAACAGCCTCAGTTAGCCGGTAAGCAATTGAACTTTGTTATCCGTGCCAGTGGCAAGAAGGCCCCAACATCAGAAGGAGATGAAGATGCCAAAACTGAAAACTCATAGCGGTACCAAAGACCGTGTAAAGATTAGCAAGAACGGTAAAGTCCGCGTGGGCAGTGCCAACTTGAATCACTTTCTGGGCAAGAAGAGCGGTAGCCGCAAGCGCAGCCTTCGGGGTTTAACCACTCGTACCGGTAAGATGTCTAAGAATATCAAGAAGAATTTAGGAGTATAACCCGATGCGAGTAAAACGAGGCGTTACAAGCCACGCCAGACACAAGAAGATTAGAAGAGCTACAAAGGGCTTTTCTCACCCTAACAGAGTTAGTATTAAAAGAGGTCGTCAGGCTCTAACCAAGTCCCTGCAGTATGCCACTCGCGACCGCCGTAACCGCAAGCGAACCTTCCGTCAGCTCTGGAATGCTCGTATTAACGCGGCTGCCAGGATAAACGGTACAACTTACAGTCAGCTTATTAACGGTCTGAAGAAGGCCAACATCACCTTAGATCGCAAGATCTTGGCTGATCTAGCTGTTAACGAACCGGCTGCTTTTACTGCTGTTGTTAAAGCAGCTCAAAAGTAACCAAATTAATTTTAGGTTCTAAGTAAAAATACCCCTGGACCCCAGGGGTATTTTTAGTGCCAGACTATCTGTAAGCCGGGTTTTGTCTAGACTGATCATCTATCTAGGCCAATGATTGCTCAGAGGCTCAAGCGGTTTTTATGATGAATCCTTAGCGGGACGATTTAGGCTTTAGGCCTTAAAGTATCCATCTCCTTGCAGCAGACAGGGTTTACCTCTTGTGGCGCGTCACCGCGCACAACTGCGGGCTCTTACTCCGCTCGTTTCACCCTTTCCGACCGAAATCGGTGGTTTCGTTTCTGTGGCACTTTCCCTAGGGTCACCCCCGGTCGCCGTTAGCGACTGTCATTTCCCTTCGCTGCCCGGACTTTCCTCGTATTCTTTTAAGGGAACACGCGATCAGCCAATAGTCTGGCTGTACTATTGTACCACCTCTGTTGAAGGTGATGAAATACCCAAGTGATCATCGAGTGCCCGATTCACGGCCGCGTCGGCCAGTTTGTTGAACTCGCGCGGTACGTGGTCATAAGTGATTTCTTCGAATTTCGATGCCAAGGTTTTGATCGCGTCGTGAATCGGCCACAGGTCACGGTTTTTAACTTTAAAAATGCCTTTCATCTGATTAATTACCAGTAAACTGTCCATGTAAACATGAACCTGCCTAGCATCGAGCTTGTGGCACTCTTCTAGAGCTAGCTTAAGCGCCGTGTACTCTGCCTGGTTGTTGGTTGTAACACCTAAATACACGCCCTTATCAACAAGAACCGTGTCTTCCATGTCTAGAATCACGAAGCCACTGGCGCTCGGACCAGGATTGCCTCGCGAACCGCCATCGGTAAAGATTTTAACTTCTCTAGGGTGCGGATCTTCGTCGAGCGCGAGTTGAGGGTTGGTATGATCTAATAGAGCATCGATGGCTTTAGCAAGCTCGTGGTCTTTATCCGTTATTTTCTTGCCGCCTTCATGGGTGATTAGCCATATTTGAACTACGCTCCACTCGTTCTCCCATCTGGGATGATGCTGAGCTTCTTCGGCCAGAGCTGCCACCTTCTGCATAAAGGCCCAGGCTTCTTTAAAGTTTTCAAAATTGAACTGTTTATACAGACCGTGTTTGGTTTCTTGCCACATGACTACTATCTTAGCACGTCGACCGTGCTTTAGACCCTGTTAAATATCTATTCGTTGGTTTTAGCGTTCTTAGATGAATCTTCACGTTTCGAAAAGACAAAAATATACAAAATATCTAAAATTCCCAAAGTGTTAACAAACAGCAGTACGACAAACCAGATTTTGTCGTTACGACGGGCAGCTTTCCAGAGAGCAAAGCCCTTCCAGAACAATTCCCAAATTACGGCAATACCTAAAAGTGATGCTTCGGTATTTGTTATGTTCAATGCGCTCATAATCTAAACCTACCCA
>Ga0265327_10003117_pt1 | contig 16322 bp, 3 predicted proteins | sample 41621metaG_FD_202089 | JGI IMG/M metagenome (GOLD analysis project Ga0265327, IMG submission 202089) | Rhizosphere microbial communities from Carex aquatilis grown in University of Washington, Seatle, WA, United States - 4-16-21 metaG | ecosystem: Host-associated > Plants > Roots > Rhizosphere >... | reverse complement strand
CAATATTGAAAAACTCCTTCGCATCGCCGCCGTCCGATCCCTTTTTTACCATCAAAATTTTGCCGGTCTGATAAACCACAAACAACCGGCCGGAATGGTCTGGCGCTTCAGACATCCAGACCGGGCGCTCAATTTGCAGTTTGGGCAGGACCTGCTCCAGCGTGATGGCTGGCAGGGATGGTTGGGTCGTTGCATCCTCTGCACGCACGCTGCCGGTGGCAGCCAGCACCGTGCAGTAGAGCGAGACAAGACCCAGATTCAAAAATTTCATCCTGCTCAAATGCCGTCTCGCATGAACAAAGTAAAGTAAACGTTTGTACTAAAATGAAGCCACGCAGACGAATATCAGTAATCGGGTGGAACCGGCTCGTTTATGCCTGGGCATTGGCCGGGGCGTGGGCGGTCTTGGGTTGGCCGGCTTTGAGCCAGGCCAGGCCGCTGTCGAGATCGCGGAACAATTGCACGGTAATGCTCGGATTGTCGTTCAGCGTTTGGAACATGCGGGCGAATCCGTAAAGCGCCGCTTTGGGGGCCACAATGGCGGAGTTGACGGGGTTCTTCAGGTGCGCACGACGGCGCACGGCGGCAATGTCGGACATGCCGGCAAAGGTGATATCAATTTCGCTGACATGGGTCAGGTCAATCAGGCGATCGGGAGTAACGGGGGAAGTGGCTTCAATCTGGCCGGCAACGTTGACCATCTTCTGGAGATCTTCAATGGTGAGATACCCATGGCAATGAACATAGATGATGCCGTCCGTTATTTTAAGGTCAAAAGGCATGGCTGCTTTTTGCTCTGACTAGAATAAATATACCCTAACTCATTCGATACGCTAAGCTTATTTTGTTACAAACTGGCTGCAAAACCGCAGGGGCATTGCCGGGCTGCTTGGTGGTACTTAAACCGAAAAATCTCATAAAAAGGCCTTGGAGGTGATAAAAATCGTGGGGAGTTCAAGGCAGGTTATACCCAGGCGTAAATGCCAGATTCTAGGTAGTTTGAGTGTGGGTTATTAACCGGTACGCTGTTGAATTTACTGTTAATTATCAACAAGTTAAGCATGTTATTCACATTAAGCCTTGTCACTAAACCACTTTGCGATAGCATCCGTGCCGCAAGCGAGCAGTAGAATCAGTATCGCTTGTTTATTACTTAGGTTCCTCACCTTATTGACCGATTAGCAGGCAGTAATTCAGTGCCGGCTGGTCGCGTACCCTATTTAAACTCATGACACGTTATTTGCGTAGTGAACCTGCGTGCTGTCCGTGGCGTATTGCCATGGCGGCGGTTTTTTCCCTTTTCACATTGGGTGCGGCTCGTGGGGCCGCAGTGGTGACGGCTAATTTCTTCCAAGGTTGATATTCATGCCCTGGTCACCCTTCAAAATGAGCCCTCAAAACCTAAGTTTCTACCCCGAGCAAACCCCAAAACGCGCAGGCAGCCTCTGTGGGAGAGTCCTCCGCCGGTCGCGCTGGCAGGCGGCGATTTGGCTGGCCACTGTGGCGTTGCTGCTGCTGTCGTTGCCGGGCCAGGCGCAAAGCTTTTTGCTGCGTTATGCCAACACCACCAGCGGCGCGATTACGTTCACCGGCAACTCGTTGGGTTTGGCCAAGGCTACCGGCACCAATCAGCCGGGTACGCTGGACTCCATCGGTGCGTTCATCACGCTGGATACGACTTCGCGCGTGGGTAATTACCCGGCGGGCACTACGTTGAACTGGACGAACAATTCCTCGGCCGCCATGCTGCGGTTGCCCACCAACAGCACCGTCCTTTACGCGGAATTAGTGTGGGCCGGTTCTGCGCAAATAGCGTCGGATGCGGCGGGTGCGGGCAACGTCCTGGCCAGTCTCAATACGCCTGTTAAATTCATCATGCCCGATGGCACCACCAATTATATTACCCCGGACCCGGCAACCGGGAGCCTGGTGACGAACGGGACGTCGGCCATATTTTATGTGCGGTCAGCGGATGTGACTTCGCTGGTGCAGGCTTACGGCGCGGGTACTTATGCGGCCGGCGGTGTGCCCGGCACAGACATTGCCGCTGAAGATGCGAACAACGCTTGCGGTTGGTCGCTCGCGGTGGTTTATCAAAATCAAAATTTGTTGCAGCGTAATCTCTCGTTGTTCATCGGCAATTCCTTTGCGGTATCGGGTGGTAATCCGCCGTCGCCAGTGTCGGTGTCGGGTTTTTGCGCGCCGCCCACGGGCACCGTGCATGCGCGGCTGTACGTCAGCGCCGTGGAAGGCGACGCCAGCAAGACCGGCGACCAGATGAAGTTCGGCCCCTCTACCAATGCGTTGGTGGCGCTTTCGGGCACGAACAATCTCGTGAACAATTTCTTCGCCAGCCAGATTAACAATGACAATGGCGTGCTCGATACTTCGGGCACGTTTGGTTTCAGCAATTCCGTGCCGCCGAGCATTGGTTTCTCCGCGCGCCAGGGTTGGGACATCACAAGCGTGGATATTTCCGGGATTCTTACGAACAGCATGACCACGGCCTACGCGCAAAACGTGACTTCCGGTGACGGTTACAGCCTCAACTTGCTCGGCTTGCAAATTGATGTGGGCGCGCCCGTGCTTAATACGACCCAGAGCGTGGACAAGGCGAGCACGTTTGTGGGTGATGCGCTGACCTACACAGTGGTGGTGACCAACTCGGGCACCGCCGACGCCATTAACCTGACGTTCACCGACCTGCTGCCTTTCGGTACGAGCTTTGTGCCCAATACCTTCACCACGAACGGCATTGCGATCAATGGTGCCAACCCCGTGAACGGCGTGCCCGTACCGCTCATCAAGCAGGGCAGCAGCATGACGTTTACCTATCAGGCGCAGGTGAACCAGATTCCGCCCTCGGCGCGCTTTGTCACGGCGGCCACCATCACTTATCAATATACCGGGGCCTGTGCGTACAGCCCCATCATCAACGGCACGCTGATTAACCAAAACGTCGTGACGCTCGTTCCGTTGCTGGCCGTGAGCAAACAGGCGAGCCTGTCCAATGTGATTCCGGGTGCGACGATGACTTACACGATTGATGTGCCCAACATCGGCACCACCAACACCACCGGCACTACTTTGATTGACCAAATTCCTGCAGGCGTTTCGTACGTGACCAATACCACCACGTTGAACGGCTCCAGCGTGCCGGATATTAGCAGCACGAACATGCCGTTTACGGTGGCGCATGAAATTCACGGGCCCGGCCGGCCGGCGGGTGAAATTGACGTGGGCGACACGGCCGTCGTGACCTTTCAAGTGAAAATTTCCACGAATCCGCCAACCCGGTTGAACAATTCAGCCACCATTTATGCCGATGGCATTCAGCCTACCACTGCGCAAAATGCCGCCGCGAATGTTGACCCCGTGTATTCCGACCTGGCTGCGGGTATTTCCGGCACGCCCAATCCGGTTGAGGCGGGCGATCCCATTTCGTACACCATTAGTGTGACCAACAAGGGGCCAGATTCGTTGAACATCATCACCAATTTCATCACGCTCTATTTGCCGGTTTCTCAATCCATCGAATCGCCCACGTACACGCCGGCATCTGGCACCTACAACCCGTTGAATGGCGTCTGGTCCGGCATCACCATGCCCTCCAACGGCGTGGTGACCATGACGGTGTCCGGGTTGGTATCGCCGTCGCTTGCGGCCTCGAATGTCATTTCTTCGGTCACGGTATCGCCGCCGCCGGGTGTGCTCGACATTGTTACCAACAACAATACCGCATCTACCACGAATGATGTCATCAAGGTGGCTGACCTGACCGTGACCATGGATGATGGCGTGACGAATATTCTTCGGGGCAGCGCCGCGACTTTTACCGTGACGGTGATTAACCTTGGCCCGAGCACGGTGGATAGTTTGACGCTCAGTAATTCATTCGCCTCCTATCTTACTAACTTTACCGTTTATCCTTCCGAAGGCACATACGATGCCTATAACGATGTCTGGGATGGCCTTGTGTTGGGACCTGGCGACAGTGTTTCGATGACGGTGCTGGCTACCGTGCAGACCAATGCCCTTGGTGCCTATACCAATTACGCCACGGTGGGTGTGCGCGCGGGCGTTACCGACCCGGTGCTCTCGAACAACACGGCCACCAACGTGAATGTGGTTTATACCAACCTCACGGCGGACCTGGGCATCGGCAAGTCCGCCCCGGCCACGGTGCTTGCCGGCGGTTCGCTGGCATATACCATTTCCATCACCAACTTCGGCCCGTTCACCGCCAGTAACACGGTGGTGACGGACAGCCTGCCCGCCAGTGTCAGCTTTGTGAGTGCCAGCGGCGGCGGCGTGAACAATAGCGGCACGGTTACCTGGAACCTTGGCAGCATTGCCGATAACGTAGTGAGTAATCTGACCGTTACCGTGACCGCGCCGGCTAGCGGCACCCTGACCAACCTCGCCAGCCTGGCGACATCCACCACTGACCCGGTTTCGACCAATAACACCTCGCCCAAGGTGGTGACCACGGTTACGCCGCAGGCGGACTTGCAAATTACCAAGAGCGCGGCGGCAACGGTGGCAGCCACGAGCAATCTGGTTTACACCATTTCCGTCACAAACGTTGGTCCCTCCACGGCCGGCAGCGTAACGGTAACGGATGCGATTCCGACCGGTGCCACCTTTGTGAACGCCAGCGGTGGCGGCGCAAATAATAGCGGTATCGTGACGTGGAACTTTGGCAATCTGGTCAACGGTGCGATTAGCAATGTGACGCTGACGGTGGCCGCACCAGCGAATGGTTTTTTGACGAATATTGCCACGGTGGGTTCACCAACCGGTGATCCGAGTCTGGTAAATAATACGTCAGCGCCGGTGATTACCGCCATCACGCCCAAGGCGGACTTGCAGATTGGCAAATCGGCTGCCGCGACCGTGGCGGCCACGAGCAATTTGGTTTATACCATTTCGGTAACAAACGTTGGCCCATCGATTGCCAGCAGTGTAACCGTGACCGATGCGATTCCGACCGGTGCCACCTTTGTGAGCGCCAGCGGCGGTGGTGCGAACAACAGCGGCATCGTAACGTGGAACTTCGGCAATCTGGTCAATGGCGCAATCAGTAATGTGACTTTGACCGTAACTGCGCCGGCCAATGGTTCATTGACGAACCTCGCCACCGTGGGTTCGCCAACGGGCGACCCCAGTTTGATAAATAACACTTCGGCACCGGTGATCACAACTATTACACCTAAGGCGGACTTGCAGATTACCAAGAGCGCGGCGGCGACGGTGACAGCTACGAGCAATCTCGTGTACACGATTTCCGTGACAAATATTGGTCCGTCCACGGCGAGCAGCGTGACGGTGACCGATTCGCTTCCGACGGGTGCCACCTTTGTGAACGCCAGCGGTGGTGGCGCGAACAACAGCGGTATTGTCACGTGGAACTTCGGCAGTCTGGCCAGTGCCACAGCGAGTAATGTGACCTTGACTGTCGCGGCTCCTGCCAATGGCTCGATAACAAACATTGCCACGGTGGGTTCGCCAACGGGTGATCCCAGTTTGATTAACAATACATCGGCCCCGGTGATTACCACCATCACGCCACAGGCGGATGTGCAGATCGGTAAGACGGCTGCCGCGACCGTGGCGGCCACGAGCAATTTGGTTTACACCATTTCCGTCACCAACGTTGGTCCCTCCACGGCCAGCAGCGTAACGGTAACGGATGCGGTTCCGACCGGCGCCACCTTTGTGAACGCCAGCGGTGGCGGCGCAAATAATAGCGGTATCGTGACGTGGAACTTTGGCAATCTGGTCAACGGTGCGATTAGCAATGTGACGCTGACGGTGGCCGCACCCGCGAATGGCTCGCTGACGAACCTTGCCACGGTAGGCTCGCCCACGGGTGATCCGAGTTTGATCAACAACACGTCAGCACCGGTGATTACAACGATTACGCCACAGGCGGATGTGCAGATCGGTAAGACGGCTGTCGCGACCGTGGCGGCCACGAGCAATCTCGTGTACACGATTTCCGTGACCAACATGGGTCCATCCATTGCGAGCAGTGTCACGGTGACGGACGCGGTTCCGACTGGTGCCACCTTCGTGAACGCCAGCGGTGGCGGCGCAAATAATAGCGGCATCGTAACGTGGAACTTCGGCAATCTGGTCAATGGCGCAATCAGTAATGTGACTTTGACCGTCACTGCGCCGGCCAATGGTTCACTGACGAACCTCGCCACCGTGGGTTCGCCGACCGGTGACCCCACTTTGATCAACAACACGTCGGCACCGGTGGTTACCACGATTATACCGCAAGCTGACGTCCAAATCGGCAAGACAGCCCTGGCCACCGTCCTGGCTACGAGCAATCTGGTTTACACCATCTCCGTTACGAACGTGGGTCCGTCTATCGCGAGCAGTGTGACAGTGACCGATGCGATTCCGGCGGGAGCTGCGTTTGTGGGTGCGAGCGGTGGTGGCGTGAACAACAGCGGCATCGTGACTTGGAATTTTGGCAACCTCATCAACGGCGCGATTAGCAATGTGACATTAACCGTCACTGCACCAACCAGTGGTTCGCTCACTAATATTGCGACGGTGGGTTCGCCAACGGGTGATCCCAGTTTGATTAACAATACATCGGCCCCGGTGATTACCACCATCACGCCGCAAGCTGACGTGCAAATCGGCAAGACAGCCGCCGCCACGGTTTTGGCCGCAAGTAATTTGGTATACACCATTTCAGTGACGAACTTTGGTCCTTCGACGGCCAGCAGCGTGACGGTGACCGATTCGGTTCCGACCGGTGCCACCTTTGTGAGTGCTAGTGGCGGTGGTGTGAACAATAGTGGTGTTGTCACCTGGAGCCTGGGTAATTTGGTTAACGGTGCAATTAGCAACGTCACTTTAACTGTCACTGCACCGGTCAGTGGTTCACTCACGAATATTGCAACAGCGGGCTCGCCGACAGGTGATCCGAATTTGACCAACAACACCACGCCGCCCGTGGTGACGACGGTTACGCCGGTTGCAGATTTGGGCATTGCCAAGAGCGGTCCTGCGTTTGTGGCGGCAGCGGGAACTGTCAATTACACCATCAGCGTCACAAACTTTGGTCCATCGAGCGCAGGCGGTGTGCTCGTTACCGATACCTTGCCGGTGGGCGTGACCTTTACGTCCGCCAGTGGCGGCGGCGTCAATAATTCGGGCGTGGTCAACTGGACCTTGGGCACGATGACTGCCGGACAGGTGAGCAACCTCACGGTTTCTGTCGTGGCTCCTGCCAGTGGCACACTGACGAACATTGCCAGCGTCTGGTCGCCCACGGTTGATACCAACACGTTGAATAATACTACCCCGCCGGTGGTGACCACGGTCACCTTGCTGGCTGACCTTGCCGTTGGCAAAACAGCTCCGGCTACAGTACAGGCCACGAGCAACTTGGTTTATACCATTTTGGTGACCAATTTAGGTCCGTCCACGGCGAACAGTGTGACGGTGACGGATGCCGTGCCGGTTGGCGCAACCTTTGTGAGTGCCAGCGGCGGTGGCGCGAATAATAGCGGCATCGTAACGTGGAGCTTGGGCAATCTGGTTAACGGTGCGATTAGCAATGTCACTTTGACCGTGACGGCCCCGGCCAATGGCTCGTCAACAAACATCGCAACCGTAGGCTCGCCGACGGGTGACCCAAGTTTCCTGAATAACACGTCCGCACCAGTAATCACGGCGATTATACCGGAGGCCGATGTGCAAATTGGCAAGACGGCTGCCGCCTCGGTATTGGCTTCAAGTAATTTGGTGTACACGATTTCAGTGACAAACTTTGGTCCCTCGACCGCGAGCAGTGTGACGGTGACAGATGCCATTCCGGCTGGCGCTACGTTTGTAAGCGCCAGCGGCGGCGGTGCGAACAATACCGGCGTGGTGACATGGAACTTTGGTAATCTTGCCAATGGCGCGATTAGTAATGTGACTCTGACCGTCACTGCACCTGCCAGTGGTTCGCTGACGAACATTGCCACGTTGGGTTCGCCGACAGGTGATCCGAATTTGACCAATAACACCACGCCGCCGGTCATCAGCACCGTTACGCCTTTGGCAGACGTAAGCGTGGTGAAGACTGGTCCGGCGGGCGTTACCTTTGGCACGAACTTCAATTACACCATTACCGTGAGCAATGCCGGGCCGTCCACGGCTTCGGGAATTTTGGTCACGGACAGTTTGCCGGTAGGTCTCGTGTTTGTCAGTTCCGTGCCGGCTACGACCACCAATGCCGTTGGCCAGGTGATTTGGAGCTTGGGCAACTTTGCCGCTAACACCGGCAGCAACCTGACGTTGACCGTAATTTCCACGCAACGCGGCAGCTTGACCAATTTGGCGAGCGGCGGTAGTCCCACGCTGGACCCGGTGCCGACCAATAATCCCGCACCGCCGGTGGTTACCCTGGTCACCAACATTCCGCCTTTGCCTATTCCAGATAGCTATGCCATCACGGAAAATACGACAAACACATTCTCGCCCCTCATCAATGATCTCGTGCGGACGCCGGGCGGTTACCTGACGCTGACATTCATCAACCCGGCCAACGGCATTGGGGCCGTCGTCAACCAGACCAATGTTGTTTTCATGCCGACCAATAATTTCCTCGGCATAACTTTGATCGGTTACACCATTACGGACAATGTTGGCGGCACGAACAGTTCCTTTATCAACGTGTTGGTAACGAACATTCCGCCGGTGGCCACCCCAGACAACTTTGCCATTACCGAGAACACCACAAACTTGTTCCCGGTGCTCGCCAATGACTTTGCGGTCACGCCTGGTGGCAGTGTGTCGCTCGTATCGGTCAGCACGACCAATGGCACGGTTTCAGTGAATGGCACGAACGTAGTGTTCACGCCGGCGACGAATTATCTCGGCACGGTTACGTTGAATTACACCGTCACGGATAACGTTGGCGGCACCAATACCTCGACGGTGACCGTATTGATTACCAACATACCGCCGGTGGCTAATCCGGATACTTATACGGTAACGGAAAATTCCACGAACACGTTCACGCCGCTGGTAAATGACCTTGTGGAAACGCCTGGCGGATTCCTGACGTTGGTCAGCCTGAATAATACCAACGGCACTGCGACCATTCTGAATGGGACCAATGTGGTCTTCACGCCCGCGAACAATTTTGTGGGCACTGCCACCATCGGTTACACGATTACGGACAACGTCGGCGGCACCAATTCCTCCACGATAACCGTTACGGTATCGAACCTGCCGCCTACGGCGTTTGGACAGTCCGTTTCCACTCCGGAAAACACGCCATTGCCCATCACGCTTACGGGCAATGACCCGACCAGCCTGCCCTTGACCTATATTATTGTCAGCGGCCCGGCGGGCGGCACGTTGACCGGTTTGAATACCAACACCGGTGCGGTTACCTACACGCCCACCAATAATTTTACGGGCACTGACAGCTTTACGTTCCACGTTAACAATGGTTTCAACAACAGTTCCAATGCCACCATCACCATTGCCGTTGCACCAGTGGCGGACTTGTTAGTCGCTCAGTCCGGCCCGGCGAGTGGTGCGGCGGGCGTCAACCTGACCTATACCGTGGCGGTTACCAACCTGGGACCGGCGGGGGCAACGAACATCCTCGTGACCAACCAACTCGCGCAGGGCTTCACCTATGTCAGTGCCACAGCTTCCGGTGTGACGAATAACATTGGCCAGGTCATTTGGACCGTGCCCGTGCTGGCTCCGAATGCTGCGACCAATTTGACCGTGACGTTGTTTGCAACAGAAGGCGGCACTTATACGAACATCGCCTCTGGTATTTCTGCCACGCTGGATTTGAACGCCACGAACAATAACGGTACGTTGAGCAATGCCGTGGTCGTGACCACGGTTTCCGCGCTCGCGGATGTGGCCGTATTCAAGACCGGTAACACCAGTGTGGTGGCGGGCGGCACAGTGAATTACTCCATTGTAGCCACCAACATCGGCCCGTCTACGGCCAGCAATGTGGTGGTGAGCGATACCTTGCCGGCGGGCGCTACGTTGCAGACTGCTTCAGGAAATTATTCGCTAAACAGCGGCGTAATCACCTGGGCAGCGGCCAATTTACATGGGGGCACGGCCACCAATTTCATGGTAACCGTCACCGCGCCGTTTAACGGCACCATGACGAACATCGCTTCCAGCACCTCCGACACGGCGGACCCTGTCCCGGGTAACAACGACGGTTCCTCGCCCAGTTCAGTGGTGATTACGCCGGTGACGACGACAGCCGATCTGGCCATTGGCAAATCGGCGGTCGCATCCGTGCTGGCCACGAGCAATGTCGTTTATACCATTGCCGTTACCAACCTCGGCCCGTCCATCGCCAGCAGCGTAACCGTCACCGATGCCGTGCCTGCGGGCGCGACCTTTGTAAGCGCCAGTAACGGTGGCGTGACCAACGCCGGTATTGTTACTTGGAGTTTGGGCAGCATGGCCAGCGGTGCCGTGAGCAATCTAACATTGACCGTGACTGCGCCGGTGAGCGGTTCCTTGACTAACATTGCCAGTGTGGGTTCGCCGACCGGCGATCCGAATTTGACCAACAACCTTACGCCGCCGGTTATCACGACGGTAACGCCGGTTGCGGACGTGGGCATCGGCAAGAGCGGTCCGGCTGCGGCCACGTTTAACACCAATATCGTTTACACCATTTCCGTGACGAACTTTGGGCCGTCCACGGCCTCGGGAATTTTGGTAACGGACAGCCTGCCGGTTGGCGTGGCCTTCGTCAGCGCCGTGCCCGTGACTTCGACCAATGCCCTCGGCCAGGTTATTTGGAGCCTCGGCAATCTCGCTGCTGGCTCAACCTCCAACCTGACTCTGACGGTCGTTTCCACTACGTTGGGCTCGGTCACCAATCTCGCAAGCATCGGTTCGCCTACGCTTGATCCATCGCTGACGAACAACATCAGCCAGCCGGTTGTGTCGCTCGTGACAAATATTCCGCCCATTGCGAATCCGGATACTTACAGCGTCACCGAAAATGGCGGCACGAACACGTTTAGCCCGCTCATTAACGACCTGGTGCGCAACCCCGGCGGCACGTTGAGCCTCGTGAGTGTGAGCACCACCAACGGCTCGGCAATCACCAGTGGCACGAACGTGTTATTCATCCCGGCCACGAATTATTTCGGCACGGTCACGTTGAATTACACCATCACGGACAACGTCGGCGGCACCAACAGCACCACCATTACCGTGCTCGTTACGAACATCGCGCCCGTGGCGAATCCAGATACCTACACCGTCGCGGAAAATAGCGGTACGGCTGCGTTAAGCCCGCTGGTGAACGACGTTGTGCATACGTCCGGCGGCGTGCTGAGTCTCGTGAGCGTGAGTGGCACCAACGGCAACGCCTCCATCTCCGGCACGAACGTGTTGTTTACACCCACGGTAAATTTCTTCGGCACGGCCACGATTGGTTACACCATCACCGATGGCATTGGTGGTTTCAGCACCTCGCTCATTACAGTGAATGTGACCAACGTGCCGCCGGTGGCAAATCCCCAAGCGGTGAACACGGCCGAAAACGTGCCCGTGGTCATCACGCTCACCGGCACGGACCCGAACAGCCTGCCATTGACGTTCTCCATTGTGGGCAATCCCACCAACGGCACGTTAAGCGGGCTGAACTCCGGCACCGGTACGGTTACTTACACGCCCAATACAAATTATACCGGGGCAGACAGCTTTACGTTCCGCGTAAACAACGGGCAGACGAACAGCACGCCTGCCACGGTCAACCTCTCTGTCATTCCTGCGGCTGATTTGGTGGTGGTGGAATCTGGTCCGGCCACGGCACTGGCTGGTTCGAACCTCGTCTTTACCGTCAGCGTCACGAATCGCGGTCCGGCCACAGCCACGAGCCTGTTGATTTCCAACAAACTGGCGGCGGGCTATACGTTCTTGAGTGCGTCCAGCGGCGGCGTGCATAATGGCAACCTAGTGACGTGGAGCTTCCCATCGCTCGCGCCCAATGCGGTGACGAATTTCACCGTGACCGCTTTTGCCACCGAGGGCGGCTCCTACACGAACATCGCTTCCGGTACGTCGGCAGTGCTCGATTTGAACCCCGCCAACAACGACGGTTCGCAAGTGAACGCCAAGTCCGTGACGGTGCTCACGCCGGTGGTTGACCTCGTGGTGTACAAGGATGGCGGCACGAATGTTTACGCAGGCACGTTGGTGAATTACACCATCACCGCCTCCAACGCCGGGCCGTCCACCGCCACCAGCGTAGCGGTGCAAGATACCTTGCCAGCGGGCGGCTCATTCCAAAGCGCCACCGGTACGTACACGCAGAGTAATGGCGTGGTGACTTGGAACAGTTTTAGCCTCGCGCCCGGCGCGGTGGCCACCTTTAACCTCACGCTGCTGGCGTCGCCGTCGGTCACGTCCTTTATCAACATCGCCTCCGGCACCAACGCCGAGTACGACCCGAACCCGACCAATAACAACGGCACGTATGCAAAATCGCGCGTTACCACCAAGGTCACGCCCTCGGCAGACATGATTGCGGCCATCAGCGGGCCGACCAATGCCATCATCGGCAGCAACATTGTGTTCACGCTCACGTTGACCAATGCCGGGCCGTCCACGGCGTCGAACGTGGTCGCATCGGATGTGCTGCCCACGAGCCTGATATTTGTTTCCGCCTCGAATGGCGCCACTAATTCCAACGGCACGAACGGCGGGGGCATTATCACCTGGCCGGCCATCATTTCATTCCCGGCCGGTTACTATACAAACTTCACCTTCACCGTGAAGGCGCACACGCTGGGCACCTTTACGAACGTTGTTTCCGCCATCAGCAGCACGTACGATCCGAACCCGACCAACAATACGGGTGTGTTGCCCAATGCGCAGGCGCAAACGCAGGTCACGCTGCCGCAATTCACGTTGCTGGCCGGCTTGCCAGTGCTCAATCCGCAGACGGGCTTGTATGAAGAGCAGGTGACCGTGACGAACAGCGGCAATGTTACCGTGGCAGGCATCCAGCTTTATACGGGCGGCCTGCGCAGCGGTGTATCGCTCTACAACGCGGCGGGTACCAACGGCGGCGTGCCCTATGTGCAATATGCCTTCCCGCTGGACCCCAGCAGCACGGTGCATTTTGTGCTCGAGTTCTATAATCCATCGCGGTTGGCGTTTACCAACTCGTTATATGTGGTGGCCTATGTGCCGGCCAACAACACGACCGCAGGCACGAATAATTCAATTGCTGTGAATACGGTCTTTGCGGATCTGCGCAGCAATCCACCGCGCATTGTGATTGAATGGGCGTCCACGCCGGGCACCACGTATCTGGTGCTTTATGCCAGCAGCCCCACGGCGACGACCTGGAACATCGCCACGCCATCGATCACGGCCACGGCCAATATTACGCAATGGTACGACGATGGCCCGCCGAAGACGGCGAGTGCGCCATTGTCGGTCGGCACGCGATATTACCGCGTCATCAAATATTAACCCGGAAAGAATCCTGAATTTACCGCTAAATAATAAATCATGAAGCGAATCCAAAGACATTGGAAGGTGCCGGTCTCCGGCGCAATCTTGCTGGCCACGGCCGTTTCCGCCGAACAGGATTTAACGTCGTACATGAACTCCACCAACCGGGTGACGCTTTCGTTGCGGTTTGGCCTGAACATCAGCGGACGGTTCAAAGGGCCTGCCAGCATCAATTTTCCCACCAGCTTTCTGATAGGCAACGGCCGCACCACGCCGAATGGTGACCCGTACAATTACGACAATGGTTATGTGCTGAGGGATATCAGCGGCAATGCCGGCAATATGAGCTGGTACTGGGGTTATGATAGTTCCAGCCAGGTAAACGCGGCGGCCAATACCATCATGTTTGATCGCACCGTGGTGCCCAACCGCATGCCCGGCGCGGGCGGCAATCAAAGCGATGATTTAACGCAAATCGGCGCGGAGCTTTCCTATAACTACGAAATAGGCACGAAGGAAGACTGGCACCACCTGCGCTATGGCATCGAGGCGGCATTTAATTACATGCCCATTTCATTCAGCGCCAATTCGTTCAATAACGTGATGTTTACACATTACACGGATACTTACAGTTACACACCCGGCACCACGCCACCCGGTTATGACAACCCCGGCGAGCTGCCTTATCAGGGCACATTTCAGGGACCGAATTTTCTGATCAATGTTCCGCCGGTCAGTTCGGTCAGTTCGTTGGTGTCTGGTGGCTCATTTTTGATCCAGCAAAAGTTTGACGGCAATCTTTGGGGATTGCGCCTGGGACCTTATATAGAAATGCCATTGACCGAACGCCTGAGCCTGCATCTTTCCGGCGGACTGGCGGCGGGTTTGCTCGACGCCAATGCCTCGTGGCGTGAGACTTTTACCGTTGCGGACACTGGCGCTTCTGTGTCCCGTACCGGTGGCGGCGATGACGCAAATGTGCTCTGGGGCTACTATGTTGGCCTGCAAGCCCAGTATCAATTCAACAACCGTTGGGGAGTGGAAGTCGGCGCGCAATACCAGGACCTGGGTGTGTACGACCATAATTTCAAGGGCCGCACCGCCGAGGTGGATTTAAGCAAATCGGTTTTTGTGCATGCGGGCGTGAGTTTTAGTTTTTAAACAACATGGAATCGTGGAATACGATTTAGCCTGATAAGCAGTTGCCCTTGCGCAACGTGCAGGATTTTCCATGCGGAATGGCTTTTGTTTTGACCCATTTCGCCTGATTCACCGGTGGACTTTCGGGGCAATCTGGATTACATAAATGTGTGTCCGATGCACTCCGAAGCTGCTTATCAAATTAAAACCCGGCCAGTCTTAAAACATTGCGTCCAGCGTATCTTCGTCTCCAGACCCCGCCAACATCGCATCGTGCCGGGCCTGGTTTTTTGGCTGGCACTTTTGTTGGGCGGCCTGGCATGGGTGAATTCTTCATTTTGCGCCACCGTGGTCTGGACTGGCGCCGATGCCGCCAGCAATGTGAACACGAACTGGTCGGACTCCAACAACTGGTCTGGTGGCACGCCCAGCTCAGGTAATAGCATTTACTTTTTTGACCAGGGCACCAACGGGACGCAAGGCTTGGTGGACAACATCGTGGATAACAACACAACGATGCTTTACCTGGATTACGGCAACACCAACGGTTTTCATACTACGCAGATTAATTCCGGTGTCCGGCTTATGGTGTCCAACAACGCCGTGGCCAATCTGGTTTTTGTGGGCACAGGCACGGACAACGGAACGACAGAATCCACGTATACGACGATGAAAGGGCCGGGTTCATTCATCGTGGCCGGTACCAACGTGGGTTCGATGTTTATTGTGCAGCAGGGGTCGGCAAATAGCGGCAGCCACATGGCCACGCTCGATATGTCCGGTCTGGCCTATTTCAACATTAACATCAACCTGTTTGAGATTGGCGCGGCCAGTCCGAGTACTGGTGGATACAACTGGTTGGACGGTACGTTGTATCTGGCGGGCACGAATGTGATTCGGGCGGGCGGCGCGGCACCGGCGGTGGAAATTGGCGATGCGGTGAGCAACGGCGGCACGAGTTACTTGTATCTGGGCCAGACAAATGCTTTTTATGCTGATTCCATGACCGTGGCGCATTCCAAGGCCACGGCGACGCTGGCATTTAATCCGGCGCTGATCGGCAGCAGCCCGAGCATGTGGCTCAACGGTAATACCAACGCACGCATGGGCGTGCTGGCGGTGGGCGATTTTTCGGCGCAAAACACGAGCGGCTCCACGGTAATAGGCATGATGGATTTGACCGGTGGCACGGTGAACGCCCTGGTGGACACGTGTATTGTGGGACTGGGCCAGAGTGGCAATGGACCGGGCACCACGACGGGCACGTTGCGCATTGGCGCGGGCCTGTTCAATGTCAATACGCTGGACTCGGGTTATGACAGTGTCAGCAGTGCTGTAGGGGCAGTCACTGGCAATGTGTTGCTAACCAACGGCACACTGGTGGTGAACAGCAATGTGTTGTTGGGCTTTACCAACGGTGCCACAGCCTCGTGCACGGGCACGTTTACGATTACCAACGGGACGGCGCTGGTCAATCAAATCACAGCCGGTGGCGGCACGAGCAAGGTCGCGCTGAGCGGCGGTTTGCTGGCGGTGAGCAACACGATGGGCACCCTGGCCGCGCCGTTGACATCGCTGACGGTGAACAAGGGCGCTACGCTGGAATTTTGGCTGGGCAATAATCAACCGACCAACGCCGCCACCAAGAGCGTGGTGAGCGATAATACGGGCGTTATTACCCTGGCGACACTGCC
>Ga0265327_10003116_pt1 | contig 16336 bp, 13 predicted proteins | sample 41621metaG_FD_202089 | JGI IMG/M metagenome (GOLD analysis project Ga0265327, IMG submission 202089) | Rhizosphere microbial communities from Carex aquatilis grown in University of Washington, Seatle, WA, United States - 4-16-21 metaG | ecosystem: Host-associated > Plants > Roots > Rhizosphere... | reverse complement strand
GGCATTCGGAATAAACGACAGGGCTTTCTGAATCTGCTGTTCGTACTGCCGGGTAAACTCCCGGACCCGCTGAATCAGCTTCCCATCCAGGGGATCATCGGCGGACTCGCCGGACCAGGCTTGCCCCTTCACCACGTCAAAGACGGTGACATCGGCAGGCTGCAGGTCGGGAACCATACTGGCCACCGCCTGCCGCAACGAGCTGACCAACCGGGCAGAGATCTCGCTCCGCGGACGCGGCTTGATGGCAACATTGGCTGTCACGCGGTGCTTCTGGCCGAAACCCGCGCGTCGACCGGAACTGGCGACGGTGACACGGGCATCCTCAATATCAGGCACCGCCTTGATCATCCGGCGAAGTTCCTGCAGCAGCAGAGCATCCTTCATCTCCTGTCGATGTCGATCGGTACTGAACGGGCCGAGTGTTTCGAACTGTTTCAGGATCTGCGAACCCAGGTCGGCGGGTACCGCATCGAACTCCAGCAGCGCCGCGTTGTATCGATCAAGTTCGGCGGCGGGAGCCAGCAGTTTTCGGTCTTCGCGGCGGTAATTCAACAGGCCTGCCTGTTGCAGGGCTCGTTCTGCCACGGCGAGTTCGTCGGCGGCGAAGGACTTGCCGAACAGAACTGCCTGGTGATCGTCAGGCCGGTTGAATGCCACCATCCAGGTCAATCCCGCCAGGATGAGCGCGGGGACCACCGCAACCGTCGCCCGTTGCACGGGCGAAAGTGTGCGAAACAGCTCGAACAGCTGTCGGAAGATGCCGGGCAAGACGTCCATGTCGCAGCGATCAGTGACAAATGAAGAACAGGCAACTGGCGAACCGGGTTATAGTTCCGAAACGTCGGATGAGGCAATGCGAGTCTGAAACTGGATTTGCGTTCCGGGGCCTCCGCTTCCATGGGTCGTCCCATTTCCGCGAGCGACGAACGATTGACGCTTATTCGGGTTCGGACGAAAGGGTTTCAAATCCCGCGGTCTCATCGCCCCCGGTTTCCTCGAGGATTTCCTCAGAGGTTTCCGCGGCGATTCCCAGCGGCTTCCAACGGGCTTCAACCGCCTGCTGGTGACTCATCCGTTCGATGGAATGAATTCGACTGAGTGGAACAGTGACGGGACCATTGGGAAAACTCAGATCGGTCTCTGAGCCCGATCGCCGGGTGAATCCCGAGATTCCCTCGGATCCCGGGTGCGAATTCTGGCGCTGGGTTGTTACGCGTGTCAGTGTGACCGATTCATCCGTGACCCGCTGAACCTGACCGATATGTTCGGTTTCCCGTCCTGCACGGGCGTCGGTCGTGACGACTCGACACCAGTCGCCAATCGCGAAAGACTGCAGTTGTGACGTCAGTTCGGGCGAGGTGGACGATGCGGTTTTGGCCGGCTGATTCCAGTGAACACAACCCGCGACGATGATCAGCGTTCCCAGGACGAGTGATCTCCGCAGTCTCATGGCGACACCTGTGAAACGAGAGGAAAAGTGGGCGGAAATCGTGGGATCAAGTGGTTGAACGCTGATTGGCTGATTCACGGGTTGAACTGCAGTCTGTGTCATCAGGGGCAACAAAACAGCCCGACCACTTGCGCGGCCGGGCTGTTGTTTCAGGTCCGACAGGCGATCAGGCGGCGCGCTGTTCGGACTCGATCGGATCGGCCTCGAAGCTCGTCGGCGCGGCAGCCGCCGCCGGCGTCCAGGCCTTCAAGTTTGAACCCGGTCCCCCTCGAGGAGGATAGCCGTACTCGCGGAGCTTTCCAGACAGGGTTCGAATCCCGATCTGCAGTGCCTTGGCGGTCTTTTCGCGATTCCCCGCAAACCGGTTGAAGGTTGCTTCGATCAGTTTTCGTTCCATTTCGGCCAGTGTCAGCCCCGGCAGCCCGTCGGCCTCTTCTTCGGTGACGTCGCGTGGCGTCAGCCACGGTTCGATCATGGAGGCAGTCAACTTGCTGCCCCAGTCCAAAGCACAGGCACGTTCGATCACGTTTTCCAGTTCGCAGACATTCCCCGGCCAGTCATGCCGCTGCAGCAGATGCAGAGCGTCCAGCGTCAGCGACCGCGGCGGCTTCCCCTCGCGACCGGCAACGCGTCGCAGGTAGTGCTCGGTCATGGGGGCAATGTCGTCCTTGCGGGATCGCAGGGTCGGCAGGTCGATGCACGACTGGGTCGCTTCTTCGTACAGATCGCGGCGGAACAGTCCCTTGTCGACCTGGGCGACCAGATCCACGTTGGCGCCAAACACGAATCGAACGTCGAACCGGATCCGCTCACCCGTCTGCGGATGAATGAAGCACTGTTCGCGAACCAGCGAAGTGATCTGCTTCTGCACGGGAAGGGCGACAAACTGCACCTGTTCCAGCAGCAGGGTTCCCCCATCCGCCAGTTCCAGCCGACCAGGATGCCGAATTGTTTGTCCCATCGGGGCGGCTTCGCATTGACCAAACAGGTCCTGCTCCAGCGTTTCCGCCGACAGCACGCTGCAGTCGATCTTGACGAACGGCCGGTGAGCCCGGCGCCCCGAGTCATGAATGGCCTGGGCGACCAGGTCGGTTCCGGAACCGGGTTCCCCCTGGATCAGGACGCACGCATTCTGATCGGCGATCGTCTGAACCTGCTGACGCAGAGCGTGCATGGCCGGGCTGTGCCCCACCATGTCCCGCAGGTTGCGATTGCTCAATTGACGACGCAGACGTCGATTCTCGGCCATCAACTTGGAGCGCTGAACCGCGGCAGCCAGCGTCAGGGCAAATGTCGTCGATGTGTACGGTTGTGTCAGCAACTCGATCCCGTTGGCGGCCGGCAGGATCTGGGGTGCGTCGTCGGTGGGCGCCGCGACCAGGCAGACAAGTTGCGTTGACCAGCCCTTTTGCTGAATCAACCCTGCAAGTGAACCCGCCGTCTCACCCGGGGCCAGCGGTCCGCACAGGCAGACCTCGCAGGCCTGCAGGCTGAGCGACTGGGCGGCAGTCTCGTAGGAATTGACCACCCGGGTGGTCAGTCCCGCCGAGCGGACATCATTCTCCAGCCGCCAGGCCACGTCGGGATCGCAGGTGACGATCAGGACGTTGGGAGCAGCTTCGGCCACGGGGACCGGTGTTCGCTGCGGAAACGGGATCACATCGGGATGGCTATTCGTCATGCGGTCACCATGCTGCGGAAGGGACGATGTGGCGAAGACAGGACGTACTTTGGACGGCCCGCAGGACGCTTGTCTTCGGTAAAAACGGCCGAAAGGCCGTACGATCGGATTGGGAAAATGGGAGACGGGCGCCGCTTCACCCGGGGCGTGAAGTGGTTTGCCGTGGAACAGCCTCGCCGTCAGATCCCGCGACTCCGAAGAGTGAGCGAGGCCTGAAATTGAGTCGTTCGTGCGGCTCGAATTGCAATCGACATGTGTTATGGGAGATGGACGAGGCGGTGTTTATTCGCAACCGGCAGAATGTGTCAATTGGTTTTGCCAATAGGGAAAAAGAATTGTAAAACGCGACAATTTCGCATTTTTTTTAAAGGTCCGCGAAGAGGCTGGCACGCCAGTTTGGTTCAATTTCGGCAGTTTTTGACAGTTTCTTCGGAAAGTAGCTGGAGGGACTGCGAGAAACCAACATCAGCGACATCGGCAGTCCCTGCGGGTCATTCGCTATCCATCGCTTCAACAATCGAGATACACTGCCAACGCAGGGACCGGTCTGTATCGGGAACGGGGACTCAGCGGGACGGAATCTGAATCAGTGACATGGCGGGATGCATGCATGGCCGAGACTGCGCTGCTGGACATTGAGGGACTGAAGACGTATTTCCACTCCGATGCGGGAACCGTCAAAGCGGTCGACAATCTCTCGGTCAAGATCCGGCCAGGAGAAACCCTGGGCCTGGTCGGGGAATCGGGATCCGGCAAGTCAGTGACGTCGCTCACGATCATGCGTCTGCTTCCAGACGTGGGAGCGACGATCGAAGGAGGGCGAATTTCCTTCCTGGGCCGGGACCTTGTTCAGCTCCCCCTCCGCGAAATGCCAAAAATCCGCGGCAAAGATGTCGCGATGATCTTCCAGGAGCCAGGAACGTCGCTGAATCCGGTCTATCGCGTGGGGGACCAGGTCGCCGAGGCGATTCTGCTGCACGAAAAGGTGCCCCCCGCCGAAGCCCGAAAGCGAGCCCTGTCGCTCTTCAAGGAAGTCGGCATCCCCAGCCCGGAATCATCGCTGGACAAGTACCCGCATGAAATGTCGGGTGGACAAAAGCAGCGGGTGATGATTGCCATGGCACTCTCCTGCAATCCGAAACTGCTGATTGCAGACGAACCGACGACGGCGCTGGATGTCACGATTCAAGCCCAGATACTGGATCTGATTCGCCGGCTGCGCGATGAGCGTGGGATGGCAATCCTCTTCATTACACATGACCTGGGGGTGATCGCGGAAATCGCCGATGAGGTCGCCGTGATGTACCGTGGCAAGCTGGTGGAATACGACACGGCACGCAACATCTTCTCAAACCCCCGGCATCCGTATACGAAGGGATTGCTGGCCTGCCGCCCGCGACTGGACACCACCCGCCGCCGACTGCCGACTGTCGCCGACTACATGAAATCGAGCGTTGACGACCAGGGACAACTGGTCATCACCGAAAAGACGCTATCTCCCGAGCGGTTGGCCGAAATCGAAGGCCGGGGACGGGGTCGGTTGCTGCATCCCGACGCGTCCGTGGACGTGAATCAGGCCCCGGACCCACAGAAGACCTACGTCAACAAGGGGGAGCAACCCTTGCTGCGGGTCGAGAATCTGAAGGTCTATTATCCGATCAAGAAGGGGCTGCTGCGGTCGACGGTTGACTACAAGAAAGCGGTCGATGGAATCAGCTTTGATGTCTACAAGGGACAAACGCTGGGGCTGGTGGGGGAGTCGGGGTGCGGAAAAACGACGACCGGTCGGGCGATCCTGCGGTTGATTCCGATCACCGATGGCAACGTGATTTTCGAAGGACTGCACTGGACTCAGTTGCGCGGCGCCAACCTCCGCCGCCAGCGTCGCCGCATGCAGATCGTTTTCCAGGATCCGTACAGTTCGCTGAACCCGCGCATGACCGTCCAGGCGATGTTGACCGAGGCCATGGCGGTTCATCACCTGGGCGAGAACGCCAATGACCGCCGAAATCGTGCGGCGAGCCTGCTGGAGGAGGTCGGTCTGCTTGCCGAGCACCTGTCGCGATATCCGCATGAATTCTCAGGGGGACAGCGTCAACGACTGTGCATCGCGCGCGCCTTGGCAGTTGAGCCGGATTTCCTGATCTGCGACGAATCGGTTTCGGCACTGGATGTTTCGGTCCAGGCACAGGTCTTGAACCTGCTCAAGGATCTGCAGGAGAAACGCGGCCTGACCTACATCTTCATCAGCCACGACCTGAGCGTCGTCAAGTTCATGTCGGACATGATGGCGGTCATGAATGAAGGGAAGATTGTCGAATTCGGGCCATCGGACGCGATTTACGCCAACCCGCAGAACGAATACACGCGCAAGTTGATCGCCGCCATCCCGCAGCCGACACTGGAAGCCATTGAACGCCGCGAGCAGGCCCGCGCCAGGAAGCGAGCAACCGCAGCGCCGTGAACGAGTGGAATTCTCCAACCCCCGATCCCGCCGTCGTGCCCTCCTCCTGACATGATCATTCGCCGATCACCTTGACCAGCACTCGCTTGGGCCGGCGACCGTCGAACTCACCATAAAAAATCTGCTCCCAGGGACCGAAGTCGAGCCTGCCGTTGGTGATAGCGACCACGACCTCGCGTCCCATCACCTGCCTCTTCATATGGGCGTCGGCATTGTCTTCTCCCGTGCGGTTATGGTGGTAGTGATTCGGATCAGGGTTAAAAGGAGCCAGTCCCTCCAGCCACTCGCCGAAGTCGTGGTGCAACCCCGATTCGTCATCGTTCACAAATACCGAGGAGGTAATGTGCATGGCGTTGATCAGCGCGATCCCCTCTTTGACCCCGCTCTTCTTCAGGGCGTCTTCCACCTGGGGAGTGATGTTCACGAACGCCATCCTTGCAGGGAGGTTCATGGTCAAATATTCAGTGTGCGACTTCATTTTGGCGCCTCAATGTCTCAGCTTCGCAGCCATGGTACGACTCGGGTTGTACTGCCATTGTCCGTGTTTTGCACTGCAATCGCCGTTGGAAATCACGACTCATGCCCCTCCGTTTCCAGCGCCTTCAGCCTACCTTCCAGTTCTGCGATCCTGGCCTGCAGTTGCTCGATGACCGGAGCGACCTGCTTTTGCGAGAACCGCTTGTGAATGTGCTGTGGGCAGTTCACGTCCCAGGCCTCGATCTGAAACAGGATGGCCCGTTCGACCTTCCCGGGATACGAAGGATCACGCAGGCGGTCGAGCAACTCCGGATCGTCTTCCACCACCCGCGCGTGACCCCAGAGCTTGATGCGTCGGCTGCGCACGTAGTCCATCAGGAAGATGAACGCCTGGGAATTTTCGGACAAATTGCCGAGCGTGATAAATTGCCGATTCCCCCCAAAGTCGGCAAAGCCGAGCGTTTTCTCGTCGACTTTCTTCAGGAAGCCCGGCGAACCACCGCGATACTGGATGTACGGTTGGCCCTCGGCGTTTGCCGTCCCCAGATAGAACATGTCCAGTTCCGCGAGGAACGATTCTAGTTCCGGGGTCACCGTCGTCTCCCAACTTCCACCGGACTCCATCCGGGCGTAGCTCAACCGAGACCCCTTCCGCTCCTGGATCGCCTTCACTGTGGGAGTAAAAGCCACATCACTAGAAAACAAACGCATGGCAGTCTCCTTTGGAAAGGATGCTGATCCAGGGAAGACCGGGCCCCGGCAAATCAGCGACCCGGTGGAAATATGAATTCGTCAATGCGTCGAACAAGCTGCGGTTCCGCAGTCCGAAATTGAGCACTCCTCAACCGATTCGGCCCTTGGAATGTCGAGTTCCGTTTCGGCCACGTTGTTGAGAAAGTTCGTGAAGCAGCCCAGTACGACACTGGCAACAATCTCCACGATCTCGGTATCGCCGAACCCCGCTTCACGGACGGCGTTCAGGTGCTTGTCACTGACCTTACCTTTGCTTTCCAGAACGTCATAGGCGAACCCCAGCGCCGCCTTGGTACGACGCTCTTCGGAGATTCTCGTGCGACCAGCGAGAATGTCGGCTGCGGACAATCCCGCCATGGGGGCCACAGCACTCAGCATTGATGTGCAGTAGTCACAGGAGTTCGTTTCGCTGGTCGTGAGTTTCACCTGATTGTGCAGTTTCGCGCCGATCGCGGCTCCCCCCATCGCCGTGCTGAAGGCGAGAAAGCTCTCGAGAACCGCGGGCGAGTTCGCCATCACCCGGGCGGCATTGGGAATGACACCAAAAGCCTGCTGCACGGTGTCCAACAGTTCACTGGTACGGCCTTGAGCAACTTGTGGATCGACGGACTTGAGGCGTTGCATGGTCATGTCTCTTTCACTTTCAATGGGCCTGCGAACCGATATGCCGGTGTGGCACATCTCTTCAGATCGCAGCATTCGAACTTCCAACACTAGATACAGACAGGTCTGTCTACATCTTACACAAAAAAGGAGGATTACTCGCCCTTCGCGTCCGCCACCAGTTTCATGGCGGCTTCACGAGCAATGTCCACAGAGTCTGGCGAACCCTGAATCACGGCGGTCACAACGGCCCCCTCCACGAGCAGCCCCACGGCGGGAGCCACCTTTGCTGCCGCCTTACCGATGGATTCTTCGACCAGCCCAGAGAGAAACTCTTGAAACCGGCGTTTATGACCCTTCACGAAATCGGAGCCTGGATGGTTGGGATCAGCCAGTTCCAGGGCCGCGTTCTGGAACGCACAACCTCGAAATCCGGGACTCTCGAACCAGTCCTTGAGGGCCGCAAAAAACGACCGTAGCTTGTCCTTCACTCGCTTGCCGTGTCGCTCCATCGCCGTGCTGAAAAACTCGAGCACCTTCTCTTCCCGATACTTCAGTACGGCCAGCACCAGGTCGTCCTTGGACGCAAAGTGCTTGTAAAGGCTCATCTTGGCGACGTCCGCCTCGGCGATGATCCGGTCGATGCCGACCGCCCGAATCCCGTCCTGATAGAACAGCCTGTCGGCTGTTTCCAGGATTCGCTGGCGGGCTTCGGAAATCTCTCGTGTGCGTCCCATGCCGACAGCATACAGACCTGTCTGTTTTTGTCAAGATGCGGATTCGACAGATTTCCGAGAGTTACCCATCCGACATCGGGGCCCCAGGACAGGCCGCTTGAATCGGCAAATGACTACCTCGCCGTGTACGCCCGGGACGTGCGTCGGTTATGCTTCATCCGCCCGCTCACCACTCGCGCCGGAGGGGGATGTCGCGGGCAGCATGCTTGAGCTTGTCTTCCCTTGAAGGACTGCCCGACGATTCCACCTGACCGCGTCCGGATTTCATCGCCATCTTTATCCTGCCCGAGGTTGCTTGATGACTGATCCCTTGCCGCTGCTGAAAGATCTGGTCTCCATTCCCAGCGTGAACCCGATGGGTCGGGAGATGTCGGGGCCTGAGTTTCTTGAAGGTCGCGTCACCGCATACCTGGAAGCCTATCTGACTCGACTTGGCGTTCCGTTTGAAGTGGTTGAAATTGCCCCCGGCCGCGCCAATGTCCTGGCCCGGCTGGATGCCCCGCGCGCAGCCAGAACCATCGTTCTGGATGCCCACCAGGACACCGTTCCCATCGACGGGATGACGATTCCCCCCTTCACACCAACGGAGCAGGATGGTCGCGTCTACGGCCGTGGATCTTGCGATGTCAAAGGAGGAATGGCGTCGATGCTGGCCGCCTTCACCCGGTTGGCGGTCGAGCGACCTGCCGGTATGGCCAACGTCGTTCTCTCCTGCAGCTGCGACGAAGAATCGACCAGCATCGGCATCAATCACCTGGCGGCCAGCTGGTCTGGCCAATCCAACCCCTATCGTCTTTGTCCTCAACGGCCAGATGTCGCGATCGTCGCCGAGCCAACGGAACTCGAAATCGTGGTCGCTCATCGCGGCGCCACGCGCTGGAAGCTGCATACGGCGGGTCGAGCCTGTCACAGTTCCCGTCCCTCGGAAGGGATCAACGCCATTTATCGGATGGCGCGCGTCCTGCATTCGCTTGAGGAATACGCGGCCTGGCTTCCGGGTTCGCGTCCGGCCCACCGGTTGTGCGGACCAGCCACGCTCAGTGTCGGACTGATCTCGGGTGGCAGCAGTGTCAATGTGGTCCCTGATGCCTGTGTGATCGAGATTGATCGCCGAGTCATCCCCGGCGAAGACAATTCGGAAGTCCAGACCGAAATCGCTGACTACCTTGCGAAGCGGCATGATTTTGAGCTGGTGCATGACGAACCGTACTGCGCCAGCCCTCCGCTGGGAGATGACTTGAACGGTGAACTCGCTCAACAGCTCGGCCGATCCATCACCGCGATTGTCGGTCCACGGCCGACCGTCGGCGTCCCCTACGGGACACACGCCTCTCGATTGGCCCGGATTGGCATCCCCTCCGTCGTCTTTGGCCCGGGAAACATTGCTCAAGCGCATACAAAGGACGAATGGATCGCCATCGACCAGTTACGGCAGGCGGCGGATGTCTACTTCCATTACTGCGCGAACGCGGGATGAACGAAGGGGCAGGGATGACGATCTCAAACACATTCGGCAGCATCGTGACATACCGGCCTGGGCCCGGCGCCGACTGCGAGGCGACATAGATTTGCGCCCTGAATTACCGAGGAGGGGCAGGGTCGAAGCTGCTCGTCTTTTGCGGCTCGGTGTAACTGGCGGGTTGTACGCCCGAGGGGGCGGCTGCGGGAGTCCCTCTGTTTGGCGGGGCCTGGGCGAGCAGTCCCCTGGCGCCGCTTCGTTGCTGGCGAACCGCCAGCAGCAGACTCTGAGCCTGCGCGAGGTCTGGTTTCAACGAGATGGCTCGCTGCAGATGCTCTTCCGCGGCGACCAGATTTCCCTGCTCATGCAGGATATAGGCCAGATTGTACTGCGCTTCCGCAGGCCCGACCGCTTCCGTGAAACTGGCCAGCGCCGAGTTCAAATCACCCGACTTGGCCTGGACGTATCCAAGATGGTAGGCGCACGCGGGATCGTAGGGTGACAGAGCCCGCGCCGTCTTCATGTGTTCCAGCGCATGCGGCCAATCGTTGCGCGCCGAGTAGTATTGTCCCAGCGAAATGGAAACCTGCGGATTCTTGGGAGCCAGCTTCTGGGCTTTCAACAACCGCTTTTCGGCGTCGTCCATGCGACCGAGCGCAATATCCAGCCGCGACAGCCCCAGCATCGCGTCAACGTTCTTGGGACTTTCAGACAGCACTTTGTCGTAGGAACTGCGCGCCTGTTCCGGGTGCCCATCCTGTTCGTGCCAGAGCGCGTAAGCCAGATGCACCTTGACCGGATCATTCAGCTTGTTGCCGACCTTGAATTCAGGGGATCCCGGATTGGCCGTGGCGGCAACGGGCGAGGGAGACTTTCCCTTCGCGTCGGCACTGGCGGGTGACTTGGACATCGAACTGCAACCGGAACCCAATGCCACCAGGGTTGCGGCGGAAAGCAGCCAGGCGGTGTAACGGGATGGACGAACCATGGCAAACTCCTCCCGCGGCTGCGGGCTCCGCGAAGACAGACGGGAACAGACTCAGCACAGTTGGCCCGGAAACACTGCGAATTCAATCAGTCATCATCAGCGGCGGTCTGAAACAATCGAACCTGTCGGTGACTACAGCTGGCCGAAAAATCGACGCGCCGATTCGTCGATCAACTCGGCACTGAGTGCAAATGCTTTCTCACGGAAGCGGCAAATGGAATCGGCAATCTCAAGCAGATCTCGTGGATCGCTGGATCGGGGGACTCGTCCCGCGTCGTAATAACGTTGATACAGCATCTCCACGGCCGAAGAATCAAACTCAACCTGCTTCTGCCGGCAGACAAGCTGGAAGATCTCAGTGTAGGTGTCGCGGTCGGGGGACTCGATCTTCACCTTGTGACGGATTCGACGCAGAAACGCGTCATCGACCAGTTCCCGCGGATCCAGGTTTGTCGAAAAGATGATCAACTGTTCGAACGGCAGCTGAAATTTGCGACCGGTTGAAAGGGTCAGGTAGTCGACCCGTTCTTCCAGTGGCACGATCCAGCGGTTCAGTAACTCCTTGGGGCTGACAAGCTGGCGTCCGAAGTCATCGATTAAGAATACGCCGCCGTTGGCCTTGATATGCATGGGAGCGGTGTAGAAGTTGCCACCCGCATTGAACTGCAGTTCCAGCATGTCGAGCGTCAATTCGCCACCAGTGATGACCACCGGGCGACGGATGCGGCGCCAGCGAATATCAAAGTATCCCTCGGGAACCACGTACGACGGCGACTCGGTTCCATTTGAGTTCCGCGGCGAGACACCCGCATCATCAGTGGTGTGGTGAATGCCCGGATCAAACAGGGTGATGATGCTGCTTTCCGCCTGGATGGCGTAGGGGACATAGATATCCCCTCCCTGCTGGTTGAGAAATCGTCCCAGGCCCTTGGCAATCAGCGTCTTGCCGTTCCCGGGGGGACCATAAACAAAAATCGACGTCCCGCTGCAGACGGCGGGGCCGAGTTCTTCCAGCAGCGACGGACGAAGAATGCTGTCCTGGAACGCGGCGCGCAGCATGGGAAGCGTGCAGACGGCGCCGGTCACGTGCTGCAACTGGCATTGTTCAATGTACTGCTCGATGGGAACCGGAGCGGGACCGACATAGCGGCAGTGTTCGAACGATTCCCTGGCCCGCGTCCGTCCCAGTTCCGTCAGGGCGAATCGATAAGAGACCCGTCCGACCAGATCGCCGGACGCGACTTCGATACACTTCTGATCACGAAGAGCCCGCAGCGCTTCGTCCACGATGGAGAACGGCAAACGCGTGGCGCGGGCGATGTCCCCCCCCAGCAGGGTCCCGTGCAAGTACAACTGCTTGAGGACCAGGTCTGCGATCAGCCCCAGTTGCAAGCCACACTCCGCGAGTGTGGCGGGACTCCGGGGAGCCGGAACCATGGCGGCGGCCGTCTCCTCGACTGCCTTTGCGGAAGTCGTGGAGGAGTCCGGCCGGGCAAACAGATCGGCATACAGTTGACCGACCTGCGATGAACCGCCCGAAAATCGTGGCGCCGCCTCCTCGGTTGCGGATCCTCCGAACGAAGATTGCGATTCGATGATCGTCTTGGGAAAAGTAGTTCCAGCCATCGTGCGGATCAGGTTCTGTTCTGGACAAACTGAGATCGTTTTTTGTTGGCCGACCAACCCGGCGTTTTACCGCTGAGGTTGTGTCGTGGTGCTGCCCGTACCGCCGCCACTTCCGCCGCCGCCGCCTCGACCGGCCACACCGATCAGGAACAGCCGTGGACGGGGAGCCGAGTTCAGTTCCAGTGTTCGCAACCGATCCACTTCATTGGCAGGTCGGCCGGCAAACATCTCATATTTCGAGATGACCGGTGGGATGTTCGTGGCGCCCGTGTCCCGCATGAATTTCTCGGCCTGAGCGACTCGCAGCTGAGCCATCTCGGCCGTCGTCCCCTGCGAGACGTAGACCGTGCGATATTGAGCCGGGACTGCATTCATGACCCACATCAGGTGCGTTTGCCCCGCGTCGGTCAGTTGCTGTGTGTCGGCATCGAAGTGGTAATCATGAAGCGTGGTGGCGGTGACCCAGCCAGCGTTTGTCTGCGCATCCAGTAGATTGTGGACGTCAGCGCGGTCCTGACAGTTGTAGGGATAGGGCCAATAATGTGCGGAGTGGTATCCGTGCGCCAGGGTCTGCTTGCGTCCCACCGGGCGCGGATAGGGGGGCCAGTACTTGCCGTGCTTGAAGATCTGCCGCGCTCCTGGCGGATCATCGGCGCGGGCCTGATACCATTCTTCGGTGAACGGTAGCGGTCCCCCCGCATAGACCGATCCCGAGGAGAACGCGACCACCACCACCAAGGCCCGGATTATTGTTTTCCAGCGAATCCTGCGCATCCCGCCCCCTCGTTCCTGAAATCCCCAGCCAAGACCCGCATCGCCTGGAATTCGATCCCTGATCGCAAGGATGCGGGAAAGGCTTTGATTGCCGATCAAAGGTGTTATCGACCGGCGACCTGAGCGGTCATAACGGAAAGATCGGTTGTACGGGCGTGCTCCGGCAGCTTCTGCCGATGTCGGACCAAACCGGAACAGAAAGTCTCGAATTGACTGAATCCTCTGGCAGGCTTAGAGTTCGCGCAGGTGGAAATTGCCAGCGCCGCCATTTTGTCGTCTTGTGCTGGGATCCTGTGGCGGACTCCGACTTCGGGAGGGACCGATGAGTTCTCTCAAGACATCACCGAGAAATCGGTTCTCGCTGCCAGACTGGATGCCGCGGAGCCATGCTCTGCCGTTCGTCATGTCGATGGCGGCCCACGCCTGCCTGCTGCTGGTGTTTGCGACAACGATGCGAAGTTGTCAGCAGGCGCCGGTCGGATCTTCGGATGAACCCACGCGCGAAGTGGGAATCTTCGTGGAGCGCGAGGGGGATCGAGTGGACACCCAGGTGGCGGGCGATCCCAACGACGCCGCATCCAGTGACACTCCCGTGGAATCCGCCACGACGAATGATCAGTTTGCGCCAACGCAGGCCACCAGTGACACTCCTCCTGCGGACGTGGTGTTGCCTCAGGCAGTCACGGTGCCGCAAATCGGGCCTGGAATTGCCCCGGTGACAGGGGCTGCCGTGATGGACCCGCGTGAACCGGTCAAGTCGCAGGGGGGGAACCGCCCTGCGGCCAGTGGTACTCGTGGCGGGACACCCGGAACTCACTTCATGGGAGCCCGCGACGAGGGGATGAAGGTTGTGTTTGTGATCGATGCCTCAGGCAGCATGACCAGCCACAACGCGATGCAGGTTGCCAAGGGGGCGCTGCTCTCCAGCTTGCAGGCCCTGGACGAGCGCCAGCAGTTCCTGATCATCTTCTACGACGACAAACCCCACGTGGTGAAACTGCATGATGAGTCCAAGCCAACTCTGGCAATTGCCAGCGACCTCAACAAGACGCTGGCTCGGCAGAAGATTTCGGGGATTCAACCCGGTTCCGGAACCGATCACCTGCCACCGCTGGAAATGGCGCTGCGGCTGAATCCCGATGTCATCTTCTTCCTGACGGATGCCCTGGAACCGCCGCTCTGGCCGCGAGACCTCGAGAAAATCAAAACGCTGAACGGCGGGAAAGTCCGCATTCACAGCATTGAGTTTGGCCAGGGGCCGGAACTGGCGCCCAGCACCGGCAACTTCCTGCAGAAGCTGGCTCGGCAAAACGGTGGATCATATCGGTACCACGATGTGACCCGGTTCAAATCGCCGTGAGAAGCAGGATGATCGTGAAACACCCACATCCTCATGAGGGCAGTGCCCTCAACCCAATTCGAGCTACCGCTCGGAAGCTGCACGTGCCGCTCCCGTTGGTCGCTGACGTAAAGATGCGCGCAAATGGCGCTCGTCGCATGACGAAAGAATCGAATGGAGACCGCAGGAACACGCTGACAGGGGACTGTCGTCTTCGTACCGCGCCGCGTTTCCGTTTCACGAATCTGTTGAGTCGGCTTGGCTTGTTACTGGCTGGCCTGGTCGCGACGGCCCCTGCACTTCAAGCCGATGCGCAGGATCGCGTGATCATTCAGCAGCCAGGTGGAAGTCGATTTCCGATTTCCGGGTTGATCGATGACTACACGGGTCGCGAAGTGAGGATCCAGGTCAGAACGGGCGATCCACTTCGCAGGTATCCGCGCCAGGAAGTGATCGAGGTCCAGACGGACTATACCCCTCATCATGAAAAGGGACGACAGTTGCTCGCCGCGGGAAAGCCCGCGGAGGCGAGGGCTGAATTGACTCAGGCGCTCAAGGAAGAAGATCGAATCTGGGTTCGTCGCGAAATCCTGTCGCAACTGGTTCGGTGTGCGTTGTGGGATGGGAATTATCGCGCAGCCACCCCCTGGTTCCTGTCGATCGTCGAGTCGGATCCTGAAACGCTGCACTATGGACTTGCGCCATTGGCGTGGTCCGATGTTCCGTCCGAACCCGCCGTCAAGCTGGATGCGCGGAACTGGATGGCGGACAGGTCGCCGGAATCGCAATTGATTGGGGCCAGTCACCTGCTGTTCGATCGCGAACTGAACGACCAGGCCGAAGTCGCCCTGCGTCGACTTGCCCGCGAATCGAACGTGAAGCTGCAGCGACTGGCTCAGATGCAGCTTTGGCGAGTCCGGTCTCAAGGGGGAACGGCAACGCCTGGCGAGTTGACCCGCTGGGAACTGGCGATTGACGAACTTCCGGAAGAGTTGCGGATTGGTGGCTACTTCGTGTTGGGTCAGACATACAAACGACAGCATCAGCCAGAGCGGGCCGCGGGTCTGCTGCTGTGGGTGCCGCTTGTCTATGATGCCGATCGCCACCTGGCGGCGCGCGCCTGTTTTGATGCCGCGGAACTGGTGGAGTCGTATGGAGACCTGGCCCAGGCCGCGAATCTGTATAGTGAAGTCGCGTTCCGTTTCGGTGACACGCCGCTGGGAGGAAAAGGGGACGCGAAGTGGAGGAAACTGCGTGAGACCATGGCGACGCCGGAGCGTCCAGACAAGGCCCCGGTCCCCTGAATGGCTTCACGGATCGACGGATCGCCAGAAATGATTTCGGGTGGTTCGGGCAGAAGGAGATTGCCGATCGATGAGAAATGACAAAACACGGATGTGGCTGATGATCGCCATGGTCGTCGCGCTGGTTTATGGGGCGATTCCGCTGGTGGCAAGTGCCGCCGAAGGGGCGCCCGCCGCGGATCGTCCCGCCGCCCCCATGGTCGACATCAAGCAGATGTTCAAAGATGGGGGAGCGATCGGCTACGTGATCGTGGCATTAAGCCTGGTCATGCTCGCCCTGATCTTTGAGCACCTGCTGACGATTCGGCGCGGGCGATTGATCCCGCGTGGAATGGCCGAAGACATTCAGCGGCTGATCCAGTCGGGACAGTTCAAAGTCGCGGAAGAGCGGTGTACGGCCAGTTCCAGCCTGCTTGGATACCTGCTGGGCGCAGGCCTGTCCGAAGTGGAACTGGGCTATTCCGCTGTGGAAAAGGCGATGGAAGACGCGGCGGCCGAACAGTCGGCGCGACTGATGCGCAAGATTGAGTATCTGTCGATCATCAGTACCGTGGCGCCGATGCTCGGACTGATGGGGACCGTCTGGGGGATGATCCTGGCGTTCATGGAATTTGAGCGCAAAGCGAATCCCCAGGTCAGCGAACTTGCCCCCGGGATTTACAAGGCGCTCGTGACAAC
>Ga0265327_10003115_pt1 | contig 16344 bp, 16 predicted proteins | sample 41621metaG_FD_202089 | JGI IMG/M metagenome (GOLD analysis project Ga0265327, IMG submission 202089) | Rhizosphere microbial communities from Carex aquatilis grown in University of Washington, Seatle, WA, United States - 4-16-21 metaG | ecosystem: Host-associated > Plants > Roots > Rhizosphere... | reverse complement strand
AGGAGCCGGCGAAGTTGGGATCGCCGTTCGGCTGGGCCAGGGCGGCGCCCGGCGCCAGAACGCAGGCTGCGGCGAGGCCGGCCTTGATCGCGGTGCGGATAGTCATCCCTGGTCCCTCGTTCGACCCGAGACCACCTTGCTTCAGCCAATCTGAACGGCTCTGGGCAGACGCCGTTATCCGCCGTTCATCCCGGCGCACGCGAATTTGCTGTGGGCGAATGGAGATCGGCGGCGGCGCCGGAGCGACTCGGCGCTAGGATGCGGCCATGAACGCGATCTCATCCATCAGCGCGCATCCCGAACAGCAGTACCTCGACCTTCTGGCCGACATCCTGGCGCACGGCGCCGAACGCTCGGACCGCACGGGAACGGGAACGAAAGGTGTGTTCGGCCGCCAAATCCGCTTCGACCTGACCCAGGGCTTCCCCCTGCTCACCACCAAGAAGCTGCACTTCCGCTCGATCGCGGTGGAGCTGCTGTGGTTCCTGCGCGGCGAAACCAACATCGGCTGGCTGAAGGAACGCGGCGTCAGCATCTGGGACGAATGGGCCGACGGCAACGGCGATCTCGGCCCGGTCTATGGCAAACAATGGCGCTCTTGGGCCGCGCCGGACGGCCGGGTGATCGACCAGATCAGCAATGTCGTGAATGGCTTGCGCAAGAATCCTTACAGCCGCCGCCACATCGTCTCGGCCTGGAACCCGGCCGACGTCGACGCCATGGCCCTGCCGCCCTGCCATTGCCTGTTCCAGTTCTTCGTCGCCCCGGACGCCAAGGGCGTCGACCGGCTGTCGTGCCAACTCTACCAACGGTCGGCCGACGTGTTCCTGGGGGTGCCGTTCAACATCGCCAGCTACGCCCTGCTCACCCTGATGATGGCCAAGGCCACGGGCCTGCAGCCCGGCGAGTTCGTGCACAGCTTCGGCGACGCCCACCTCTACCTGAACCACGTCGAGCAGGCGCACACCCAGCTGGAGCGCGCGCCGCGCCCGCTGCCGACGCTGACCATCGCCGACAAGACCGACCTGTTCGCCTTCGACGAGGGCGACTTCGCGCTCGAGGGCTACGACCCCCACCCCCACATCAAGGCCCCGATCGCCGTATGAGCCTGAAAGCCGCCACCGATCCCGTGCAGCAGGTGTGCGACCTTTACGCCGAGCGCTGCGGCATCGAGCGCGACGACGACTGGTTCCTGCTGAAGATCCAGGAGGAGCTGGGCGAACTGGTGCAGGCGCATCTGCGATTGACCGCGCGCGGCCGCACCAAGGGCCAAAGCCGCGCCGAACTGGAAGGCGCGCGGGCCGACGAGGCGGCCGACCTGCTGTGCCAGGTGCTGCTCTACTGCCGCCGCTTCGGCATCGACCCCGATGAAGCCATTCAGCGCAAGTGGCTGAGCTGGCTGGACAAGGCGGCCTGACCCGTTGGCCCTCCCCATCATCGCCGTCGGCCCCATCGCTCGTGCGCGCAACGGCGTCATCGGCCGAGAAGGCGGCCTGCCTTGGCGGCTGAAGTCGGACCTGCAGATCTTCAAGCAGATCACCCTGTTCAAGCCGGTGATCATGGGCCGCAAGACCTGGGACAGCCTGCCCAACAAGCCCCTGCCCGGCCGGCTGAACGTGGTGCTGTCGCGCGACGGATCGTTCGAGCCCAAGGGCGCGGTGGTATGCGAGACCCTTGAGGAAGCGCTGCAGATCGCCCGCGAACAGGCGGCGGAGGACGGGGCGGAGGAAGTGTGCGTGATCGGCGGGGCGGCGGTGTTCGCCGAGGCCCTGCCCCGCGCCCGGCGGCTCTACCTGACCGAGGTCGACGCCGAGGTCGAGGGCGACGTGCATCTGCCGCCGTTCGACGAAAGCCAGTGGCGCGAGGTGCGCCGCGAGGCCCATCCGGCCGGACCGGACGACGACCACCCCTTCGTGTTCCGGGTGCTGGAGCGACGGTAAAGGGCTCAGCTGCTCGCGGAGGAGATTGTCCGCGGCAGCTTGCTTGGCCGCGCATTGCGGATTCCTGGGCCCGACCTAAGGTGGCCGGGATCGGCTTGGGGCGTCGAATGCGGACTGCACTGATCTTGGCCCTGGCCGCCACGGCGGTCTGCGCCGGCGCCCGGGCGCAGCCCCCGCCCGCGCCAGCGGCGAAGGCCGCCAGCACCTCCGTGGCCGGCGTCACGGTGGAGGGCCGCAAGGCGATCGACATCAAGAAGCGGTTTCCGAGCGTGGTGGAGAAGTTCGTCCAGTCGCACGAGGTCGATGGCCCGCACGGCGGCCTGACCCGGTGGATGAGGCCGATCTGCCCGGCGGTGGAGGGCCTGACGCCCGAATTCAACGCCTTCGTCTACCGCCGCCTGCTGGAGGTCACCGCCGTGGTCGGCGCGCCCAGGTCCAGGCCCGGCGCCTGCCCCACCCCCAACGTGATGGTGGTGTTCACCACCGCGGCGGACCAGGTGATGGCCGACGTGCGCGCCAACCATGAGCTGCTGCTGGGATATCACTACCCGTCGGACACCAAGAAACTGGCGACCTTCGAGCCCCCGCTGAAGTCCTGGCGCGTCACCGCCTCCAACGGGCAGATCGACGATCCTGAGTCGATCCCGGTGGGCTCCAGCACGGGCCGCATCAGGAGCGGGATCGTCAGTGAATTCGTCTACGTGCTGGTGCTGGTCGATCCCAGCCTGCTGGAGGGCCAGCCGATCGGCCGGGTGGCGGACAACATCGCCGAGCACGCCCTGAGCAGCCCCGGCTCGCGCAAGGGATGCGCCGCCTTGCCGAGCATTCTGGACGCCCTGGACATGACCTGCCCCGCCAGCGACACGGTCGAGGGGCTGACTGACTACGACATCGCGCTGCTGAAGGGTCTCTACCGCTCCGAGGCGGACACCCAGGGCAACTTCCAGCGGGGCGCCGTGCTGCGCCAGATCCTGCGCGACACCAAGCCCCCCGCCCTGGCGGGAAACTAGCCCGCCGCGTCGCAGGCCAGCTTGAGCATGGGCAGGGCCGCGACGGCCGACACGCCCTCCCCGGCGACGATGCCGTAGTCGATCAGGGGGCGCAGGTCCCACTTCGCCCAGCCGTTCCGTTCTCTTTCTGTTCTTTACCGACCCCAAGGCTTCAGGCATAATTGTGGTCTTCGAGAGCAGGGGATTTATGCGCAATGATCGTCGTAAGGCCTTGGGCCGAGTTCGACGCCGACTTCCCAAGCGACCAGATTGAAGACGAGCACGACATCGTGCAGTTCGGCGGCAAGAATGTCGCCGAGGCCATTTGCGGGCTTCTGGCCGGCTTCGGCTGCATTGTTGAGGAACCAGAGTATGCAGGCGAACATGGCTGGGAGTGCCTGCTTTCGTATAACGGGCGATCCCTTTGGTTTCAGATTTCGGGGGTTGGAGAGTATCTCTTCCTTTGCCAGCCGACTTGGGGCGGGCGTCGAGATCCCCGCTATATCGATGCGCTTCTCAAGCTGAATGACGCGCTGCGCCAAGACGGCCGCTTTCACAAGCTCGGCTGGTTCAGGTCCGAAGACGTGCTTTCGGGCAAGGCCGGAGCAGACTCGCCTGTCGTGGACGAAGAATGGTCGCTTAAGGAGATGCTTCGCGCGTTCGCACGGCTTCTAAGACAAATCTAAGATTACCCCGCCGCATCGCAGGCCAGCTTGAGCATGGGCAGGGCCGCGACGGCCGACACGCCCTCCCCGGCGACGATGCCGTAGTCGATCAGGGGGCGCAGGCCCATCTCCTCGCTGACGCCCGGATAGCCGGCGGCGTCGCCCGCCAGCACGTGCTCGACGGCGCGCGGGTCGATCTTGTGCAGGACGGCGGCCGCCATGGCCGCGCCGTGGCCGCCCAAGATCACCGGAACCGACTGGCTGCGGGCGGCCAGGATGGCGCCGGCCAGGGCCGCGATTTCACGTCCGCCGACTTGGCGCAGGGCTTCCAGCGGATCCCTGGAGCGGCCCATCTGCCCCCTCGCCCGCTCGGCGGCCCGCGCCACCAGGTTTTCGTCGCCCTCGATCCATTCGCCGGCCTCGCCGCCGAACAGCAGCACCGCCAGGGCGGCCGCGGCGATGCGTCCGCCGGCGGTGATCTCGCCCAGCAGCAGGAGGTCCGGCTGCTTGGCCAGGGCCTCCATGCCGAAGGCCATGGTGGCGGCGCACTCGCGTTCGCTCATGGCCGGATGCTCCAGGATGTCGGGCACGGGCCGGTCGATGGCCAGGTCGAACACTTCCAGCCCCGCGCCCTGAGCCTGCGCCAGGGCGTTCACCGCCGCGCCGCCCGCCGCCACCGCCTCCAGCCGCGCGCGTACGGCGTCAGGCGTCGAGGCCTTGCGGCTGTGCTGGGCGACCTGATGGCTGCCGGCGTAGAGCGCCAGGATCGGGCGGTGGATGCGCGGGGCGCCGGGCCCGGACCGCCAGCAGCTGAGCCAGACGGCCAATTCGCCCAGCCGCCCAAGCTTGGCGGCCGGCTCCAGCTTGGGCTCGCCCATGGGCGGCAGGTCGGCGATCAGGGCGCGGATGTCGTCGAAGGGAAGCGCGCTCATCGCGGTTGGCTGCGACTCGAGGTGGCGACTCCGGGGCGGGGTCTAGCTCCGCCGTTGGATAGGGCCCGGCGGCCGATCCCGCAAGCGGTTCGACGTCGGAGCATCGGCCGCAGGCGCTCCGCGCCGCCGCCAGCCCCCCGCTCAAGCCTGTTCACGCGTTGAAAACGCTTGGCCCGTAAGGTGAACGGACTGGCCAACGCGAGGCCGACGTCATGATGGGTGCTTCGATGTTCAGGTACGCGGCGATCGCCGCGGCCGGGGCGCTGACGGCCGCGGCCGCGCTTCAGGTCCTGACCGGCCCGGCCGCCCACGCGGCCGTCGAGGCGCCGCTGCGCGGGTCGCAGGGCGCCGAACCGCAATCCGCCGCCCTGCTCAAGGCCGCCGACGGCCACTTCTGGGCCTATGGCCAGTCCTCACGCGGGCGCGGGCGCGTGCATTTCCTGGTCGACACCGGCGCCTCGCGCGTCTCGCTCACCCGCCAGGACGCCCTGCGCCTGGGCCTGGATCCCGAAGCCCTGGTCTATGACCAGACGGTGCGCACGGCGGCCGGCGACAGCCGGGCGGCGCGGGTGCGGCTGACGAGTCTGTCGGTGGAAGGCGTGCGTGTCGCCGGCGTCGAGGCCCTGGTGATCGATCGCGGGCTGCCGGCCTCGCTGCTGGGCATGAGCTATCTCGGACGGCTGTCGCGCCTTGAAGCCACGCCTTCGTCGCTGGTGCTTAATCCCTAGAGCGCGACGACGGCTTCGCGGCGCGCGGCCTCGCCCAGGACCGCCTGCAGGGCGTGATCGACCACGTCCAGGCCCGCGCCGGACTTGACCCCCTCCACCGTCAGGATGCGCCGCCACGCCCGCGCGCCGGGGCGGCCGTGGAACAGCCCCAGCATGTGGCGGACCATGGCGTAGAGATGGGTCCCGCGGGCGAGCTCCGCGGCGAGATAGGGCCGGTAGGCGCGCACCGCCTCCTCGGGCGCCACCAACGGGGCGGCGGGATCGAACAGCAGCCGGTCGGCCTGCCCCAGGATCGCCGGCTCGTGATACGCCGCCCGCCCGAGCATGGCGCCGTCGAGGCCCTGGGCGATGTGGTCCCTCGCCTCCTCCAGCGATTTCAGACCGCCGTTGATGACGATGGTCAGATGTGGGCGCTCGGCCTTGAGCCTGTTCACCAGGCCGTAGTCGAGCGGGGGGATGTCGCGGTTCTCCTTGGGGCTCAGGCCGTCGAGCCAGGCCTTGCGGGCGTGGACGATGAAGGTCGTGACCCCGGCGGACGCGCACCGGTCGACCAGGCCGAACAGGCTTTCCACCGGATCCTGCTCGTCGACCCCGATGCGGCACTTGACCGTGGCCGGGATGCGCACCGCGGCCAGGGCTTCGGCCATGCAGTCGGCGACCCGCTCGGGCTCCCGCATCAGGCAGGCTCCGAAGCGGCCGCTCTGCACCCGGTCCGACGGGCAGCCGACGTTGAGATTGATCTCGTCATAGCCGAGGTCCTCGCCGATGCGCGCGGCGGCGGCGACATCGACCGGCTCGGAGCCGCCGAGCTGCAGGGCCACCGGATGCTCGCCGGCGTCGAAGCTTAGGAGGCGGGCGCGATCGCCATGCAGCACGGCGCCGGTCGTGACCATCTCGGTATAGAGCAGCGTCCGGCGCGACAGGGTTCGGTGCAGCATCCGGCAGTGCCGGTCCGTCCAGTCCATCATGGGCGCGACGGAAAGTCGGTGCGCTGGAAGCTGGTGCAAGATGATCACGACACCCGGGTGATCGGCGGCCCGCGCCGCCGTGTTTCAGTCGGGGCCATAGATGGCGCCGATGACGAATCGGTCAACTCCATGAAGCATCGACGGTCCGGCGCCGCGCCATTCGGGGCGCTTTTCCCCGCCCATTTCCCTACAGCCGGCGCGTCGCGCCGCAGGGCTTAACCATAGTGCGTCACTATTGCTTCAACTGCTGGATGAATGAAGTTGCGGCCCAACAAAGAACGCTTGATAGTGCAATTGACCAGCAGGGGTTGGTTGACGGCTGGGGCCGTGTGTGTGTGGGGAATGTCGACAATGAAGCTTTTTGCTGGTTTGGCCGCCGCTGCGCTGGTCATGGGTATCGCGGGCGCCGCTTCGGCCGCCGATCTGATCATCACCAATGTCGGCGTCGGCAACGGGAACCTCGGCAACGTTTCGCTCGGGGGCTACGGCAATCCCTGGACAACGCCCATTCTGATGACCGACAGCAACAACCAGCTGCACATCGTGTTCTGCGACGACCTGCAGCATGATGTCTACGTTTCCGGCGGTCAGAGCCTTGCTTACGACTACGCTCTGGTGACCGTCGACGGCTTCGGCAACGCCCTCACCGAGGCGACCTCCAACCGCATGGGCCAGATCGCGGACATCGGCCGCGCCGCCTACCTGGGCGGAGACGAGAACGGCGCTATCGCGGCGCAGGCGGCGATCTGGAGCATCGAATACGGCGCGGCGGTGTCGTCGACCGACGCCACGATCCAAGCCGACATCCTGAGCGACCTGCTGGTGGCGGACAATGGTCATGGCTTCGCCCTGGGCATCGTGTCGGAGAACGGCACCCAGAACCAGATCATCGGGGTCGTGCCCGAGCCCGCCACCTGGGCGATGATGATGCTGGGCCTGTTCGGCCTCGGCGCCGCGCTGCGTAAGCGCCGCGAACAGATTTCCGCGGTCGCCGCCTGATCTAGCGACCCACCCACCACGTTCTTCAAGCCCGGCGCGTCGCAAGACGCGCCGGGTTTTTCATGTCCGGACACTGGAGGGCGCCCTCCGCCTCGCGGCCGCCGCTTATCCGGCCCTCGCGCCGGCCGGCGAGCCGGATCCCGGCGCGGGCCGCCACCCCCCCAGCCTTGGGGGGGGGCGAGCGCCTGGCTAGGAAGCTCTGTGGACCGATGGATGTCGCGGCGCGGCGCCGCGCCAGGCCAGGCCGGGCGATGGATCGAGGCGGCGTCAGCGCGGGTCGTGCCGAAGTCTGCTTCCGTGGCTTCCGGTCCAGGCCCGCTCCGGCCGGCCGGCCGGATCCCCAGATCTCGAGACCGAGCGCCCCACGCAGGCCCGGCGGCCGGCCTGGCCGGGCCGGGCTCGACCGGTGACAACCAAACCACGACCCCAGACGCGACAACGCCCGGCGGCAGGGCCGTCGGGCGCGGAACGCAGGCAGTGAGGAGCGCCGGACCCGTCGCCGGGCCCGCCGAACTCAGCTCAGCTGGGCGACAGTCTTCGGACGGGTGCGCAGAGCGGCGCCGACCAGGGCGACGCCCGTGATCATCAGGGCCCAGGCGCTGGGTTCAGGAACGCCGCCGTTCTGACCGACGACCGAAGCGCCAAACACGCCCAGGCTGAAGTTGGCGCCGAGGTTCGACGCAACCGAGCCGGTCACGTTCACGGAGTAGCTGCCCGGCAGGAGGTCGAACACCTTGGTCATGCCATAATCCGCGACGGGCGTGACCAGGATAGGGGCTATGGAGCCCGAAATCAGGCCGCCCGGCTTCATGTACAAGGCCAGGTTGCCGTAGGTGAACAGACCCGAACCCGGCGTCTTGAAGTCGAGGAACTGGGCGTAGACCTCAAGGGGCAGAGGCGCGGCGACGACGAAGTCGAACTCGTCGTCGACGGAGCCCTTAGGTGCGGTGACGCTCTTGCTGAGCGGGTGCGCGGCGGTGAGCGTTCCGAGGTCGAAGATCGTGGTCGCCTGCGCCTGCGAGGCGCCGAACGTCAACAGCCCCGATGCAATGGCCACGGCCATGAGCCGACGGTCGAACATATGAACCCCATCCCCTCTTCCGCCAGCGACTCGGCGCGGAGCCAAGACAACAGGCGGTCGTCAATTCGTCAGCGCTAAAATGCACAATTCCACGCCTCTTTGCAATGCATTGTTTTTGCATTGCATCGAATGGGCGAACAATGAAGGCAATAGCGACCATAAATGGAGCCCCGTCGCAGCATAGATGCGGTCAGATTAGGCACTTTCATTCATTCAAGCCGGCGTTCCAGCACAACCCGGAAGAGAAAAATATAAACTCTGCTGCTAGATTTACTCTGATGATCCAGCGCCGATTAGCCGGGCTTGACCTCGGTGGCGGTCTTGAACATCAGAGTGATCCTCAGGTGCGGGCAGCGGCGGGAGACGCCTCGGGCGACATGCGGGATGGTTCCTGCAAACAACGCCAGACGGTTCGGCTTCGGATAGACCGCCGCGACGATGTCGGAGCCCTCCTCGTTGAAGAACACGGTCTCGCCTGCGAAGTTCGGACTCCAGGTCTGGTGAGGATAGTAGATCGCCGTGAAGTGGCCGGGCTCCAGCGCGTCGCGATGAAGTCCGCCCTCTGAGCCCGCCGGGTAGGCGTTGGCGTAGCAGCGCGTCAGCCTGTGGCCGGCCAGGGGGCCGCGGTTCAGCGCGGTCCAGAACCCATGGACCAGGGGATAGGCCTCCAGGGCGCGCAGGATGTCGGTGGGATCGTGCGCCTCGCCGTCGCGGGCATGCCCGGCGAAATGCTTGTACCAATATCGCGACGCATCGGGCCCATCGTCGGAATAGGCGCCCCACGCCCAACCCGGCTGCATGAGGAAGTCCAGCAGCGCCCGCTGATCGCCGGGGGGCAGCAGATTGTCGAAGACCTGGATCATCAGCGTCCCAATCCGGCGGCAGCCTGCCGAAAGGCTGTCCTATCGCCGCGCTCGGCGCGCCTGTCCAGTCGCCGCGACCGCAGCCGCTCCAGACGCGCGGGCAGCCGCAAGGGGAGCGCGGTGATCAGATGGTCCCGTAGGCGAGCGACGCGTTGCCGACGGGGTGCCAGACTTCGCCGCCCGTGGGCAGGACGGTCATGTAACCCCAGTCCCCGGTGGCCGTGTTGCGGAAGGCCACGTCCTGCACGTGGTCGCCGTTGAAATCGCCGTTGCCGATCACCGCATAGCCCGCGCCGCTGGCGCCGATCGGATGCCAGGTCTCCCCGCCGGAGAGGTTGGCCTGCATGAAGCCCCAGTCGCCGGTGGTGGGATTGCGGTAGACGATCTCGGTCTGGCCGTTGCCGAGGAAGTCGGCCGAGGCCACGGGGTTGTACGCGGTCGAGGCGCTTCCGACCGGATGCCAGGTCTCTCCGCCCGTGGGTAGGACCGACATGAAGCCCCAGTCGCCCGTGGCGCCGTTGCGGAAGGCCACGTCGAAGATGCCGTCGCCGTTGAAATCGCCGGAACCGACCACGCTGTAGGCCGCAGAACTCGCGCCGATAGGATGCCAGGCCTGGTTGCCAGCGCCATCGGTCGACATGAAGCCCCAGTCGCCGGAGGCGGCATTGCGGAAGACGATGTCGGCCGAACCGCTGTGCAGGATGTCGCCGGTGGCGACGGAATCGTAAGCGAGCGAAGCCGAGCCCGCCTGGTGCCAGCTCTCCCCGCCCCTGGGCCCAATGGTCAGGAAACCCCAACTGCCGGTCGAGGTCTGGCGGTAGGCCGTCTCCAGCACGCCGTCGCCGTTGAAGTCGCCCCGGCCGATCGGAGCATAGTCCGGCGACGACCCGCCGATCGGATGCCAGGTCTGCCCGCCCCCGAGATTGGCCGACATGAAGCCCCAGTCGCCGCTGGCGGCATTGCGAAACAGCAACGCATCCTGCCCGCTCTGGGCGAAATCGGACAGGAAGGTGGACACGCCGCTGACCAGGGTCAGCTCGGAGGGTGTGCCATCTGCGAAGACGAAGTTATTGCCCGTGGGGGCGAAAGCCAGCACCGAAGATGTGCCGATGGTGTTCTGCAGGCCCGCGGCGTGCAGATCCTGCACCGCGCCGTCAAATATCCGCAGCAGTTCGGCCTGGTGCGTCCAGCTGCCGTTGCCCAATTGCACATCCCGGCTGGTGGCGATGAACTGGCCGTCGGCGGACACCATCGCGCCGGAAAGCCCGACGCCCACCACCTGATCGGCCAAGCCGTTCAACGCGACCACGTGCAGCACGTCGTTCGGGTTGCCGCCCCCGGGGGTGGTGGTGTCGGTATAGTAGAGCTTGTCCAGAGACGGCGAGAAGGCGTTCACCGTCAGGTTGCCCGTCCCCTGGTAGTTGGTCACCCGGGTGATCGCGTGCGTGGCGACGTCGTAGACGAAGATGTCGGCTTTGCCATTGGTGTCGCCGGTGTCGTACTTGCTGGTCGAGAGGAACGCCACCTTGGAGCCGTCGGCCGAGATGATCGGCTGAGTGGAAACGCCCAGGGTGATGACCGGGGTGGGATTGGACCCGCCCGCGGCCGCATGAGAAACCGGTGTGACCACCCCGGTGCTGGCGTTGGCGATATAGACCTGGACCGTGGAGTCGCTGTTGAAAGTGAAATCCAGCGTCGAGAAGACGATGCTGTTCCCGTTGGCCGATAGGGTGGCGCCGTTGCTGAACCGGTTGGCCGTGGGACCGCCGGACAGAACCAGAGAAACCGCGCCGGTGCTCAGGTTCTTCTTGTAGATGTCTGCCGTGGTCCCGTTGGCGTCCACGCCGCTGGTCAGGTTGGTCGCCTTGCTCAGGAACAGGACGCTGGCGCCGTCCGAGCTGTAGCCAAGAGCCTCGCTGGCGCCGTTGGCCTGAAGGCCCTGGTAGGTGGTCGAAATCTGCGTCAGCACCTTGGTCGACAGGTTTTCCGCGTAGACGTCGGTCGCGTTGTCGGTGTCGGCGGCCACCAGCGCTTCGTTCGAACTGAACAGGAGCTGGCTCGCGTCCGACGAGTACATCGCATTGATGGAAAAGCCGGAACCGGCGATCACGGCTTGAAGCTGCGCGATGGTCGATACTGTCTGAATTAATCCGGGACTCGGGGTGTTTGAAGGGCCAGGCGTGGCGGCAGGCGCCTGCGCTGGGATCTGCACCGTCCCATTAATGGTGTTCCCGGTCCCCGTGACCGGAGTCATGTTCACGAAGAAATCCGTGCTGGACGTGACGTTGTTGGTCAGGGTGAGGCCTGACACCGTATCCAGCCGGATCACGGTTCCGCCGATGGGCACGTCCTGCGCGGTCTGCAGTAGCGTATTGCCCGAGATCGTTATGTTCTGGCCACTGGCGACCGTGATTCCGTTGTAGCTGGTGCCGATCAGGGTGTTGTTGCTGATATTGACGTTCTGGTACGGCAGGTTCAGCGAATCCGTAACGAAAATGCCTTGCATCAACACCAGGCCGCCGGTGCCGTTCACCGCGATCGAGGTCGGCGTGCCCTCCGAAATCGTGTTGCCCGTGATCGTGACGTCATGCGTCGAGGACGTCGTTCCCGTCGTCCAGAGCTGGATCGCATCAGGGTGATCGACGGAGGTAGGATAGAAGTTCGTGAAGGTGTTGTTGGCGACAATTAAATTGTTGGTCCCCCCGCTGTCGATGCCGTCGCTTTCCAAGTCATGGAAGGTATTGTTGGAAACTGTGACGTGCGTATCGCCAGCGAGGAGCGCGATGCCGTTCTGTCCCTGCGAGAACGTCGAATTGGTGATGGTAACGTTGGAGCTGCCGTTGACGCGCAGCAGGTAATTGACGTCTGTCGTCGGATCCGCGGACGTACCAGTGAAGCTGTCGTGGTCGAACGTGATGTTCGACGATCCGTTCTCGACGATGAACGGCTGGACGACGTTCCCCACGGCCAGACCGCCGGGCGCCTGGAACTTCAGGTTGCTGAAGGTGATGTTCGAGCTGCCCGAAACATACAGGCCGTGACCGTAGGTCAGATCAGGAACGCCGCCCGGCGAAGGCACTGTGATGATCGCGGGATTCAAAGGATCCAGCGAGGCGATGGTGATGCCGTTGGCGAAGTTGAGGTTGTTGAAGTACAGGCCCGAATAGGTCCCGGGCGCCAAGTAAAGAGTGAGGCCTGCCGCCGCGGGGGTCTGTGCGTTATTATTGACAAGAAGGGTCATTGCGAGCCCCGCAAATCGAGTGCGATCGAAGCCGGGCTCACGCCCACGGCCCAAACGATTGCCTTGGAGATCGCGCACAAGCGCATGATGTCGTCCCCTGTGCCCTGAAGACGGTCACTGGCCGTCTACAATCGCGCCTTGCCCTCGCCTTGAGCCTAAGGCGCGCACCCCCCGATGCGCAGCTTTGCCATACGCGACAAAGTTCTAGCTGAGCCGTGGCGCCAAGGCAACGCCACGAGAGGGCGTGTGGCACAGTTGCATCCCAACGGTGTAGCTACTGTTAACAGGGGAGTTAATTCGAGCGTCCGGACCTAAAGATTGGCCAAATGCTGCTTGGCGATCCGGCATCGAGTGTTTTAATACTTGTGGTTAATCGCAGCTTTCCGTTAACGGGGACTTTCGACGAGGGCTGCGTTATTTCACCGCAGGGGCGAATTTTTCCCTCAACCGCATCAATTGCTCCCATTTCAGCAAACAAATCCCGCCAAACAGGGTGAAAAAACGCTGAATCCCGTTGCTTTGGGAAGCATCCGCGCGGTACAACAACAACAGGTCGGCTCAAACTGCTCATGGCTGGGGCAACCGTTGTTTGAGCTCCTGAGGGGGTGTGAATCTATGTACGATTCCGCGTATTTCGAGCTCGAGGCGCCCGTCGCGTCGACGCCGCCGCTGGAGCTTCGGGCGCGCAGCGCGCCTGTTCAGAGCTTCTGCAAGCGCACGCTCGACATTCTGGCCGCCGCTACCCTGCTTCTGCTGATCACGCCTGCCTTCATCATCGTGGCGATCTGCATCCGCGCCGAATCGAAGGGCCCGATCCTGTTCCGCCAGCGTCGCGGCGGCCTGCTGGGCAAGCCGTTCATGGTCTACAAGTTCCGGTCGATGAACGTGACGGAAGACGGCGACCAGATCGGCCAGGCCAGTCGCAAGGATCCGCGCGTGACCCGCGTCGGCGCCTTCTTGCGCCGCACCAGCATCGACGAACTGCCTCAGCTGCTCAACGTGCTCAAGGGCGAGATGTCGCTGGTCGGGCCGCGGCCCCACGCCGTGGCGCACGACCGCGAATTCCAGCAGCGGGTTCCCACGTACACCCGCCGCTTCGCCATGAAGCCGGGCATCACCGGCCTGGCCCAGGTGCGCGGCTTCCGCGGCGAAACCCGCGAGGCTGGCGCGCTCGAGGCCCGGATCGCTTGCGACCTGGAGTACATCGAGACCTGGTCGCTGTGGCAGGACATCAAGCTGTTGCTGGCCACTCTCAAGGTTCCGCTCGACAGCCGCGCCTACTGAGATCCGAGACGCGGCGGCTCAGCCGCGGCCCACTTCCTTACGCTCTGCCCAATCCTGCTGACGCCCGGAGCGTGTTCATCCCTTGGTCGACGCCGCCGACGACGCGGCGGGGGCGGCGCCAGGCGAACCCAGGCGGTTCAGCACATCGTCGACCGCATCGATGATAGCCAGCGGCTGATCGAGCATGATCATGTGGGAGCTCTTCTCGACCAGGCGTTCCTCCCCGCGCGACGACTGGGCCGCGAGCGCCTTGTGCAGGTCGCGCCACCGGTCGGCGAACCGCGCAGACAGCTCGTCGTCCCTGGGATAGGTGCCGGCCGCGGTGAGCACCACGATGGGCATGGCGCCGTAGGCGGGGTGGGCGCGGACCACCTCGACGGACGTCTGCCGCCACAATGTGTCCAGCTCCGAAATCTGGGTGAGCCAGGTGGCGGCCGGAAGCAGCTTGCCCTTCTTGTCGAAGCAGCGTCGTTCGTCCTTGGCGTTGGCCTGATCGCCCCAACCCTTGGCCAGGGCCAGGCAGCGCTCCACGCCGGACCTGATGCTTTCGACGCCGCCGGCGCCGGGCGCGATGTCGTCGAACGCCTGATCCTGAAACTTCACGGATGGGTCGACGAGGACCATTCCGACCACGTCCTTCGGCCGCCGCGCATAGAACAGCTGCGCATAAAGCGCGCCGGCGGAGTGCCCGACCAGAACGAAGGGGCCGGAAATGCCTGCGTCGCGCAGGCCCGCGTCCAGATCGGCCGCTATGGCCGCGCCGTCGCGCGGGAGCGGTCCCGGATCGCTGCGACCTGAGCCGGCCCGGTCGTAGGCGCAGGTCCGGGTGCGGCGGCTCAGGACCGGCTGCACCTTGTACCAGGCGCTGGCGGTCGCGGCGAAGCCGCCCTCGAACAGCACCGTGGGCGAACCGCTTCCGTAGCAGACGAAATGCAAGCGCCGTCCAGGCCCCGCGGCGCCGAACAGTTCGTGCGGGTCGCGCGCGCAGCCGCCGAGCAACGAGGCGGCCAGCAGTCCCGACAGGATTAAACGAACCGGCGGCTTCAGCATGGCGCCAGCCTAGATCACGACAGGGGTCAGGCGGAATCTATTGTGCAAGGAATCCGAGGCGCGTCCGGCGTTCAGGCGGCGGCCAGCGCCTTGCGCGAACGGGCGGTGCGCAGGCGTGCGCCGATGACGCCGATGCCGGCGATCAGCATGGCCCACACCCCCGGCTCCGGCACGCCCACGACCCCGAAGGCCTGGGTGGTTCCGCTGTCGGAATAGAGCACTTCGACCGCGCCGGTCAGAGTCGGGGCCATGGCGATGTAGCTGGAGATGTAGTTCTTGATCGCCGCCGTGCCGCCGGTGACGGAATACAGCGGGTTCTCGATCGACCAGATCGCCCCCTGAATTCCGGCCAGCTTGTTGGCCAGATCCGGGCTGTTCAGCCTGTAGAGCTGGGTGCCGAGCGTGATCAGGCCGGCGATCTCCTGGTCCTGAGGAGCCGAAAGGGTGTGCCCGTCGCCGTCAACGCCCAGGAGGCCGGTGTGGTACTTCAGGTTGATCGTCTTGGGCGTGTTAACGCCCACCGAAATCTCGTGGAAGATGTCGACGCAGAACCCGACCACGGTGTAGGCCGTGCCGGTCGCGGACGTGCCCTTGTAGGCCGTGAAGATCACAGGAGCGTCGTATGCGGTCACGTTGATGGTCGGGTAGCCCGGAGTGCTCGGCCCGGGCCCCTTGATGGTCGCCGTCCCCGGCGTGACCATCTCGGCCGTCTTCAGGAAGATCTCCGCGGCCTGCGCCGGCGCGCCGGCCAGAACCATCGGCGCCGCCAAGGCGGCGATCGCGGCCCCGGCCTTCAGCCCCTTCGGGCAAGTTGTGCTGAAATGAAACAAGACTCGGCCCCATCGATGCAACTGGACGTCACAAGGCAAGTAGCGCGCCAGCAAACCGCCCCTGATACTTGCAGGATTGTCATAGTTTGGCGGCAGGCGCGCAACGCGCCTCAACTTGCGGGCGAACCGGACGGTGAGCCTAGCCGAACAGTTGCATCACGATGTGCACCAGACCCGCGATCGCGACCCAACCCAAGGCGCTGACGACAATCAGGCCCAGTAGAATGTGGCCGACCGTGAGGCGAACCGCGCCGCCGGCGTGGCCGTCGTCGAGAGGGACGCCCTCAGCCATTTCGCAGGTCTTCATCGCTGGTCCACCACTCAATGCGCATGCGCGAGGACTGACCTTCACCCACACGCGGTTTCCCGCGCTTTAAACAGCGCAGTTAACGCGCGGAAATAGGGATCGATCCGGCGCCCTCGCCTCCCCGATGAAGCTCTGCTACGCAGCTTGCATGCGTCCGTTCGCGGTCCTGGCCGCCGCCACCTCCATCGAACTCTGTCTGGCGCCGGCCGTGGTGACCGCCGTCGGCCTGGGCGGCGCCTGGAGCGGCTGGCTCGACCTGGTCAACGCGGCCGCTCCCCTGACGGTCGCGGTGGCCGGCGCCGGCGTTCTCGCGGCGCGGATGGCCCTGCCGCGCGGCCGTACGCGGACAGTGTGCCAGCTGGCGGCCCTGGCGGCGGCGGCGGCCAATCTGGTGGTGTTCGGGCCAGGGGCGGCAAGCGCGCCGCCGGCGCCCGCGGCGGGTAACCTGCCGACATACCGGGTCGTCG
>Ga0265327_10003114_pt1 | contig 16345 bp, 10 predicted proteins | sample 41621metaG_FD_202089 | JGI IMG/M metagenome (GOLD analysis project Ga0265327, IMG submission 202089) | Rhizosphere microbial communities from Carex aquatilis grown in University of Washington, Seatle, WA, United States - 4-16-21 metaG | ecosystem: Host-associated > Plants > Roots > Rhizosphere... | reverse complement strand
CATTCATGTGTCGCAGGGGTTCTCTCGTTGTGCCTGCGGAGCAAACCAAGTGCGGGTTGATGCCGACGGTTTGATCCAGCCAAACCAGACCGAACCCCGTCCGCCTAAACCTCCCATTGTCGGGTGTTGTCGGACGGCCCAGGCGCGGTTTTTGACATGGCGCGGCATTCATGTGTCGCAGGGGTTCTCTCGTTGTGCCCGCAGAGCAAACCAAGTGCGGGTTGATGCCGACGGTTTGATCCAGCCAAACCAGACCGAACCCCGTCAACCCAAACTTCCTATTGTCGGGTGTTGTCGGACGGCCCGGGCGCGGCATTCATGTGTCGCAAGGATTCTCTCGTTGCGCCCGCGGAGCAAACCAAGTGCGGGTTGATGGCGACGGTTTGATCCGGCCAAATCAGACCCAACCCCGCCCACCCAAACCTCCTATTATCGGGATCTGTCGGACGGCTCGGTCGTGGTTTTTGACACGTCGCGGCGGCCGGGCAAACCGAGTGAGGATTGATGCCGATAACTTTAACTTTATCGGGCCCGAAACCAGAATTGGGTCAGGTCTTGAATTCTTCTGATTTGGCCGAAATCCAGTCCTGATTGCGCTCTGCGCCAACCCTCGGCCAAATTAGAAGAATTCAAGACCTGACCCCGTCTGCCTCACTGGATTTCACGAAGGCTAATAATCTGTTGAATGAGTTAATCGGACCTCCGATAAAACCGTCGAATAGGTTCCCAATCAAGTATGCAGGAACGGTAACCGTTCACGGGCAAGCGAGGGGGACAGACCCATTTTCACGGGCAAACGTCGCTTTAGAGTTGCATCGCTCCCGTGGAAGATGCTTGTTTTTCGCCGTGAAAATGCGTCAGTCCCCGACCCGTGAACGGTTACCAGGAACGCGTGCTTCGAATGCGATGTTGTCGATTGACTTGCGGAAACAAATACTACGATGGAAGGAAGATTACGGTAAGTTTGATCGTCTTGAAGAAAAGTTTCCTTTGGCGATGGAAAGTATTCGTAGAACGACCGAGGATCTGTGGTTGTCTTTCGAAAGAGAATTGTATTCGAATTAACGAAAATGACCGAAAGGCGGGGAAAGGGGCGTGCGATGTGCTCAAGATCGTTGTTTGCTGCATGCACCATGCTGCTATTCGGGGGTTTGGGGTTGTGGCACGAGAATTCATTCGGTCAGGCGTCAACATCCGATGGCACTGCGACGGACACATCGCTGCGTCCTCGACCGAGGATTCAACTAAATGCCAATCAGAGCAAGGAATTTCATAGTCATTTGGAAATGTGTTTGGCCGTGTCGCCAGACGGTAAGATGCTTGCCACCTGCGGTTCCTCCGACTGGGTCACCGTTCGGGATGTCGACACGCTTGAGACGATTCAGGAATCCGCTGCTGCTGGATTGCATCTGAACTCGGTTGCGTTTTCGCGAAATGGTCGGTTCGTATTTGCAGGATCTCTGAACACGACACCACAGGTTGGATGGTGGAAGATAGGCACGGATGAGAAAGGGGTCTTCGAGGGAGGCGTGGGTAGGTTTGGGCGAGAACTCTTCAATGGCAGCCTCTGTGCCTTTGGGCCGCATGAGATTGCGATGATTAAGCCCGTCGGACGCGTTGTTCGAAGGGTGATGTCCGTCGATCGTCCAGATGCGATTATGCCCGCGATATGTCTTGATGACGGGGCCGTCGTCGTGATTGTCAGGCGTGGTGGTTTTGAAGGAAATGATCTACGACTGCTCAAGATGGATCAGGCGCGCGGATCGAGCTTTGAGCGATCAGTTGGCAGCTTCGACCCCACTACATGTCGTCTCATCCAATGTGGACTGAATGCCGTATTGTGCCGGATTGACGACAAGACAAAAGCGGCGGTGGTCGAGTGTTGGGGCGGGGTGGATTTTCGCCGAACGAGCGAGTGTGTCATTCCAAAATGCTGCGGCCCAATTGTCGGTACTTGGATTCCGGAAGCGGGAATGTGTTGCGTGGGGGGAAAAGAAGAACACGATTTGGATGCGGAGCCAACGGGTTACCTGGCATTCGTCGATTGCGTCCGGGGAGTGGTCATCCGTCGCTTACCGATCAGCATGCCCGTGCGCGATGTTGTGACAGCTCGCGGTGGCAGTTTGCTCATCACGCTGGAAGGATTCCTTGAGCAGGAGAAGTATCGCATTCGCACTTGGAAACTGACTTACGAGTAACGCCGTGAGTCACGGTAACGGATTCTTCACAGGCGGTTTCGCAGGGTCGATCGAGCACGTGCCGGATTTGCAACGGCCGGTCAGCCACAGTCGGTTTCGGGCGAAAACGAAATAGCCCAGGTCAAGCAGGTGCGAAATGCCGGGGCAGCGGCTGAACCAGACCAGCGGGCCGAAGCCCACGGCGGTATACATCCGTCGAAAAACCTCCACCCCCGTGATCCAGGACCCGTCCGGCAACCGCGCATGCATCCGGGCCATCAGTTCTTCTTGAGTCTTCCCGTAATCTGCCGCCTGGAATTCCGGAGCGTCAATGTCGGTGAATTGAATCGCCCCCTTCTTGTCCCACCGCTGCATCAGCCGAATCTCGCGAACGCACAGCGGGCAGCCTCCATCGAAGAAAAGCTCGATCTGGTATGGAGTTTGAACATTGGGAGTCGACATCGGATTGACTTCTCTGAGGTTTCAAACTGGATTGTTTTTCCAAGCCCGCACGACTTTGATTCAGAACCGCAGATCGACGTGACCAGTTAACCGGAACGAATCCCCGCGAATTGAAAACTTCCCAGCGCGGCCTGACCGACGCAGATTCCGCCATCATTGGCAGGGACCATCCGGTTAATCAGGATGCGAGGCGCGAGTAAACGTTCCAACTCTCCCACAAGCTGGTTCAAGAGTATCTCGTTCTGAAAAACGCCACCGGATAGCGCGACCGTTCGTAACTCGCGCTGACGGCAAATCCGTTCGATTTCTCGTGCTGTCGCGGTCGCAATCGCCGCATGAAATGCATTGGCGATCTCGGAAATCTCGCGGCCATTCAGGCGATCCTGGATCAGGGCGAGCAGCAAGGGGGCCGGGTCGAGGTCTGGGAAGAGATACGGGGTCTGGTCAGGCGACTGTTGGGCCTGATGCTCAAGCCAGATCGCCGCCTGTCCTTCGAATGAGATTTCGTCAACAAACCCAAGCAACGCCGCCGCGGCATCGAATAACCGGCCCATCGACGTTGAGATCGTGCAGCGCACGTCCTTCGTCACCAATTGAACGGCATCGGTAAAACGCCTTGGGAACAGGAAGGGAGGACGAGTCAGATCGGGGAGATTCGGGATCGACGCGAGGAAACCTGCTGCCGCCTGAACGGGGAGTCGCGCGGCGGCGTCGCCCCCCGGCATCTTGACCGGCTTCAGCGAGGCGACGCGGTCAAACCCCCGCTGGATGCTCCCCACGAAGAATTCTCCGCCCCAGATTGTGCCGTCCGTGCCGTACCCTGTCCCATCGAATGCCACCCCCACGACAGTCTCATCGAACTGTTCGTGCTCGGCCATGACGCTGGCGATATGAGCGTGATGGTGCTGGATGGCGATCTGTTTCAGACAAGGTAAAGACTGCGCAAAGCGAGTCGAATGAAACTGCGGATGCAAATCATGAATGACGACCAAGTCCTCCATTCGAAGGGAGTACATTCCGAGAAGATCTCGGATTGTCGTCTCAAACGACTGACTCGCTTCCCAGTCGCCAAGGTCCCCGATGTGCTGGCTGACAATGACATCTCCTTGAACAACGAGCGCGATGGTGTTTTTCAGGTCACTCCCCACCGCCAGAATTGGAGCGCTTGTCGGAAGCGAGCAGACAGTTGCCGGGGAATAGCCCCTGGATCGTCGGATCAGAAACGGCTGGTCGCGGCGAACTGTGACGACCGAGTCATCGACGCGGCGGGTGATCGGTCGGTCTCCGATCAGAAATGCGTCTGCGATTCCCTCCAATTGCGCGCGAACGACGTCGTCGCGATAAGCAATCGGTTCATTTGATCGATTGGCACTCGTCAGCACGAGCGGAACAGGCGCCCCGTCTGCAAACATCAGGTGATGAACAGGAGCATAGGGAAGCATCACGCCCAGCGACCTGTTGCCAGGAGCAACGCCTGGAAGTTCGATCCGGGCCGGGGCAATCACGATGGGTCGAGCGTTCGCCAGCAGCAACCGTTCATGAGCGGGACTGCACTTTACAAGGTCCCTCGCTTCGTCAATCGTGCTGACCATGACGGCGAATGGCTGTTCCCCGCGAGACTTTCGTTCACGCAGCGCCGTCACTGCGAAGACATTCCGGGCATCACAGGCCAGGTGGTAGCCGCCGATCCCCTTCACGGCCACGATCTGCCCCTGGCACAGCAATTCCGCGGCACGGGAAATGGCAAGGTCCCCATTGATTGGCGGCGACCCTGGTTGAATCAGATGGTATCCGGGGCCGCAGACTGCGCAGGCTGTCGGCTGCGCATGAAAGCGGCGATTCCTGGGATCGCGATACTCACGCAGACAACGGTCACACAACGGCCATTCCGACATCGTGGTATTCGGTCGGTCATAGGGGAGTCGTTGCAGGAGGGAATATCGTGGACCGCAGCAGGTGCAATTGATGTACGGATAGCGATGGCGTCGATTGGCGGGGTCAAGCAGTTCAACGAGGCATTCGTCACAAACCATCAGATCCGGGCAGATCCGTGTGCTCGGCGGAGCAATCCCGCAGCTTTCACGAATCTGAAAGTCGGAGAACCGTTCGAGCGGCGTTTCGCAGACATCGATCCGTGTCACCTGTGCCGCCGAGGGGGGCGACGCGCCAAGTTCCTCAAGAAAAGCATTCAAGTCGTCCGAGGTCGCCTCCGCATGAATCTCGACCCCCGCAGCACTATTCAGGACCCAGCCGTAGACGCGGTGTCGCGCGGCAACCGTTGCGACAAACGGCCGAAAGCCGACCCCCTGCACGATTCCTCGCACGGCAATCCGGCAGGCGGCGGTCTCCGCGGGCAGGGTTCGATCTGGCATGGCAAAGGCTCCGCATCAACCCTTCTGTCAACAGATTCGTGGCAGAGGGTCGCCGATCAGCATTTCGACAACTCGAGTTCCACCGTAGGAACTGCGGGCCAGCACGCGACCAAATTGCCCCGATTCAATTTCGCCCACGAGGCAGGCCCGCTGGCCACCGGGAGTAGACCTCAGGGCTTTCAGCGCCGCTTCGGCATCCGCAGCCCGGACCACGGCGACAAATTGACCCTCGTTGGCGACGTGTAATGGGTCGAGGCCCAGCAACTCGCAGGCGCCGCGAACCGGATCGTCGATCGGAATCGCCTCCTCGCGAATGGAGATGAAGGTGTTCAAGTCCCGAGCCAGTTCATTCAGCGCCGAGGCGACTCCACCGCGCGTTGCATCGCGCAGCCACTTGAGTCCCTCACCCAGGGCATCCAGCAGCGCGATCACGAGGGGTGTTAAGGGGCGTGTGTCCGAACGGATGTCGGCCTCAATCTCCAATTCCGTTCGAGCCAGCAGAATCGCAATACCGTGGTTGCCGATCGGACCGGAGAGCAGGATTTTGTCGCCCTCCTGGATTCTCGCGACATTCAGGTTGGCTCGCGGATCAACGATCCCCAACCCTGTGGTCGAGATGTAGAGTCCATCGGCTTTGCCATGTTCCACAACCTTGGTGTCACCGCCCAGGATCGGTACTCCGATGCGACGGGCCGCATCGGCCATGGCGGTGATTTCTCGTCGCAGAATGGCGGTGTCGAGACCCGCTTCCAGGATCAGGGTGGAGGTCAATCCGAAGGGACGCGCGCCCGCCATCGCCAGGTCGTTGACGGTCCCATGGATCGCCAATTCGCCGATCGAACCGCCGGGAAACTGCAACGGTCTGACGACATAGCTATCGGATGTCATCGCCAGTCGGCCAGCGGGGGCGGCAAACACCGCGGAATCATTCAGTCCATCAAGTATGGGATTGCTGAATGCCGGGCGAATCAGACCTTCAATCAGTCGCCGCGACGCTTCACCGCCCGCTCCGTGAGCCAGAGCGATCTGTTTGTCGTGGAACGAGATGGCGTTGCTTGGAATCGTCATGGTCCCTGTTGTGTCCCCGCGTTCTTGATTGAACCGGGTTTGTTATTGAACCAGGCCCATGGGGACATCGGACAGTTCCCTCGGAACGTATTTAAAGTGGGCCGCGCAGGCTCCTTCGGATGAGACCATTAACGCGCCGATCGGATGTTCAGGATTGCAGGACTTGCCAAACAGCGGGCATTGCGGCGGCTTGAGAAATCCTCGCAAGACATCGCCACAGGGCGCCGTGATGGGGTCTTCAACACTGACCCGTTCGATCGGCATGGTCTGTTCCGCGTCCCAGGGAGCGAACTCGGCTTGCAATCGAAACGCTGAGCCTGGAATCGAACCCAGTCCTCGCCATTCAAACGTGGGCCTTACCTCGAAGACTTCCGACAGCACTTTGAGGGCCGCCGGGTTGCCGGTCTGAGTCACCGCCCGGCCGTATTGATTTTCCACGGTGGCGGTACCGGTACGCAATTGACGCAGAACCAGCACGAGCGACTGAAGGAGGTCCAGCGGTTCAAAGCCGGACACCGCGACCGGACAGCCATAATCGCGTGCGATGAATTCATACGGCTCGCAGCCGATCACGGTCGACACGTGGCCGGGACCGATGAAGGCATCCAGTTGCAGGTCGGGTGAATCCAGGATCGCTCGAATGGCCGGGGCAATGGTCACGTGGTTGGAATAGACCGCGAAGTTGGGGATTTGCAACTGGCGGGCTCGCAGCACCGTTAATGCCGTGGAGGGGGCTGTCGTTTCAAATCCAATGGCGAAAAAGACGACCTGTCGATCCGGGTTCTGCTGCGCGACCTTCAGCGCGTCCAGGGGCGAGTAGACAATTCGAACATCGGCCCCGCGCGCCTGGCATTCAAGCGGGCTTCCCTTGGAACCGGGGACGCGCATCATGTCGCCGAATGCCGTGAAAATGACATGGGGATCATTCGCCAGGCTCAATCCCTCATCCAGCCGCCCCGAGGGAAGTACACAGACGGGGCAACCCGGTCCATGGATCAGTTCGATGTTGCCGGGAAGCAGATCCTTCAGGCCGAATCGGAAAATGGAATGCGTATGTCCACCGCAGACTTCCATGATCCGAACGTGACGCAATCCGCGGGCAATCGAATGAATTTCCTCGACAGCCTTCCGGATCAATTTCGGTTCGCGAAATTCGTCGACGTAATGCATGTTCGAACGCCGGATGTCGTTCTAGTTCTGGGGATTCTGTTCCAGGCGAACCAGGATCCAATGGTCGGTCTGGCCCTGGCGATGAATCAGGACGGGAGCTTCGCTTTCTGTCAGATTGTGCAGACCCGCTTCCATGACTGATTGCAGGTTGCCGTTGACGGTCCAGGCTGCACGTTGCGTTTTCTGATCGACAGAGCCCTGGATCGGCAGCGTATTTCCGACGACTTCGTCGGTGTAGTTTCCGCGCAGGACACCGCTCTGGTTGATCGCCAGTTGCACGATCACTTGAGGGTGCTGGGTTTCGTTCCGGACCAGCGCAAATACACCCAGCGGAATCCAGCGATCTGTGGAGGGTGTCTCGGCCTGGATCCCGTTTTTCGCCAGTGCCGCCGCTTGCTGGCTGTATTGCGCCGTGGTGCCGACTTCGGCCGAGTTCACCAGGACAAGCCCGTTTTGATTCGTGACGTTCTCTCCATAGTGGTAGGGGATTGGCGTCACAGTTCCATAGCCACAATGGCTGGCAACGGAATTCCAGGATGAGGCTGTCCAGGCGGCGGCTCCCGTTACTCCTGCAGCCGTCCAGGCGCCGGGGTGATCGCCGTACCAGTGTTCTCCGTACATGTCGGGCTGATGAAACGAGCTTCGGACAGCGGCATAGTCGTTCGCGGAATTGCGATGAGCCGCAGTGGCGCCCGCGACTGCCCCTTCCGTTCCCGACACCTGCGGTGACTTGCTCTTCTCGACAGCCGCGCCCGCTGCGGCTCCCTTGGCCCCCGAAACCTGCGGAGTCTTGTTGTTCTCGGCTGCACGCCCTGCGGCAGCACCATGCTCGCCCGCAGCGGTATTGGGCTGGTTCGATTGTTTTCCAGAATGGGTCCTCTCGGACCAATCCCCGCCGGGGTTTTTGGCGCCTGGTTTTGTTTCGGTCTTGCCAGCGGAGGCATGCGGAGGCTGTTCCTTGCCCGGTTTTTCTCCCGGCTTCGCGCCAGGTTTCTCGCCCGGCTTGGTTTCCGGTTTGTGCTCGGGCTTCGATCCTCCCGCCCTTCCACCAGGCTTCTCAGGTTCCTTGCCGCGACCCTGTCCATATACCGTGGGGGCCGTCATGATGAGCGTGATCGCCAGCGTCCATTGAGCCAATTTGCGTGTCATGGGAGTCCGGTAGGTACAGAAGTGATTCGAAGTGGGATTCCAATCCAAGAGTCTTGACCGCGACTGCAGAGCATCGCGGCCATGATTAAGTATCCGAGATTTGGATCGGAATAACCAGCAGACGCTGGAAAACCACGGGGAGTCGACACGGCGACAGAATTCGATTTGAACTCATTTCCCGGCAGGGATGTGAAACATCATCCCCCATCGGACATCGAATACATGCGTATGAAGAGCCTGCTGACTGTCAGTGCCCTTGTCGAATTGGGAGCCGGGGCCGGTCTGCTTTGTTTTCCTTCCGCCTCGGTCGCCTTTCTCCTCGGAAAGCCGCTGCAGGACTCGTCCAACCTGATTGTGGCACTGGTCTGCGGCGGAGCGCTGCTTGCACTGGGGATCGCCTGCTGGCTGGCTCGTGGCGATGAGGGAAGTCACGCCGCCAGGGGTCTGGTTGTGGCAATGCTGGCCTACGATGTGGCAGCCGCGATCATCCTGGCATCGGCCAGTCTTGTCCACGGCCTTTCCGGTATGGGACTTTGGCCCGCAGTGGTCCTGCATTCCGGATTATCGGCCTGGTGCCTCAGATCGCTTGTGCGCTCTCGTCAGACGTCGATCTGATTCAGGCAACGCAAGGGGCAGGCTGTCCAAAACGGATCACACATCTGGCACAACGCGCCGGTGTTTCACAGTCGTTCAGGGGTTCACCGGAATCGATTCCGGATCAGGATCGGCATCGGCGATGCGTCGGGCCTCATTCAGGAACTGGTTCAACGAGCCTGCCGGATCACGAAAGAACTGAGGAGTACAACAGCGACTCAGTTGCCAGCCCTGCTGTTCGAGAATGGCGGTGCGGAAGACATCCCAGGCGACGGGGTCTTCCGTATCGCGGAAGCGTGTACCGTCACAAAGGAGTCCCAGCGTCCGATCTTCCGCGTTTCGAGGATGATGGAATGCGACATCGACGCAGAATCCATCGTTGCCCCAGTGAGTATCGCTGCCGACCTGCTGAACTGCAGCCGCCAGTCGAGCCAGTTGAATCCCGAACTGCGACGGGTTTCGCGAGGGGTATTCCTGCACGCGTGCCCTTGTCAATTGAACCGCATCGCCGGACGCGGTTCTCCAATGGTCATATTCACTCGCCAGACGCTCGGCATAAGCAAGGTACGCAAACAACAGCCATCCCCCGCCGGGGTACTGGCCGTCCGGAATCGGCGGAAGTTGACGATAGAAGTCGGCAGGGATCGATGTCACGAGGTGGACCTCTTCACGAGCCCTGGTGATCAGGACATTCAGGCGGCGTCCGCCGCCAGCCTGACCCAACGGGCCAAACCGGCGAAAGAATCGCCCCTGCTTATCCCGGCCATAGGTCGTGCTGATGATCATGTGATCGCGTTCGTCCCCCTGGACATTCTCCAGGTTCTTGACAAACAGTCCCTCGAACGCGCCCGATCCTACGCGACTGCGGGCGACGGCAAGCCGCTCGGCAAAATCATCGTCGGCCGCCGCCATTTCATCGAGCGATTCAAGAATCAGATCGCGCTGGGTCAGGTTGAAGCACGCGATCCCGATGGAGGGTGGTTCGGCGCGGAGCAACAGATCGGCCACGATTTTGCAGACCTGCGCCGCCTCGGCCTGATTCCGTCGCTCGTCATAGATCCCGCCCACCTGGTACAGCGAAATCGGAGCGAACCGCAACCGGTTTTTCGGATGACCGGGAATGGCCTGCAATCGCGAACCGTAGAAGTGCTGGTTGCTGAATTGAACCAGGTCCGAGTTGCGACTCCGATAATGCACGTCCAGGTAACTCTCCTGAATATTCAGTGACAGCGCTGCCGACAACAGATCTTCCGTTTCACTCTGATGAGCCTCGAAGAGATCCTGTTCCGTTTCCACTTCCGAATTGTCACTGGTGATGACCGCCGATTCGAAGAATCGCGTGGGGGGGAGTTGCTTGGGATCCCCTGCGATCACAACGCGCCGGGCACGGGTCAGCACGGGAAGAGCCTCTTCCAGCCGACATTGTGATGCTTCATCGAAGATGACGACATCAAACAGGGCCTGGCGCGGGAAGATCTGGGCGACCGTTTCGGGACTCGCCATCCAGACGGGTCTCAAGTCAAACAGCGGATCGCCGCCGTCGATCTTACTGCCGGCCGCAATGACCTGACGCAACCGCATGGCCCGTTCCCCCCGCGTGGTCAGACGTCGGCGCAAATCCGCGCCCAAGCTGTTCAAACGCGAGCCTGTCGTCACCAGCAATCGTTCCCTCTGACGACGGATCCACTGCTCACGGATCAGGTCTTGAACGGACTGCTGCTTCTCTCCTTCGAGGCGGCGGACCTCGTGATGCCAATGCGTCAACTGAACTCCGTCGAGTGACTGCAATTTCGGATTGGACTTGAGCCATCCGTCGATGTCGTCCGTCAGAACCTGGTGTCGGATCGCGTTCAGCACCTCTTCAAGTTCCGCGAATTCTCCAAGCGAACGATCCACAATCTCCTTCAGGGACCCGGGCAACTGTGCGAGCAGCGATTGAGTTCGAAGTAGATCCCCCAGGGTTTCCAGGCTCATCTCAAGCCGCCGTAGATCCCCGGTGATTGACTCGCCGCGACAAAGTTTTGTGAAGGCATCGCGCAACCAGTCGATGTGAAACAGGTTGGCTTCAACCAACTCCTGACGCAGGTCTTCCAGGACTTCAAGGTGCGAAAGCGAAGTCTCCAGTTCCTGCAACATGTGCTGGTCGTTGCCAGTCAGGGTGTTGGGGATTCGTTCCAGCCAGCCGGTCAATGCCGGGTCTTGTCGCGTGTTGTCGATGATTCGAAGCAACAACTGCGTGCGATCCCACTCCGCCTGCAATCGATCATCATCGAGAGTTGTTTCGTCAAACAGCGATCCCACACGCAGTCTGGCCATGACAGCGACAAGAAAGCTTTTGAGGCGCTCGGCGGATGCAGGTCCTGGCGTCAGACCGTAGGACTGCAGCAATTCGTTGGCCTGCCGACGTACAGAGAAGGCAAACCAGAAGTACCAGGTTCCCTGAATTGCGAGGTACGCCTCCAGCCGCCCAATCTGCGATGCAATCTCAGCAGGGGTCAGTGGACGCGATTGAAATATCAGTCGCAGGTCGGGATCGAGACGGCCCGCCTGGATCAGGGTCTGGGCAGACTCCGCCTCTTTCAATAGCGGAATCCATCGATCCGCCATGGAATCCGGCGACTTCGCCCACATCTGCCGCCGCTTGGCATCGATTTCATTCAGGCACCGTTGCAGGTTCTGCAAGAGTTGCTGACGTGACGCCCGCTGTTCGGGAAAACTGAGCCTGGACGCGGACGTTGTCTGGGACTTTTCAGAAGCGTCCTCGTTGCGGCTCAGCAGCACATCTTCCGGCAGAGCGAGCGGAGTCAATGTGGCAGGGCGCGACTGATCCAGTTGGATTGAGATCCCCAGCACGGCGGTCATGGACTCTCGAATGTTGGACATGGGACGCGACAGAAAGGCGGCCAACGGAATTCCAATGCTCGACTTCCACGGATGCCCGGCGAACTGGATCGGGATCGCGCGACGAACAATCTCGCGAATGTCTGACCAATGAGTCTGCAACTGATCCAGGCTCGCCGGCGCGTTCCCCTTCAATTTGTTCAAGTCGACGGATGTCGCTTTGGGCTTGCGGGATCGTACAGAAGTGGACGTTGAGGTCGACTTGGCAGGGTTCGTGGTGACGGCAGTTGCGGCGGACTTGATGAGCGATGGCAATGCCGCTTCGAGCCATTCTCCCATTCGGTCATGAAATGCCACCTGCCGAATCGGATCCGGGGTCATCAGCAGATCCCGAGCCGATTGAAGCGATTCGCGGGACCGTTGAAGTTGTTCGTCAAATGTTTTCAGCCGGGCTGAGGCACGATCGTCGGATTGAGTTCCCGACAGTTCTTCAAGTTGTTCGCGAACCTGCATGTACAGGTTGCGCTGGTCGTGCTGGGGATCATGAATCAGGGCGCAGAACTGACCGAGTCCCACGTGCTCCAGTCTGCGGGCGACAACGTCGAGTGCCGTGCGCTTATCGCAGACCAGCAGGACACGTTCTCCCCGCGCCAGGTGATCTCCAATCATGTTGGTGATGGTCTGGCTCTTGCCGGTCCCGGGTGGGCCGTGAATCACCAGTCCCTGGCATTCGCGCGCCAGCTTCACCGCCCGCGCCTGGCAGGGATCGGCGATGGTGATCAATCGTTCCGGAGTCGATGTGGAGGGAGAGTTCGACGCGACTGCTGACCTGGCGGATGCGTCGGCCCCGTCATCGGGTTCCTCATCGCCCGTGTCGGGCGCGTCATCCGGAGCTTCATCCAGCAGGATCCTGGCGGACAGGAAACTTTGGACGGGCCCCTGCAGTGATTCCGGCATCGATACCATCGCCTGCATGTCCCTGAGCAGACCCTGGTTGTTCATCGGAAACAGTCCCAGGACCGCGGCCGGCACAATCTCGGCGCGTGGCTGTTCGGAATCAGTTCGCGGCGCCGACTGCAATTCCGTCAGCGTCTCGGAAGAAAATGAGCATGGCGGCAGATGGAGCGCCGATGCAACGCGGCGAATCAGATCGTTGACTTCTTCCCACGGATCAAGCGGCGCGGCAACCGGTGTTCGTGACGGCTCTCTGGTTGCTCCTTCCTGCTTGTCGGGTCGGGTGATTGCCGCATCCGGGTCAGTTTCGGAATCCGCCCTGGTCGATGGCGCGGTCTCCGGTCCGCGTGCTGCGTTAAGAGATTCCTCGGATCCGTTGGAACTGGCGGAGCCGGATATATCCGGGAGAATCGATTGACCCGTTTGACGCTCCAACCAGGCGAACAACGCTTCATTCGGGACCAGGAAGTCCGCGCCGTCGTTCAGGCCCTGGATCGAGATCACAGGATTCAATCCGGACCGCATTTCCAATGTGACGGGAATGAATGCAATCGGCGCCAGAAGTCGTCGGCTACCACCCGCCGCAGGCATCAGGGATCCCGCTGCCCCGGGAGGAAGACTCAGTAACGGAAATCCGACATGCAGGACATGCACACCCGTATCCTGCTCATAGTCTCGAGCATCCTCCGTCAACCCGCGCAACTTGGTCAGCAATCCCTGTTGGGCTGTCCAGTTGTTGCGCGATTGCTGGTCTTCGGGCGAGGCTGCCTCATCAGGGGAATCATCGCCAGCGACTCCGGATTTGGCGGTTGTCGATTTGGATGTGTCGGTATTCTTGCCTGAATTGGGCTTGCCAGAGTTCTTCGGCGGTTTGACACGCGCCTGCAGTTGCGCCGCCTGCTTGTCTGACAAGAGTTGCCGCAGCGCGTCTGCCGGGGTGCAATCCTGCAACCGGGCCAGCTGAGTCCAGTCAATCCGCTGTCTGCTGGAATGAGGTCGGCAATTCAAGTTGGGCCCGCTGATCAAACCGGCAAACAGCCGATCCAGCATCTTGACCAGGATCTTGTTCTTGGGGGACGGCATAAGGATCGCAACCAGGGGAACGGCGGTAACGTGGAGTATCGAAACCACCACCCCGGCAGTTCGGAGCGCAGGGCTTGCGACGGGATGGGATTGTACTCGCGCACGAGCCGGCAACAACGGATACCGAACAGTCAGTCGTGGCTCGACTGCAAGTCGACTGACCGGAAAATGCCGCGTTCTATTCGCCAACCACACACCGTTTCAAAGCGCCATTCACCACCCCTCTGGAAATCGAAAGCCTCGCGTCACGTTGCGACTCCAGATGTGGAGTCAGAATAAGTTTCTGCCACCGTGGCGGGTGATCCACGTTGACGCGCCGCCAAAGTCGCCGTCATTCATGAGCCAGATGAGCCACTCAAGGGTGGTGGTGATTGATCCGGCGACTTTGGGTTGATGGAACTTAATCCGCACACGAAATCGCGAATTCGTATTGCCGGAATTCGGAATGCCATGAAGAACATGGCAGCTAGTTAAGTCGTGTTTCATTATGATGCGTTAAGTGAGAAACAGCCCATTGTGTTGTTGTTGTGTTGAGGGTTCGATTTGAATGTGAGTCGATATAGATCAGTTTCTACCCATGTGTTGTGTGTTGTGTTTTGAAATGGGTGTTCAAAAAAGGTGAAGATGATGCTGCAGTGTGTTGACAATCAGTCGTTGTGATGCAAATCTCCTTGCTGTGTCTTTTTGGGAGTATCACGCGTTTGGGTGCTTGGTGAGTGCTGATGCTGTGTGGGCTATCTCAAATCGAGCGATTCTGGCATTGGGCGGGCGCGCGGCTATTAAGTGCTGGTGGCCAGATGGTTTCGGTGCTATTGCTGCTGGTGATTCAGGCGGGGCTGCTGGCGTATTCCGCCACCTGCCATAGCCCGACCCACCTTGAGCCCGCATTCCTGACCGCAGGGATTTGTCACTGGGAATTCGGTCGATTTGAACTCTATCGCGTCAATCCGCCGCTCCCTCGGATGGTTGCCGCTCTTCCGGTTTGGACGCTGGGGTGTAAGACCGACTGGCGCAGATTCACTGATGCACCGGGTTCACGGGCCGAGTACGCGATCGGTGAGGATTTCCTCAACGCCAATGGACCGGCATCCATTCCCCTTTTTATTTATGCCCGCTGGGCCTGCATTCCATTCTCGCTGTTGGGCGGCTACTTCGCCTATCGCTGGGCGGGCGAGCTTTATGGGAAGGGGGCGGGATTGGTGACGCTGTTTGTCTGGACGTTTGAACCAAACTTGCTCGCGCATGCAGAGTTGATGACGCCAGACTGCGCGAGTTGGTCGTTCGGTATACTGGCGGAGGGAATGCGTGGGCGCTGAATTGTACTGGATGCGTGGTTCCATTCTGCGTCTGGAAGACTAACGCGGGAGACCTGCAGGTTGGCAAACGCTACATGCTGAAGAGCCAGTGCGAGCCGCGCGAATGTGGGGCCGATGATGAAAGCGAGTGCACCGCCAAGGTGGAACTGACCAAGGCGAAATCCTATGAACTCAGTGGCGATCTCTCCGATCCCGCCGACGTGTTTGGCCTGTCGGGAACCTGGAAAACTGACGAAACACTTCTTTCGAGTTGCGAAGAGAAAGTGAAGTGCAAACCGAACACCACCCGACCCGCCGGTTATGCCTACCTGGTCTACAACCGGTTATGCCTACCTAGTCTACAACTATGTGCAGAAAAGTCAGCGGTGGACGTCGGTCGGGCGACCTGGGTTCAACGGGGCCTGTGACCCCTGTGCTGACAATACGAAAGTCGGGGTCTTGTGCAAGGATCCCTTTACGTCGTGTGGAGGCATCCTCCATTCCGATTGGGAGCCAGCACTCAAGACAGTTGCCGATGTTTGTGGTCCGTGATCGCGGACAGCGAAGATCACTGTTCTGACCTGCTGGAAATGGTGAGGTCTGTTCGATCGAGAGAATTGATGAGAATTGTGGAGGCAGTCGGGTGATGCAACAACGTGCATGGTGGCTGGTTTGCAATTTGTTCCTGGCGATGGTCGTTGCATTGCCCGATATGCTGTTCGGCGCCGGCGGGGATCGTCCGGACTTCAAGGCGCCAAGTTTGCCACCGCAGGACGCCAGCAAGCTTGCTGAGTTTGAATTGCGGGCGTCGCAACTCGGCAGCGTTTCTGACGTCGCGGCGCAGGATCAGTTTGCGACTGAGGCAAAGGAGTGCCTGGGCAATCAGTACGTCTGCTCGCATGCCCTGCTGCTGGCGGGGGGTGTTTATCAGAACGGCGGGCGTGTCAGCGAAGCGCTGGACTTTTATCGCAGGACTCTGGTCACTGCGGGTGACGACTATCACAGGTTGGTGGCGATCGAAGCGATCGTCTACCTGCTTCGTTCTCGCCAGAGATATGACGAGGCACTTCAGGAGATCGATTCGTTCCTGACCGAGTTCAACCCCGGGCAGGATGCTCGTTCGTACCTGAGTTTGTCTCGATCGCAACTGCTGGTTCGCCTGCAGCGGATCGATGAGGCG
>Ga0265327_10003113_pt1 | contig 16352 bp, 12 predicted proteins | sample 41621metaG_FD_202089 | JGI IMG/M metagenome (GOLD analysis project Ga0265327, IMG submission 202089) | Rhizosphere microbial communities from Carex aquatilis grown in University of Washington, Seatle, WA, United States - 4-16-21 metaG | ecosystem: Host-associated > Plants > Roots > Rhizosphere... | reverse complement strand
AGCATATTTGGATAATGCTACAGATTTTGATTTACTAAAAGTTGCATTATTAAAGAAGAACAAAGAATTCCCAGGTAATGAATCTTTTTCAGAAATGTTAATTTGGATGTATGTTCAACGAAAAGATTTTGATGCTGCATTTGTTCAAGTTAAAGCATTGGATAAACGTTTTAAAGAAGAAGGAAGGAGATTAATTGATCTTGGAAATTTATCTATTTCAAATGAAAAATTCGATGCGGCATCAACAATTTTTACCTATGTTTCATCACTCGGAAAAGAGAAAACTTTTTATATCAATTCAAGAATTGGAATGCTTGAAGCGAAAAACAAGAAGATTTTTTTTACAGGAAATTACACCGAGAATGATCTTAAAATTCTTGAAAAAGATTACACTGATTTTTTAACTGAGTTTGGGCACAATTATTTTTCAGCTCCTGCCGAACGTGATCTGGCAAGACTTGAAGCATATTATTTAAATAATTTCCAATCATGTGTTCAATTGTTTCAAGAGTTAATTAGCATGCCTCGTGTGGATGATCATTTTAAAGCTGAATGTAAATTAGAATTAGGAGATATTTATTTATTAAAAGGTGAACAGTGGGAAGCGATGTTGTTATACGGACAAGTGGATAAAGATTTTAAAGAAGACCCATTAGGCCAGGAAGCGAAGTTTCGAAACGCTCGGCTTTACTATTATCTTGGCGAGTTTGATTGGGCTCGTTCGCAACTCGATGTGTTAAAGACAGCCACCACAGAACTCATAGCAAATAATGCGTTAGAACTTTCATTGCTTATTCAGGATAATACACCCGATAGTAATGACGAACCTTTGTTGATGTATGCTCGTGCGGATTTAAATTTGTTTCAAAACAAAACAGAAATGGCTATGCAAATTTTGGATAGTATCAATTTACTTTATCCACGCCATCCGCTTGATGATGAAATTTTATATAAACGAGCGGAGGTATTTCTAAAGAAACGTGATTATGCAAAATCATGCAGTTATCTTGAACAATTGCTGAAAGAGCATGGTTCGGATATTTTGGGCGACAATGCGTTGTTCCTTCTTGCAAATATTACAGAAAAAAATTTAGGTGATAAGACCAAAGCGATGAAATATTACGAGGAGTTTATTGAGAAATATCCAGGCAGCTTTTTTTTAACTGAAGTGAGAAAACGATACAGAGCTTTGCGAGGTGATGTGATCAATTAATTCAATTGGGAATTAAATCGTAATTCAAAAATTTTAAATAGAGGAATGATTATTTATAACGTAACAATTAATGTGGAAGACGATGCACATGATGCATGGTTTAAATGGATGAAAGAAACGCATATTCCTGATGTGATGAGCACGGGAATGTTTCTCGATTTTAATTTTTCGAAACTGCTTTCAAGGCAAGAAGATGAAACAGGTTCAACTTATGTGATACAATATTTGAGCGAGAGCATGCAACATTATGAGAAATATCAAACTGAATTTGCACCCGCATTGCAAGCTGATACTCAAAAAATGTTTGGAGGGAAATTTCTTGCTTTCAGAACATTAATGGAAAAAGTTGATTAGTTATTTTTTCTCTTTGTCTTTTATCGCATCAAAAACCTTTTCCATTTTAAACACATAATCCAAACTGTCATCAATAAAAAATTGAAGTTCGGGAATAATGCGTGCCTGTTTTCTTATTTTCAAAGCAAGTTCATGTCTGATTTCTTTGTTATGTAAATTTACCAAAGCCAATAGTTCTTTTGAATCTTTAACTTGTAGGAAACTAAGATATACCTTTGCATGCCCCAGATCGGGAGAAACACTCACACCGCTAATGGTGATAAAAGCATTCTGGAACATGGATGAACGGTTCTGTTGAAAAATGTCGGCCAATTCCTTTTGCAACACTTTTCCGTATTTTTCTTGCCTGATACTCATGGTACAATATTAACATTTTGCTCTTAATCATTTTTAGAAATTAATCGAAAGTATTTCAAAGAACTTTGTGATATTCGCACCAAACCTAAAGGTTACATGAAAGGCATTTTTAAAATTATACGATATATTTCTCCTTATAAGTTTTTGGCATTTTTAAATGTGCTGTTCAATATTCTGTCATCCTTTGCCGAATTATTTACCATTGCACTCATCGTTCCATTTTTAAAATTATTGTTTAATCCAAATGAACTGGTAAAAATCAGACCAGATTTTTCTTTTAATTTCAAAGCTCTTACAAACATATTTATGTATCACCTTTCAAATGTGATAACCAATAATGGTCCGCAGGCTGCATTGGGATATATTTGTTTGATACTTGGAATTGCTATCACCTCTAAAAATTTGTTTCGTTATTTAGGTTCTTATTTTATGGTACCGCTTCGAACTCGTGTGGTTGCCGATATGCGAAATTCTCTCTATCAACATATTTTAATTTTGCCATTGGCTTATTTTTCAGATGAAAGAAGAGGAGATTTAATTACACGAATGTCGAATGATGCGAAAGAAGTTGAAGTGTCGATCATGAGCACATTAGAAGCTTTGTTTAAAGAGCCGATCTCCATTTTTATATCTCTCCTTGCTCTCATTTGGATCAGTCCGTTTTTAACTTTTACTGTTTTACTTTTATTACCAGTAATTGGTTTGTTATTAAGCAGAGTGAACAGAAAATTACGTAGACAAACAATCCATGGGCAACAAAAATTAGATGAGCTGATGAGCTTGTTTGAAGAAACATTAACAGGAGTTCGAATCATTAAAGCATTTAGTTCGCAGGCATTTTTTAACGGGCGTTTTAAAAAACAAAACGAATTATTTACCAGAAGTTTTATTCATGGAAATCGCTTGCTGGATGCGGCTTCACCAATTTCAGAAACAGTTGGTGTGCTGATTATGGCGTTTGTTTTATACGTTGGCGGAAGAATGGTTTTAACCGAAACAAATAATCTTACAGCTGAAGCTTTTCTTGGATTTATCGCTATTTTTTCTCGCATCATTCCACCGGTAACAGCTTTTTCAACTGCGTTTAGCAAAGCACAAAAAGGACTCGTTTCAATAAACAGAATCGAAGAAGTTTTGAAGAGTGAAGAAATTATTACTGAAGTTGCCAATGCAAAAAATGTTGCCACATTTAACGAATCCATCGAATTTAAAAATGTAAGTTTCTCCTACAACAACGAACCGGTTCTAAAAAATATCAATCTTAAAATTGAAAAAGGTAAAACTATTGCGCTTGTTGGACCTTCGGGCGCAGGAAAATCTACACTTACTGATTTAATTCCGAGATTTTACGATCCAACAGAAGGAGAAATTTTACTGGACGGAATAGATATTCGCCAATATAAAATTTTGCAATTGCGTAGGTTGCTTGGAATTGTAACGCAAGAATCCATTTTATTTAACGACACGATTTATAATAATATCGCTTTCGGGAAAGAAAATGTGACCACAGAGCAAATTGAAAACGCTGCGAAAATCGCCAATGCTCATAACTTTATTTTAGAAACAGAAAATGGTTATCAAACCAATATTGGTGACAGAGGAAATAAATTAAGTGGAGGACAAAAACAACGCATAAGTATCGCACGTGCTGTTAACACCGATCCTTCAATTTTAATATTGGATGAAGCCACTTCTTCGCTAGATACAACTTCTGAAAGATTGGTTCAGGATGCTTTATCAAACGTGATGAAAGGTCGCACAACGGTTGTTATTGCACATCGTTTAAGCACCATTGTAAATGCTGATTTAATTGTCGTATTAAAAAAAGGAGAAATTGTACAAACCGGAACGCATCAGGAATTGCTGCAACAGCCTGGACTTTACAAAGAACTTCACGACATGCAAAAATTAGTGGAGTTGTAATTAAATTGCACAAGTGAACGATCAAGGTCTTATATCATTTCATCCATCAGAAAAAAAAGTTGACAGAATTTTTTCCATCATCATTCCTTCATGGAATAATTTGCCTTATTTAAAATGTTGTATCAACAGCATCAAAAAAAATTCATACTTCACTCACGAAATTATTGTTCATGTAAACGAAGGAAATGATGGAACAATTGAGTGGTTAAAAGAACAAGAAATTTCATACACCCATTCGAAAAAAAATGTAGGTGTTTGTTATGCATTAAATGCTGCTTCATCATTGGCAACATCCGATTTGATGGTACTTACCGATGACGACAAATATTATTGTCCGGGTTGGGATGAACCATTATTGAATGAAGTAAAACAACTCGATCATATTTATTTTGCTATCAATGCAACAAGTATCGAATGGAAAACTACAACCAATAGATGTGTGATTGCTCCCTATAATTTTGGAAACTCCATTGAAGAATTTGATGAAGAAAAATTATTAAAGGAATACAAAAATTTACCTTTCGAAGATTGGACGGGTGGAAATTGGTATCCGATGTTATTGCATAAAAATATCTGGACTGTTATTGGGGGATTGAGCATTGAATTTACACCCGGCATGGGTTCCGACCCGGATATGATGATGAAATTATGGAATGTCGGAGTACGCTATTATAAAGGAGTTTCAGAGGCACGCGTGTATCATTTTATTTCAAAAAGTGTTTCACGAATTAAAAAGAACGATGGCTATTTGCAATTTTTACGCAAATGGGGAATGACAAGCTCAACTTTTTTTCGTTTCTATTTACGACTTGGTGAAAAGTTCAACGGATACTCAAAAGAACCAGAAAATTTATCTGGATTAAACAAACGTTTATTGAAAGATAAAATTAAACGGACGTATACTTTTTTCAAAAAAGTTAACTAGTTATACAAAAAACTCATTTGCTTTTTTAGTGTTTCTTTTTGTTGATCTGTCCAATTTTTCGATTTATAATAATTGATGCAACTATTTTTATAATTGAGCTGTTGTGAAAAATATTGCACCACATCAGATGCAGCACCGGCAAGTCTTCCATTCCAGCTTAAAAGTGCATCAAACAAATTTGCAGCAACTTTTTCATCACAATAATTTAACGCTTTCAATGAGTTAAATGCATTGGTGCGGGTTCTGAATTCCCAAACATTAGATGTAAGATTTACCAACTCATCCAGATTTTTTTGTTTGTCAACGTCATTCAAAACTGCAAGCTCAAGCCATTTAATTTTTACTAAATTATTTATGCCGTCAATTCCTTTTGTTGCATCTAAATATTTTTTTGCATCAGCTGGATACACTTTGCATAATTTTTCCAAAGCATTTTGTAAAACATCATACGAAGAATCTGTTAATGCTTTTTCTAAAACCTCTTTGTAATTATTTTCATTGCCGTTCAAACCTTTGATAACAGCAAGTTTCGGAGAAGAATAATATTGATTAAAAACAGTTTTAAACGCATCAATGGTTTTTTGATTGTTATCTAAAATAAGTTGATTGATAATTTCCGATTTCATTTCTCTAAAAGTTTCTTTATTGAAAACTTCCAATAATAAATCGCGTTTTTTATCAGTATCAAATTCTTTTAAAGCAACCAACGCATCATATCTATCGAGCATAAAATGTGCATGTAACGCTTGTTCTTTCAATTCATCAAACGATTTTTTAAACACAACGGTTTTCATCACATTTGAGTTTGGATCAAACAATACAAATGAAATTTCTTTTTTGTTTTTGTTAGGAATATTGATGGTTGTCGTTTCATCCTGAATCCATTGCATCACGCTATCTTTTGTGCCGTCTTTGTAATACACTTCAAGCGCAATTGGCATTTTAAAAAGGGTAACTTGTTCATCGCGTTGATGGGTTTGCTGAACAGAAATTTCTGTTGCACGATTTCCAATTTGATTTGTTACATCACTATAATTAATGGTGTATTGAGGTTCTCCACCACGATAGATCCATTCGTCAAAAAACCACGAAAGATCTTTGCCCAATTTATCCTGAATAGCTTGATTCAAATCATTCGTTTCAACATTTGAATAAGCATGTTTTTCAAGATAATATTTAAAGGCTCGTCTCCATTGGTCTTCACCTAAAACATAATTCATCATGCTAATCACACCTGAACCTTTTCCATACACACGCGAAGTTCCTGCACCAGTAAAACGAATTGCATTTTTATCTCTTTTTGATGCATCGATCGAACCATTTTGTTCACCTCTTCTCGACCAGTTGAAATCATCTTCACCATAAATTTCTCTTGTAAAAAGTTTTGGAAAAAAAGTGGCGAAACTTTCCTGAAGCCAGGTATCTCTGCCATCGCGAGCTGTTACAAAATCACCTGTCCATTGATGAGTGAGTTCGTGGCAATTCACTCCAATATAATTTCTGTCTTTAAAAGCTCGCGCATCCGTATTAAAAAAATCTCCAAAAACTGTTGCGGTGGTATTTTCCATCGCACCATAAATAAAATCCTGAACCATGATTTGCGAATAACTTTCCCAAGGAAAATTCACACCTGTTTCGCGTTCAAAAATATCAATCATTTTTTCTGAGTAACGGTATGTTGGTTCAGCTCTGTCAGCAAATTCAGGATAGTAATACAAATGCATCGGAACACCTCGTCCGCTCTTGGTTTGCTTGATGGCATATTTCCCGATTCCAAGCATCAACAGATAACCCGAATGCTGGTGAGTCATGCAATAATTCCATGTGATGGTATTGTCTTTATTGGCAACTTTTTTTAGCAAAGTTCCATTTGATAATACCTCATAATTTTTATCAAAAGTCACAACTGTTTCTGTAATGTATTTATCGTTCATGTCATCATACATCGGAATCCAATAACGGTTATCAACTCCTTGTCCTTGGGTCCAGATTTGCTTTCTTACTGCCCACGGAGATTGAGTTTTGTTCTCAGGAATATTCCATCCTATAAAATAAATTCCTTTACGTGGAGTGGCTTCGTATTCAAAAACAACCGAACCATTTTCGTCAAAGTGAAGTGGATTGGAAAAATAAATCCACACACCTTGTTTGCTTACAGAATAAACAGCTTTCTGATTGTTGAACAACACTGATTTTATTTTGATATCGGGAGCATCAAAAAAAATGGAATCAACATTTTTTTGAAGAACAATAAAACTGTGTGTCACTTTTCCTTTCACCAAACCTTTTTCTACATCAAAGGAAACTTCCACTTTCATCTTTGTGATGTTCAGGGAATGCTCGCGATACGAAGTATTATCTTTTAAATAAGAACGATAGGTGTTTTGTGCAAAAGTAGTTTGCGAAATGATGGCAGCGAGGAAAAGCAGTTTCTTCATTGTTTAGAATTTATTCATGCAAAATAATACAATGATTGAAAAGACGAAGAAAATTTGAAGAGGGGGCGTTATTTATTATATAAATTCATGGCAACTGCAATTCCGCGTTGCGCAAAACATTCAATGGAATCAACAGATTTTGTAATGAGTTCTGGAATTTGTTTTTGTTCTTCACTATTAAATTGATCAAGAACAAAATCTACCTGACGACCTTTGGGAAATTCTGCTCCGATACCAAAACGCAATCGAGCATAATTTTGAGTCATCAATAATTCATTGATGCTTTTTAACCCGTTATGTCCAGCATCACTTCCCTTTTCTCTAATTCTTATTTTACCAAAAGGAATAGCTAAATCATCCACCAAAATTATAACATTTTCGATATCAACTTTTAATTTATCCATCCAATAACGAACAGCTTTTCCGCTAAGATTCATGTAGGTTGTAGGTTTGATGATATGCATCTGTTTTCCTTTCATAGAAAAATGTGCATAGTCAGCATACCGATCGGGAGTAAAGGAAGATTGATGTTTTTTTACCAATTCATCAGCAATATCAAAGCCAATATTATGACGAGTATGAGCATACTCATCGCCAATATTTCCCAATCCGACAATTAAAAATTTCATGTTGCAATTTGGAAATTTATCAGTTAAAACAAAAACGATTAATGATCAGAAACGGCAGCAACCTTTTCTGCTTTTTTATATCTTATTAACAGTACGATAGGAATACCAATGAGAATGGAAAGACCTACCATAAAAAATCCTTTATCATAACTTGCAATTGCTTGTTGTTTGAAAACAATATTATCCATCATTCTATATGCTAACGATTCAGCATCTCCCTGAGAATATCCTAAAGATAAAAAATTTTGTGTGAAGGCAGAGATTCTTTCGGCACTTGCATTGCTAAATTCAGAAACATAACCCAACATACTCCCTTTAATCAATGCATTTTGATGAGTGATATAAACATTGATAAATGCAATTCCAATAGCTCCACCAAGTTGTCTGATCATATTTGCCAAGCCAACAGCTTGTGCTAAGTCTTTTCCTCTTAAGCCTGCAACTGCTAATGAAATAATTGGAGACATCATAAATCCCATTCCAAATCCGCGAAGAATAAATGGCAAATAAAAATTCTTTTCACTTGAATCAGGAGAGGAAAACGACATCATGATTAGGAAAATAAATGTCATCATAATTCCTGAAATGATAATTCCTTTTGGGTTCACACCTTTTGCCATTAGTCTTGCTACTGTTGGCATTGCCACAGCAGAACACAATGCACTAGGAATCATGAATATACCCGTTTCAGTGGCTGTCCATCCTAAAGAAATTTGAGCGAACAATGGAAAGATAAACACCGTTCCAAAGAGCATCATCCCAAGCATGAGGTTCATTAAACTTCCCATTGCGAGATTAAAGCTTTTGTACAATCTGATATTTACTGCAGGGTGTTCGGTGGTTAATTCCTGATAGATAAATGCTATAAGACCAACAACGAATGTGATAGAAAATACAATGATCTCTGTGCTTTCAAACCAGTCGTCAGCAGTTCCTTCTTCCAAAACATATTGTAATGAACCAACAGCAGTTACTAAAAAAATAATTCCCCACCAATCAATTACTTTTGGTTTGACGGCTCCAATGCGGTCTTTCACAAATGTCCATGATAAAATGGAAGCAGTGATCCCAATTGGAATATTTACAAAAAATATCCAATGCCATGAAAAGTTATCAGTGATATAACCACCAAGTGTCGGACCAAAAGTTGGACCTAAAATAATTCCCATTCCAAATATTGCGCTGGCGGTTCCAATTTTTTCAGGAGGAAAAGCTCCGATGATAATTGTTTGCGCAGTTGATAATAATCCACCACCACCTAAACCCTGAACAAAACGCCAGAATACTAGTGTCCATAGATTTGTGGAAAGTCCGCACATTAATGAAGCGAAAGTGAATATGAGAACTGAAGCTGTGAAATAATTTTTTCTCCCAAAGAGATCAGAAAGCATACTAGTTAGTGGAATGATGATCACATTTGAAATAGCATATGCAGTTGTTACCCACGCAATCTCTATAGTTGTTGCACCAATACTACCGCTAATTTCACGCAACGAAACATTCACGATAGTGGCATCGATGAGTTCAAGAATTGCACATGAAATGGCTGTTAATATCAATATCCATTTTTCAAATCCTGTTGGATATTGGTTCTGTAATTGAATTGTTCCTCCCACTAATTTTTATTTTAATTTCACTTCAACAAATGCACTTAATCCGGGGAATAGAAGATCTGATTTATCTTTTGGAAAATCAGTGATAGCAATTCGAACAGGAATTCGCTGAATGACTTTAATGAAATTTCCAGTTGCATTATCGGGTGGAAGTAAGGAGAATTTTGCTCCGGTGGCTCCAACAAATGATTCGATCTTACCGGAGATTTTCATATCTGGATAAGCATCCAATTTAATGTCAACTTCTTGTCCAAGTTGTAATTTTTTCATTTGAGTTTCTTTGAAATTTGCTAATACCCAAAAATCTTCTTTATCAACTTCCGAACACAAAGGTTGACCTAAAGTAATGTATTGTCCATTTTCTACCGAACGTCTTGAAATAATTCCTTCGCGCGGAGCTTCAACCTGCGCATATCCCAATTGTGTTTTTGCCAGAGTGAGTTCCGTTTCGCGCTGACGAACCAACGCTTGTGCTAATGAGATCTGTGCAAGTTGTGCATCTACCTGTGAATATGCTCCGCTTGATTGTGCCTGAGATGATTTATAATTATTTACAGCAACTTCATACTGTGCTTTTGCCACATCAACATCAGCTTTTGCTGCATCATATTGTGATTTTGTGGAAACATTGGCATTATATAAATTATTGATGCGTTTAAAATCTTCCTGAAGTTTAAGCCATTTAATTTTAGCTGCTTCTACATTTTGTTCTGATGCTAAAGACGATTGTTCAAAAGCTGTTGCATTTTTACTTCCGGTATTTGCATTTTTACTCACCGACAAAAGATTTGCTCTTGCATTTTCCAAAGCCGCTTGTGCCTGAGCAACTTTTGTTTTCAATTCTGTTTCATCGATCTCTATCAACAATTGACCTTTTTTTACATGCTCATTGTCTTTAAAGTAAATGTTCTTTATATATCCGCTTACGCTTGAACGAATAGGAATAATGCTGGCATCAATTTGTGCATTGTCAGTAGTTTCATAAGATGTTGAAATCATCCAGAAACGAATTCCCGCCAATGCAAGAACCACTAAAATTATTGTAATAATAATAACACGCTTACTATCAAATCTTGTTTTTTTAGGACCTTCAGTTGTTTCAATCTCCGTCTTAGGCATTGCCTGTGCTGTACTCATACTTTATAATTTGCTTGAATACTTTTAACAAATGATGTGTGCAATTGTTTACGATTACTCGAAAAAATTATTTTTGATGTCAAATATCACCTTGAGCAAAACACTTTTTAATAGTAAGTTTGCTCTTTAAATTAGTCAAAATGGCAAGAAAAGAATTACACGCAGCACACGGGAATACCTTAAGTTGTAAGGGTTGGATACAAGAAGCAGCATTACGAATGTTGCACAATAATCTTGACCCTGATGTTGCAGAGAAACCTGAAGATCTTGTGGTTTATGGAGGTATCGGCAAAGCTGCTCGCAACTGGGAGTGTTTTGATTTGATAGTGAAAGCGCTGAAAGATTTGAATGAAGATGAAACTCTATTAATTCAAAGCGGAAAACCCGTTGGTATTTTGCCAACACATAAAGATGCTCCACGTGTAATTATTTCAAATTCGATGTTGGTTCCTAAGTGGGCAACATGGGAAGTATTTCACGAATTGGATAAAAAAGGGTTGATGATGTACGGACAAATGACTGCAGGAAGCTGGATTTACATAGGCTCACAAGGAATCGTTCAGGGTACTTACGAAACTTTTGCAGAAGCTGCACGCCAACATTTTAATGGAACACTTAAAGGAACGTTGACCGTAACAGCCGGACTTGGCGGAATGGGTGGAGCTCAACCGCTTTCGGTAACCATGTGTGATGGTGTTTGTTTGGCTGCTGAAATGGTAGAATGGCGCATTAAAAAAAGAATTGAAACTCGCTACCTTGATGTGATGTCAAGAGATATTGATCAAGCAATTGATATGGCTTTGAAAGCGAAAGTAGAAGGAAGAAGATTGTCAATTGGTGTATTGTGTAATGTGGTTGATTTATTGAAAAGATTGATTGAAAGAAATATTACTCCTGATTTATTAACCGATCAAACATCAGCTCACGACCCATTGAATGGTTATTATCCCGAAGGCTTGGCAGAAGAAGTTGCCGACCATATGCGTAAAACCGAACCAGAAAAATATACCAATCTTGCACTCGATACCATTGCGCATCACGTGCAGTTGATGTTAGAATTACAGAAACGAGGAGCCATCACTTTTGATTATGGAAACAATATTCGCGGACAAGCAAAAGACAAACGCAATGTGATGAATGCATTTGATTTTCCGGGTTTTGTTCCTGCATATATTCGTCCGCTTTTTTGCGAAGGAAAAGGACCGTTTCGTTGGGTAGCTTTGAGTGGCGATCCCGAAGATATTTATACAACTGACCGTGTGATGAAAGAATTATTTCCTGAAAATAAATCGTTACACCGCTGGTTGGATATGGCAAATGAAAGAATCGCATTTCAGGGATTGCCTGCACGAATTTGTTGGATTGGTCAAGGAGACAGAGAAAAAGCTGGCTTGGCATTTAATGAATTGGTGAGAACAGGAAAAGTAAAAGCACCAATTGTAATTGGTCGTGATCATTTGGATACCGGAAGTGTTGCATCACCAAACCGTGAAACGGAAGCGATGAAAGATGGAAGCGATGCTGTTGCCGATTGGCCGATTTTAAATGCATTAATTAATACTGCTGGCGGAGCAAGTTGGGTTTCTGTTCATCAGGGTGGTGGAGTTGGAATGGGATATTCTATTCATGCCGGAATGGTGATTGTTGCCGATGGTACGGATGATGCAGCAAAACGAATTGCACGTGTGTTGCACAACGACCCAGCAATGGGAGTGATACGACATGCAGATGCAGGTTATGATATTGCGATTGATACAGCTAGAAAACATAGATTGGATTTGAAAGAGAGATTGAATAAATGATTTATAGTGATTAAATTTTGTGTTTAAACAAAATTCAATAAACCAGCAAACTCATCCGACAATAAAGGAATATCACAAAGTTTACACACATCACATTTACTTTTATTGATCCAATGTGCTCTTTCGTTATAAGGCAATTTGTTTGGATTTCCTCTAGTAACTATTTTTTGTTTGATTGCCAATGCTGCAAAATCAGGGTTATTCAATAAATATTTTGCTGCACGAATGGGTTCTCTCATCATGTTATAAGAAGCGGCAGGAAAGCGTGACAACAATCTTATGCTAACAATATCCAAATTATCCTTCAAACATTTTTGATCTAAAATATCAATATCTGCTCCGTAACCAATAAAAAAAACATCACCCCCCCATTCTTCTTTTATTGCATAATCAAGTTTGAATGTTTGTGTTGTGATTTTAAGATTTGCATTTGCTGGCCATTCTTTAACAGCTTCTGCTTTTAATCCTTTCGAAGTATAATAACAATGAATAAAAATATCTTCCTTTACATCATTGAAACGAATTCCAAAATTTACCTGTTTCAATAATTCTTTTGATATACCTGAATTATTTAATTTTAAAAGCTGGTTTAGATTTTTTGCAAGTTCATAAATGACATCTGGTTTCTGCATTTTAATTTTGTTCACTTCTTCAATTTCATTAGCATATTGTCTTGCCACCAAATGGCTCACGTTATCATCAATTGACTCGTTATGATAAGGAGAACTTTTTATCCAACCTTTTTCATTGACGAAATCACCGGGAAATAAATTCATGAAACCAATTGTTGATTGAGAATCAAAATTCTCTTTATAGTATGATTCAAGATTATTTCGGGAAAATTTTATCTCATTTATCCACTGTTTATCTTTTTCGAGAAGAGCAAAACCCGGCACAAATGGAATTACATTTTTGGGCTTGATTTCATGGAGTAATTCGCAGAATTTATGTGCAAGAAATTGCTCTCGCAATATTCCAATTTCTCTATCATTTTTAAGAGGCGAATGAACCGTATTAGGAAAATAGCTTGCCCCTCCTAAACCTGTTATCATATAATCAACCACAGGGAAAGATGCTTTAATGATATTATTAAACATTCTTAGATAAGTTTTATGTGATGCATTTAAAGCGTCATTCAGATTTAGAAATACAAGTCCTGCAAATTCATATATAGCAAATGCATCCAAGCCATTTATCACAAATGTTAAAAAAACATCATTAGATAACTTTATTTTTTTGAAACTTTGAACCTCTTCAATATTTTTAAAGCCTAAAGATTTTAAGAGTTCAACCGATCCACTTTTCCAGGTATATGGAAAATATACCTTAGCATTTTTATTTACGCGTTTAAGAGTAGGTAAGTGAAAATGATCTTCGTGACCATGTGTAAGAATTAAATGTGTAACCTTATCGACAAAAGAAGTGTCAACAGGTTTGGGAAAAACATGCCATTGGTTGTGGTAGGCTGGTCCATCATACCAAGGGTCAGTTAAAATGGTTGCGTCATTAGTTTCTAAAAGCAATGACGCATGAGACACATAGGTTAATTTCATTTTTCTAGGTTTAGATGAATAGGAAACGGAATTTCATAAAGAATATTACTCAATTTCATCTGAAGTATTTCAAACTAATGTATTTACATTTGATAGAAACACAAATAAAATGGTTATAACAGTTAGCCCAATTGCTTTCGTAAGAAACTCTCGCACCAAACCTATTGATGATGCTTGGGAAGAAATAATTTCTGAGATAACGCTTGCCGAAAATATTCCAGCAGAAGTTTTTGATCACATCGAAGATTTTTCGCACCTCGAAATTCTTTATTATTTTGATCAGGTGAAAGATGATGAAATTATTTTTTCAGGAAGACCAAGAGGAAATCCTGTTTTCCCAGAAGTTGGAATTTTTGCTCAACGAAAAAAAGATCGTCCCAATAAAATTGGATTGTGTAGCGTTGAGTTAATCGAACATTCTGGAAGAACAATCAAAGTGAAACTTTTTGATGGAATTAATGGAACTCCAATTATCGATATCAAGCCTGTGTTTAAGGAATATCAGGTAAAAGGAGAAATTCGTCAGCCATTTTGGGTTTCAGAATTGATGAAAAATTATTGGTAAAAAAAACATGTTTGTAAAAGAGCATTACGATAATCATCTTGGAAATTTTTATTCGTGGATGATGGGAGATTTTGAAACAAAACGAAACGAGTTTCAATCATTTTTAGAAGCAAATAACATTCATCCCAACTCAACTAAAGTTGCCATCGATTTGGGTTGTGGAAACGGAATTCAAAGTGTAGCACTTGCCAATTTGGGCTTCGATGTAACAGCAGTTGATTTCAACAAACAATTACTTTCCGAATTAGCAACAAACCGCAAACAATCTTCCATAAAAATAATTGAAGATGATATGACTAACGTAAAAAAATATCAGGAACAGAATCCTGAATTGATTATTTGCTGGGGAGATACGATCACACATCTTCACGATTTAGATGCAATCAAAAAGTTTATTTCTGATTGTGCCTCAATTTTAAATGAACATGGAAAATTACTTATGTCGTTTCGTGATTATTCAAATCCGCTTATAGGCGATAACCGCTTTATACCTGTAAAGAGTGATGATTCTAAAATTTTAATATGTTGTTTAGATTATGAAGAAACAAAAGTTCGGGTAACAGATATTCTTCATCAAAAGAATGAAAATGGCTGGCAACAAAAGGTAAGTTCTTATTATAAAGTGAGAATTTCTTTGCAACAAATAGTTTCGATGATTGAACAATGTGGTTTGAAAATACAATTGAATGAAGTCATTTCAAGGATGGCTACAATTATTGCGACCAAATAATTGTATATGAGAGAAATAAATGAGGCGGCTCGCAAAGCGAGCCGCCTCATTTAACGTCATACAACCTTATTTCCTGACCAATATTTTTTCTCTACTAATAATTTTCCCTTCTTCGTCTCTTATCATTCCGAAATAAATTCCGTTTTCAAGTTCATCAAAATTGAAAGTTGAAATCGAAGATGAAAGAGTTCCTACGAATTTTTGTTTGCCTGAAATATCAAAAAGGGTAAATGATAAATTTCCAGTAAGATTTTTCACATTGATTATGATTTGATCAGCAACAGGATTTGGATAAATAGTTATGCCACTTTGTTCACGCAAAGTTTCTTCTATTCCCATAGCAGGTGTTTGAATACTTACATCATGTAAGGCTTTAACCACCACGTCAAACAATTGTCCGTTGCCAATGCTATCCTGATTTGATAAAACAGAAATGCAAATACCTGTAGTAGCATCCACAGCATTTTCATTTAAATATCCCGGAACAGTTCCACCATGGCAATATATATTATGTCCGTTCCAATAACTTCCATAACGAAATATACCTAATCCGTATCCTACCGGATGGCCACTAGAAGAACCAATAGTTGTGGTACTGAGCATTTGACTCAACGATGCTTGGTTGATGATTTGTCCAGAAATAAGTTGATTCCAAAATTTTACATCATCTTCTGCTGTCGACATAATTGCACCAGCTGATCCTGCCATACTGTATAATGCATTATTTGAATACCCGCTCCATGATAACATATCTTCCAAATTTCCAGATGGAGAGTAAATGGTCCATGGGTGAGCAATTTCAAGATTACTTGTTTCTTGAGGAAAAAAAATGGTATTACTTAATCCTTGAGGTGTTAAAATGTTTTCTCTCAAACAGGTTTCAATATTTTTTCCAAGAATTGTTTTAATAATAATTCCAACAATAATGTAATTAGTATTTGAATAATGCCAACTTGTGCCTTTAGGAAAATAAGGTGCATTCACAAAATTAAGCATCTCTTCCAATTGCCAAATACGAGAAGGATTTGATAAAATGCTATCATTTAATGAGGGATAATCAGTATAGCTGTATATTCCACTGGTATGATTTAAGCATTGTTTGATCGTAATTTG
>Ga0265327_10003112_pt1 | contig 16353 bp, 10 predicted proteins | sample 41621metaG_FD_202089 | JGI IMG/M metagenome (GOLD analysis project Ga0265327, IMG submission 202089) | Rhizosphere microbial communities from Carex aquatilis grown in University of Washington, Seatle, WA, United States - 4-16-21 metaG | ecosystem: Host-associated > Plants > Roots > Rhizosphere... | reverse complement strand
CCCAAATCGAGCTACCGCTCGGAAATTGAAACCACCGCTCCCGTTGGTCGCTGACGAATCGTGGCGAGCAAATGGAGCCCATCCCATGACGAAAGAATCGAATATGTCGCACGATCCCCTGGACCCCGAACGCATCGCCCAAATGGGGGCGGATCCCGAGATGCGTGAATTGACCCGGCGCTGGTTCAACAAGACCTTCGATTACCGGTATCCGTACAACTTCTCGTGGCTCGGCCGTCCCATCATCCAGTATCCACAGGATGTGATGGCGATGCAGGAGATCATCTGGAAGGTGAAGCCCCGTGCGATCGTCGAAACCGGAATCGCGCATGGCGGATCACTGATCCTGTCGGCATCGCTGCTGGAACTGGTCGGGGGTGACGGAATCGTCGTCGGAGTCGACATCGATATCCGCGATCACAACCGCGCCGCGATCGAAGCTCATCCGCTCGCCCGGCGAATCCAGATGATCCAGGGTTCGGCCATCGATGAAGCGGTCGTGGCGCAGGTCCGGGGACTGGTCGGAGATCGCGGCCCCGTGCTGGTGATCCTGGATTCCAATCACACGCACCACCACGTTGCGGAAGAGCTGAAGTTGTATTCCCCGATGGTCCAGTCCGGCAGCTACCTGATCGTGTTCGACACGGTGGTGGAATTCATGAAGCCGGACGCGTTCCCGGATCGACCGTGGGGGATCGGTGACAATCCGTATTCGGCGGTTCAGGAGTTTCTGAAGACCAACTCCCGATTCCAGCTCGATCAGCAAATTGAAGACAAGCTGCAGATTACCGTGGCGCCGGGTGGCTGGCTGAAGTGTGTTGCCGACGGCTGACATCGGCGATGGCTGACGTCGGCGATGGAATGGGATGGGACTGGATTCACTCAAAGGGATTCGGACATGTCGACGTTCGTGTCGATCGGATTGCCTGTCTACAACGGAGGCGAGAAGCTGCGACGGGCTCTCGATTCCCTGTTGGCGCAGACGCATACCAATTTCGAATTGATCATTTCGGACAATGCGTCAACCGACGGCATCACGAAAGAAATCACCGAAGAGTACGCGCGGCGCGATTCGCGCATCCGCCTGACTCGGCAACCGGTCAACCAGGGAATCCTGGCGAATTTCCTGTGGGTCTGCACCCAGGCCCGCGGCGAGTACTTCATGTGGGCTGCGCATGACGACGCCTGGTCAAGCAATTATGTGGCGGCGCTGGCACAGCGCCTGGATGAGTCACCCGAGGCAATCCTGTCGACTCCGACGACCTGCGCCGAACGGATCGGTCCGAACGGAACGACGATCCAGAACATGGTTCCCGCAGCGCCGAATGGCGACCGCTGGGAGACCCTGGATCTGTTCCTGAAGGAAAACATCTGCGTCTGGATCTACGGGCTCTATCGAACCGCCTGGATCCAGCGCGCGGCGCCTGAACTGACGCAGTATGCCTTGCTGCTGGGTGGAGATCGCCTGTGGCTGTATGGCCTGATCCTGGAAGCCCCTGTCGTCGGGGATCCGTCCGCGATGTTTTATTACACCGATGCCTCGGGCAAGGACAAGAAGGATCGAACCGCCCGCGGCAAGATCCGTTTCCTGGGCCTGCAGATGTATCACATGCCGCGCCTGTGCTGGAATCGGCTTCCCAAAGCGGAACGAGGAAAGGGACTGCGCCGGGTGGTGTCGTACCTGTATCGGCACCAGATCAGTCGGCATAATCCAATCGGGACCCTGGTCCGCGTCCTCAAGCTGAGCATCCTGGGAATGTGGTTCGGCCTGGAAGCGGGCGTTCAACGCGTGTGGGGCATGCGACGCAGTTCCCCACAGACTTAACCAGGACTTCCTCTCATGACGCTCTGCGGGACCCCACGGAGCCGCGACCGTCAGCGAGCGGAATTGGGCCTGATTCAATCGGCGAGTCCGTAAGAAACCCTCCCTCACGGTCGGGGCTCTTTGGGGTCAGGAGGAGGGCATGAGAGGATGATGCCCCCAGTGTGGCCGAGGTTGGAGCGCTTCGCGAAACCCCGGCCACCCAACATCCTTTCGTCCATCTCGAAAACGGCGATTGCTCCACCACGGATTGGCAACTCGCTTGCGTCTGCCTCGGGACGATATCACGATACGGGTCAACTCCGTTCCTGATCGTCGTCTTGAAGCCACATCTGCGAGGTTCCCCATGTCTGCATCGCGTCGCGAGTTCCTGGAAACCCTGTCGTTGGGATCGGCCGCCGGGCTCAGCCTGGGGATGCTCGGCTGTTCCCAACCCGCCAATGGCCCCGCCGGTGAGGGGGCTCGATCAGGCAGCGATCCTGCCCTGCGACCACTGAAGGCCGCGTTCTCCAACGCCGGACTGCAAAGCAGCTGGTGTGCTCTGGGCAAGCGGACCGCGGAATTGTGGGGCCAGTTGCTGAATGTCGACATCACCTGGTTCGACGGGGAAATGAAGGCGGAAAAGCAGCGCAACAAGATTGATGCGATCGTCGATCGCGACTGGGACTTCTGCTGTTTCCAGGCCTATCAGTCCGACACGCTGGCAGAACCGACTCGACGACTGAAGGCGCGCAACATCCCCGTGATTTCGATGGACACCCTGCTGGTCGACATGGACAAGATGCGCGACGTCGGTGTCTGGACGGAAGTCACCCCCGATCATACGAACATGGCAGAGATGGCCGTCGGCTATCTGATGGAAAAGATTGGCGGCAAAGGGAAGGTGATCCATATCGGCGGCGCCGACGGTCACAGCGGAGCCCAGGGCCGTCGCCAGGGTTTCGAGAACATCGTCAAGAAGTTCCCGGAAGTGGAAGTTGTCGGCGGCGGCGTCCGCTGGTGCGACTGGGAAAAGGAAAAGGCCCGCAATACGTTCGAGTCGTTGTTGCAGCAGGAAACGACTCCGATCGCCGGAGCCTTCTTCCATAGCGACGACATGGCCCTGGGATCAATTCCCGCGTTGAAGGGAACGATCCACGAAAAGATGCTGGTGGCCGCCGTCGACGGACAGAAAGAGGGACTGGATGCCGTGAAGAATGGGCTGCTCGTGGCCACCTCGGTGAACCCGGTCTGCCGCATCCACCGAACGGCGCTCGTGCTGGGTCAATTCTTCGCCCGCAACAAAGAGAAAATGGATCAGGTTCCGTTGGAAGTCCTGACCCCCGGCCCGCTGGTCACGCGGGACCATCCCCGCATCCTGGAAGCGATGTACTACCTGGCCGACCCTGCCCACTGCATGGTCTGACGCTTCAAGTAGGGTGCGTGCAGTCTTCGGAACGCACCACGATTGTTGCCGATGCTTGCGCCCGTGGTGTGTTCCGAAGACTCCACACACCCTACGCAGGCACCACGGTTGTTGCCCGAGTCATCGTCGTGGTGCGTTGCGAAGACTCCACGCACCCTACGCGCTACGCGCGTACCAAAAAACAGCACCGCGAAGAATGTCACTTCTCCGCGGTCCTGTTCTTGTTACCCGCCGCCAATCACTGCGTGGCCAGCGTCTTGCGATACCCGACGAACGATCGGAAATCGTAGCCCATCGCGTTGCTGGTTCGACCCTGCTCGATCTTCGAGCGATCGACGACGAAGAATCCGCGGTGTTCTGGATCGGGTTTCCCATTGTAAGGGCCCCCAATCCGAATGGCGCCGCTCTGGCTCACCGCTGAGAAGTACTTGACCGAGATGAAGATCGCGTAGCAGTTGCTGCGGGGAGTGGTGTTCCCCAGGACCTTCGACAGCAGCCGGTGGCGAACCACCGGATCAATGTTTCCGCCGGCGTATTCCGCCTGGGTTCCAATTTCCAGCAGGCGTCGTCGTGACAGCGGGTTCGCGGCGGTATCGGCCGGCAGACTGCGAAGAATCGTGTCGTCGATACTGGCGTGCGGCTGTGTGGTCGTCGTCGCGTTGTAGTTGTAGCCGACGTCGGCCAGGCTGCGGAACGGCCGTGCCCCTTGAATCCCCTGGCTCGGCCATCCAGGAATCCCCGGCAGGGGAATCTGCAGTGACGACGACATCTGCCAGTAGGGATCCGACCCGTCACGACTCAGGACGAACTGCTGCCACCAGTCGCGGCCGGGATATTCACCCAGTTGATCGTCGATCGTGGCGATCGGGTCTGAACTGGAATCGGCGGGAACGACGCTGGGGGACAGATTCAGCATCGCCACGTTCTTGTCATCAATCAGGGCGGCCAGGATATCTGGATGCCGCAGCATGTTCGGATTGATCTTCCCGGGGACTCGAGCGATCGAGATATCGGACCCCAGGCCCAGGTTGTAGTTCGTTCGCGTGGGGACTTCGAGGAACTCGAGCACGCGATGCCAGCGGTTGTCCAGGTACCGATTGAACGTCATCCCCGTGAAGTTCGAGGGATCTTCCGGAACCAGGAACTTCGCCGCCGCGGTCAGGGCCGAGATGGCGTTGTTCGTTGGCGTATTCCCGGCGACCGCATACGGCCAGTCCGTGCTGACTCCCACCGCCGTCGTCGCCAGCGTCGGGGTTTGAATCTGCTTTTCGGGAGTCATCGCCTGAGCATTCGCCGCCACCATCGTCAGTTGATACGGTGCATACACAGGAACCTGGAACAACTCGCCCAGTGACGCGAATTCCCGATCAAAGTGAGGCTGCCAGAGTGTGAACGGGCTGGGAGGCGGGTTGGTGGGATTGTTATTCGTCGACAGCAGGCTGTTGTAGACATTGGAACCGGACGACGTCGAATAGGCCTGTTCGCTGCTGCGACCAAGTGGTTGCGGTCGTTCGATGCTGTACAGGTTTTTCAACTGCATGGTCACATTGGCCGCACTGGTTCCGCTCCCGGGTGTTCCCACATCCGCCAGGCTGAAGGAACCGACGTTCACCTGCATGACGTCGACATCGACCCAGGGATTGTCGTTCACGCTTCCCGCGGCAAGACGACTGCGGGTGGGATGAGCCCGACGACGCAGCACGACCTTCATGTTCGGCGACGCGGGTGGGGAGGAACCAAATCCATTGGCCCAGGCGCCGGCCGTCGAGGTGATATCGGCGCCAGTCTGATCTTCGATGCGAGCCTTCCCGGTCAACGTGCCGTTGGAGGCTTCATCGATCAGATCCAGCCCGGCGGGCGCCGCGATGTTGGAGGGTGCGGCAATGTTCAGATAGCTGGTGTTCGATCCGCCGGCGGGATCCACCTTAAACGTGCTCCGTCCGACAGTGACGCCAGTGGCGGTGAAGTCGGCCGAACCAACAGTATAGATGCCCCCTGCGGAAACCGTGCCGGCCCCCGAACCCAGGCTCAACCGCCGTTCAAAACCGGTGACGGACATTCCCGAGTTGGCGTCCTGCTTGAGCACGATCTGCCATTGCTCACTGGCCGAGAACGAAATGGGGCCCGGGCTGCGATTGAACAGTTCGACAAATGCAAAGTTACGCGGTGTGGCGTCATCGTACGGTGTGCAACCCGGGTTCTGGTTGGAGGAATTCCCCGTGGTCAGCGCGACCGTGTTGATGACCATCGCTTCGTTCAGCGTGAGGTCCAGCGATTCAATCCCATAGACTTCGCCGCGAACGGCACTGTCGTAGGGGTAGTTCGAGTTGTAGTTGGTGGCCATGTTCGAATACGGGGTGGCTCCCGATTCAATGGTGCCGTACGGGTCATCATCCAGGTTCCACCCGTCGCTCAGATCCTTGTCGTATTCGAACCGGGTCATCACGTTGTCGCGATCCATGGCGTCAACCACGTTGACCGCGAACTGGGCCATTTCCCGCAACTGAGGCTCCGAATAAAGCGTTGTGCCATTGGTGGTGAGGGAAGGGGATGCATTCGCGGTCGTGGCGGTGCTCTTCGAGTCATCGCCATGTCCCAGCAGATACAGCAGGACATAGATGTCGCGCGCCAGTTGCTGGCGGTCCCGTCGAGCCCAGTATTCTTGACCGGCCGCGGTCGTGGGGGGCCAGGCGGTGACGTTGGCCACCGAACTGACCACGGCCGTTCCCGGATCATCCGGATGGGGTGTCAGGTTGCGGAAGCCGTAGTTGCCCGTCGAGGGATCGATCGTGAAGATCTTGTTGACGCTCAGCTTCTGCTGATAGCCCTGGGTCGATTGCGAAACACTGTTGTCCATTTCGAGCAGGGACCGCACGAATGGCCGGAAGGGATCTTCGATCGGCGGCGCTTCACCCGACATCATCGTCTTGAATCGTCGGACCGACCGAGTCGGACCGCTGAACTCGGGCGGGAACCGCAGGATGTTCGCCACGTTGCGAACATAGGGACCCTGGGTGCTGGGGTCGTATCCAATCGTGTCATAGTTGAATTCGTAGCTGCTGCGCACCGAGACTGGCAGCCCGTAGTTCTTGCGGTCGTTGCTTTCCGTCGTGAACTTGTGGCGGATGCTTTCACCCCGGGAGTTTTCCGTACTGCTCTTGGAGAAGTTGAAGGGGACCAGTTTCAGCAATCGGCTGGTGACACTGAGTCGGAGGAGCTCGGAATTGCGCAACTGCAACGCCAGGTTTTCATCGGGATCAAATGTGTTGTCAGATCCACCGGTGGTGCTCGCGCCGTAGAACCGGACTTCGTAGGGATCGTCACCCAACCCCTGGGTCAGGGAATTGGTCATGAAGCCCGAGTACTGGCCCCATTTGACATAACTGTTCGTGGTCGATGTCGAGCTGTTGTTGTAGCGGTTGTAGGTGATCCATCGGCTGGGAAGCATCGACGTGTTCCACTTGATCGTCTTGGCGTTGGCAAGAAAACTCCCCTGGCCGGTAAAGTCCAGCGGATGCTGGAAGTCCCAGTTTGTCGACGTGAAGAATCCGAAGGTGGAGGGGTTGGCCTGGCCTTCGTAGGCGTCGGCATTGTCGTCGGTCACTGAGAACCCGGGACGTGGCAGCGTCAGCCCACCCGGGACCGACAGCGTGGAATTGACGATCGACTGATACAGGCGACCTTCCTCACCATAGACCCCGGGGGTCAGATCCGTAATGGAGGCTCCGGAATAAATCGGCCGACCGATCTTCGTCCACAGCAGTTCCTGATTGGCCACTTCCCCCCACGCGGGCGAAGGATTGTTGTTGCGGGGATCACCGCCGAAGAAGGTGCTGTGCGGCGCAAAATTCCCACCCGTTCCATCACCCGGATACGAGGTGGAAGTGACCGGGGGACGGGCATTCAGCACCCAGGCCGGATTGATTTCAGCCGGGCCCAGCCCCAGGTTGGACTTCGAGATAAAGTCGAACGTCGCAAGCGAGGTGTCATAGCCGAACGGGAATCCGGCACTGCTGGCGATCGCGGTCGATGCCGATGTCTGATCCTGAGGTCCGTACAGGATCTTCGAAATGTTGCCGTGGGCATTCAGGTTGATCAGCGCGTCCAGATCATGGATCGTGATCAGGAACATGGGGACAAACAGCTTTCCACTGGCGTCCTGTTGAACCGGGAAGTCCAGGTCCATCAGGATCGCTTCGCGGCGATCGTCGCCGTCGTTGTCGTAGTCAAATTCGATCGGTTCATTGGTCTCGATCCCCAAGGAGTCGACGTTCGTATAGACCCCCATCCGACCCTGGTCGTAAAGCGCACCGAGCCCGCCGCTGGTGGTATCGTAGTTCTTGGCCATCGGATGGAACGGGAAGCCGCGGGCGGATGGGCCGATCAGCACGGTCGCTTCGGCATCGGTCAGATAGCGATTCGCGGGAGTCGCCGTGGACGTGTTCGGCGGCACATACAAATGATTCGGATGAGCCCGCATCACCATCGCCTTGGTGTTGGGATTCACGCACCAGTCATCCAGGTACCCATTCCCGTTCGTGTCTTCACCGGCATCCAGTTTCCCGTTTAGGTTCGTATCTTCAAACGTCAGCGGGGCGGGAAAACCCGCGCCATTCGGGCTGCGCAGCAAACCGGGGACCAGATAAGACGGCTTGATGACGCGATGGATGTTCCCGTTTCCATCGCGAACCTTGCCGACATAGCACAGGAAGACGTTGTTGATGTCCGGATAGGTGTAACCAACGTCGGTCTGCGGAACGACGCCGTCCAGCACTCCGTTGCCGTTCTGATCTTCACCAGCGTCCAGCACTCCATTCCAATTCGTGTCTTCGCCGCGCAGGTTGCGTTCAAACAGGCTGTTGGCCGCCGGGGAGTTGTTGTAGTTCAACAGGTAGGAGTTGCCCGGTTCGACGATGCCGTCGCGGTTCTGGTCGACCCCCAGGTACCCCGAAGGATCGAAGATGACATTCACCCCCTGGCCATTGAAGGCATGCAGGTCTCCAGGCCGGTGAAAGCCATAACCCAGTTCATTCGCCAGCAGCGAATGGCGGGTTCCCCATAGCATGCTGTTCTTCAGCCGCTGATCGGTTCCGACGATGATCTGTTCCAGAGCCCAGTCGAACAGGATGTCGGCGGTCAGGCTGGGAGCCGTCTGGATCTTGGCCGCTTCGGCATAGTAGTTCGCGTTGCTGCGCTCCTGCGCGGCGAACGTGTAGAAGATGACTCCCAGCAGCGAGAGCATCCCCATCAGGACCATCACGATCATCAGTGTCGAGCCATCGCGTTTGCTGGGGGGCGAACCGCGGCGGCGAGCACCCGTGTGCTTCAGAGTGGTTGTCGTCTGCATTGCCGTTCCTCCGGAAAATGTTGCCGCGGCCCGCGAGCCATTTTCGATGTTGATGCGACCCGCCAGTCAGGCTGGCAGGATGAAGTGCGAAACACGGTCGATCGCCACCGTTCAAGAACGGGACGCCGCGCTGGAAGTTGGATTTGTCATCAGCCAGGAACATCAGTCGACAAGCGACTGGATAAGGGTCAATTGCCGCATCTGTTGAGTCGAAGGATCAACAAAGCGAATCGTGATCTTGATGGCCTTGAGCGGCTTGCGATTCTCCACCGCTTCCCAGACGGCAGTTCCGTCCGTCACTGTCATCCCATCCACTCGCGGCCAGATCGGTTCCGAAGTTCCACCGATCCCCGCTACAACACAGCGATAAACGAACGGGGTCGATGCGGGGAGAGTACCTGAGGGGAACACATATCCCTTCGGAGGTGTGAAACTCGTGTCGCTAAGTTGAGCGTTATAGTTCGCAGTCCAGCTCGGCACATCACTGGACGACCCGGTAATGAACTGAGGTTTATAAAGGACAGGGCGGAACGGAGGTGGTTCCGGGGTTGTCGAATCGCCGTCGTAGTCGATCCCAATCTGTGGATGCCACGTATCAAACGTGGCGTTGATCGCACCTACACCAAAGTTCTCGGTGATTCGCGGACCGTAGCTGGATGGCTTGACGCCGAACCCATTGCGATTGGCCAGGCAATAGTCGGCCTTGGTCGTGTTCATTTCCCCAATGTTGATGAACGCGCCGAAGGCCTGGTCCCAGACCTGAACGTCGAATGAATGAACATTCGGCAGCAGCAGATCTTCACCTCGACGCAGCCCCTGTCGGAAGTCGTCGTTGGCGTTGCCGCCCCCTTGCTGCACCACGGAATTCGTGTCGAGCACCAGGTCGTAATTCGCGGGGTCCGTTGGAATCCCACCGCCACTGGTCAGGCCCTGCGGGTACTGGAAATTGATATCCGAGCATTCCTGCAGGGTATAGCGACCGATGAACGTCAGCGGGTTCCCCGTGGCAGCGGTCGCAAGGTCGGCAGCGAACTCTTTCGGGCGACCGGGAGCACTCGCCAGCGACGGAGAGAATCCGAATCGATTGGCGGGTTTCCCGAGGCTCTCCAGGCTGGTCGTGCCGCCGTTGTCGAGCGCATCCACTCCCAGGAACAGGGCTCCGTTCGAAACACCACCAAACGCGGCGGAATAGTCGAAGTCACCCCAGAAGGTCCCCAAGCCATTGTTGTTTGAGTACTGAGACGCATACCCCGGCAGCCCGGAATAGCTCGGCTTGAACAGTGGCGTCCCGGTCGTCCCGGAAATGTTGCTGTCGTCCGGCTGGGTCCGGGCCGAGATCGACGACAGCGGCTGACGCAGCAGCAACTGTCGGCGATACAGGTTCCCATTTCGCACGAAGTACGACACTTCGACCGCGACCGACTGGCCGGTGTTGTTGGAGACCAGTTGAGCATCATCCGCGTCCGGCTGATTCGGGTAATTCGCGAATCCCCCCAGGTTGAGCGCCTGACCGTAGTAGGGAGTGTCATCCGTGTTGCGCACGGTCATCGTCGAAATCATCGTGAACTGCAGGACATCATCGAGCGAGTCGGCGGGATTGTTCTCGGAGATGTAGAAATATCCCTGCCGCTTCGTGATGTTGGACTCCGAGGCGTTGGGATCTTCGCCCGCCGCGAAGGGATAGACCCAGCGGAATGTCCGCTTGTCCAAGTCTGCCTTCAGGATGGTCTGGACCGATCGCGATCGCTGATCATTTTCGGCCAGCCCGCGCTGCTTCGAGATTGAGCTGCCTGCCACCTGGAAGACCTGCGCAAACATGCTCATCATCAGCAGGACCAGCGTCACCGCCACCATCATTTCGACAAGCGTGAAACCGCGTCGTCGAGGCGGAAGGGCCGGACGTGACTGGCGTCGATCGTTGGGATGACGTTTCAAGGACTGCATGGATCAGTTCTCCCACGACAACTGCGTGCGGATTGGAAAGACTTCAACAATGCCGCGCATCATGATCGCGCCACCGGTCGGCACCCCACCCGCCCCGCCCGACGGGACGCTGCCGCTTTGATCGATCGGCTTCTCCAGCCGCAGGAAGACTGCCTTGGGGCTGGCGAATGTGGAGTAAACCGCATCGGGCGTGTAGTAGGGGGAGGTGGTATCGATCCCGGCCTTCTTCATCACCGCTGTCGGTGTATAGCCGTTCAACACGTCCCCTTCGATGATGTCCGTAATGCGGTACCAGCGCAGGTTCGTGGCATCCGCGACGAATCCCCCCTTCTTGTAAAAGGGCTTGCCCCCCGCCGCCGGACCATCATCGTATTGAATCACCACCCAGTTGCGGGGGACATCGTCGGAGCCGGCATAACCAAGTTCGGCGACGTCATCCGTTCCATTCAAGCCATCGTCATCAATCCCCGCCTGCCCTGGCTTGCCATCGTAGCCCGGGTCCGCCGCATAGAAGGCCCATGTTCCCGCCGCCGCATTGCTGTTGGTGGTGTCGATGGCGCCGGTCTGGAACGTCGCGGGATAGACCTGCTCATCCTTGTTGGAATACCGGCGGCGGAAGAAGACCACGACGTCCATCGATGAGGTCCCGGAAAAGCCACGTCGAACCGACAGCAGCCACGAGAACCGTCGCTCGCTGTATTCCACCCGCGCCCGCACTGGCGTGAAGGTCGCAGGAAGTGCCCCGGTTGGAAGTGTCCCACCCGGCGGAACGCTACTGGGCATTGTCCAGTCGATCGTCTGCGACGGGACAGACCCGCTGACTGACAGGATCGGCCGGACATAACTGATCTTTCCGGTCACGTCATAAAACACGATTCGCGATGGCGGAAACGCGGGCGGAACAGTCGTCGTTGACCCATTCACCGTCGGGACCAGCAGCGACTGCGTCAGATCCTCTCTCAGGTCATTCAAGGTACAGGTCGTGGACCCCGCACTGTAGGTGACGCTGTTGGATTCCGCCCGAATCAGCCAACTGTCGGGTGAGCAAGCCAGATCCGCCGACATGTAGTCATCGTAGGCCGACGGGCTGCCATAGGTCGTGCTCTGGAAGTTCACGCCCGAGAATGCGCGGATCGACGTGGCGGGACTGGCCGCGGAATTCACGACGCCGGCATTGCCGAAGAAGTGCGGACCGGCCGAGGGGCCTCGATACATTGCATTCGGATCATCGTACGTCGCCGAGTATTCCCCCTGGGGATCAACGATGTAGTTCTGCACCAGCACGATGTTCCACTGCACGCCACCATCATTGATGGGGGTCACTCCCAGCCAGTTCGGCTCGGTGGTCCCCGACGTTCCCCCCGTCGTGCAGATCGCCACGAGCGGCGGATACTTGAGACTGGAGTACTGAGTCGGCGTCACGACGGCATTTTGAGCGTAGGGATAGCTCGGTTGCCATTCACTGCCGACGGTGTAGATCTTGGGCAGGGCTCCCACCAGCGCTTCGACGTTGTAACGCAGGTTCGTCGAGTTCGTCAGTTGCGTCGCCTGGACGGATCGCAACACCGAAATGGGGAACAGCGTCGCCAGTGAGACGATCCCGATGCTCATGACCAGCAACGAAATCAGCACTTCACTGAGCGTGGTACCGGCACGCGGCGCCGGAATCGGCAGGTATGGTCGATTTCGAAGTTTCATTTCGCGGCCACCTCGCCCGTTTCGGCAAACTTGAAATAGTCGTAGACCGTGGATCCCAGGATCGTGGTCGTGTCGACCGTATCCACGGGATGCACCGAGATCGCTCCGGTTCGTCCGAACAGCGAGACGACGAACTTCTCACCGAGCGCCGCTTCCGGCATCAATCCCTTGTCCGCATCCTTCTGCTCACCCACGTAAAAGTGAATCAGCCCCCGTCCTGCCGCCGTCCCGATCACGGTTCCTCGGGGTGAGAACATGACGTCCATCTGGTTCGAATACACGAACGGACTGACAGTCGAATTGATCCAGTTCTGCGGCAGCGTCGAAGTCGCAATCGTGAGCGAGGCGGGGGTCTTGCTGCAGCGATCCAGGTCGATCACCGTCCCCTTCGGCAGCAGCACCGGTTCCTGGTTCGGCAGTACCGTCGCAGGAAGTTGCAGCCGATACGTGACCGGTCCCCCTGTCGGAAAGGCGGGGACGGCAAGCGGATTCGAATTCGACGGCGAATTGATGTACGGCGTCGACAGTCGCAGTCTCGGAGGATAGTACGAACCTGAGGCGGGGTTGTAATTCGCCAGAAGCGACGTCGTGATCGTGTACCACGTCCCGGTGTTGTCGTTGGGGATCAGGATTCGCGCCCCGTCCCTCAGCAATCCCTGGTTGTACAGGTTGACCCAGTTCGTTGGATTGTTCGAGTAATACGAATTCGGATCGCTGTCAAAGCCACGAACAACCACCGCCTGACTGCTGGCAGTATCGGCATTCGTATCATTGTCCAGATCAAGTCGTTCGAGCTGGATCGATCCCTGCGTCCAGTCGTCGGTCGGAGCGATAAAGACCATGCTGGTGACGGTGCGATTGTTCCCTTGATCCACGAGGAATCGGACCCCGCGCGGCGCCTTGGCATAAATGGCCCGATCGCGAGCCCCTTCCAGATAGGATTGCACCTGTCGTGCGCCCGAGCGAACCTTGTCGCCGTTGATCGTCAGGCTGATGGTCATCGCCGTGATCGAGGCCAGCAGGACCATGATTCCCACGACAACCAGCAGTTCCACGAGCGTGAAACCGCGCCGTCGCGTCGTGATCCGACGAACAAGCCGACCAGGCTTCGTCAGGGCGTTGATGGATTTCACAGCAGATCTCCAGACCATGGTTAGCGCTTGCGATTCGAGATGTTGTCGTTGATCGGATGAATCTTCAGATCCGTGGTTGTCGACGTATCGATCGCACCGAGTCGCCCCTGGGATCCCCCCAGCGCAGGCGTTGTCATCATCGGAATTCCGAGCGACGGCCAGGTCGTGGTCGTCGTTGGCGCTGCCTGGGTCGGGTCAGACGTCCCCAGGTAATCGAACGGTTCATGCATCCCCAGAACGCCATCTGGACCGGCCGAAATGATGAGGAAGGCATTGAATGTCGCCGGAGTGTTAAACAGATTCTGAAAGCCCGCCATGATCGTCCCGGACGAGTCCGAACTGGCGACCAGGTACATCTGCGATGTCGGATCGTCCGGGTCGCGGACCAGCGGATCGATGTCGTAGTTATCGAGCTGTCCGTTGCCGTTCAGATCCTCGCCTGCATCGAGCACGCCGTTTCCATTGATGTCTTCTGGAGGATGAGCGGGAAGGCCAGACCAGACCGTCCGCACATAATCTCGATCAATCGACGCGAGGTTCGTGGAAGTGAGAGCCCCTGCACCCGTCCCCTGCTTGATCCCCGGCCGGAACAGTTGCGTCGGGCATCGGTAAAACCGCAAGGGGCGACCCCAGCCATCCACGAATTCACTCAGACCATCTCCATCCGTATCCTGCACTTCACTGGAGCTGAATTCCCCTTCGTCCACGGGAGGAACCCCGAAGACTTCCGAGTTGGTCAGCAGCCAGTACAGCAGTGCCGCGCTTTGTGTGTTTGGATTGTGAGGAGTCGGTGGCGGCAACGTGGAGGAACTCGACAGATTCCGTTCCGAGAAGTTCTGTGGAAAACGGCTCTGGAACAGTTGCTTCTTGACCAGGACATCCAGCACCTTGGAATTGTCGTACAGGTAGACATTGGTCGCGTTGCCGTAAGTCTGGTTGAAGTTCAGCTTCAGTTTCTGCTTGGACGCCGTGAGGTTCAACCGGTCGACCGCCCGGTGAAAGGCCTCCACGCGCTGCTGAACGAGCCCATGGATCTTCAGGATCGTCGCTTCGGTTTGCCGCTGCCGGGCAAGCCCGACGGCATTCCGCAGCACGCCGACCGAAACCGCCATCAGCAGCGAGATGACGCCGATCACCACCAGGACTTCGGTCAGCGAGAATCCGCCGCGTCTGTGGTTGGTCTGGAGACGAATCATGATGAACTCTTTGCTCTCTGCGGGAAGATCGCGTCAGTTTCCGCCCAACTTGTTCGCCGCGAAGTTGGTGAGATTGTCAGACTCATACGCCCGCTGAGCGGCCGTGGGGGCTGTCGATGTGTACGAGTTCGGATACTGGGTCGTATCGATCGGCAGATGGCTGCTGCCGCTGGCGATGTAGGCGCCGCCAAAACCGTATTGCTTGTCGTAGCCGGGCGAGATGATCTGGAAGTTCTTCGGCTTCCAGCTTTGAGATGTCGAGGACGTCGCCTGACGGTACGGTTCGTTCAGTCCCCCTCCGCCAAATTCCGCGACTTTGTAGCCCTGGCCGTCATAGCTGCTGTAGTAAAGGTACGGCATCGACTGCGAGGGAAGCGTGTCAACATATTCGGGGAAGCCGTTGGAGTTCACATCGACCAGCCGCGAATTATTGAATTCGTAGATTCCCGGATCGCGCGTGCCACCCGACGCGAAGGGGCTGGTCAGACTTTTCGAGAATCCTGTCAACGTGAATGTCGTCTTGCCACCAGACACGGACGACGTCGGCATCCCCCCCAGGAAGAAAACCATGCACTCACCCAGCGAAAGGTTGACGGTGTTAAAGGAGCCGTCGCCATTCAGGTCGATCTGGTTTCCTGATTGCAACGAATAGTTGAAGTCAAACTGAGGCCACATCTGGCGGATCACTGCCCGGCTTCCCGTCGTGTCGGTCGCCCAGCCAGTGGCTGTTTCGTACAGAGTGATGCTGCTGGGGGGTTCAGTGTTGTAGGTCGTCTTGAAGGTGGCGATCGCGGATTCCAAGGCCGAAATCTCGGATCGGACCTTGGCATTCTCGACGGACACCTTCACACCGTTGATGGCCGGCAACAAAAACGCCATCAGAATGCTGATGATCACGATCACGGCCAACACTTCAATCAGCGTGAAGGCATCCCGCCGATGGCGCGGCTGCGGAAGCGTTCGACGGGTTGAGTTCAATGCGAGCATGGTGGGGTCCTTTTCGTCCCTTGGTTCAACTCCCCGCACGCGGGGTCACAGTCTGGCATTCTCCGACAGCACCCGGCCTGGAGTGAGTTTCCACAGTCCCGTCGAAACTCACCCGCGGCCTGCATCCCAACCATTACGACAAGTCGTTCAGCAGCTTGATCAGCGGCATGAACAGGGCGATCACGATGAATCCGACGATCAGCCCCAGGATCACCACCATCAGCGGTTCCAGCAGGTTGACCAGGCCTTCCACCAGCACCGACACTTCTTCGTCGAAGACGTCGGACACCTTGTACAACATGTTGTCCAACGCCCCGGTTTCTTCACCGACGTCGACCATGTTCACCACGATTTCATCCACCGTCCGGGTTTCCCGCAGCGGCACCGCCATCGATTCCCCTTCGCGAATCGCCGCAATGATGTGTTCATACGCCTTGAAGAACACCGCATTTCCCGCCGTGTCCCGCGTGATGGCGAGCGCCTCCAGGATCGGGACCCCTGACGCAATCAGTGTCCCCAGCGTTCGACACGTTCTCGCAATAATCGATTTTCGGAAGATCATTCCCAGTAGAGGTATCTTCAGCGAAATCCAGTCGACCACGAATGCCCCCGTCTTGTTCTTTTTGATGATCTTGATCATCAACCAGAGCGCAAACGGAATCGCGGGGCCCAGGTACCAGTAGTTCACGACCGCATCGCTGAAGCCGATCAGCATCTTGGTCATCGGAGGAAGTTCAGTCCCGAAGTCGTCGAAGATCTTCTTAAACTTCGGAATGATGTAGTACATGATGAAGCCGACGATCAACGTCGCGACGGTGACC
>Ga0265327_10003111_pt1 | contig 16356 bp, 11 predicted proteins | sample 41621metaG_FD_202089 | JGI IMG/M metagenome (GOLD analysis project Ga0265327, IMG submission 202089) | Rhizosphere microbial communities from Carex aquatilis grown in University of Washington, Seatle, WA, United States - 4-16-21 metaG | ecosystem: Host-associated > Plants > Roots > Rhizosphere... | reverse complement strand
ACGGTTTGCTGGCCAACTGGCTAAGCGCCGATGGCAGCACCACCACCGCCAACAATAAAGAGCAGATAACCCGCACCACCTACGATGTGCCGTATATACCCGTGAACGGCGATATTACCGCTACTGATTTTGCAGGCTATATAAGCCAGCAAAACCTGCGCAACCGGGTAAGCTATGTGGAGGTATTTGATAAAGAAGATGCCGGCAGCAATACCCCTTACCATAACAGCGCAACCTATTACACCTACGACATACATGGTAATGTAAACGTGCTGCTGCAGGACTATGGCAGCAGTGCAGGCACCGCCAATGTAATGAACCAGAACAGCAACCGCTTTAAGGTAATGGCGTATGACTACGACCTTATCAGCGGCAAGGTTAATAAAGTTAGCTATCAGCCGGGCAATGCCGATGCGGTGTACCACCGTTACAGCTACGATGCAGAGAACAGGTTAACAGACGTAGAGACAAGCAGGGATGATATATATTACGAGCACGATGCTGCCTACAGTTATTACAAACACGGCCCGCTGGCACAAACCATACTGGGGCAGTTAAATGTACAGCAGTTAAACTATACCTATACCATACAGGGCTGGTTAAAAAGCGTAAATGCCGGCTGGGATGGAAGCACCGCCATTGCCGGCACCGGCAATGCCGCCGCCCCCGCGTATGGTTTTAGCCTGCATTATTTTAGCGGCGATTACAGGGCTATAGGCCAGGCCGCAGGCACACCCACCACAGATGTTATATTTAACGGCATAGGCGGTATAGAAGGCACGGGCGACGGGCAGCTAAGGCCATTGTACAACGGCAATATAGCCGCCATGGCGGTAAACATACCACAGCTGGCAGCAGCCAATAACGGCGCCACCGGCAAGCCCCTGGTGTACCATTACGGGTACGACCAGCTAAACCGGCTGGTAAGCATGGATGCCTTTAGCAGCACCGATAATACCTTTGCAAGCCTTACCAAATTACAGGAGTACCATGAAGAAGCCACGTACGACCCGAATGGTAATATAGTAACCTACCAGCGGCATGGCAATACCACCGCCCTGATGGATGACCTTACTTACAATTATAAAACAGGTACTAACAGGCTAACCAGCATAGCAGACGGTGCGGGCGCACATACCGGTATGGGTGATATTGACAACCAGGACCCCAATAACTATGCGTATGATGAAATAGGTAACTTAACAGGTAATGTAGCGGAGAAAATTGGCAGCAAGGATGCTAATAATGCATCTAACGGTGATGGCATTGCCTGGACGGTATACGGCAAAATAAGAGCCATTACCAAAACGGTTAACAGTGTAACCACCACTATAAACTATACTTATGATGTTGCAGGCAACCGCATAAGCAAGGCGGTTAAGGTTGGTACAGCTACGGCTGCCACCACCTGGTACGTGCGTGATGCCAGCGGTAATGTAATGAGCATTTATACAGCCGGTGATAATACGGTTAACAGCGGTGCATTAAGCCAGACAGAGATGCCCATGTACGGCAACAGCCGTTTAGGGGAGATAAAGCTAACCGGCAATATTGCCTTAAATGTGCAAACCAGCCTTGGCCTTGCCATAAGTGGCAACCTTACTGACGGAACTAATTATTATTTAACTACCTTTACGAGGGGATTAAAGCTCTTTGAATTAAGCAACCACCTTGGCAACGTACTGGCAACGGTAACTGATAAAAAGATCGCTGTTGATGCAGGAAACGATGGCGTAGCAGACAGCTATACGGCAGATGTTGTAACAGCGCAGGATTACTTCCCATTTGGTGCGCCAATGCCTGGCAGGCAATATAATGCGGCTGGCAGTTCTTCTTATTGTTATGGATTTAATGGCAAAGAGAAATCAGACGAAATAGAAGGGGCTGCGGTGGATTATGATTATGGAGCGAGGATTTATGATGCGAGGATAGGGAAGTTTTTGAGTGTGGATCCATTAGCAAAAATGTATCCCGAGGAAAGCCCTTATAATTTTGTACTTAATAATCCTCTTTATTTTATAGACCGAAATGGGAAATCTGTAGAGCCAGCCGATGAAAAAGATAGGGGCCTTGTTTCAAACTCGATCCTTGGTCTGCTTATACATGCAGCAGCAAAAATGTATTTTGATCTGCTCCCTAACTGGCGAGGCGAAGTCACCTTCGATATTCCGTTTTTAGGTACAGGTCGGGCCGATTTGGTATATCAAGATCAAAATGGTAGGGCAGCAATTTGGGAAATAAAACCAGTTAGTTACAGGAATAAAGAAAATGGAAAGCATGAACAAGCCCAGGCACAATTAAAACGATATCAAATACTTGCCCAAGCCAAAGCAAAAGAAGAGAGATCAAAAGTCAAATACTCTATAGGTACTTCGGGAGGCACATTTGCTCCTTTTGCAGGCACGCTATCTTTAAATGTATCAGATGGCGACTTTAATTATAAGGTAAGCTTATTTATTCCCGTGGGGGAAGAAAAAAAAGGATTGATTTATTATACAATAGATAAAAAAGAGGCTATTCCGAAACCTGCTCCCGTGCCCTTAATACTAATAGATCCCAAAAAAATAAAAAAATATGAGGGCTATCCAGGACAGGGCATCGGTGACCTTATTAGTCAAGGCATAGAAAAATTAACTGGCAAAAAAATTCCGATTCCAGATCCAGTCCCAACCCCCGGGCCAACCCCATTCCCAATTCCTGCGCATTAGAAATTTAAAAAAAATGTGGAGGTCATTTGATATAGCATGGCTTTAAAATTGATTAATATTACATGTATAACTTTATATTTAGCAAGCGTTTTAAAAACGACTTTAAAAAAAATAGTAGCTTAAATAAGCATGTCTTATTAGACAAGCTAATTACTCTTTTTGATATGCCCGAATATCATTTTTGTAGGGCTACTATGCATCAATTTTATATCAAATTTCCACAATTATCATTCGACAAAGAGCTGGCTTCTGAAATTTTATTGCGTTATTTTGAAAAAGGTTTTTTTTCCATACCGGACTATAATCTTTCTTTTTACACAGAAGAAGACACAAGCGATGATGATAATGATAATTTAGCAGAAGCAACAAAAGAAGATTTAGCAATTATTGAGAAAAAATCATCTTTAAACTGGCTGGGTTTTTTTCAAAAAATACAAGACATATACTGGTCGGATTCCCCAAATAATGAGCTATTAGAAAGATTTAATTTTTTTGAGAGTAGGGAGCCCAAAAACTTAAGAGAGAAGTTTCTTTCATCAGAAAACACAGTAAGAGCAAATGGTAAACTAATAACTAGTAAATACTTATTTTTCAATATTAAACAAGTTCTTAAATATTATGAAAAATTATTTTTGCTATACTTTCATGAATATCCGCTTAATATAAAAGCATCAACTAGAACTACAAAAAGATATGCCAAAAAACTTGAAAATGGAATACATCTTGCAGTGATGGTTGACTATGGCTTTTTAGAATCTGAATTAAAAATGGGTTATTTAGAATTTCCAAGTTTAAAAGTTGAAATATTTTCAGATGCTCTTATATTACCCATAAAGGAAACCACTTATTTAAGCGGCGAAATGGATTGTGCCATTGCAAGAATTGATCTTTTTTATTTTATGGGTCATTTCATAGGTAACAGAGTGGGAAATGTATCTGAGAGTTCTGAAGTATTGCAAAAAAAACTTCATTTTTATTTTAATGTACAATTATACTATATGAAGATCTATTTAGAAACAATTGAACGTATTTTGATTCAATGTAATATTAGTTAATAATAGTAACCCAGCTCTCGGTAACGCGTGGTAGAACAAAAGCTGTTGACGCTCTCCGTATGGCTTTGCTTACGGAGGCTAATGATAAGCCCGCCTTGGGGGGTATTCGCAAAACTACAGATTAAAACATATTTATATAGCCGCCATTTGTTGTAAAAGTATTGACAGTTATTTGTTTTGTTGCGTAAGCGTTGCGAGCTTTGGCATAGCCCAGATTGGGCTGCCAATGTTTGTAAAGAATGTAGATGTCTTTTTATTTATGTTTTTTCTTTTTGCGTGTGGCGATAGGTTTATAAGAGTTGGCAGCAGCATTGTTTAGTGTTGTGTCAACAGGCATGTAACGGGCGATACGCGGGTCATAGATACGCATGCCATACTGGCCCATACCTGCGGTATCTGTGCTGTTAAATGTAAATGGTATGCTGTAAGCGGTATCTTTTTTTGCATCCTGTGCCAAGGCGGTGGCAGCAAGCAATACAAAGGCAAGGGATAAGAGGGTTTTCATTGTTGTTAAGTTTTAAGAGGCATGCGCCTGTTTAACTTTAAAATCGCGCAGGGCCATACCTAGGCACTTTGGAATGAAATCGCCGTTGTTGCCATTAATACCATGTTGGGGCATTCCAATTTGAAAAAGACACAGACCTATTTGAAATCCTTGCCGTCGAATATTTCGGATGACTATAATGCGTAGGTACTATTTGGCAAATAAAAAATATTTGATTTTGCTTGCAAGTATAAAATTAAAAGCTTAAATTGATGTTATTATAGTTGCTATTTTCACTTATAGAAGTATTGTTTTATTTGAATAAATGCTCACTTTAGTAAATATTATTTAGTGAATAAAATTAAATAAGCCTATAAGAACAAATTTTTTATATAATCATTAATTTATAAAACAAAATGTATGCAAGAACTCACTTACCAAGAAAAAATGTTTAAGATGAGAAAAGAAGCGATTGGGAAAATAATAGGTCGTGCCATTTCAAATCTTGTTGCTAAAGACGAAGAACAAGGGACAAAGCGATTTATAGGTTATTTGGGCGGAACTGGCTTCAAATTATTTTACGATAAGTATGGCCCACAGATAGAACAAGAAGTAACAAGAATTACTCACAAAATAATTGATTCTGCAAAGGCACAATTTTATTCCGATCATGAAGATCATATTGATGACTCTGCCGAATCGTTGACGGATAAAATTTGGAGGGACAATGCTCCTAAAAAATAAATTGCTTTCCTAAGCATCTTTCTATTTTGGGAAATCAAATTCGATTTAGAAAATATTTCGAACAAAATAAAATTATCTCATAATAATAAGAATCGAAGTCACTTAAACAACGGAGAAATCGTGTCCCAACATAATTTAGCAGTTCTAAATTCTTGATCTAAGTGTGGTGCCCAGGCAGAAATCGAAACCCCAATAATCTTTATTTTTTTTCGGAGGTTGTCTAAATCAGATTTTACATCTTTAGCGGGTACACCATTCTCGGCTATATATCGCATGGCTGGAGTGTCATGAGGATCAATATAATCAGTGTCAAAATGAACCCAGTATGATGGTGTTTTAGGAAGTGCATTGATCAGATTAATAATTCTGTCGGTTTGCGTAATATTAGAATTGTCGATTGCTTCCTTTTCGCCCTTTTCCAAGTCTCGGCCGCCAATTAAATAAACATGTTCATCAGGAATTGGGCTTAACTCAACATCGCTCAAAAGAGATAAATCACCTCTGCCTGTAAGCATGGCCAGAGGCATGCCACCAAGATGCCCACTGATCGTCGTTTCAGACGTATGAAAATCGCCATGGGCATCAAACCATATTAAATAAGGATCAATATTATTGGCCGTTACTCCCGCAAGACACCCAATTGCACTAAGGCAGTCGCCGCTTAAGACTATTGGCTTCTCATTTATTTCAAGCGAATTAGACACGAAATGTTTTATTGAATTATTTATTGTTTTAATTCGCTCTGCGCGATTATTATTTTCGTTAACAGTCGCAGACGGCACTATATAATCAAAGGCACCAGTAATTACATCAAGGTTATTTTCTTTGTTACCTATAAAAAAAGGTGATAAACATTTAAGCATGGTTTTAATAGATTCTGGAAGTTATCGGATTCTTTATAGATTTTGTAATGCGCTGCTTAAAGTAATCCTAACCCCAAGTGCATTAAGTGTGGGATCAAAATATCCAGCTTCATAAAGATGCTTTATTTCGCTGCTATACACAGACCATTTCCAGCGATCAAAACTTGAATTTTTAGCTAGGGGGGTTGTCATTACCCAATGGTCAACAAAAGAGTTTGCAAAATTCACTCCACTACGAGATTGTTCCATATTTAGTGCAATACAAATTTGTCGGAACGTCTCCAGGGTATGCAAACGCAAATTTGAGAAATTTATAACGACTCGATTAAGTTGAAAAGAATTAGATTGCGCTATTATAGTTTCGTGCGCATCTTTCCACTGCAACGAACAGATTTCTACTAATGTCATTTGTTCTTCATCGATAAATAGCTTATCACTTAAGTTTTTGCAAATGGAAAAGTTTAATCGCACTTTTTTCCAATCATCTTCAGGGGTATTAGATATATCAGTATAACCGGCAATATCAAGTAGTGTAAAACTAGGCATTGTTTGAAAGCCGTACCTATAATTCCACCCATCACAAAGCCCTTGTACTGATTCACGCGGATCACGAATTAGATGTAAAATTTCTAACTTTTGTTTTTTGAAAACACTTCGCCAAAAAGGAATGCGCCAAGCATTGGAAGGGTCGCGCAACAGCAAAGTCCCAGCTTGAATGTCGTCAATCTTTGCATTTTGCCAAGGCGCGGGAAAAATAAAAGGGGTTTCCTCAATTGACCAGCAATCTCCTTTTGAAAGTTTTTGATAGTCCGCTTCATGTACATTCCAGCAATCATAAAAGTCAGGTATAATAAAATTAAAGCATTTCACGCAAGCATTTAATGCTAGCATCCGGTTAATAGAAGAGTCTGAATAGCCACCCGGGAATATTAATTTCAGCTCATGAGTGAGCTTCAGAATTCCATCTTCTACATCTATCAAGGCAAATTGGATAGGCCATTGTAATAAAAGCCGCCTATAGATTTGAGCGGCATAAAGCTCCAAATTGTCACAAAAGCTTATTGGAAATCCAATTTCGGAACCGATTTCTTCCAGTAAAACAGATACATTTTCCGACAAATTGTCCGATTCATCTAAATCATCAAATCTCTCCTGCCGGCTGGGATAAGCCAAGCCGGCTAAGATAAGATGAGGTTTTTCCTCACCTGGCAATGTCAAAAACCTGCCATTCGCATTATCACAATCTGTCCCTTGCCATTGCAATAGTTCCGCAGTAATTGCTGTCCCGCCTCTTGAACTGGCTGCAAGAATACAAATTCGTGACAACACGTCTGTAAAACTGCCAGGTGAACTATCCCCCAATCCCTGTAATTGAAGAGCTTTTCCCGTGATCATCCTACGATTTTGCAAAATTTTCTTAATACTTTTTTCAACCTGATTAAAACTCATTTTCTAACATTTTTGCTTTACTAATGCTGACGAAGTCGAGAAAAACGTGTTTAAAAGTATTACAGTTATAACTTCTAGCCTAAAAAGGAATTACTTGTTCTTTTAAATTTGGCATTTCTTTTTCTTTTTTATCCTTTTCCTTTAGCAGAAATTCCGAAAGAAAGGCCAAACCGAGGAGAACAATAAGGTAAGCTGCTAGATGGAAGATCGCAGGTTTCACTAAGATCCAAAGATATGTAGTCGAACTATGAAGCCACTCCTGTAAACTAAGAACAACATTAAGAACGTCGATTGTCAATACCATTGCGGCTAGCTTTACCAAAGTTTGCTCCAATGTTCCCGGTTTAGCAAACTTTTTCATCCACCTTGGCTGGCCAAATGCTAGTTCCGGTTTTGCTAAGAAAAGTATTCCTGTCGCTGCTAAGCAGATGGAAAAAGTCATTACATTACCTTCGATGGTTTTAAGGACTTTTGTAACTTTAATTCCTTCATCTGACGAAAAAAGATGTTCCCAAGAAGACAAAAGAAGTTCACCAACTGACATAATAAATACGGTTGCAACCAATATAAATCCAATCTGCATCAACTCCATCATCGTTCCAAGAATGAAATCAAGCAGTTTTTGCAATCGCATGCTCCCGGAAAGCTCAAGCAATGTAATATTAGGAGACTGCTTCTTAAATTTACCAGTTTTTATATGTGTTTTTTTAAATATGAGATAATATAAAAAATACCAAATAATAGAAAGCAATTTAAGGAATGAGGAAATTAAACCTTTATTAATCATATTTCTAAAAGGCATACTCATTCCTATCGAAAGAGCCACCGCGATTTCTCTTAAAGGATTTTGTGTATCAAATGCGCTGTCGCCCGAAGGTTCAGTAAAAAGCATGATAATACCAACTTTAAACAAATTATCTTTATCGTAAATTGGAGTATGGAGAACTGTCAAATCTGATGATTTTGATTTTAGTTCATTATGCTCTCCAAACCGATATTCCGTTTCAAGTTTATTAGTTATAAGATCCATAAACTTATTAAATCCATATTCTTTAATTGACGCATTCTCCATTGACTGTAGCTTTTCAAAAAAAGCGTCTCTATTACATGCGTAAGTCACAGGCGAAACACTTCCAAACCACGCGGGTAAGTATGTTTCACTAGCGCTTGAATTTGCCCCTGACTCCTTTGCGCGACTATCCACGCTTTTAAAAAGCAAAAACGTACCAATTTCCTTTAATGAGATCAGAACGTAATCCGCAGAACTTATCCTAACACACAATCTGCAGGCAGCCTGTAACAAGTCTGCCCAGTTATCACTTGTCGATGATACATTATTGAAAAAAAGTTGGATTTCTTGCTGACTGTCTCGGATCCTTTTTAGTTTTTGATAATCATGGAATGCGATTCTTGTATATGATAGACTTCGCAAAATATGATCAATTTTTTTCCTAAATTTTATATCCGCTAGCAAAGATGGATTAACTATCGTGCAAATCGCGTATGCTTGGCTTAAATGAGATTGCGTAACACCTTTATGCAAGGGAGAGCTAATGATCGTAACATATAACCCCCGCGTACAAAGACGTTCCTCTACCAAAGGATTTACCAAACTGTGTTGGAAAAAATTTTTTTCCAAATCACCATCAGTAACCAAGTTCACAAATGAATTATACAGATCTTCAGCCCATTTTGATAGCAGCTCGTCAACTTTTAGGTCACTGCTACCTACACTCTCAAATGCCTTTTTAACTTCATCATTAATCTTATAAATACCCTCGATTAGAGGTGTCTGTTGTAAAACTCTAGTAAAGCATTCTTGCTCCGTTTCTACAAAATACCATTTCTTGATTTCCAATAGCAAACGATTTTCTATGTCAGAACCAGCCAAATCCTGACGCTTTTCATATGCTTCTTTTACCTGTGCCCACCCATAATTAGCTGCAGTTTGAATGTCGCTTTTTTTATTTTTTATTTTATATTGAAGGATGTGAAAAAGAAAACAATAAGATATGATTTCACCAAAGGAAAGTAACAAATAACTGCTGTTAGGGTTTTGTTGCAAATATCTCGCGCAAAGTTCGGCACTCGTGGGGTTGTGAACAGAACCTAAACGGAGTTTTTGAGCCAACCTGCGCTGATTTCTTTCTCCTTCATCAACTTTTTCTATTTTAGTAAATCCAAATTCACTGGTACGATCTTTTACATTTATACTGTACATAGGAAAGTCCGTGACTTCTCCAGATGAAGGATCATATAGAAAATCAATTTGTTTTTTTAATATATTTTTTGGATTTACTTCCTCCGAAGAAGTGACATATAAAGAAATCACTTCAATGCCAAACCAACTGGCAATTAGGTCTTGATACCCCTTATCTAAAAAGACACTTGAAATCTCTTTATCTCGCGAAGCTTCGACTTCTTCAATATTTTCGATGACCCTTAGATAAAGGGCTTCAGCATCCATTTTGTTGTCTATTGGTTGAGACATATGTTTGGGTTTATTATGGTCCTGTGGATTGCTTTAAAGTTCTGAATTTATTTGCAATATTTTCAACTAAACCTCTAAATTCCGTTGTATAAACTATAGAAAATTCGCGAGGGCGGGGAAAAGAAACATCTATCGTTCCGGCGATGCCATCAACACCTTGGATTATTACAACTCTATCTGCTAAAAAAAGTGCTTCTTCCAAATCATGTGTTACAAATAGGATAGTTGTCCCATGCACGCGCCAAAGTTGCAATAGCAATTCACGCATCTTTATTTTTGTATCAGTATCAAGTGCAGCGAAAGGCTCATCAAGCAAAAGAACCTTTGGCTTAGGAGCTATAGATCGGGCAAGCGCTACGCGTTGTTGCATGCCACCCGACAATTCAGCCGGATAATATTTTCTTTGTTCAATCAAACCAATATCTCTTAAAAGCTTTTCAACAGTTACCTTCTTTTCCGATTTTGTTAAATTAGTGAACTTCAATCCAAATCCAATATTCTCTTCAACAGTTAGCCAGTCAAAAAGGGCATAATTTTGAAAAACAAATCCAATATCTAAGGATGACTTTTTTATAGCCTGTCCATCTAATAAAATGGTCCCGCTATCTTCTTTGATAAACTTGGCTGTAGCATTCAGCAAAGTTGATTTGCCACAACCCGAAGGACCGACTATCGCAATAAATTTGCCTCGCTCGACCTTAAAGGAAAATTCCTTAAGCACAATCTTCTTTACGCTTCCTGAAACATAAGAGACAGTTAGTTTGTCATAAACTAATTGAAAATTGTCAAAGGCAATCGCTGTGCTCATTTTAATTCATGTCTTAAGGCTATCCAAGGGAAAATTATAGATGAAAATCTTGCGAATAAACGATCAGCACTTATACCTATAATTGCGAGCACTAATAAACAAGCTATCATTCTGTCTACGCGGAACACCAAGTAAGCAAGTTCTAACCGATATCCCAAGCCGACAGTTGCACCTGTCATTTCTGCAACGATTACGCAGACGAGAGTTGTTGAAACCGCGAGTCGAAAGCCTATCACTATTCTTGGAATCGCAGATGGCAAAATGACATCAAAAAGTAGATGCATATTTTTTGCCCCCAATGAACGAGCTGCCCAAATAATATTTTTATCTACTGACGTAATGCCATCATGAGTATTTAACCAAACAGGAAAAAATGCGGCCCAGGAAGTTATAAAAATTTTACCCGATTCCCCCATCCCTGCCCAAACAATTACCAGAGGCACTATTGAGACTGGAGGGAGCGCACGAAGACCATTAAATATTGGTGATATGAGCCAATTTAAAAAGGGAATTCTTGCGGTCAAAGAACCACAGGCCAGACCTAAAGAACCACCTATAGCAAACCCTGCTATCGCCCGAAAAAGTGATGACGAAATATCGGGAATCAAAGTGCGTGAGGCGACAAATTCTTTAAGGGCAAAAAAAACATCTTGAGGCGCGGGAAGTAAAGCTCTGTTTATTTTTGAAAAACTTATTGCAACAAGCCACATACAAATAAAGAAAACAAAAGGGGCTATTGTTTTTGCAATATATATAATTTTGGTCTTCATTAAGGTGATCTACTTATACTCCCATTGTTATATCAAAATTTAAGAATAGGCTTTTTTACTTAACGTGAACAGAATCTTTACGTATTGCCTTATCCAGCGCTGAAGGCGCCAAATATGTGCTCATATTATCAGGTTTGTCTTTACTGTTATGTTGACCCTGTTCGATAGCCCATTGGCCTTCCTTTTCCATTGTTTCAACAAGTTTGGGTTTTAAATCAAGACCAAAATGATAAATGGGCCACAATTTTGTCAGTTCTGCTGTATCCATTCCCAGCCGAGTTGCGACGATACGGATAGACTCAGAGGAATCTGCCTGCATGAATTGAATGGCCTTATCCAGCGCTTTTAAAACTTTAACCGTTATTTCCTGTTTTTCTTCTGCTAATAAATTATTTGTTACTAAGTTATAAGTTTCTTGATAGACATTTTTGAACGAAAAGACCACCGTATCCTTTCCTGCGCTCGCTTCACATCGACCTATATGAGGTTGCCAACCTACAACCGCGTCAACATTTCCCTTTGAGAACGGCCCAATCATTTCAGGCGGACTAAGATTTAGAAGTTTAACTTCATTGGCTTTTATGCCTTGAGAATTAAGAAAGGCGTAGAAACCATATTCGGCATTTGTACCAATAGGAATAGCAATAGTTTTACCCTTTAAATCATTGGGTGCATTAATTCCTTTACTTTTCCTGGCTACGCAAAAAGTATTTTCTTCGGCTCTATGAATGGTAGCAACAATTTTAACAGGCTGTTTGGCAAATGTAGCATGCATAATAGGCGTTTCTGCCGCAGTTGCAAAATCAGCCTTACCGCCAATCAATGCATCAAGACAAAGTTTGCCGGTAGGGAAAGATAAAAGCTCGACATTTAGCCCCTCTTCTTTAAAATAGCCTTTCGCGTATGCTACATATATTGGCGCAGCAATTGGCTGAGATCCCTCTGCTATAATTATTTTCCCTGATAAATCATCTGAAGGGGTTCGCCCCAACAAAAAGGCTAATACTCCTATGGCAACAATTACAGCACTGATTAATAATATTCTATTTTTCATAAAATGGTTTACGACAAGAGAAATGGGACACACCAAATCTAATGATAATTCAAATCGTTTACAAACAAAAAGCGAAACAGACTAATCATTTGTCATGCTTAAAATCTCAATTTCAGAAAAATACTATTTAAATTATAAAAAATCTTCGCATTCTCTTCTTTTTTCGCCATCTATTTCCTATTTTAAGAGAAATCCCCCCGTTTTTGACGAATAATTTAAAAATGTTCACGAAAATAAATATCCCTTTATGTTTTCAACCCGTGTATTAGTGACATGCGCTGTGTATGGCTTCGCTTGGAAAATTGCAGTTTTTCACTCATTTTGGGGATTTTTATTTTTGCTTGTAGCTGGCTTTTTTGTGGGCTTTATCTTGTACTTCAAAGATCATTTTATACAAGGACTCATTTCAGCGTTCGTGGCCGGCGCGCTTGGCATGATTTCGGCGATACCACTTATAGGCCCTTTATTAGTTTCAGTAATTCTAATTTATTTTACTATCAAAAAGATCAAACTCTTATTGCTAAATCTTCCATTGATGATAGCAGGGATAGTATTATATTATCTTTTATTTCATGCTCCACTGTACTTACACCATCTTTTTTTGGGTGAAAATAGCGAAGACGGAAGTGGTTTTTTAGATTTTATTTTTGGTACTGCTGCCCTGTTTTTCGCGACGTTTGTTTTAACAAAGCTTGGCTATCAGCCTACCAAAATATTCATATTTACAATTGGCCTACCGGCATTCCTGTTTATGTTCAAATACGCTCACGACCATTCCCCTTTCAACGACTACTCCGATTAATGATTTTTATTGATTGATAGAGGCCGGGTATAGTTCTGCCAGTCAAAATATTATTGCACAATAAAAAGGTCTCTTACCCAACAGTTGAAGTAAGATGTTACAATTCAATTGCCATTGTATTAGGAGATATCAAAATTAATTTGTACAAACATAAACGAACGTCTGTGTTTGTACACTTCTACGTTTTTTCAAAAAACTAAATTCCTTGCTTTCAATCTATTAATTACACTTTTGAAATATTCTTGTGCAAATCTTGTGCAAATAAAAAAGCAGCTATGATTTTACCTCATAACTGCTTGATTTTCAGTGACCTCGTCAGGATTCAAACCTGAAACCTTCTGATCCGTAGTCAGATGCTCTATTCAATTGAGCTACGGGGCCATTCGATTCTACTTCGGCGATTTTCAGATTTTATATCTTCTTACCACACCTTAAAATCGGGTTGCAAATATAGCGCTAAAATGTGTTACACAACTAAGTATTTAAAAAATATTGTAACCTCATTAAACAAAAACCTCTCCGCTAATGCAGAGAGGCTCGTTTTCTTTTTTTCTTTTCCCGTTGGGCCAGGAAATTTTTTATCCGTACCTGCTGCCTAAACACTCCCTCTCTACGGCAGAGGGGGGCCGGCTTTGGACTTTACCCCAAATATGCTTTAAGCGCGTTGCTGTAGCGTGCTTTTTGCAGGCGTTTAATGGCCCGCTCTTTAATTTGCCTTATACGCTCTTTGGTAAGGTCGTATTTTTGACCTATCTGCTCAATGGTAACACCATTTTCGCCGTCAAGGCCAAAGTAAGCATTAACAATTTCAGCTTCACGCGGGCTAAGGCTTTTCAGCACCCGGCGAATTTCTTCGCGCAGGCTGTCCTTCATCACATCGTCATCCGTATCGTCGCTGCCTTCCAGCAGGTCGCCCATTGCCACATCTTCAGCTTCGTGCACGGGTGCATCAAGGCTGGTGTGGCGTGTGTTGCTTTGAAAAATGTTGTTTATCTCCGTCTCGCTCATTTCAAGTATATCAGCCAGTTCTTCAGTGCTCGGCTCACGCTCGTGTTCCTGTTCAAAGGCCATATATGCCTTGTTAGCCTTGTTGTAAGTGCCAATTTTGTTTTGAGGCAGGCGCACCAAGCGGCCTTGCTCTGCCAACGCCTGTAGTATGCTTTGGCGAATCCACCACACAGCGTAAGAAATGAATTTAAAACCCTTTGTCTCGTCAAAGCGTTGCGCCGCCTTTATTAGGCCGAGATTTCCCTCGTTGATAAGATCGCTAAGGCTAAGGCCCTGGTGCTGGTACTGCTTAGCAACAGATACCACAAAACGTAAGTTGGCCTGCACCAATTTGTCCAACGCTCTTTGGTCACCCATCTTAATTCGCTGTGCCAGTGTTGTTTCCTCTTCGGGAGTGATCATCGGAATTTTACTAATTTCCTGCAGATACTTTTCTACTGCCTGCGAATCACGATTGGTGATTTGTGTAGCGATTTTGAGTTGCCTCATAGTTGATTATTACTTATTTATAACCTCTAAATATATATACGTAATTATGACGTGTTTTGTTTAGGGTTTTATGCTGACGATACGTTAAATTACCCTTATAATATACGGATTAGCCTGCAAAGGTAACCCATTTTGCGTGATTATACTACTTTTTGTGGAAAAAACCACATTTCCGGGGACAAATTTTTTAGCCGCCCTTAAATTTTAAGCAGGGCACTACGGTGAATGGCTTAAGGTATAAGGTTTAGGCCAAAAAGTCGCCAGCCACTAACGTATAAACCTGCCCACCATCACATCGCACAGGCCACCGGGCTGGTTCTGTCGCTTCAAGGTGTTGCCCCGCCATTTATGGCAGGGAACAAGTGCCAATATCCCAAAGGGACTTTAGCCCAATACACTCCTTAACAATTTACTATCCACCAGCAATCATCTTACATCGCGGAAAGTCCCTGGCCTCTTTGGCCTTCCTCTTTTGTCCCTGGCGTCCTTTATGCTCCTTGCATTACCAGCCTGCGCATTTGTGCAAAAAGGATGCAAAAGGAGGAAACCCAAGCAAACCCATTTCCACCACTTCCAATTGATTTTCAAATATTTACGAAATTTAAAATCCTAAAATACTTAAAAATAGCTTCAAAATTCAAGTATGGTTCAAAACCTCGCTGATCTTCAAATTGTTCTCCGCACCGCTACGCTTGGCCATCCTGTCCCAACCCTTCGGGATCCTCCTGCCGGGGTAAAAGGGTAGAGCCTCCCCGCCGTAGCGGGGTTTGGAGGCCATCTTTATGCTGGCCGCCATTTATGGCGGGGCAACAAGTGCCAATATCCCAACGGGCTTTAGCCCAATGCATTTCGTAACAATCTGCTATCCACCACAATCATTTTACATCGCTGCATGCCCTCTGGCCTCTTTTGTCTTTCTCTTTTGTCCCTGGTGTCCTTAATGCCTCTTGCGTTACCAGCCTGCACATTTTGCACAAAAAGGATGCAAAAGGAGGAAACCCAAGCACACCCATTCTCACCGCTTCCAATTGATTTTCAAATATTTACATAACCGCCAACCTCAAAAACAGCAAAAAACAATATAAAATTCAATTTGCAACCTCCGCATTGTTCTCCCTCATCATCTCCGCCCGATTCTTTCCCACGGGAGTAAAGGATGCCCATGCCCGCCGGCACGGGATCAGCAGGCCGCTTAGCATCACTACTGCACCATCTTCGTATTGCTCTTCGCGTTTCCCTTCTTCACCCGTGGAGAAGGGCAGGGATGAGGTACTTATTATAAATATAAAAACCGCCGGGGTGTCACGGTGTTTTGTAATATTTATTTATGCACATTTTTGACAAATCGGGAAAATTTTTGAGACGGGCTTAAGTGCTGCCATTAAGCGTCCCTTGCCACGCTCGGTTCATCGGCATAGTGCGTGGCAGCATCTTCTTTAATGTATTAGAGAGACAAGGTGCTGAAAGGGCGGTTTTGTATTTCTCTGCACTCCCCGCGGCAAACTTGCCCAACTGCGCAAGATTTTGTTAGAGGGGAGAATGGAGTTTTGATAAAATAGGTAGCCGGGCCACAGCTTAAAAAAACCACCGCGCGGGCTTACACCTATTTTTGCATATATACCATCTTAAAT
>Ga0265327_10003110_pt1 | contig 16359 bp, 17 predicted proteins | sample 41621metaG_FD_202089 | JGI IMG/M metagenome (GOLD analysis project Ga0265327, IMG submission 202089) | Rhizosphere microbial communities from Carex aquatilis grown in University of Washington, Seatle, WA, United States - 4-16-21 metaG | ecosystem: Host-associated > Plants > Roots > Rhizosphere... | reverse complement strand
CAAACAACAATAAGTGCTTTTTGTATCTAATGGGGAGAAAATCTAAGGGAAGTAAACGCTCCGCAAGGAGCATGTTTTATTTTAATATAAAACGGTCGGTCGCTTCTTAGGTTAACGACTATGGTGTCCTCACCAAGCACTTCAGCGTGAAACCCTCGAATTAACGGCCCCTTCGACTTCGCTCAGGGGCTGGGGGAGATCCCGTTCCCCAATCACCAAATCACCAAATTATCAAATCACCAAATTGAAACGACCCTTCGACTTCGCTCAGGGGCTGGGGGAGATCCCGTTCCCCAATCACCAAATCACCAAATTATCAAATTACAAAATCAAGCTTAGCTTCGCTGACATGGGGAATTTTCATGATCAGATCTTAGCGTCTCATCTCGCTTTTATTAATAAGCAGAAATTGTTCTTTACAGCCAGTGCACCCCTGGATCCTGAGGGGCACGTTAATCTATCACCCAAAGGTGGCGATACATTTCGCGTGATCAACCCCAAGCAGGTCGCTTACCTTGATTATATTGGAAGTGGTAATGAAACCGCTGCCCACCTTCTTGAAAATGGCCGGATCACCTTTATGTTCTGCGCCTTTACCGGAAGTCCGAATATTCTTCGCTTGTATGGACAAGGCCGCAGCATACTACCGGACTCCGAGCTCTGGCCAACGCTGGCCCCAATGTTTACGATTGAACCAGGATCAAGGCAGATCATCCTTGCAGATATTTACCAGGTCCAGACAAGTTGTGGTTTCAGCGTTCCCCTTTATTCCTATACCGGAGAACGAGACCATGCACAGGAATGGTGGGATAAAAAAGGAGCCGATGGCTTATACAACTATATGCAACAAAAAAACCAGCGAAGTCTGGATGGCCTGCCAGCAATCGTTCCAGGTTCTCCAGGACTGCTATAAACTCTCAAAAAGAATCTATATATTCGTAACACCTAAACATCCTGTGTATGAATCGGCACATTTATTTATTTCTGTTGTTCGTCCTTCCATTTGGTGCTTATGGACAAACTCAAAAATCAAATATGCCTTCAGGAAAACCCTATAAGGTGCCTGCAGTTCCTACCACCAAAATTGTAGTAACACCACTTCTGCAAGGGCGCGCATCAGCCCCCAATCCGAATTCCATACCAAAGAAAGCTACGGATCGGGAGCTTGATTCCATTTACCATAAGGTCTATAACATGGATGTGCCCATGTTTTATGAGGAGACAGAAACCCATCGACCTAAACAGCAATAGCGTCTAATACCGGAACGCCCGGTAGCTTAACTGGTTGCCCAACATTTCCAGGCTCTTTGCACCCGTCAGGTAATTGATGTCCAGCACATATTCTGCGGTGCCCCCACAAATGAAGTAATGATCCCCAAATTTCTGGACCGAACCGGTAAACTGGGTAAAAGGTTCCGGAATTCTAAAAGACCGGAAACCAATCACGGTCTTGCTACTCTGATTTAACTGGAATTCAAGAATTCGTGAATAAGGACGCTGTGTGATCTCTCCATTATCAAAAACCATCAGGGTATTTCCATTGTCCGTGAGGGTTACATGATGCTGGCGTAAAAACTGCTGATCAGCCGTCAATGGGAAATCACTATTCGTACCCCCCAATCTCCAGATAATATCCCCTGTGCTACGATTGATCTTCAGGATCTGGTCCATATTCCGAAAGGAACAGATCAGGTTATTGTCACTCGAATCAATGATCATTGAGTTCATGTGCATATAATCTTCGGGGTCCTTTGCATAATTATTCCCTTCTACACTGGTTGAATAAAATTCCGGATAATCAGCTCCAATCCATTGCCAGATCACCTGTCCATCCTTTACTTCCTGGATCACAGGTGTCGTTACAACAGCCGCGCCGCCTGAAATACTGGTCGGAATATTACTGACATTCATCTCATAATATGCCATGGCGATATAGTGATTATCATCGATCAGGATGAAATCATGGCCATCCAATCCTTCGTTTTTGGTAACGGATACATTTCCAGATGGCAATAAAGAAACCCGCTTGATCTCATTGAGATTCTCATCCGCAATTACCACGTACCCGGAGAGGATATTCACCAGGGAATTGATTACGTTCTTACTTGGATCATAGTTATACCAGGTGTATCGAATATTCCCATTGACGTTCCAACGTTTGAAATTCAGGACACCCGTTGCCGTTTTTTTCTGTTTCAGCAACTGTCCGGCACCATTCATAATCATCAAAGTCCCGGAATCCAGGGTATTATTGATGTTGTAAGGTGCTACAATAATATAACCCTGGGTATTCAGCGTATCCCTGATGATGGTATACACATGCTGCTCCAGCGTATCCTGTTGCGGGGTATTCGTATCCGAGGCTTTCCGGCATGAGCTGATATTGTACCCAAGTCCGAAAAGTAGGGCCGAAAGAACACCGGCTGAAAAGACCTTTCTCATGTCTGGAAGCTTTGTTTTAATCCCTTTAAGACCCGATTCGTAACAATAGTTTAATGTCAAAATGCCCGTTAATACCGTATTTCTTAAAATGGTCTCTTTGCTAACTATAGCTTGCTTTTACCCAATACATTTCCAATAAAACTATTTTGGATTGACAGAAAAAAAGATTCAGCATAGCTGGTATTTGACGATCAACATCCATTTTGCCCATCTAATAATTAGGCAGTTGATGCTGATTTTTCAATACCAGGCACAAAAAAAAACGCCCGGAAAATTCCAGGCGCTGTAATCGTTTTTGCTTGATGCTTGAGAAGTGTGTCGGAATCAGCCCTTCAACACCGTGCGAGAAATCACAATCTTCTGAACCTCACTGGTCCCTTCATAGATCTGGGTGATCTTGGCATCGCGAAGGAGGCGTTCTACATGGAATTCCTTTACATAGCCATAGCCTCCGTGGATTTGAACCGCTTCATTGGTCACCCATTGAGCGATTTCTGATGCATACAACTTGGCCATTGCTGCTGAAAGGTCATAGTTTAGATGCTCATCTTTCAACCAGGCAGCTTTCAGGCACATTAACCGGGCACCTTCAATAGCTGTTGCCATATCCGCCAGCTTGAATGCTACCGCCTGATGGTTCATAATCTCGGTACCAAAAGCTTTCCGTTCTTTGGAATATTTGAGGGCCAGTTCATACGCACCACTGGAAATCCCCAAGGCCTGGGAAGCAATACCAATGCGCCCTCCAGCCAGTGTTTTCATGGCGAAAGTGAAGCCGAAGCCATCATCACCAATACGATTTTCCTTAGGAACCTTAACATCCTGGAACATGATACTATGCGTATCGCTCCCCCGGATACCCAATTTATTTTCCTTGGCACCGACGGTAACACCGGGCCAGTTTTTTTCTATTATCAGGGCATTGATGCCCTTGTGGCCCTTTTCAACATGTGTCTGGGCAATAACCAGATAGGTATCAGCTGTTGAACCATTCGTGATCCAGTTCTTGGTTCCATTCACCAGGTAATGATCGCCCTTATCCTCAGCGATGGTCCGTTGGGAAGTCGCATCTGAACCGGCTTCCGGCTCACTGAGTAAAAAGGCACCGAAGCAGGAACCGGTAGTCAATGGACGCAGGTATTTCTCGCGCTGATCATCATTAGCGTAAGTTTCCAGGCCCCAGCAAACGAGAGAATTATTGACACTCATGGCAACCGAAGCTGATGCATCAATCTTGGAGATCTCTTCCATAGCCAGCACATAACTCACCGCATCCATACCCGAGCCACCCCATTTGGGATCCACCATCATGCTCATGAACCCTAATTCCCCCAATTTCCGGAGTTGTTCCAGCGGTACTTTCTGTTTTTCATCGCGTTCAATAACGCCAGGGAGCAGTTCTGTCTGGGCAAAATCACGGGCAGCCTGTTGTACGGCCAGTTGTTCTTCGGATAATTGAAAGTTCATGAGTGCGTAATTAGGCAGCGAATTTACCATTTGCGGGCTGGATTTTCCTATTCAGTCTTTGATTGCCGCACATCATTGTGAATAAAAATACCGGGATTCCGAATGCTTTATCGAAGGTTAATTAGCTCCGTTCTATTTTTGGGCCTGTGTTGTTTGCCTATTTTGTTTGTCTGCCCCTGGGCCTGGCTTATATCCTATTGATGCTATTATACCGCATCGGATGGGCAAAAATGCCGGTATTTCGGTATGATAAGCGCCTCTTCAGCCCATCAACGACAATTGCGATCATTATACCCGCCCGAAATGAAGGATCAGCCATTAGCGATTGCCTAAGTCATATTCTGGCCCAGCAATACCCTGCCGGTTTGATGGAAATCATTGTGGTGGATGATCATTCAGAGGATGATACTGTAGCGAAGGCGCAGGCACTTGGGGAACGCATTCAGGTTTTGAAGCTGGAAGACGCTCCAGCTCCTAAAAGCCAATCAAAGGCCTACAAAAAACAGGCACTAACAGCCGGGATTCTGGCTTCGAAGGCAGAACTGATCATTACTACGGATGCAGATTGCCAGGCACCAGAATACTGGATCGCTTCCATTGTCGCACTTTATGAGCGTACAAGGCCCCGGATGATCGTTGGGCCGGTTGCCTTTCATCACTCCATAACGCTGAGTGGCATTTTTCAATCCATTGATTTCACCTGCATGCAGGGCATTACAGCTGCCGCACGACAATTGAAGCTTGGGAATATGGCTAATGGGGCGAACCTGGCCTTTAGCCGGCAGGCATTCGATCAGGTCAATGGTTACCAGGATATTGATCACCTGGCCTCCGGAGATGATTTCCTGCTATTACATAAAATGCAGCAGCAATTTCGGGGTCAGATCTCCTATCTTAAATCAAGTGAAGCCATTGTTCGTACCGCTGCACAGCCGGATTGGTCATCTTTTTTGCAACAACGAATCCGTTGGGCCTCTAAAAGTGGTAAGTATAATGATCATCGCCTTACAGCCATTCTTATCCTGGTCTACCTCTTCAATCTAAGTCTGCTGCTGGGCATTCTTTTTGCCTTTTGGATACCGGGCATCAGAACGCTCATTACCAGCCTGCTGGTTCTGAAAATTGGAGTGGAACTGATTTTTCTGATACCTGTTTCCGGTTTTTATTCCACAAGTCAAGACCTCTGGTATTTTCCATTTCTCCAGATCTTGCATATATGCTATATAGTAATGGCTGGTTTTTTAGGCATGAAGGGAACTTATAGATGGAAAGGAAGAAAGGTTCGTTAATGTATAATCTGCACATTACTTTTACAGCAAATCATAGGTTCTTTCATGCGCAAATTCATTTTCCTTTTTGTAATAGTACTCCTGCTATTTGTAACCGGATATGTTTACTGGTTTTTTTACAACCCGAAAAGTGATGGCACCCGGGAAGGTATGGTTCAGAAATTCTCCCGTAAAGGCAATGTTTTCAAGACCTGGGAAGGCGAAATGGTGCAGCAGGGTTTTGGAACCCGTGGTGGCAATTTCAATGCCAATTACTTTTATTTTTCGGTAGTGGATGATGCCGTTGCGGATTCTCTGGAGCATGGTGCACAGGGCAAAATGGTGCGGGTGCATTACATTCAATACCGTCGAAGCCTTCCCTGGAGAGGCGATAATTATAATGGAAAGAACCAAGAAAATGGCCAGTATATCATAGACCGTATCGAAGCGGTCAGTCCGGCTGCATTTTAAGCCTGGATCAGGAAAACAGTAGGTACTTTTTCAGCTATAAAGCCCTGTTTTTTCCAATCCGTAATGGATTGCATCCGGATATGTTCATCCGGAGCTCCGATGTTTTGAGCAATACAAAGGCGGGTACTGCCTGCACAATTGCGAAGCAGATCGGCCATCATACTTTCATTCCGATAAGGGGTTTCGATAAATATCTGTGTTTGCGCCTCTTTTCTTGATTGAAGTTCCAATGCCTTAATCTTGCTGCTTCTGGCAGGTTCTTTTACAGGCAGGTACCCCCAGAAAGCAAAGTTCTGCCCACCCAATCCGGAAGCCATAAGTGATAATATAATAGAGCTGGGACCACTTAGGGGTTTGATGATCGCCCCCAATTCATGCGCTACGGCGACCAATTCTGAACCGGGATCTGCGATCGCCGGGCACCCTGCCTCACTCATCATTCCCACTTCCTTACCTTCCCGAAGCCAGCGTTTTAATTGTGGAATATCAGGGCCATCATGTTTATCGATTTCTGAGAACTCGATGGATTCAAGAACCAGGTGGGGATGCCAGCTTCGCAGGATTCTCCTCGCAGTGCGGGTATTTTCCACTACATAATACTGAAGCTTACGTGTGACACTTATCACTTCCGGGGCACAGGTTTGAATGGCAGCTTCCGCGATGGGGACGGGGATGAGATAGAGCGTTCCTGCCATAGTCTTTGAAGGTCTAAAAATAGTATGGCATCCTGGTAAGCGGTATTTTGCCGGCCCTAATACCTTGTTAAGTGACAATACCCCAATCGTTTTATACCCGTGAGGATGTGGTCTTAATCGCCAGGGAACTTCTTGGGAAGGTTCTTGTAACGGAGATCGAAGGTAAACATACAGCTGGTATGATCGTCGAAACGGAAGCCTATGCCGGGCCTTATGATAAGGCATGTCATGCCTATCAGTGGCGTTGCACCCAAAGGACAGCTCCGATGTTCGAGGAAGGGGGTATTGCATACGTGTACCTGATCTACGGCATTTACAATTTGTTCAACATAGTAACCCATGGCGGGCAGCAACCCTATGCCGTGCTCATCCGTGCGATTGAACCTCTCGAAGGGCTGGATGCCATGCTGGAGCGCCGCAAAATGGTATCCTTGAAGCCTTCACTCTCCGCTGGTCCGGGAACCTTAAGCCAGGCCTTAGGTATAGACCGGAGTCTGAGTGGAGTAAGTCTGAATGGTCGGGAAATTTGGCTGGAGGACCGGGGCATAGTAATCGATACCGAGAATATTGTAGCCACTACTCGTGTTGGTGTGGATTATGCTGGGGAGGATGCTTTGCTACCCTATCGGTTTTACATTCGGAATCATCCGTTTGTGAGTAAGGGGAAAGGGCTTGCATTGGGTAAGTGAGTGAGCATTTGGCATTCGTATTCTCACTTGTTGCTTAAACTATTTTAAGGAAATCGTCACCCAGGAAGATTCCCATTAGGCGTTCAAGGCCTGAAGGTCTTTACGATCTGTAGTAACTTATAACCCCAGCCCTCCTTCGCCAAGGCTACGGCGGGGAACCCTAAAGGCGTGGGGAAACTCCAAAGAAAAAGGCTGCCCTTTTGGGACAGCCTCGTTCATAAAACCCGGAGTTGTTTAGAACTTAGGGCAAGAGAAGTTGTAAGAAGGATCTGACATGTGGCGAACAATCTTGCCATTGAAGGTCAGTGTGATTTCGTAGGCACCCTGGCTACCTGTAGCCGGCGTGAAGGAAGATGTATTTACATCATAGGAAATACCGAGAGTAGCTTTAGTCCACTCAAGACCTACGTAAGGGCAAATGCCATCACCGTAGCGATACCAGCCACCCAGATATAGTACGGTATTTTCCCGATTTTCTTCATGACCTGGATTCATAATAAATCCGGCAGCTGCACCCAGCATGATTTCAGTGGCAGATGCCTGAGTCTGATATAAAGCAGAAGCATAAAGAACCATATTCTCATTCAGATCAAATGATCCACCCAGGTAACCCGTTACACGACGGTGGATGGTATTCGTTCCGCTCAGGAATGTTTCTTCTGGAGTAGTCAGGTGATAAACGGAAGCACCGATATAAGCGGTAGCATGATCGCTTACACGACCAGAGTACATAATGCCGGCATTAAAATCAGGATAGGTAAGATCCTTGTTCTGGAAATTTTCGGAAGTAGGCAGATTGGAATAACCGCTGGCAGGATCGAACTGATCTTCAAACTGCAGTTTATTAAAATCGATGGATTTGTTAACCAGTACACCCTGAACCCCGATGGAGATGGTGCTTTGCTTGTTTATACCAAGTGCTTTATGGTAAGCTGCAGACAGCCCAACCTGGATATTCTGAAGGGAACCGGCACCCGATTTATCATACATGCCAATCACACCAATACCCAAGGCATCCCCCTCAGGCAATTTGCCTTTCATGGTAGCGATATCAAAGGATACAACACCTGTTGTATATGGGTGAGAATCGACAGAATACCATTGTGACCGGTAGCTTGCCGACACACGTAAATCTCCACGATCCAATCCGGTAAGAGCCGGATTTAACGTCAGTGGTGACGCAAAATACTGGGTACTATGAATGTCCTGAGCCTGCACAGAACTCACTGCTATCATTGCTACACCGAGGCCAAGTAATATTTTCTTCATTTGCGAAAATGTTTATGAAAATTGACGTTTATTAGATTTCAGAAAGCCAAAGTAGGTCTTATTCCTTAACTATACAAGACACCCCGGGAATAATTTTGGTTGGGTAGGCGATTATTTTTGTTAGGATTGCCTTTTGCTGCCAAATGAAAGGTCCCCGGCATCTCCGAGACCTGGCACAATATAGCTTTTTCCGGTTAGCTCATAATCGATGTCGCCCGTCCAGATTGTCACCTCCGGATGCCGGCGCAGTACATAATCAATACCTTCTGTACAGGCGATTGCCGTAACAAGGTGGATACTGGATGGATTCCCATTCTCCAGTAAGGCATCGATGCTGAGGGCGAGCGAGGCCCCAGTGGCCAGCATCGGATCGGCAATGATCAATACGCGTTTCTCAAGATCCGGAGCTGTCAGGTATTGTTGCTCTATTTCAAAAGACCCATCCCTGTTATGTTTGCGGTAAGCAGCGATGAAGGCTGCATCTGCATGATCAAAATAATTGAGTAATCCCTGCTGTAATGGCAGCCCAGCTCTCAGTATCGTAGCAATTACGGGTTGCTGGGATAAAGCTGCGCAAGAGGCTTCACCCAAAGGAGTTGTTACCGTAATATCTTCATAATTAAGGGTTTTGGAAATCTCATAGGCTGCCACCTCCCCGATCCGTTCCAGATTTCTACGAAATCGGGCCCGATCATTTTGCATACCGATATCACGGATCTCCCGGATCCAGGTACGAAGTAAGGAATTGACATCACTAAGATTTGTTACCATAAATTATATATATAACTATGTATATGCTGGCGGGAGATTCGAAACCATTTATTCAGCAAAAAATGCCTAAGCCATACCTGCGGCAGAAATTTCCTTGGCGGCACCATTTTCGATCCGGACCACCCGTGCCGGATATTTTTGGATCAGGGAATAATCGTGGGTGGCCATCACAACTGCCGTCTGGTAGTCCCGGCAAATGCTGAAAAGCAATTGCATAATCTCATCAGCCGTATCCGGGTCCAGGTTTCCGGTGGGCTCATCCGCTACGATCAGCTTGGGATTGTTCAGCAATGCCCGGGCGATATCGACACGTTGCTGCTCGCCGCCACTCATTTCATAAGGCATTTTAAAGCCTTTACCCTTCAGACCGACTTTACTCAATACATTTTCGATCTTCTCCTTCATCATATTCTTATCGGTCCAGCCAGTAGCTTTCAATACGAATTCGAGGTTATCATAGACATTTCGGTCGGTAAGCAGTCTAAAATCCTGGAAAATGATACCCAGATTGCGCCGTAGTTCGGGGACGTTCTGCCATTTCAATTGCTTCAGGTCTATTCCTGCAACTTCGCCAGCACCTTCTGTAATATAGATATCCCCGTACAAGGTTTTCAATAAACTACTTTTTCCGGTACCGGTCTTACCAATCAGGTAAATAAAATCGCCTTTCATGACCTCAAGATTCACATTACTAAGGATCAGGTTTTTGCTCTGATAGATATTGACATTCCGGAGTGAAACTGTTGGTATATTGGACATGGGAGAATCTTGATTTGACAAAGATAATTCGGCCTTTAATAGAAAGCCCCGGCTTTTGCCAGGGCCTTCTAAAATAATTCAATTTCGTTTTAGTAAACGACCAGTTTCTGCGTTTCAGTAGCGCCATTGGTCACTACCTTAACCAGGTACATACCCTTCACTGAAATGGCCTGAGCAGGAATTTCAATTTTAGTGACGTTGTTTACGCGCTTAACACTAGTGCCATATACCAGCTTACCAGTAACATCAGTTACACTCAGATCAGCCGTGCTGTTATCACCACCATTCAGGCTAACGGTTGCTTTACCATTGGTAGGATTTGGCACAACATTCATATCCAGGTTAACAATCACACCATTCTTGATACCAAGCGGTGATCCGCTAATAGTAAAACGGTCGAGGTAAAAATTATTACCGGTGCCGGTAGAAAAACCGGTAGATGTTGGATAATCAGTTCCGGAGATAAAACGGAAACGGAACATTGTTTGATTAGATCTTGACTTGAGAGGATCTACAGGAACAGCGTTTTCTTTCCATTGGGTATAGATCGGTGTAAATGGATCGGAGATCAGACCATTATTTGCGATAGCGCCACCTGCCAATTTACCCTGAGTGATCCAGGTTGCACCACAATCTGTTGAAGCAGAAATAACCAATGTATCGGTCATCTTACTTGGAATTGCAGTCCGGGAAGCACCTGCGGAGAAGAAGTCTATATTACAAACGGGACCAAAACCGCTTACATCAAAAGGAGGGGTGTAAAAGTCGGCATACACACCGCCTGGAGTCTGAGTGGCATTGGCAATATTAATCGGATTACGATTATCATAGTTGTCATACTTGATACAAGTATGATCATACACGCCGACGCCGTTGAACAATTCCCATTTGTGATCGGTGCCGTAATAATTGAAAATCGGATACCGGTTGATATCACCACCAGAATTAAAATCCTGGGTATAACCTATAGGATTGATAGCAGTAGGATCTGCCGCATAAACCAGGTCGTTGCGGGTCAGCGTATTACTGCCGGTATTATTACCTGTTACGGTAAGTGAAACAGAAACCCATCCTGGAGTGGTGAAGGTATTGGGAACGGTAGTGGTGACACTAGAGGTTCCGCTTGCTGCCCCATTACTGAATGTCCAACTTGCTGATGCAATTGTATCATTATAGCTATGGTTCGTAAATTTCACTGTAGCGGCACCATTAGCACAAACATAGGGATGATCTACGGTAAATAATGCAGTTGGAGTAATATCCGGAGGAGGAAGAATATTTCCATTGGCATCAAAAATACCTACCTGGCGCAGGTTGGCAGAATCAACCAGATGGTCGCGATATCCAATGCTATTGCGCAGGGTTGCACGCATACGGGCTACCTGGCCTTTGGTAAACATCTGGCTATTGCAGGCAGAATAATCCATGATATTTTGGGTATTGGTAGTATCCGGATAATCAACAATGCCACCATTAGTAGTCCAAACACAAGTGCGTTTGTAATAATCCAGGGCATCATAGGTTTTGAAATAATTCTTAGCACACATGGTATCATATAATGCAGTACCATTTGCTACGCAACCAACCTGAAAGTGACCAATCGTTGGTGGGGTATCATCCACCTCATCATCCCCACAAACCAGAGCCTTACCTGGATCACCCCCTGCACCCTGACCATTACTGTCCCAAACGTGTTTCAGGGAAAGAAAGTGGCCGACTTCATGTGCCAATGTCGCAACATCCAGATATCCACGATCCGTACGGCTGATTACGCCCTGGGAATAAGGATTATCATTATAAGAATCTGGGAACGTAGCATACGCTAATACAATCCCATTGCTGATACCACGACCAATCACATTTTCAAGATAGATATTCAGATATTGGTCCGGAGGCCAAGGATTAATCTTTGCAGATTCGTCACCACCAACCGTCAGATAAGAATAGGTGCGGACAATACCCCTGCTTGGATTATTCTGTGGATCCTTGTTGGCCAGGTGGAAGGTAATATGACCATTACCAATCCAGGGTTTCCAGTTTGGTATAATCCCGGAAAGATCCGGATTTTGCTTATTATAATACTGATTCATCCCAGCGATCATCGCATAAATCTGATCATCGGTAATTACGGTTGGATTGCCCCCGGATAACACAGCGTAATCGTAGATAACGTGCACAACAACAGGGATGTGGAATTGCATGATGTCATCTGCCCAGCAGGTGCTATCAATGGAAACCGTGCCTTTCGCTTTTGCATTAACAGATTCGCCCCGCATGGTTTTACGGAGTTGCGCTTCCATCAAAGCACTTTGATTAGCAATATTTGGAAACCGTGCTTTTTGCTCCCTGTAAAAATCATCCGTTCCACAGCTTCCTTTCGTTTGCGCGAAGCCTGAAACCGTCAGAGCCATCACACCCAGTGTGAGTAAAGCTTTTCTTATCATGATTAAATGTTTGTGGTTTAAATACCCGAAGGAGGCCAAAGATAAGCACTTCATGCTATAGAAAATGCAGGCTTTACCTCAAATAAAGAAGGATTTACCGTCATAAGAACTTCCCTTTTTCTAACAGCTATTGACCAAGGAACAAAATGGAAATGAATCAATTACTTCCAATTCAGTCCTGATGCTCAAAAAGAATTTAAAAAAAATGATTCAAATTTATTGCGTAAGCGAATCCTTACACTTACATTTGTGTAAGCATTTACTTACACAATAATGAGACGCGATGTTTTCCAGGCAATAGCTGATCCAACCCGTCGGGAGATCCTCCTATTGGTCAGTAATCAATCCATGAACCTGAATGCTATCGCTGAAAACTTTGAAGTCAGCAGACCTGCTATTTCACAACATATCAAAATCCTGATCGAATGCGGACTCATAAACGTCCGGCAACGAGGCCGCGAACGGATCTGTGAACTGCAAGCAGAAAACCTGAATGAAGTACGGGATTGGCTGGAACCTTTCCGTAAGCTATGGGAGCATCGGGTGCAAAATCTTGATACGCTTCTTCAAAAAATGAACGCTGATAAAACCAAGTAGGATGGGAAAAAATAATGATCTGAAAATTATCGCGGAGAAGGGGAAACAGGAACTTTTCTTGATTCGTGAATTTGAAGCCCCCGTTGACCAGGTATTCGAAGCGTTCACCAACCCTGATCTTCTGATTCATTGGCTTGGCCCAAAGGATATGACCATGAACATCGATTATTATCATTCACATAGCGGAGGCAATTACCGTTACTGTCATACAGACCTGCATGGAAACACCTACGCTTTCCGGGGAGTCATTCATGAAAAGACGGCACCATTTCTAGTGATTCAAACCTTTGAATTCGAATCTCCCCTCCTAAAGGCTCAGGTTAGCCTCGACACTATTCAATTTGAACCATTGCCTATTGAACGATGCAGGATGCGCATCCATTCCATTTACCGTTCTGTTGTTCACAGGGACAGGATGATCCTGGCTGGCATGTCCCGTGGGTTGGAGGAAGGATTTGAAAGGCTGGATAAATTATTAATCACACCATTAAAAGAAACACCTAAACACACTTAAACAATCCCATATGGCCAAAGAATTCTGGTTAAATCTCCCGGTAAAAAACATTCAGAAATCCAAAGCGTTTTTCGCAAGTATTGGATTCAAATTCAATTCACAACACGGCAATACGGAATCCTCAGCCGCTATGCTCGTGGGGGATAAAAACATCGTTGTGATGTTATTCGAGGAACCCATGTTTTGTGGTTTTACCAATTCCGCAATAGCAAATACCCAACAAGGAACGGAAGTGTTACTGTCTTTTGATGCGCAAAGTAAGGAAGAGGTGGACCAGATCGTCCAATTGGTTGTAGCGGCAGGAGGAAAATCAAATCACAAGCCTTCCGAAATGAAAGGCTGGATGTATGGTTGCGTCTTTTCCGATCTTGACGGCCATAAATGGAATGTAGTTTATTTGGACTATTCTCAAATGCCAAAGTGAATCGGACACTTTTTAGTTCATGTAAGTCAGATCTGCGGCGTGCCTGATCCGTATTTCCAAAGTCGGATAATTCATTTCATTTATTCATTCCTATCAGAAAATAGCCTGTGTCATTTATTGATGCAGGCTCAATAAATAGTGCCATTGACTATTCACTTTCTTTGGAACATAATGGATTTACTACATCCAAATAAATCATGAATACCTATCCATTATTCTAGCCATAGGATCGTGATGCCAAAGATTATAGACCAATATTGGGTGAAACTCCGAATTAATAGAGAGACCATTTTTTTTCATAAACGTATACAACTCATTATTTGACAATTGAGTATGTAAAGCAGTAAGGGGTTTTGAAAATATTTAATATTGAAAAACTATTATGATGTTCTAAATTATTATTTTTACTATAAAAAATGCGCAACTCTTTTATATTAACAGCGCTTGCTGTCCTACTTATTTTGAATGGATTCAACGTACTTGCCCAGGGTGTTTCCTTTAATACTACGGGAGCAGTAGCAAATTCATCTGCGATTCTTGATGCTTCATCCACCTCGCAGGGAATGCTGGTACCTCGCATGACGAACGCACAGCGAAATGCAATTGTAACACCGGCTGTGGGACTCTTAATATATCAGACGGATGGTACCCCTGGATTTTATTTTTTTAGTGGATCGTCCTGGCAATCCACCAGCAACAATGGTACCGTAACTACGATCAATACCACTGCACCATTGACCGGAGGCCCCATTAGCACCACAGGTACTATTGGCCTTGCCAACTCCGGTGTGACTGCAGGTACCTATGGCAGTGGTACTTCAGTGCCGTCCATTACGGTGGACGCATTGGGCAGAGTGACCAATTTAACCACGGCAAATGTGGTCCCAAGCCTTACCGGCACTACCAATTATATGCCGGTCTTCACTAGTTCAACAGCCTTAGGCAATTCAAATGTTTACCAGAACGGCACTAGGCTTATCGTGAATAACGGTACTGTTACACACGGCTTGGTAGCTATAAAAGCTACAGTAGATTCTATTGCACTCTACCTCAATGAGTCAGCTTCTCCGACCGTATATGGCACAGAACGGGTTGAATATACTGGCATTACCGATGCGAATCGTGTAGGTATTTTGTCAACTACAATTCGTTCTATTGCTGATCAGAATGGTACTGGCATTGAGGGTGCGGGTAACGCAATAGGTGTCCAGGGCCTTGGAGAAGCATCTACTGCATCTCAGGTTGAAGGCACCGAAGGTGATTCATATGGATCGGGTACTTATTCTGTCGGGGTAGCAGGTTATGGTTCCAATTATATAGTGGCTCCGACAAATTGCTATGGTGTGTATGGCTTTGCAAGTGGTGGGACGACCAACTACGCCGTGTATTCCGATGGTGCTATGCGAGTGAATGGAGTTCTTAGCAAGGCAAGCGGCACCTTCGAAATTGACCACCCCCTGGACCCTGCCAACAAATATCTGTATCACAGTTTTGTCGAAAGCCCAGACATGATGAACGTCTACAATGGCAATATTACTACGGATGCTACGGGAACTGCTATCGTTGTAATGCCCGATTATTTCAAAGCATTGAACAAAGATTTTCGGTACCAATTGACAACTATAGGTCAGGCGGCACAGGTTTTTATATCAGAAGAAATAGCCGGCAACCAATTTGAAATTAAATCTGATAAGCCATTTGTAAAAGTTAGCTGGCAGGTGACCGGGATTCGACAAGATGCCTGGGCAAATGCTCACCGAGTCGTGCCGGTTGTAGAAAAATCATCCGCTGAAAAAGGTAAATACCTGCACCCAAAAGAAGCGGGAAAGCCCGAGGAATTAAGGATCGGTGGCGATATGAAAAAGCACGGTCAGAAAGACGCTTCGGCAGTTATGCCTCAGAGGACCGCTTCTGGCCAATAGTAATCTGACTAGTCTTTTGGACAATGCAGGGATTCGATATGCCTAGGTTGCACGTGGCCGCCATAGCGCAAAGCGCGAAGGAGGCCAAAAAAGAGAGCGGAGAAAGAGAACGAAGAGCGGAGAAAATCCCCCTTTAGCTCTCTTTTTCCCTTCTTTAGCCGCCGAAGCTATTGCGAAGGTGGCCGCTCTTCGCACTGTTTCTCGCTCTTTCCGCATTTTAAAATAAAAGGCTACCTCCAGTAATAAGTTTTTCTTCACTCCCGCGGGAGCTATTGGAGCTATCAGGTTATATACGAACCTTCTATTGATTACATGTCTTGTTCAAAAAAGTTCGATATTTCCCCGTGTGCTCCCACAAAAAAAGAGAGCGTAGAAAGAGGGCAAAGAGCGGAGGTAATCCACTTTTCGCTCTCTTTTTTTTCCTCTGCTCTTCGCACTGTTTCTCGCTCTTTCCGCATTTCGAATAGTATCTTTTCAAAATAGTTCGATATCTCCCCGCCTGCTCCCACAAAAAAAGAGAGCGTAGAAAGAGGGCGAAGAGCGGAGGTAATCCACTTTTCGCTCTCTTTTTTTTCCTCTGCTCTTCGCACTGTTTCTCGCTCTTTCCGCATTTCGAATAGTATCTTT
>Ga0265327_10003108_pt1 | contig 16363 bp, 7 predicted proteins | sample 41621metaG_FD_202089 | JGI IMG/M metagenome (GOLD analysis project Ga0265327, IMG submission 202089) | Rhizosphere microbial communities from Carex aquatilis grown in University of Washington, Seatle, WA, United States - 4-16-21 metaG | ecosystem: Host-associated > Plants > Roots > Rhizosphere >... | reverse complement strand
AATATATAATTGGTAACAAAACCAACATTGCTTGTAAAAACGGGAGCTGGGGGGGTAGCCGGTGCATCGGCTGCCAATACAGGAAGAGCGAACAGTGAACCCAGTGCAACCGCGAGCAGTTTCTTTTGCATGATGTTTCCTTTCTAGTTAAATTGAAAACGGGATAACATATATCCACGACAGTTACTTAGCAGATTCTGTGCCACTTGATATTTATTTTATTATACAAATAGTTATAACAACAACCCAGAAGATGCACGGTTACCCCGCACCATTTTCATGCAGTCAAGACATATGCACGCACTTATCAGGTGCGTGCGTTGATGACAGAAAAATTTGCTACACTACTATCGTCAAGAATGCGGAGGGTGCCCAATGTTTAACCAAAAAATTTTCGATGATATTTCAGCAAAACTGAGCGAGGCTGTGGCAAACAGCCCGGCCAAGGATGTGGAAAAAAATGCCCGTGCTCTGTTGGCCCAAGGGTTTGCCAAACTTGATTTGGTGACGCGCGAAGAATTCGATGTACAAACGGCGGTGTTAGCCCGCACGCGCGAACAACTGACTGCAATGGAAGCACGAGTTAAGAGATTGGAAGCACAAAACAATCCATCAGTTTGAACCTTAACGTAGGCTGGTGGTGTAACAAAGTCAGGCAATCTGCTATCGAGCTTGCTCGATGCAGAATTGACACAGGCACGAACCCCAGCTTTTCGGGATAGCAAACGCTGGGGTTCGTGCCTCACCACCAGCCTACAAAGCTATTTGATGACTGACGCTATAGCTTGATTGCAATTGCCAAAATGCCGAAACCTATCTGAAATGCGGGTATCGTCGCAACCGTACCCGGGGCTATGATGTGTTTCACTCGGGTACTTGGCACTATGCTTCACACACCTCCTACCGAACACCCTGACATTTCACCGGCAACAACAGCTTTATGAGCCTTGCGGTTCTTTACAGCCGCGCGCTCTCGGGTATGGATGCCGCACTGGTTACCGTTGAGGTGCATCTCGCCAACGGCCTACCCAGCTTCACCATTGTTGGACTGCCGGAAGCCGAGGTCAAAGAGAGCAAGGACCGTGTTCGTGCCGCCTTGTTGACTTGCCAGTTTGAGTTCCCTTACAAGCACATCACTGTCAATCTCGCCCCGGCCGATTTACCCAAGGAAAGCGGACGTTTCGATCTGCCCATCGCGTTGGGCATCCTTGCCGCCTCGGGTCAAATCCCCTCCGAACATCTGGCCGAATATGAGTTTGCAGGCGAGTTAGCTCTTACTGGTGAACTGCGGCCCATACGGGGTGCACTGGCAATGACGTACCATGCTGCCAATTGCGGTCGCGCCTTCATCCTGCCGGATGCGAATGCGGCAGAAGCCGCTCTGGTGGAAGATGCGACCGTGTTCGCGGCTCATACACTGCTGCAGGTGGCGGCCCATCTGACGGGGCGAACTTTGATGAGCCGCTATATTCCCGATGTACAGCCCGCCGCCCCTCACTATCCGGATATGCGCGAAGTGAAAGGCCAGGGGCAATCGAAACGCGCGCTCGAGATTGCCGCAGCGGGAGGCCACAGCGTGCTGATGTCGGGCCCGCCCGGCACCGGAAAATCCATGCTGGCGGCTCGTTTCCCCGGCATTCTGCCGCAGATGACCGAGGTCGAAGCACTGGAAAGCGCGGCCATGCAATCGCTGGGCGGCATGTTCGACGTAAGCCGCTGGAAACAACGCCCCTATAGGGCGCCCCACCACACTGCGTCTGCTGTTGCACTTGTCGGAGGGGGCAGCAACCCTCGCCCCGGTGAAATTTCCATCGCCATGCACGGGGTATTATTTCTGGATGAACTGCCCGAATTTGACCGGCATGTATTGGAAGTGCTGCGCGAACCGCTGGAAAGCGGGCGCATCACCATCTCTCGTGCCGCCCGCCGCGCCGATTTCCGTGCCCAATTCCAGCTGGTCGCCGCAATGAATCCCTGCCCTTGCGGTTACCTCGGCCATTTCAACGGAAAGTGCCGCTGTACTCCCGATCAGATCGCCCGCTATCGCGGCAAAATTTCCGGCCCGCTGCTGGATCGTATTGATATCCAGATTGAAGTTCCCGCCGTGCAACATGACGCCTTGCTCAAACAAGCCGACGGTGAAACCAGTACCATCATTCAGCGCCGTGTGGAAGCGGCACGGCAGCGACAGTTGGAGCGGCAAGGGAAGCCCAACGCGCTGCTATCGGTGACCGAAATTGACGCTTTGTGCGCTCCTGATGAACACGGGGCCGCATTGTTGCGCCAAGTTATCGCCCGGCTGAATTTGTCGGCGCGCGCCTATCATCGCGTGCTAAAAGTGGCGCGCACCATTGCCGATCTGGCGGGAAGCGAAAATATTTTTGCCGCTCACATTGCCGAGGCAGTGCAGTATCGAAGGATGGATAAACCTTAATATTTGTCCACGAAAATCACGAAGTGGGGTAAGCAGGTATTTCACCGTTTGGTGAAAACTCGCCTAAGACACGAACAAATTAAATGGATGCACCCAGTCAACCACCACATCCAATTCGATGTAGTGCCCTGCTGAATTAACGCTTCGGTTTGTTTCGCGACTTTCGTGTGTTTCGTGGATGAAAAGAATTTAGGATGAATCAACCTAAAAACCGAAATTCAAGCCGCAGAGATCACAGAGAAACCAATGAGCTATCACATTCACTTGACTCACCTAAACGGTGCGTCAATCTCTCGATACAACCTTTTGTTTTTCCTATGCGATCTCTGTGTTCTCTGTGGCGTGTGCGTTTTCTAGGATCAACGTGCTTCCTGCACCAGCACCCACGGACTCACCACTACCGCCCACATTTCAGCGTCAGCCTCTATCCAGTCCGCCGCCTGCCGATCCGATACTTTGCCGACTTTTCCCGTCAACAGCCAGCGTTCGACTTGCGCCTTGTTGTCTTTGGAAAACTGCAGCGCCACTTCGACCAGATCAAGTTCCTGATCCACACGCACGGCCACACCGCTGGCAAAGTATCGTTGCAATTCTTTCCACGCAATGCGCGAAGTCTCCAGATTAACCTTGGCGCGCAAGATTTCCTGCGGATCGGATTCCTGCGGGGCCGAATCGGGAAAATTTTGGCCGGTCATTCGATTCGTCCTTTCCAATCACGTCAGGGCAGGCCCCGGATTTCATCCGGGCTACGGTTGTGTACCGTTCAGGTAATTATTTTTGACGTTTATATAGTGCTCGGCAGAGTAACGCAAATAGGCTATTTCTTCCTCGGTCAATGCGCGTATCAGTTTGGCCGGGCGCCCCATGTAGAGCATGCCGCTCTCCAGAACCTTGCCCGGAGAAACAAGGCTGCCCGCGCCTATCATCACATGGTCCGGAATCACTGCATCGTCCATGACGATGGAACCCATACCGATCAAACATTCGTTGCCCACGCTACAACCATGAAGAATGACGGAGTGTCCGACCGTTACATAGTCTCCGATCAGCAACGGCGATCCCTGCGGCTTTTCCGCTGATTTGTGGGATACATGCCCCATTGCCAAATCCTGAAAGTTTGAGCCTTGCCCGATCACGATGCGATTTACGTCCCCCCGCAGCACCGTATTACACCAGATGGAGCAATCATTGCCGATGCTCACATCGCCAATGATCTGGGACGAGGAATGGTGAAAAACCCGCTCGCCCAGAACGGGAACTGTATTGAGGTAATAATTCAGTGGCATGAAAAACTCTCCGCTCGAATTCAAAAGTCGATTTTAATTCTGTACGGACTGAAATGGTACACAATTTTCAGTACACACGAACTACACAATTAACCCTTGCCTGAAAAGCCTACCAGTACAACTCGGTGTTATCCAGCGCAACCGAACTGGAAGCCTCATCGGTTCCTCCCGACACCAGCACCTTACCGCCGGACAACAATGTGGCAGTAAACAGGTCACGCGCAGTCACAAGATCAGCCGTTGCAGTCCAATTCCCGCTTGCCGGATCGTACATTTCGGTGCTTTTGGTTTCGATTCCGCGCTTTATTTCCCCGCCCATCACCACCACTTTTCCGGTACCCAGTAGCGTAGCCGTATGCCCGGCACGCGCAGTGTTGAGACTTCCGACTAAGCTCCAATTTCCCGTCGCGGGGTCGTACAACTCTGCTGAGCTCTGGGCTGTGTCATTTGTATCATATCCCCCGGCGACCAAAACTTTACCATTCGACAGCAAGGTCGCGGTATGTCCATAGCGTCCGGCATGAAGGCTGCCGGTGGCAGTCCATTTCCCGCTGGCCGGATCGTATAGCTCAGCACTGACCAGAGCGGTACCGCTGCTGCCGACCACCCCGCTACCGGGGAGAACAACCCCTCCGTGCCCTCCGACCACCAGAACTTTTCCGTTTGGCAACAACGTTGCGGAATGGGTATTGCGCCCCTCGTTCAAACTGCCGGTGGCTTTCCATGTCCCTTTATTTGCCCCATTGTCCACGGTGGAATCATAAAGTTCCGAACTGGCCAGATTGGCACTGGCATTCCCCTCCCCCCCCACTGCCAGCACCGTAGTACCGTCCTTAAGCAGTGTCGAGGTATGATATGTGCGCCCTTCAACCAGTGAGTCGGCCTGCACCCATCCCGAATTCGGAATGTACAGCTCCGAGCTGGCTATATAGTTTTCACCTGCATTTGCCCCGCCTATCAGCAGAACTTGACCGTTGAGAAGTTGTGTCGAAGTATGGTCTCCGCGGGCCGTGACAAAAGGAGCTGCGCTTGTCCATGTATCGGTCACCGGATCGTATAACTCCGCGCTGTTAAGAGCGACAGCTTTCCCGGTGAGATCGGCTCCATAACCGCCTGCCACAAGCACCGACTCATTGCCCAGCCCGGCGAAAAGTATATCGGCAGTATGTTCATAGCGTGCTGTAGCAAGGTTTTTCGTGGCGGCTCCCCCGCCACCCGAACTTACGCTGACGCTAATATGCGCTGACTTGCCCTGATACGTTGCCGTTATAGTTGTTGTTCCCGCCACCACTCCTCTGACCACCCCCGTACCAGCCCCTACGCTGGCGATATTGGTGTCTGCCGAAGACCAGACAACCTGGGTCGTCAAATTGGCAGAAGTTTGGTCTGAATATGTACCCATTGCGGTCAGACTGACATTCGTACCTGCCGGGATCGAAGCAGCCGTTTGAGTAATCGTGATCGAAGTCAAAGTGGCTGTTGACGCGGCACCGCCGGAAGACGATCCGCCGCCACCGCAGCCCGCCAGGAGCAATATAAAAATGAGGGGCAACAAGAAAATAATCTGTGCCGGATAAAAACTTATCTTCCGAAAATTCATAATTGGCTGTATCACCAGGGCGAACTAAAATATTGGGGGAGCTGCGGATACATCGGACAGACACGGATCACAATAAGTTCATTGGAATTTCCTGCCTGAGTCGCGCGGGACTCAAGACCATAGCGCATTAAACAGGGTGCGGTTAACTTACCAGTTTCCACCTCACCCACTCTCCCGCGCGTAACGCCACCAGTTGATGTTCTCCGAACCCCGCCGTGGCGGGCACTTGCCACGCTTCTTTGCGCAATGTAATGCTGCATGAATTGCGCGGCAAACCATAATAATCCGCGCCATGGAAACTGGCAAAAGCCTCCAGCCTGTCCAGCGCCCCGGCTTGCTCGAAGGCTTCCGCATAAAGCTCAATAGCCGCATGGGCGGTGTAGCAACCGGCACAGCCGCAGGCATTTTCTTTGGTGTGTTGCGCGTGCGGGGCACTGTCGGTGCCGAGAAAAAATTTCTTGCCGCCGCGGGTGGCTACTTTCAGCAGAGCCTCGCGGTGTGTTTCACGCTTGAGCACCGGCAGACAATAATAATGCGGTCGGATGCCTCCGACCAGCATTGCATTGCGGTTATATAACAGATGATGCGCGGTAATAGTGGCGGCGATGCCCTCTGCCGCTTCGCTCACGAACTGCGCGGCATCGCGAGTCGTGATATGCTCGAACACCACGCGCAGTTCCGGCAAATCGCGCAGCAACGGCTGCAACACACGCTCGATGAACACCGCTTCGCGGTCAAACACATCCACTGCCGGATCGGTCACTTCGCCGTGCACCAGCAAAGGCATGCCGCAGCGCTGCATTTCTTCCAGCGCGGAATAGGTTTTACGCAAATCGGTGACACCCGCATCGGAGTTGGTCGTCGCACCCGCCGGATAGAGCTTCACTGCATGGACAACCCCGCTTTGTTTGGCACGACGAATTTCTTCCGCCGCCGTGTTGTCGGTCAGATATAACGTCATTAAAGGCTCAAAGGAACTCCCCTCGGGCAAGGCGGACAAAATGCGCAGCCGGTACTCCTGTGCCTGAACGGTTGTTGTTACCGGCGGACGCAGATTAGGCATCACAATGGCACGTGCGAATTGGCGTTCCGTGTCGGGCAACACGGAACGCATCAACGCATCGTCACGCAGGTGCAGATGCCAGTCGTCCGGTCGGGTAAGTTTTATTTCCATGCTGAATTTTATATTAGCACCATGTAACACCCCCCGTCATACCCCCTTGTCAGGGTAAGCCTTTAGCCCCGCTGGCAAGGGGCGGTTGGGAGGGATTTAGCTTGCCAAGGCTCTTGTGTGAATCTGAATTAATCTAACGGTCGTTAGAAATCCCAACGCCCGCCCATGGAAAAATACTTTCGGGTTGTTCTGGAGGATTGCCCACTGGCTGGGCTATTGTCAGTAAAATCTATACCCGCATCCCCCTCAAGACTAAAATTAGTTTTCCACTGGTAACCCAGCCTGATCGTCGGACTGATTACCGTTTGCTTGCCTGTTAAATCACCTGTTGTAGCATCATATGAGGACTGCAAATTTATCCGGAAAGCGGTGTCCGTTGTCAGCTTGCCATTCCAGCTTAAATGGTTGGAGAACATGAAAGTTTCCCCTTTCGATGACAGGCTGGAGGTATATCCCAAAGTGAACACCGAAACATCATTGGCCCGAAAAATCCCATTCCCTATGAGACGTCCGTTTATGCCCACGCTATTGCCGGACGAAGGGGTAGCCGGCGAATATCCATCTATCGAGTTGGGAACATTGGTTCCGCTTTCCGGCAGGCCGCTCACCGTTGAAACGCTGATGTCAGCGCCTGTTTGCCATTTGTCCGTCAATGGTTTATTGACTCCGAACGCAACCGAATTCGATGTGGCGGTACGCAGCAGGGCCAATGCTTTCAAGTCGTCCAGCGTAAATCCATTTTCCAGCATGACACTCATCGTCGACGGACTGCCGATCAATGCATTGGACAGGCTTATAGAAGGTGACTTCCTGTGATCAAAACTGAAGTTGTAGCTGGCTCCGGAAGAGTCGGTAAAGCTTCCCTGCAAAAGTGCCGTATTGATGACCTTGAAAAAGGTGTCGTAATCCACCATGGAATAGGCATTCTTATTGGTATCGAAATACCGGACTTCCGCTCCCAACGCGCTGCGGTCGGAGATGCCATTCGTATGCTGATTCACATAATAAACCGCCCCACCCCAGCGCGCGCTGTTGACAAGTCCGAGCCCCAATGAATAGAAACTGGGTTTGGATCCCGTGGCGTAATCGGAAAGTCGCCCGGTGGATGCCGTAATTTGTATTTTGGGTGCGACGCCGTTTCCGGAGGTGGTATACCCCGCGGAAATACCGTCAAAACGTCCCATTGCCCCGCCGCCCGTTGGCGATTGCCGGCCTATACGTGTGGATAAACTCGTTGCATTATCCCTGAAATCATAATAGGCGGTGCTTAATCTGTTAGGGTTCGTCTGGGTCGCATCCGTCAAAAAATTCTTGTTATAAGTATCCTGAAAAACCATACGGTTATCGTAGCGGTCATTGCGCCAGCGCTGGGAGGCACTGACGCTGGTTATCAATGCGGATTGATCCGTGATCGAAGTTGCCGGAGTATTGGAGCCTGACACGCTGGTCAGACTGTTTCCATGGTAGTAATTCGTGGACAAATTCCCGTTGCGGCTGGTTTGAAATTCTTTCTTGTCCCTGGGAGCTTCGGCATTTCCGGCAACCTGACTGGACTGCTGCACATCGGTCAATTTCGCCAAGCGTGCCTTGACGCGCTCAACGCCATCGCCGGTCGTGTACAATTTCAGATAGGTCTCATACTCCAGCTTTGCCTTGAATTTCTGTCCGGCCCGCTCTCTGGTATTCCCGATCCATTCTTGTGCTTCCTGAGAATATTTATTCGGAGGCAATGCCAGTACTTTATTGAAAGCCTCAATAGCCGCACCCAGTTTATTCAGCTTCAATGCATCGCGTGCTTTCACCATGAGCACCTCGGCTTGGTCATCCGTCTCCTTGTTAAAACTCACCACTGACGCATCAGCCGGAACAGCGGAGGCAGCCTCGGTTGGCGCTGCATTTTGTTTGGTCGTCGCGCTCTCAGGAACAGCTTGCAGAATCGGGGGCAAATCGGGCACCGTATCCTTCAGGGCAGGTTTGGTCTCCGGCTGTGATGCGGTGGGTTCACTCTTGGCATTTTGAGGTTCCACGGCAGGCTGGACTTTATCCGATTGAATCGTGATGACCAGACTGCGCGCATTTTTACCGATGCGCACAGTGTATTCTGCCGGGCGGGTGAAATCGATCACCAATTTGGGCTCGGTGGCCACATCGCGTATGGCCGCCACAAAACCGGGTATCAAATCCGAAGGCGGGGCAGTACGCGCTTCATAACCTTGCCACAAATCAACCGGCGAGCCATCCGCCAGAATTTTGAAATATATCTCCAGATGCTGGCCCTGCTTTTCCGGGAAATGACGCAAGTATTGCACTCGTCCGCTCAATGAAATAACCGCCACAACCTTGCCGTCCTTGGTCGGATTTAGCAGGATATCATCCAGTAACTGGGCCGATGCATCACCCATCAGGCACATCCACACCATTAGCGCAAAAAATACTCCCCCTATCTTTTGCGCGTTAATTTTTATGCTCATTATGTATGCCCCATACGAATTCAATATAAAAAAGACTAAACACCTTCGACTTAGCGAAGGTGTTTAATCTCTATTACCGCCTGATCTCAGTATTTAAATAAGTCCGTCATTGTCAACTTACATTCACTTCACTAACTAACTAAAGCGATCAACTCCAACTTGAATAAGCCGAACCCTTGCTGCCGCGCGGTTTATGGCAACCGGAAACCGAGCAATCCTTCGTGGTTGATGCCCCATTGTGACTCTTCTTCTGCATTTTACCCAAATAGCTCGCGCTGCTCAGATGGCACGTCACACAATACACCCCGGCCGGCGTGGTACCTCCGCCCTGGGCAGCATTATGGTTCATCTTGTCGCTGGTCCAGGCCGTCGCCGAAATTGTAATCGCGCTGGTATGGCAGGTATTGCAATCCAGCGTACCGGTGATAGTGGTCGGAATATGATTGCTCACATAGGTCGTGGCCTGCGCGCCTACCGTTCCTTCCCCGGTGTATGAACCGTTATGACATCCCGCACTGCCACCGCAGGTAGCCGATGCCGGGTAGGAGGTTCCGCTGGTGTGTTTCATGGTCGCCCCGGCAAAGCTCATGCTGGTATAGGCAGTGGTGTGACACTGATCGCACTGGTACGCGGGCACTTTGGTCGTGCTGCCGTCCGTAGCCGACGGCGTACCCGACGGGATATGCTGGCTCGTGAACATTTTTCCGCTGCCGCCGTTCTTGTGGCAGAACCCGCAGTTATTCAGTGCGGCGGCGGCCGTCATGGTATGCCCCGCTGTCGCTCCTAGGAAGTTCGCGTAGGTGCTTGTGTTGGTCGGCGTATGGCAAGACGAACAATCCGATGTCCCGATCGACACATGCCCCGAGAAAGAAGCGGTTCCTTTCGCTATCACATTGTTGTGGCAAGGCGCGCAATTGGACGTGATGTTCGTGTGCGTCGGCAAGCCCACTCCGGTCATGCTGGTGAAGCCGCCTACCGCGTAGCTATTGGTCGTGGCTGCGGTATGACACACCCCGCAATCTTCAACCGGGTAATAGGAACTGGGTATATGGGCGCTATCGATAAGCTTCACGCCCGTGTAGGCGGTTGCGGTCGCACCATGGCAACTCGCACATGCAGGAGTGGATGCAGCGACCGCATTGTGCCCGGTGGTGCCCATGGTCCAGGCAGTTGAGGATGCAAACGCACCGGTAGCAAAAGCGCCGGCAGCCGTGCCGGAGTGGCAGGTTTCACAGGCGATGGTTCCTACCGGGACGTGGATCGTCGTGGACAGTGTCACCAGTGCGGTTCCGCCGTTATTGGTGAAGCTCTTGCCCGAAGCATGGCAGGTCGCGCATGCCGTGGTATTGCTGTTGGCAGCGTGATTCATGGTCCAGACATTAAAGCTGCCGGCTGCATAAGTGGTGCTGGTGTGGCAGCTATCGCAACCTATCGTAGTCGCCACGTGTGTAATGGCCGGCGTCGATTTGGTCACCACGCCCACATAAGTTTTGCCCGCATCGTGACAGGTTGCACACGTCGTTCCTGTGACGGCCGTGTGAACCGCCGGCGATGTCCATGTCGTAAAGCTGCTCCACGCATGGCAGGCACCGCAATCCAGCGTTCCAATCGGAATATGATTTGCCACCATATTCTTGCCTCCGCCGGTACCAAAGGTTCCCGCTGTGCCGCCACCGTGACAGCTGATACAGGTTCCCACTGGCAGTGAAGTGTGGGCACCTGTTGCCCCCAGGAAGTTAGCATAGCCGCCGGTGTTGCTCGAAGTATGGCAGGTGTCGCATGCCGCCGTGGTTGCAATATGCGTAATGATAGAGTTTTCTTTCACCACCCCGGTGTACGTCGTGGAATCAGCATGGCAACCCGCACAAGTGGTTCCGGTAACCAGTGCATGGCCGGTTGCACCCATGGTCCATCCCGTTGGAGGGGTGCTGGTCCATGCCCCTACTGCAGTTGTCCCCGGACTGTGGCAAGACTCGCACGCTATGCTCCCGACAGGAACGTGGGCAGTCGTGGACAATGTCACCAAGGGTGTCCCGCCGGTGCTGGCGAAGCTCTTGCCCGCGGCATGGCAAGTGGCGCAACCCGTGGTGATGCCGGTATGACTCATTGTCCATTTGGTAAAGTCACCAATAGGACCGACGTTGGTCGGTGCCGTGGTATGGCATACCTCACAGGCGAGCGAGGTCGTAATGTGCGTTGCGGGTTTGCCCAGCACGATGGTCGAAACCGTTGTTCCCACCTGTCCGCCATTATGGCAGCTTGCACATCCTGTCGTGCCTGTTCCATGGCTCATTGCCGGATTGGGCGTGGCAAAACTGGTTGTGCTGGAATGGCATGACTCGCACGCCGTCGGATAAGGCGCGGCAAGCGGAATGTGGTTTGCTGATTTACCCTTGACCACGACTGTACCCAAGGTTTTATCCCCGGAAGCCAAGTGGCAAGTGGCACAACCTGAACTGCCATTACCATTGTTGATATGGTCCATCTTCCAGTTAGGTGCGGCAAAACCCCCGGTCGCAAGGCCGGCTGTTGTAGCGGGGTGACAAGTCACACAGGTGGTCGTGGTCGCAACGGTAATATGGTAAGACGGTTTAACCATGACTCCGGCAAAACTGGCCGCATGGCAGGTTTCGCATCCCGACGTGACGGTGCCGTGATTCATGGACCAGGCGGTGAAGCTGGACTGGTTGGTATGGCACGCATCACAGGCAATGCTGTTAACCCCTGTCGGCATCGGGATATGGGTCGTCGGCAGTGAAGCACCTTTGGTTATTTGATTGGCGGAGTCGTTATGGCAACTGGTCGCGCACTTGCCGCTACCCGGTACCGCATTCGCACCCAGATTAGTATGGCTCACTGTCATCTGGAAACCGCCGGTGGTGTAGACCTGATTGGTGTGGCAGGTATCGCAAGAAGCAGAGGTCGCCAAATGCCCTGCCGGTTTGCCCAGCGCTTGCACACCATCGTGGCAACTCGAACATGTCCCCGCAACCACCCCGGCGTGGGTATAGGTAGTGGAAGAAATGAAGCTGGTCACGCTGCCATGACATGAACCGCAATCACCCACAACCGGAACAGGGTGCGCATTGAATGTGCTTTGATTCGTGATCGAGGCCCCCTGGAACGTGGTTGATACAGCCTGTCCATGGCAACTGTCACAACGAATCGAGGGTGACGGCGGCAGGGAAGGCAGTATGGCGTGGTTCATCGTCCAGCCGGGTGAGGCAAAACCGCCGGTGCCGGTGCTGGTTGTGGAGTGGCAAGATTCGCATGCAACCGTTGCCGGTGTCGCAATATGGGTCTTGGGTTTACCCTTCACCGTTGTGGTGCCCACCGTTACGTCACCCGTTTGCAAGTGACAGGAAGCGCAATTCGTAGTGTTGCTGTTCGCGGTATGGTTCATCGTCCAGTTGGGAGCCGCAAAACCGCCGGTTGCCGTGCTGTTGATCGAGTGACAGGACTCACACGCCAGCAAGGTCGTCACATGGTTGGTGCCCTGCGGCTTGCCTTTCACCGTCGTGTTCCCAACAGTCGTATCTCCGGTTTGCAGGTGGCAAGTGGCGCAATTTGACGTATTGCCGTTCGCAGCGTGATTCATGGTCCAGTTGGGAGCCGCAAAGCCGCCCGTGCCGGTGCTGGTATTGGCATGGCACGATTCGCAGGCCAGGGAAGTCTGGACGTGGTTGGCCGGCATGGAGGGCTTGCCCTTGACCGTCGCCTTGCCTACCGTGGTATCCCCCGTAGCCAAATGGCACGACGCGCAATTCGCGGTATTGCCATTTGCCGCATGGTTCATCGTCCAGGCCGAGAATCCACCAATGGGCCCCACACCCGCAGGGGCCGTGGTATGACATGTTTCACAGGCAAGCGCGGTCGCAACGTGATTGGTGATTTCACCCAGCATAGTGGTCGTAACCGTCGTACCCGCATTGCTACCGTTGTGGCAACTTGCACAACCCGTTGTAATTCCTTTATGGTCCATCGCGGGATTGGGTACCACGAAGCCTTTGGTGTCTACACCCGTTGGCGCGGTGTGGCACACATTACATTCCTGCGAGGTCGCAATATGGTTCGCTGACTTGCCTTTAACCCCGGTTATATTGCCGCCGTGGCAGGTTGAACAGGCTGCAGTGGTTGTACTATGGTCAAACGTTGCGTTCAGAAAGGTTGTGTATCCATTGGTATTGCCGGAAGTATGGCACACGCTGCAAGCCGTTCCGGTCGTGTACCCAACATGGGACGAGGATTTGGTTACCACGCCTGTGTAAGTGGCACCCGTATCGTGGCAAACCGCGCAAGCTGTCCCGGCGACCAATCCGTGGCCGGTTGCCCCCATCGGTAACGCGGAAGTGGCAAAAGCGTTGGTAGCGGTATTCGTGGCCAAGTGGCACGACTCACAGGCGATGCCTGTAACCGGTACGTGGGCGGTCGTGGACAACGTCACCAGTGAGGGCGCATTGTAGTAACTCTTGCCGGTGTCGTGGCAGCTGGCGCAACCCGTGGTATTTTTGTTGCTGGCATGATCCATGGTCCAGGATGCAAAACTTCCGACCGGATAAATTCCGGCCGTGGGAGTCGCGGTATGGCATTTTTCGCATGCAGCGACGGTTGCGATGTGACCGGAAGGTTCGCCCTTGATCACCGCAATGCCCACCGTGTTATCACCCGATGGCAGGTGGCAGCTGGCGCAACCCGAGCTGGTGCCGGTATGGTTCATGCTCCAATTTACAAACCCGCCAACCGGGCCCACACCCGTTGGAGCCGTGGTGTGACACGTTTCACACGCGGCCGATGTCGTAATATGACCTGTAGGTTGACCCAATACGACCGTATTGACTGTCGCCCCAACATTCGCCCCGTTGTGGCAGCTTGCGCAGCCCGTCTTGATGCCATCGTGCAGCATCGTGGGATTGGGCACGGCAAATCCACCGATTGTTGTAGAGGTATGGCATGACTCGCACGTGGTCGGTGTGGGCGTCGCCAGCGGAATGTGGTTCGTTGTTTTTCCTTTTACCACGGCAGTTCCCAGGGTGTTGTCCCCGGAAGACAGGTGGCAAGAGGCACAACCCGAAGTGCCGTTACCGTTTGCAGTATGGTTCATGCTCCAATTGGGCGATGCAAATCCTCCGCTTGCCAATCCTGCCGTAGTGGCAGGGTGACAGCTCACGCAAGTAGTCGTGATTGTAATATGGTACGCAGGTTTAACCATGACCCCGGGGTAAGTTGCCGCGTGGCAGGTCTCGCATCCCGAAGAAATGTTACCGTGGTTCATGGACCAGGCCGTGAAGCTGGTCTGGTTGGTATGGCACGCATCGCAAGCCACGCTATTGATTCCGCTCGGGATCGGAATATGGCTGGTCGGCAACGCGGCGCCCAGATTAGTCTGGTTATTCAGATCATTGTGGCAACTGGTCGCGCACTTGCCGCTGCCGAATACCGCATTCGCACCCAGATTTGTGTGGCTCACCGTCATCAGGAACCCGCCGGGAGTAAACACGCCATTGGTGTGGCAGGTGTCGCAAGAAGCGCTTGTCGTGACGTGCGCTGACGGTTTGTTCAGTCCGACCGGGGTTAGTGTTGCCGGAGTATCATGGCAGGCAGAACAGGTTCCCGCCTTGACCCCTGTGTGTGTATAAGTAGTCGCGGCAAGGAAGCTGGTTACGCTCCCATGGCACGTTCCGCAATCGGCGCCGGAAATTGGAACGGTAGTCGGGTGCGGGCTGTTTTGCGAGGTCGAGTTCACCACCGTCGCCCCCAGGAATGTCTGCCCGTTATGGCAGCTATCGCAACGTATTGAGGGTGACGGCGGCAGCGAAGGCAGCACATCGTGATTCATCGTCCAATTGGGGGCGGCAAAACCGCCGACAGCGGTGCTGCCGGTGGAATGGCAGGATTCACACGCCACCGCAGCCGGAATTGCAATATGGCCAGACGGCTTGCCCTTCACCGTTGCATTACCCACTTTCGTATCACCCGATTGCAGGTGACAGCTGGCGCAATTCGAAATATTTCCGTTAGCCGCGTGATTCATCGTCCAGCTCGGTGCCGCGAACCCGCCCGTGCCGGTGCTGGCAACAGAGTGACACGACTCGCATGCAGTTGTAGTTGCGACGTGGGCAGCGGGCTGTCCTTTAATCAGCGCAGTTCCCACCTTGCTATCGCCCGACTGCAAGTGGCATGTCGCGCAACCCGATGTAATACCGGCATGATTCATGGTCCAATTGGGAGTTGCAAACCCGCCCACTGGCCCCACGCCCGTGGGCGCAGTGGTATGGCACGCCTCGCAGGCCAGCGAGGTTGAAATGTGATAGGAAGGTTTGCCCAGTACGATCGTCGTAACTGTCGTACCCGCATTACTGCCGTTGTGGCAGGTAGCGCAACCTGTTGTGATTCCGTTGTGATTCATGGCCGGGTTGGGTGCTCCGAAGCCTTTGATCGGGCCCACGCCAGCCGGAGCATTGGTATGGCACGTTTCGCATGCCTGCGAAGTCGGAATGTGATTTGCAGGTTGACCCAATACGATGGTCGAAACCGTCGCACCCACGTTGCCGCCATTATGGCAGCTGGCACAAGCCGTGGTTATCCCCGTATGGCTCATCGCCGGATTGGGCGAGTTAAAGCCGTTAACCGCCGCAACGCCGGTGGGGGCTGTGTGACACACATTACATTCCAGCGAGGTCGAAATGTGATTCGGGGACTTAATCTTTACCCCGGCCACACTGCCGCCGTGACAGGTTGAACACGCTGCCGTAGTCGAACTATGGTCGAACGCCGCATTCAGGAAGTTGGTGTAGCCGCTGGTACTGGCCTGGGTATGGCAGGTGCTGCACAAAGTCCCGCTTGTGTACGCAATGTGGGAACTGGACTTGACTTTGACTCCCGTGTAAACCACACCTGTATCGTGGCAGCTGGCACAGGTTGTACCCGTGACCAGTGCATGGCCGGTCGTTCCCATGGTCCAAGCGGTTGAGAAACCGCCGGTGCCGGTACCGGTGCTGGAGTGGCATTGTTCACAGGCAACAGACCCCACCGGAACGTGGTTGGTTGTGGACAGAGTCACAATGGGGGTTACGCCATTGTTCGTGAAACTGGCTCCATTCGCATGACAGCTGGCACAACCCGAGGTGTTTCCGTTGGCGCTATGATTCATCGTCCAGGCTGTAAAGCCATTCGGCGATACAGTGCTGGTGTGACAACTGTCACACGCGATTGAGGTCGGAATATGGTTTGCGGCGGAAGATTTGGTCACTACTCCCACATAGCTCAGGCCCGCATCATGGCAGCTTGCACAGGCTTTTCCTGTCACTGCCGCGTGTACTGCGGGAGCATTCCAGAGCGTGAAACTGCTCCAGGTATGGCATGAGCTGCAGTCCAGCGTCCCTATGGGAACGTGGTTCA
>Ga0265327_10003107_pt1 | contig 16364 bp, 8 predicted proteins | sample 41621metaG_FD_202089 | JGI IMG/M metagenome (GOLD analysis project Ga0265327, IMG submission 202089) | Rhizosphere microbial communities from Carex aquatilis grown in University of Washington, Seatle, WA, United States - 4-16-21 metaG | ecosystem: Host-associated > Plants > Roots > Rhizosphere >... | reverse complement strand
GTCGCCTCACGGGCCGCCTGCTGCGTCTTTTCGGAATCAACCTGGACCTCTGTCCGGTGCTGGACATCAGCTATGATGACAATGCGGACAATTCGCTGAAGGGTCGCTGCTATGGACGCGATCCGCAGGAGGTGGTGAACAATGCGAGTGTCTTCAACCGGGCGATGCGCACCGCCGGTGTGCTGAGTTGCGGCAAGCATTTCCCCGGTTACGGCCCCGCCGAGGTGGACCCGCATGAGTTCCTGCCCGTGATCACCAAGACCCGCAAGGAGTTGGACGACGCGGAACTCGTGCCTTACCACCTGCTGCTGGGGGAACTCGACAGTGTCATGGTCTGCCACGCGAACTTCAGCGCCTTCGACCCGCAGAACGAACGCTGGCCGGCCTCGCTGTCCACCAATGTGGTACAGAAACTCCTGCGCGAAGAACTCGGTTTCGAGGGCCTCGCCATGACGGATGACCTCGACATGGGAGCGATCCTCAACGAGGTCACCTTTGAGCAGGCCATCCAGGAAGCCGTGAAGGCGGGCAACGACATGGTGATGATCTGCCATCGGCTGGAAATGGTGGAGCAGGCCAAGACACACCTGGAAGCACTGCCGGAGAAGGTCGTTAGCGCGGCGCTCGCCCGGATCGAGAAGGCCAAGAAGAAACTGAGCAGGCCGGATCCCTTCAGCCCAGAGCGGTTCAAGGCCATCAACGATGAAATCTGGAACCTGCGCGTCGCCGCCCTCGGTGAGGAGCGCGCCAGGCAGCTCAGTGTGGAGGACGGAAAGCGTTCCCCGGTGGAACTCTATTGAATTTGACGGCCCGGCGAACCCCCGGCATTGATCTTTTACCACGATGATTCTCCCCGTAGTCCGCCAGTTGATCGCCCTTCAAGAATGCGACCAAAAAATCCGCGCGTTTGAAAAAGACCTCAAGGACATGCCTCGCCTTCAGCAGCACGCCCGCGAGCGCCTGAGTGACGACGAGGCGGCTCTGGCCAAGGCGCGCGGCGCGGTGCAGGACATCGAGGTGAAGATCAAAAACATCGAGCTGGATGTCGGCACGCGACGCACCAGCATTGCCCGGCTCAAGGATCAGCAATTTGCCACGCGCAAGAACGAGGAGTTCCAGGCGCTGGGCCATGAAATCACGCGCTATGAAAGTGACGTGACCAAGCTGGAAGACCAGGAGTTGGAATTCATGGACCAGCTTGAAAAGGCCAAGCCGCCCGTGGTGGCGGCAAATGCCAAGCTCGCCGATACGAAAAAATTGGTTGAAGAGGAACTTAAGGAGTTGGGAGAACGTGAGCAGGCCCTCAAGACGCGCCTCGCGGAACTGAAAACTCAGCGTGTCCAGACCGCCTCAGAAATAGAGCCCGATGCGCTCGGCCTCTACGACCGTCTCATGAAAACCAAGGGCGGCACCGCCGTGTCTCCGCTGCGTGATGGCACCTGCCAGGGTTGCTACGTGCGCGTCGTGATCGGCACCGTGCAGAAGCTCAAGGCGAACGAAGCCGTGACGCAATGCGAGCAGTGCGGACGGGTGCTGTATTTTGAAGATTGATTGTGGTAGCCTGGCTCTCCAGAGCCGGGTGGGTGGCGAGGTTGTGAGCAGCCGAATATCGCTGATCCCAGCTCTGGAGAGCCAGGCTACGATCACGCCTCCCGCGGCAGCTCCAGCACAAACGACGCGCCAGAGCCATAGACCTTCTCCAGGCTCAGGCGTCCACCGAGGGCTTTGCTAAGGCGCACGCAGAGGGCAAGGCCGAGACCAACGCCGGGGGCGGAGTGCGCTGCGGCATCGGCGGACTTGTGGAAGGGGCGGAAGATGCTGCGCCGCTCGCTGGGGGCGATGCCGCCGCCATGGTCGCGCACGCGGATCATGGCCATGGGGCCGCGTGTCATGGCCTGCACGTGAATGGTGCGGTCCGCGGCGCGGGGTGCGGCGTATTTGCAGGCGTTGTCCACCAGGTTGAAAAGAATTTGTTCCAGCGCGGCCACGTCCACGCGGAGCTTTACCTTGTTGTCCGGCTCTTCCGCTTCCACGGCGATTTCCATATTCGACTGGGAGGCGCGCTGCCGGAGGCGCGGCAGCACGCGGTCGAGGATTTCCTGAATGCTGATGTGCTCCTTGTGATTGCGCGCGCTGCCACGTTCGATGCGGGCGTAGGCGAGCACATTTTCCACAAGATGGCTGAGACGTTCCGCCTCCGCTTCCAGCGTGGAGAGGTAGGTATGCTGCTGATGCTCGTCCTTGATCATGCCATCCGCGAGCATTTCCGAGTAGAGGCGGAAGGTGGTGAGCGGGGTGCGCAGCTCATGCGTCACGGCGGACACAAACGCAGCGCGGCGCTCGCTTAGTGAAACGGTACCGTGCAGCACCAATCCCACTGCGGCGACAGCGAGCATCACGCAAGCCCACGCGACTACGAGCGAATTGCGGAGTGGACTCCAGTAGGGCAGCGGTGGAAGTGGCAGGAAGCCCGGCACAAGGCGCACCGGCAGAGAAGCGAGGCGCAACGGATCGTCATCCGGTCGCGTCGTCGCGGTGACATTGGGCGCGGGTTCCAGCTTCGCATTGGGGAAGAGGTCGCTCACATCATTGCGCCATTGGTCGCGCAGCTTTGGCCAGTCGAGCCACACGCCCTGGACCACAGTCGCATTGTCCAGCTTGGCTTCGCGGGTGAGCAGCAGCGCGTCATCCAGCCAGAAACCCTGCAAGGGTTTTGCTTGAGAGGGAACGGGCGGTGGTGGGAGCTGCAAAACGGGGACCGTTTGAAACGCCGAGTCCTTCGTCTGCTCAGCCTGCGTGGTGGCAGTCAATACCGGCGCCTGTGCCACCGCGGCCGTGATGTCTGGCACGGACGCGACCTCTTCCTTTGATTTCGTCAAAGGCTCCTCCTTTTTCTTTTTGGTGGGACCCTTGGCCTCAGGTTTCGAGTTCTTCGGCTTGGAGGGATACATCTCTTTCTTTTCGGCCTGTTGAGCTTTAAAGCCCCCCTGGCTGAGACTCAGAGTTCCTTGGCCAGACTTGGACTTGAGCGGGATTTGGGGCAGGGTGGCGTTTTTCTGCGCTTCCACCGCGATATTGCGCTGCGCGTTCTCGAAGCTGTTGGCGGTGTTCTGCGCCATGCCGTTCTGCGTGATTTGGGTGCTCCAGTTCGGATTGCGCGGCGCCGTGTTGCCCACCGTGGAGATGGTGAGATTTTGCTCGGCGTTGGGTGAGAGGTTGATGGGATTGCAATTCCAGCGGAGCAGCAGTTGGCCGTTGGACACCGTCAGGGGCATGGAGGGAGTGTTCTGCAAATGCCTGATGTTTTCCGGCGAGCTTGGCTTCTGGAGCAGCTTGCGCAGGTCCGCGAGGCGGCCCGACGCGCGCCGCACCACGTCCTCATCCACGAAGCGCGCGATGGCGAGGACGCGTTCCTGCCCGGCTGGCGTTTGTGGCGAACTGAGCTGGCCGCCCGTGGTCACTTGGAAATGCAGCAGCACGCCGTCGGGCGTATCACCGAGCAGGGGAGAGGGCACGAGCACGTCTCCCTTGGCGACGTCGTTGAACGATTTGTCCACGAAACCCTCCGGCGCGTGGAAGGCGCGGAAATCCTCCGGCGGCCGCGCGTTCTCGCGGATCACAAGAGTGCTCGCCTGGAAATCCAGCCGCCACAGGGCGAGGCGCACGCGTTCCTGCCGCTCTGCCTCACGCGCCGTAGTTTCCCGTTCCTTCTCCACTTGGAGCGAATGCCACGTGACCCAGCTCATGGCTCCCAGCAGCAGCGCAAGGCAGCCGAGGAATGCGAGCCAGATGTGGAGAGGGCGGTTCAAGGGAGGTCAACGGTCGACTGTCAACGGTGGGTGCGGGGCTAAAGTTCTAAAGCTCCAATGATCTAAAGGTCCGCCGACTAGCCTTGCACTTTGAACCCTGAACCATCAAACCGATAGCCCTTGCCGCGGACGGTGGTGATGATCTTCGGGGATTCGGCGTCGTCGCGGAGCTTGTGGCGCAGGTTGGCGATGTGCATGTCCACGGTGCGGGTCTCCGTCTGGTTGGGGGAGATGCGCCAGACGCGCTGCAGGAGTTCATCGCGGGAAATGATGCGGGCGCGATTTTGTGCAAAGTAGCGCAGCAGGTCGCGCTCGCGATCGGAAAGCTCCGCGCGCGTGCCGTCGGCGTGGCGGATCTCGCGCTGGGCCAGGTCCACATCACCGCAGGAAAGCTCGATGACCTCCTTCACGGGCTGGCGCTCCGGAGCGCGGCGCATCACCGCTTCCACGCGGGCCAGAAGCTCGCGCACGCTGAAAGGTTTCACGACGTAGTCATCGGCGCCCAGGTGCAGGCCGCGCACGCGGTCGTTTTCCTCCCCACGTGCCGAGAGGATGATGACGGGCGTGCCCGGCCGCTCGCGGCGCAGCGCCTTGAGAATATCGAACCCGCTGGCATGAGGAAGGACGAGGTCCAGCAGCAGAAGGTCAAAAGTCGCGCTGAGCGCGAGGCGGGAGCCCTCCGCGCCATCTGCCGCGAAGAGCGTGGCGTAGCCGGCGAAGCTCAGGGCGTCCAGTACGCCGCGCCGGATGGCGGCGTCATCTTCGATCACTAGGATGGTGCGCGCGGGCATGGCGGAATGCTACATGAAAGCGGTGGGAATGGCAGCATTTCTTACGCGGGGAGGCGTGGCCCGCAGTTTGCCATGGGAGATTTTTGTCATCGGCGGATACGATCCGCCGGGGCTGCGCCGATTCTGTAAACTCTCTGTAAAGAGTGTCCTGCCGGGGAAGTTGAATGAACGCAAAACCACTGGTGGCGCGATGGCCTGTCGCGGCTACCATGCGCCGCTCCAACATGGCCGATCGTGCGACCAGCACCCAGCATGCCCATCATTATCCGCATCTTCGGCGGAATTTCTGGATGCACTGTTTGGAGGGGGGCTTCTACATGGCGGGGCTGGCGTTTATCGCGCCGGAGACGGTGCTGCCCTCCTTCGTGAAAGCATTGGGCGGGTCGGACAGTCTCATTGCCCAGGTGCCGGTGCTTCTCACGGCGGCTTATTCCATGCTTGGCCTTTTCGTGGCGCCGCTCATCGAGAGCCTCGGTAGGCTGAAGCCTTATGTGGTCTTTTTCGGAGGGCTGCAGCGGCTCCCTTTTTTGATCGCCGGTTTGCTGATGGTTTGCTGGCCCCAGTCATCGGGTTCGCTCCTGGCCATCGTGGTGCTCGCGCCGGTGTTCTCAGGATTGGTGGGCGGTATTGGCGTGAATGCCTGGATGGAAATGGTGACGCGCATGATCCCTCCCCACCTGCGCGCCTCAGGCTGGGCGATCCGCTACACGATCCAGGGTGTGGTCGGCCTCGTCGCGGGCGTGGTGGTGCAGCAGATCCTCATCCGGCATCCGGGAGCGATCGGCTACGGCTGGCTGCATTTCATTTGCTTCGGTTTCCTAGTGCTGTCGTGGCTTTCCCAATCGCAGATGAAGGAAACGCCGGGCGCCGTGGAACCGCACCCCCGGCAAGCCTATGCAGAATATCTGCGCGGTCTGCCTGGCATGCTGATGTCGCAGCCGCAACTCCGGCGCTTTATCTTGGTGAGGTTTTTTGGCATGGGCTATCTGATGCTCGTGGGGCGGCTCAGTATTCATGCTCTCGAGTTTTCAGGAAGGGCGGATGCGGACAAGGGATTGCTGCTGCTGGCCAGCATGATCGGCTCGCTGCTGGGGAATTTGTTTGCCGGATTGCGCGGCAACCGCAGTGGCGGACGCATCATCATGATCCTCTCCCGCGCGCTGTGCATTGTGCTGTGCGCTGTGCTGCCACTGGTGGGCAGTTTCTGGGGATTTCTGGGAGTGTTTTTTGTCTGGGGATTCGGCCTCTTTGTGGACCGCGTGGGAGACCTGACCTTCGCCGCCGAATTGTGTCCTGAGAAACGCCGGCCCACCTATCTTGCGATTCTTGCGCTCTGCCAGGCGATCTCGCTGCTGGCGGCGGCGGGTCTGAGCGGGTTGGTCTTTGGCCTAACAAAAAGCATGGGCGCAGTGGGGCTGCTCAGCGGTGTGTTTGCCGCTGTCTCGCTGCTGGTGCTGCGCGGCCTGCCCGAGGTGCGGCAGAAGCATCACGTGCCGCCGGTGATGGGAGAGAATCCGCCGGTGGCGTGAGATCGGCTATTTGAGAGCCGTCTTTTTCGCACTTGGAAGCCAGCCGGTGATTCCCTCAAAAATCCCCACCACGTGTTCCCAGCGGCGCACGCCGACGTCCACGAGGAAGAGGAGAAGCAAGGCGATGGCGAGATAGGGCCAGAGTTCCACGTAGCGCTTGGCGCGGGAGCCACCGAGGTTGAGCTTGGCATCACCCTCGAGATAACTTCCGCCAGTGATCTTGCAGACGTCGTGCAGCAGCTTTTCGTTCACGGTGCCCAGACTGGCTTCGCCGCCGGGATTGTTCACGAGGCCAGCCGTCACCATCTGCGCGCCGCTCTGGGCCCGCACGAGGTAAACGCCAGCCTGTTCCGGCTTGAAATTGCCTTCATACAATCCGGGGCCCGACTGTCTCAGCGCGAGTTTTTGCACCGGTTGCAACGGCGCGCCCAGCGAGGCGGCGGTGACGAAATAAACTTCCGCGGAAACCCGCGCGTCGTTCTCGCGCATGCCCGCGTCCGCCAGCACATCGACGCTGACGATTGCCTTGCCGTCTTCCATTTCGCAGCGCAGGTCCATGTTCTGTCCCTGCGGAGGGCGCGCGGTTTCGCGAAGCACCTGTGACCAGAATTGTCCGAAGCCGCTCCAGCGGCTGATCCACAGCGAGGCCCAGCGGCTCTTCGCGTCGGAGGTGAAGGCGGTCACTTTGCCCAAGCCATAGCGCCAGTGCGCCAGCAGGGGATCGCCCACGTCCGTGACCAGCGGTACCTGCGCGGTGCTCTTGCGCAGCGTCTTCACATAGCCGAGCAACGGCGGCGGCTCGAACTTGTCCCACCCCGCGAGAATAGGGTGACGCTCCGCCATCTTGGGTTCAAACGCGTCCTCGCGAATCATGCGGCCAGTATGAACCAGGGTGTCCTGCGTAAAGATGCGCGTGATCGCGCTGGCGTCCGTGGTGTTGTAGGACTGGCCGCCGCCCAAACTGGCAATGGCCTGCAACAAACCGATGAAGGCGCCGTCGCCGATGGCGATGGTGGAAATGGTGATGCCCTCGGCACGGCACTGGGTGGCGAGCGCCTCGTAGCCCGTGCCCGCGGTCTCGCCGTCGGTGAGGATCAGCATGTGCTTGATCTTGGCCTTCACGCGCTGGAGGGCGTTGCGGCCGTCCGTCATGGCGGGGTACATGTTGGTGCCACCGCCTGCGGTAAGGCCTGCGATTTGCCCGGCCACCGCGGCGGGCGAGGTGATGCGCGTCATGGGCGCCACCACGTGCGACTCACTGTCGAAGGCCCACACGCCGATGTAATCATTCCGCGTCAGCACTTCCGCAGAAGCGATGGCGGCGCTCTTGGCCGTCTCGATTTTCTCGCCGGACATGGAGCCGGAGCGGTCGATGAGAATCGCCAGCGCACTGCTCTGCTTTTCCTCCTCATCCGGCGCCTTGAGACGCACGGGAAGCATTTCCTCAACAGGGGTGCGATAGTAGCCGCCCACGCCGAACGAGTTCGGCCCGCCAAGCATGATGAAGCCGCCGCCGAGTTTGTCCACGTAGTCGCGCATGGCCACCATGGCGTTCTCGCCAATCTTGTGCGCCGGCACGTCGGAGAGGATGACGCCGTCGTAACCGCTGAGATCCTGCGGCGTCACGGGAATGCTGCCGGGCGCGCGCAACTCAAGCTGGATGCCTTCCTTCTCCATTGCCTGGATGAGGTACTGCGCTTCGTTCACGTCACCCTCGATGTAGAGGAGCCGCAGCCGACCGCGCACATCCACCAGCGTGAGCGCTTCGTTGTTGGAGGGAATGGAATCCTCCGCGAAGCCTTCGAGCGCGGCGCGGTACTTGTAGATGTTTCGCGAGGAAGGATGGCGGGTGAAGACTTCCTGAATCGTGCCGCCGCTCTTCACGGTGAGGTTGCGCCGCTCCACTTCCACGCCGTTTTCAAAAAGCTTCAGCATGCCGGAGCCGTCGAGCGTGCTCTCAATATCCACTGCGAGGCGCAACGCCGCACCCTCGTGAAGACGGCTCTGGCTCGGAACGATCTGGCGCACGCGCACATCCGGCTTCTTGGGGCCGGCGACTGGCGCGGCATGCACGTGCACGTCTGCCACAGCCGCAGCGCGCGCCGCATTCAGAAAACCACCGCGCGTCTCATGACCATCGCCGATGAACACCACGTGGCGGTCGGTTCCTGCGGGAAAGAGCGCGCGCGCATATTCCAGCGCGCCTGCGTAGTCGCTCTGCCCACCGTGTTCCTGCATCCACTTTTCGAGGGCAGTGGTATTGGCAGACTCCAAGGCTTCCTGCGGAAGCAGGTGCGCCTCATCACCGAGGCCCGTGTAAAAGATGTCCGTGTCCGTGGGGAGCGACTTCTTGATTTCCTGAAGCCGCTCGGTTTCGCGCTTCAAGCCCTCCGGCCCGATGCTCTGGCTTTGGTCCAACACGAAGATCACGGCGTGCCGCGCCGTGGTCATGACGCGCGCGGGTCCGGCCAGCGCCGCGAGCCCCAGCATCACGACCAGCACACGCACCACCAGCAGCAGACGCCTGCGGCCCGCGGGCATGGGATGGGAGGAGCGACTCTCCGCCCAAAGCAGAAACGCGAGCGCCGGAAAGATCAGCAGCAGAAGATAGGGCGATTCCCAGTCCATTTAGAAACGAACAGGGTTGATGGGTTGGGAAAGGATCATGCGTGTCGAGAATTCTTAGTACACCGCGAGCCGGTGGAACAGCCAGCTTTCGAGAAGTAGAAGACCGAAGGCGAGCCAAAGCAGTTCGTTGCGCCAGCTTCCACCGCTGGCCCAGCGCTCGGCGCCTCTTTCGCTTCCGGAGGAGCTGGCTTCCGGAGCGGGTTTGGCGGGCACATCTGACTCATGGGCACTGAGCAGGAGCGATGCGTCCGCCTTGCCGTGAGCGCCTTCAAAGATGCCGATGTGGCGCGGCTCAAACCAGCCGCTCCGCGATTCTTCGGAGATGTCGTAGAATTTGCTGCCGTCCCAAGCGCGCCATTTCACGATGCCCGGCTCCATGGGAACGAGATCGCCGGGACGCCGCGGCTTGAGTGAGGCGAGCGATTCGTTGTTTTCCGCACACCAATAGATGGCATTGCCGATCATGAGAGGAAATGCGGAGAGCAGGGCCAGTTGCTCGCTTTTCGAAGGCACGAAGGCCGTGACCACGAGACGCTGGCCGCCCGCCTCACCCGCGGCAAGGACGGGCTCCTGACCCGCCATCCAGAGGGTTTCCAGAGTGTCGCTTACATTGAGCACCGTCGTTTGTGTCAGCGCCACGCGGCTGCTCGCCACACGGTAGAGCAGCGGATGTTCCGGAAGTACGGCACGGGTGGATTCATAGGGCACCGCGCGATCCAATTTTTTGGCATGAATGGGGCCGACGCTGGAAGGCGGGTTCAGAACAATGGCGGGCCGGTCCGTGGGCCAATCTTTGGGCAGCCAATTTTCAAACACATAGACGTCCGGCTTTTCCTTCGGTGGGAAATCCTTGGCGCCGCCCTTGAGTACCTGGATGCGATCTTCCGCAAGCAGGGAGGAGAGCGCCAGTTCTACAAAGGGATCGGGACTATCGGCAAACCATGCCACCACGAGTGGCTTCAACTCGGGCAGAGGCGCCGCAGCCACGTTGTCCCAGCCCAGGACATCGCCGGCGCAGCGTGTTTCCATTTCCAGATGCTGGCCGCGTCCACCTTCGAGAGGAAGAATGAGTCTTACGCTGGCGCCGGGCTTGAGTTCCATCTGGCGCAATTGCACCGGGCGTCCATCGAGTCTTGCTTCCAGGGTGGCTTCCACGGTCTTTTCATTCGCTGCGGCGGCGCTGACTTCCACGAAAGCCTCAAAGCGATTGCGCGCCAACGGCGCGGGTCGGATTTGGAAGCCGGTGATGCCAATGTTGAGGGGTTTTTCCAAAGCCACGTTGAGAAAGCGGTATGGGCTGGATTTGTCCGCTTTCTGTTTTCCCTTTTCCATAATGAGCGCGCGGTCGCTGGCGTGCCAGATCTGGCAGGGAGCATCGAGGGCGGCGAGACGCTGGGCCACGGCCATGGCTTCGTCAGGATGATCTTCGACGGGCGACGGCTGCGTTTGGTCAAGCAGGCGCAGCAATTCGCGGCGGTTGGTGCTGCGGGATTGGGCGACCTGCGGTTTCGCGTCATAGATCACCAGCGAGCAGATGACATTTTCTGGGAGCGATTTGAGCCGGTCGCGGAGGAGCGACTTCGCTTCATCGAGACGTGAGTGACCTTTGCTATCAACCGCCGCCATGGAAGCGGAGCGGTCCAGCAGGACCACGAGGCTCTTCGGCACATCATCACCACCGGAGCGATAAGGCCGAGCCAAGGCGAGGGTCACGAGACCCAGCACCAACAGAGTAAGCAACAGCGCGAGCCAGCGTTTCAGGCGGCGCAGCCACGCGGACTCCTGATGCTCGCGCGCCAGCGAGCGGAAGAACAACAACGTGGAAACCGGAACCCGCTTCGCCTTGCGCCGGAAGAGCCACAGGGCCACCGGCAGCAGCGCGAGCCAGAGCCATTGAAGCTGGGAGGGATGAAGGAAGTGCACGAGTGATGCGGGAGATTTTGGGTAACACTAAGCTCCCGCCATGGCACTGCCCTGCGTGAGGAGTTCCAGGAACCTGTCCTCGAAGGGTTCGTCGCTGGTGCAGCGGAAGAAGTTGATGCGGCGGCTGGCGCAGGCGTGGGAGAGATTTTCGGTGAACGATTCGAACAACTGGGTGTACTGCTTCACTTCGCGTTTGCTGATCCAGAAACGGCGCTTCTCACCGGTCTCCACGTCGGCCAGTTCCACCTCGCCATCGAGGTCAGGGCTGATTTCCCACGGATGCACCACCTGCACGAAATGCACTTCGCCGGGCCAGCCCGCGGCACGGTTCACCGCCTCCACCGCGGTGCCCACTTCACGCCCGAAGAAATCGGAAATGACGAAGATGGCGCCGAAGCGCTGACGGTTGGGGCGGAAGTCCGTGAAGCTCTTTTCCAGATCGGTGAAGCCCTCAAAGTTCCAGCGGGTGACCGCGGAGATGACCTTTTCAATGTTGCCCTGTCCGCGCAGCGGCGCGAGGTCCTGGCGCGTGGTTTCATTCATCGAATAGAGGCTCACGCGATGTTGCCCGGAGAGACCCAGGTAGGCCAGCGCCACCGCGAAACGCAACGCCTGGCGGCGTTTCTCCGGAAAGGGACGCGCCATGGAGCCGCTGGTGTCCACGACGATGTGGACATGGAGTTCCTGCACGTCTTCATAGAGACGGACGAAAAGTTTTTCGAGACGCGCGTAGAGCCGCCAGTCGATGGCGCGGAAGTCGTCGTTGGCGGTGTAGCGGCGGTAGTCTTTGAACTCGCGGGTGTGGCCGGTGGCGGGCGTGCTCTGCATGCCGCGCCGCATCAGGGCGCGCCGCTTGCGAAGACGCAGCACCAGGGTGCGCAGGCGCTCCAGGAAGTTTGCATCGAAAATTTCCTCGCGGGTGACGGGATCGCTCATGGGGGGGTAAGGGCAGCGGGTTCTTCGGCGCGGCCCTGCAAACAGGCAACGGCATTTTCCGCCACGGGAAAAATCCAATCCGCGTCCGCAACGACCGCCAATGGGGCTACGAGGGTGCCTCCGCCGCGATAGTCCTGCACGAAGGTGCCCTGCGGCAGATAGGTGCGCGAGGGATTCTGCGCGCGCCAAGTGGCTGCGGTGTAACCCGGTGGCACCTGGGGTGGTGGTGGCGGTGGCAGGGCCTGCAGCCAAGAATTGAGATCATCCGGCACGGGTGAGTCAAAAAGTTTCGCGCCGGCACGGGCCTCGGCAATGCGCAGCCTCCCGCCATCATACACATAAACCCGTGAACCCGCGATGGCGACGCTCAAGGGCCGGTTGGCCATGGAGCTGTTGGCGGCGGAATCATCTTCCGTGAAATTCATCAGCGTGAGCGTCGCACCCCGATCACGCGGGCTCTGGGACTGTACCGAACCGTTGTCAAAAGAGATGAGCAGATCCCCGGCAAATCCCACTAGGGTGCCTGTGGTTTGCAAAAGCCGTTGGGGCAGGCCCATGATACTGATGAGGCCTGGATTGTTGGCCACCGCCGTCCAGATTTCATCCCCATGAAGACGTGCTGCGGTGCCGTAGGAGCCCTGCAAAAGGGTCGCAAACGCATTGCCATAAGCCCAGCGCCCACCGGTGGCTCCTGTGCCGCGTCCCGGATAGCCACCGGGATAAGTATTGTAGCCGGTCAACCTAAGGGTGCCGTTGATGATGATCCCCCCCGAGCTTGAGCTGGAAAGAAGCCGGAGCGGCATGAGCGTCTGCGGAGGCTGCGGCATTGCGCCCGTGACCGGCACGGAATCTTCCTGCGTTTCAAGATCGATGGGGAAACCGGGAAGGTCGGCGCCGCTGAGACGCCACAGCGTGGCGCCGCTGTCAAGATTCAGCATGGCCGCCGTGTCCGAGAAGACGAAGACGCGGCCCGCATCCACACTGAGGCCGCTGCGCATGCGCGCATTGGAATCGTAGCCGTAGTATCCATTGTAGGGATTGGCCGCGGTCGGCTTGGTACGCTGCGGCACGCGCGTTTCCCATATCAGGCGGCCTGAACGCAAATCGTAGGCGCCGACGATCGACGGGTCCGCCTGCCACACGATGACGCGGTTGCCCGCGATGGCGACGCGATTTTCGCGCTTCACATTGGGCGGCTGAACTTCTTCCGCATCCGCCAGGGGACAGCGCCAGAGGAGGCTGCCATTCGCCGTGCTGAGACATTCGAGATTGTTTTGGTGGAGGAAGCAAAGCTGCGTGGCGGTCGCGGCCACCTCCAGAGGCAGCCTTATTTCCGGCTGACCGTTGTTATAGTAGCGCGTGGGATAGCCGCCCCGGTAACTCGAGACACGGATGGAAGGCCGAGGGCCAGCGGCGGTCACGACAGGCGCAGGACGATCTTCGGTATTCCAAAGCAATTTTCCCGTGCGGCGATTGACGGCATAAATCGCGCGCTGGTCATCCACGAGAAAAACGGTGGCGATTCCTGTGGGCGCCAAAACGCGCATCAAGGTGCGCCCGTCCGCCAGCGTGAAACCCCAGCGCAGGGACCATGGCCCAAGAGGACCCGCGACGGAGGGGGAGCGCGAAGTGCGCGCCGGATTTTCACCCGCTTTGGTGTCGCGGTCGAGCAGGTCTTTGAGCCAGTGTCTGCCTTCCGAAACGGAAAGCTCGAGACCATCTGGGAAACCAATCCACTGTTGCGCGTCCAAGGAATTCAGCTTCGCGAGAGCATTCTCCGCTGCAGCGCGGTCGTGAAGTTTCACGCTGAGAAAACCGCTGATCCAGTCCGCCCAGCGCAATTGATCCGGTGAACCGGTGGCAGCGCGTTTCGCCTCATCGAGCGCGCGCCGCGCTGCCGCGAGCGACTGTTCACCACCGGCAATCTGCGTGACCACGTCGCGCCAGGTACTGGCCAGCAAATGGGCGTCGAGAAGTTCGAGGACATCGGGCTTCAACTTCCAGTCCGGCGCCTTCGCCTGCACAAGGCGTACGGTGTCGCGGAAGCGGCTTTCATCGCCGGCCTCGGCCAGCAACGTGAGCCGCTGCGTCCAGTTGGCGCGTTCTCCCGGTTGCAGAATGGTCATTTTTTCGGACGCGGCGAGCGCCTGTGCGTTCAAGCCCTGCTCCCGGCAGACCGAAATCAAGGCACGCAAGGCATCCAGCTCCGTGCAGTGAGAGGGATCGAGTTGTTCCAGAAGACTGCGCGCCAGATCGGTGCGCTGGGCGCGCTGATAAAGCAGCGCCAGGCGCGCGCGGTAATCTTCACGGTGCGCAGCGTCATTTTCCATCAGATCGCGCAAGCCTTTCTCCACTTCCGCGGCATTGGAACCTTCGGTGGCCAGCAGGTCCAGCCTGAGCCGTTCCATTTCTGTTTTCTTTTCAGGCGCCACCTTGGCGTTTTGAGAGGCCATGGCCAGCAGTTCGCCGGCGAGCTTTTCCTCATGCCGGTTGCGGGACTCCGTTACCAGCGCGAGCCAGCGCGCCAGAGTGGCATCGTTCCAGGCCCCGGAGGTGCTTGGTTGCAACAGCCCGGCTTCGTGGCGGATTCCGTCCTCGGTGTGCTCCCGCGCTTCCGCAAAATCCAGCGCTGCACCAAGCCACGCCTGATAGCGTTCCTGCGTGTCGCACAGCGCGCGCGCCTCCTCCAGCACCTCGGTGGCCCGGTTGTCATCACCTGTCTTGTCAAAAATCTTGGCAAGCAGGAGACGACCGTCAAAGGCGCCGGGTTGCTCGCGGAGCCACGGTTCCAACAGCGCGCGCGCCTCGGCCCAGAGTTGCTTGCTGATGAGAAACTGCACCGTCTCAAGGCGGGCATCGGGCGCGAGATTTTTGGTCCATACACCGTCGAATAGTTTCGCGGCCTCATCCTTGCGGCGCAGGGCAAAGTCCATTTCTGCCAGTTCGCGGCGCAGGTCCCAGCGGTCCGGCGCCAGGGCGAGCGCCGCTTCCAGAACGGTCGCGGCCTGCGGAAGCTGGTTGCGACGGCGCAGCCAACGCGCCATTTCCACACCACGCTCCACGCGCTGGTCTGGGGAAAGAATCTTCAGGAGGTTTCCAAAGCCCTGCCGCGCCTCATCATCTTTTCCCGCAATGAACAGCCAGCGTACGCGGCGCAGCTGCAGATCGGGACGCGCCGCAGATTTGGCCACCAGGCCGTCCAGCCAGCGCAGCGCCTCGGCGTTGACACCTTCATGCTCCCAACTTTCCAGCAAGCGCGTCTCAACGTTCAGCGAATCGGGAAGCGCCTTCACCGCTTCCTGCAAAAAAGCGAACGTCTCGTGTCCGCGATGCGAGGCCTCCAGCACATCCGCCAGAGACAGCGCGTGCGCCTCCGTCTTGCCGCCCGGCGCCTGCCATTCATCCCGCGCGGACTTCACCATGCCATCGCGCCCGCCGCCGTCCGAAAGATCGAGCCGCAGCATCAGAATCTCGTGATGGCGCCAGTGGTCCGGCGCAAGCTTTCCCAGGATGTCATCGAGCGTCTTCACCGCCTCGGGTCGGTTGCCGTCGGCAGCGAGAAGCTCCGCATGCAGCATGGCCGATTCCAGCGCGTTGTCCGCGCCGAGCGATTCCGGCGCGAGCCCTTCCAGCAAAATCTTGGCGGTCTGGCGCAACTTTACGCCGAAAGCCTGGCGCGCCCAGCGCAGCCGCTGTTCCGGCGTCATGGAACCGTCCGCCAGGAATTTCTTGGTTTGGGTGATGACCAATTCCTCGCGTCCTGCCGCAGCAGCCGCTTTCATCAGCTCCGCAAACCACAGCGCGCGGCGGGAGGCGGAGGCTTCCAGCGCAACGGCCTGGGCCATTTCATCAAGCGCCTTCGGATCGTGGCGCTCCTCGAGGAACTTGGCGTGAAACCACAGCAACGCGGCATCGGTGGGATGTTGGGCGACCGCGGTCTTCCAATATTCCGTGGCGCGCCGGTCCTTAGCCTCCATGTAGAGCCGCGCCAGCACCAGCGCCGCGCCCGCATCCTGCGGATACTGGGATACATGGGCTTCGTAGAGGCCGAGCAGTTCCTCAAGGCGACTGGCCTTGCGGTAGAGTTCTGCGAGCTGACGCAGTGGCGCATCGACCGACGGGTCGTAGTGCAACGCGGTGCGCAGCGCGAGCGACGTCTTGTCAAAATCCTCGTCGGCGGAGAAAGCCGGAAGAGAGGAGAAGAGGAATGCCGCGAAAAGAAGCAACGGCCACCCAACCCTGAGGCGTGTGCAGGGGCAGACCTCTCCTGTGGGGGGCGTTTTCAAGGGCGGGTTATTTTCAGCTAGGCCGCTTCCTGGGCCGGAGTCGCGACTTGTTTGAAAAGATCGTCGATGAGCGAGTCCACCTTCACCTGCTGGGCTTCGCCCTCAAAATTGAGGATGATGCGATGCCGCATGGCCACATGGGCGACACGCTTGATGTCTTCCGTGCTCACAGCGGTGCCGCCGCGCACCGCGCACCACACGCGAGCGCCACGGATGAGCGCTTGCAGGCCGCGCGGACTGCTGCCGTAGGCGACGTAGCGTTTCACCGCAGGCTGCGCCCCTGCCTGATCCGGATGCGTGGCCAGCACAAGCGAAGACGCATAGGTTGCCACAGGGTCTGCCACCGGGAGCGAGGCGAGGGCATGTTGCAGACGGATCAATTCGTCTCCGTTCAGCACGCTGGCCAGCTTGGGCTCTTCAAATCCCGTGGTGCGCCGCGAGATTTCCACGAGCGATTCGAGG
>Ga0265327_10003106_pt1 | contig 16365 bp, 13 predicted proteins | sample 41621metaG_FD_202089 | JGI IMG/M metagenome (GOLD analysis project Ga0265327, IMG submission 202089) | Rhizosphere microbial communities from Carex aquatilis grown in University of Washington, Seatle, WA, United States - 4-16-21 metaG | ecosystem: Host-associated > Plants > Roots > Rhizosphere... | reverse complement strand
TGAATTGTGTTGGACGTCTTCTTCCTCCTCCGCAAACGCATGTACCGCACCTCCGACAGGGGCCTCAACGTACACTTCAAACTCGCAGGGGGAGCGGACGCTGACGCAGCCAGCATCCGGCGCACCGCAGGCCTATGCATGGGATACAGCGCTCGGGACACTCTCCTGTGCGAATGCAAACGGGACCACTTGCTCGACTACGAGTCCTGGCACAGTTACCACATTGTATGGCTATGACGGTGACGGACTGCGCGTCTGGTCGAAATACGGCGGTGCGACAACTAACTACACATGGAGTGCCAATAGTCCAGATCCCAAGCTCCTGTCGGACAGCACCTGGGACTACATTTATGCACCGGGTAGTGCCACTCCCATTGAACAAATCGGCGTTTCCGGGTCGAGCCCAACTGTCGATCTGCTTGTAGCCGATGCTGCCAAGTCGATCCGTGGAATAGTTCAGATATCTTCCGGGACGCATCAGAATCAACTGGTGAACTATACCGATTACGACTCGTTCGGAAATCCGATCACGATGGCTGGTGGAACTTATGAAGCAGGTGGGTTGACTCAATCACATACTGCGCTCAATACTAATTATGTTGGAACTTCGGCCTTCGGGTTCGGAGAGGGCTACTCTGACTCGACCGGGCTCGTATACCTGGTCAATCGTTACTATGACCCGTCTTCTGCGCAGTTTCTGAGTGTCGACCCGGCTGTCAGCTCTACGAATCAGCCTTACGTCTACGCGAACGACAATCCAGTCAACAATACAGACGCCAACGGTATGTGTAGTACTCCACTGTGGTTTACATTTGGCTGGACGGTTTACGCTAATTTCTGTGGACCATATTGGCCGATCTTTGTATTCGTATCGTTGGTAGCGCCGAGCGTAATCGTGGCCATCTTGTCCTACTACACGGGCGGGATTATCGGCGCTGCAGTTGGATATATTGTTGGCAACTTTGTTGGCAGCCTTCAAGATGCCTGGAAATATAGTGGATCTGCATCTCGTCAAGGCACGTCGTGGCATGACTGCTACCAAATCCCTCTCCTTCAGGGTCAATCGCGCGTTTATCATTATAGGTGCTAGAAGATTGGAGAGATGCGTGAGCCTTCTGTATGAAAGACTTGATGCCCAAGACGATTGATGACATGCCTCAATATTGGGAAGCATTGGACGCGGCGGTCTTGGGATGGACTGGGATTGATTGGAGGGCAAGAGTTCCGAAAGAGTACTCTCCACGGTCAAAGGCAATCGCGGGATTCAGCCGGGCCACACAGTGGCGACAAGGTATAGGCATTTGGTGATGAGACTAAGGAATGGATCTAACGGAAAGTCGATCAAGGACGACCTCTACGTTATTTGGCTGCGCCCTAGGCAGCTCTCCACCCCTCAACGGATAGGATACCTGACTGGTATTGTGTTCCTAGTGATCATGTCCCCGCTTGTTGGAAGGGCCGGCCAAGGCTCCTGGGAGAAGCTCTGGATTAGGATTGCTGCATTTGTAGTTTGGCTTTTTGTAATGTCAGTCGTACTGTATTGTCTTCGAGACCGTAAGTTTCCGAGTGCGTAGGAAAGTACCGATCAATCGCTACTCATAATGGGGGTGTAATTCTTCGGGGCCAGCGCTGGAATGGATGGCCTGTCAGTGGCCGCAAGTCCGATGTCTTCGGATGGCAAGAGTCGCCAAGATCAGTCCCCTGGAGCCAATGTCAGTCCCCTGGATGTGTTGTCAAGGTTGATTGCTCGCGCTGATCGGCGGTATGCCTTCAGGGCCGTGCGTCCCGATGACGATTGTTGGTGTGGATGAGGCGGTCAAGAGCCCGGGTCCGCTCGGCGTTTGACAGGTAGAGTGGTGTAGCCCCCTCGTCGAGCAGGTTTCGGTCGCAGCGCTCGATCTTGCCATTCGTCTGTGGCCTCCGGGGTCCGATCCGGTGGTGCTCGATGAGGCCGAGGGGGCCTGTCGAATCCTTGCCGAGGTAGGTCCGGACTGTTTCCGAGAGCACCGCATGGCCATGGATTTAGATGTCTTGCCCGCAAGCTTGTCGCACTCGTCGTAGAGCAGGGGCCAAGACGCACAGCTGGCTGGCACTTTCGTGACAGTTGAATTGCATCACGGACGCCATCTATCGCGTGTTCGCTGATATTCAGAGAGGTTCGGCAACTGCATCGTAATCTGGTGACCAGCGTGTTCGTCTACTGGCGTTCGCTGAAATCCGCCTCCATCTCGTTCGCACGGCTGAGGTCCGGCGTTCGAGTCCCTCAGCGCCCACATGTACGGTCCCTGGTAGCTGCCCTGCCGGGGACGTGTCGCGTCCGGAGGCCTTCGGACCGTCGCGCGTCGATCGCGCGACTGAAGCGTTCGCCGAGGTGCCGAGACGACGAGTTCGAAGCCCTCCTCGGAAGAGCCACTCCGGACAGGTGCGGCCTTCATGACCGATCGACCACACCTATTGACAAGCGCCACACCTTCAGAATCGCACCAACGCCGGCAATGGGTAGTCTTCGGCCACACGAGTCGCACCGGCTGCCATCCGGACGACCACACGGGCTGAGGAGCGCGCACGATGTTCAACTTGCGAGGGGTACCTACAGGTCAGCGGCATCGTCGAGCTCGAGCTGCATCAGTCGTAGGTGCGGGTCTGACGGCAACCTCGTTGGTTGCGATCTCCATGAGCCCGGGTCTCGCAGGAGCTTCGGGGGCTGGTTTCGTGCAGGAGGCAATCGCCGTGGCTCGAGCCCCGTCCGCTCCCACCCCTCTCATGGGGGAGGTTCCGCACATACCAGGGCTCCCAGAAATCTCAAAGGTGACCACCGCATCGGGTTCGGTAAGTGACGTCACTCCGACTGTTTCCACGACGGAGAGTGGAATTGATGCCAGCTACATCGCCACCACCCTGACGGTGAACTGGGGAACGGGCGACTCGCTCACAATCTCGGGCGCTGGTCCCTTGGGTCCTGGATCGACGGTGATCAGCGTGTTCGGCTCGACGATGGCGGGTTCCATCGATGTATGGAACGGCCAGGCGTGCAGCGCGCCATCAGGCATCGGAGTCGCCGAGATCGATCAGATGGCCGTAGGTCAGTCAGGAGAAGTCACATCGCTCGCTCTGACCTATGCGTGCATTAGCTCTGCACTCGACTATGCCACCCTGGGGACAATCGGTCTCAATGTGTCACCAGCGACCCGCTTGCCCGGCTACAACCTCTTCGAGGGAGACGGGGCGGTCACGAGTTCAGCCGATCTGGGCGGCGGGCTGTTCAGCTTGAACGTCTTCGGAGATCTCAGCAATTCGCCATTGAACCAACCTGTTGTAGGCATGGCCACCACGCCGCTCGATGGCGGATATTGGTTGGCGGCTAGCGACGGCGGCGTCTTCTCATTTGGCGACGCGTCGTTCCTCGGTTCAGCAGGAAACTTGCGCCTCAACAGGCCTGTGGTCGGGATGGCTGCGACTCCTGACGGTCGGGGGTACTGGCTGGTGGCATCGGATGGTGGAGTCTTCTCCTACGGAGATGCCAAGTTCTTCGGCTCGACGGGAGGAATGGAACTCAACCAGCCGATTGTCGATATCGCCTCGACCCCCGACGGACAAGGCTATTGGCTCATTGCACGCGACGGAGGAGTCTTCTCCTACGGCGACGCCAGGTTTCATGGCTCGACAGGCGGGACGAAGCTCAATCAGCCGATCGTTGGTGGGGCGGCAACCCCGGGCGGCAACGGTTACTGGCTCGTCGCGGCTGACGGGGGGATCTTCTCCTTCGGAGATGCTGCGTTCTACGGTTCCACGGGTGGAACACCCCTGAATGCCCCCGTCGTCGGCATGACGCCTACGGCGGATGGAGCCGGATACTGGCTGACGGCTGCAGACGGGGGCGTCTTTGCTTTTGGTAATGCGCCATTCGACGAGAGCTTGGGTGGCTCGGGCGTAAGTGATGTCGCTGGCATATCCAGATGATCCCGTGACCGAAACTCCCGCACGCTGGAACCAAGCAATTCTGGTTTCAGCTGTCAAGGCTTTGAGCCCCGAGCGCTCACAGGCGCATTTGGGAGAGAGGGAGTACGGCGCGCCTGGACCCCAGAGCCGCTGAGCGCCGAGGGCGGTCCGTGGCCGCACCGGAGAGGGGGCAACGGCACGAATGGGCGTGTGGACAAGGATCCTGCAACCCGTGTCCACCAGACCGGGTCAACTCCACGGATCCCCAGCGCGCATTGCTGCTGTTCATCGCGCGTTCATCGCGCGTACGCCTATGTTCACGTCGGTCCGCTGACGATCTCAAAGTAACTCTGAGCAGCCAAAATCGTCCGTTGACGTTCAGGGGAATCCGCTCCCGGGACACTCTCAAGGTGGCGACACGGGTTCGAATCCCGTTGGGACTGCTTCGCGCCGTGGCATACCAGTGGAGTGACGGTGGGCTGCGGCCACGTCCACCTTGGCCACCTCCCTCCGACTTTCGTCCTTCAGTCCCACCGTCTCGTCATCGGGACCCCTCCCTCGCTGGTGTCCGTTCAGAATCCGGCTCCGCGGGCGTACTCGCCAACTACCCATCCGGCAGTCAGGCGGAACTGGGCCTTTGGAGCAGGCTTGAGCGGAGACGGGCAGGGCGAAGGCGCGATCGACGAATCGGGAGTGCCGGATCCAGATACTCCTAAGGCTCGTCGCCGTCCCCTCGTCGTCGTTGCTGTTGTCGCAGGCGCGGCGATCGCCGCCGCCGCCGCTGTTGTCATCTTCGGGGCACGTCCACTTCCTCGATCGGGGCGATGCGCCGGTCAACCGTCGCCGGGCTCATCGAACGGAGCAGACCGGCGAGGCAACCGGCCCCGGGCGTGGTCCCGATGCCGGCCAGTGAGTTCGACTTGCTGGTCGAGGACGCTCATGTTCTCAGCTTGGCTCCCCCGCCGATAGCGGGCTGCCAGCTTGGTCGTCGCGGCACGTCGTTCGGCCACCGAACGCTCCATGGAGACGCCGCGGTGGCGGCCACCTCGAGGCGGAGGGTGCTAGCTGAGGTGATGTATGCCTACGCGAGGGCTTCTGGTCGGTCAACGAGGGGATGGACAGGGTGGCCGCTTGATGCAATAGGATTTGGAGAGCACAAGTGTTGCATGGTGCTGGCTCGGTCTCTGCTGGGGAAGGGCACACTACCGGTGGGGGCATATGACAGAGCGGGTCATCGCGATTGGCCAATCCCACGTCCGAGCACTGATCGACGCAGGTTGCCGGCCATCGCGTCGGTCGTCCGAGGTGGAGTTCACCTTCGCCGTCAAGCGGCCCCAGCAGTTCGCGCACATCTCCGTAGGTTCGGAGGGTCCCCTGCGCCGGCCGGTGAAGGGTTCGGTGGCGGATCTCTTGCGGAGCTGGGGAGCTTCTCGGGTTGCCCTCGCGTGGGGGGGGAACCAGATGAACACACGGGCCCTGGTAGCGACGGGGCCGCCATTCGATATGGTCCTCCCCGGATCGCCCGGAGCGGACCCGTCTGATCCCGGCACGGTGATCGTCCCATGCTCAGTCGTTGCCGGGATCGTGAACGACCGATTGACGCACAGCGAGGGACTCTCAGAGATTCTTGTTGCCGCCGCCGAATTGGACCTTCCCATCTGCATGCTGAGCCCACCTCCGCCGGCCCCCGAGGAGGTCGTACGCGAGCGAATGGCCTCCGAGCCTCACTTCGTCAAGGTGCTGGAGGCATTGGAAGTCGATGCGGCCCACGCCCCACTTGTTCCCGATGTCGTCCGGGTCAAGCTCTGGAGGGTCATGTGCCACTCCTACCGGACGTTCGCAGAGGCACACCGCATGGAGTTCTTCGAGGCCCCTCCCGAAGGACTCGCCCCGAACGGGACGCTCGGCCTCAGCTTCTGTGGAACGGACGCAACCCACGCCGGTGCGGCGTACGGGGCACTCGTCCTGGACCAGTTGGAACGTTGGGCGACTGGGCAGGACCGATGACCGACCACCCGTATCGCTCGGCTGCAGATAGCGCCTTCTGGTCGCGGGCGGTCGCAACGGGGTTCGATGCCTCGGCGGTGGTGGACACCCCTTCATTTCGGCTGACGCAACATGACCGATTCATGTCGGCAGGATCGTGCTTCGCCTCGAATGTCCGGCGGTACCTGGAACGCTGGGGATACTCCTACACCGTGACCGAGCAACCCCACACGCAATGGCCGGAGGGGACGGAAACGCTCTACTACGAGGCATTCTCGGCCCGGTACGGGAACATCTATACGGCTCGACAGATGTCCCAGCTCTTGTTGCGCGCCACCGGAGGATTCGCTCCGAAGGAGGAGTACTGGTCGGATGCGGACGGGACGCTCATCGATCCCTTCCGTCCAGGGTTGGCCCACCGGGCATGGTCCGTCGAGGAGTTTCGGGCCTTGACGGATCAGCACCTCCGTGCTGTGCGTGCCGCCGTCGAGCAATCCACGGTGCTGGTGTTCACGCTCGGACTCACCGAGGCCTGGTATTCGGCAGACGATGGCGCGGTATTCCCTGCCTGTCCGGGAACGGTCGGCGGTGTCTTCGATCCCCGGCGACATCGATTCGTGAACCTCTCGGTCGATGACGTTGTCGGCGATCTCGAGAAGATGGTGGAGACACTCCGGCTGATGAATCCTGGGCTGCGTTTGGTGCTGACGGTGTCACCCGTGCCGTTGGTGGCCACGGCATCGGGGCGTCATGTCTTGACGGCGACCACGTACAGCAAGTCTGTACTGCGAGTCGCGGCGGACGTGGTAGCCCGCCAGATGGAGGGAGTCGCCTACTTCCCGGCATTTGAGATCGTGACTGGTGCCCACAACCGCTCACCGTTTGAGGACGACCTTCGCTCGGTGCGCGAGCCAGTGATCGCCGCGGTCATGGAAGCATTCGCCTCGGCATTCCTGGCTGATGATGTTCCGGTCCGGTCGGATGTCGCACCCTGGGGTGGCTCCGACGATGTTGGCCGGACCGTTGCCGCCGCAGTGGATGCCGAATGCGAGGAGATGATGGCGGACATCCCGATCGGCGTGTCAACGGTTGACGGATCGGGATCCGAAGGAGTGGCTGGCCGTGGGGGGTATCCGGCGGGCATCCTCCGTCGGATGGCGAGACGGCGCAACCCCTGAGCCACCGTCTTGGGGTGGGATCCGAATGGCCAGCGTCCGACACCCTGGCGGCGGTCGGACAGCCGTCGTCGTGCAATCTGATCAGCCGGACTCGACCAGTCCGGCTGAGGACGATCCGCTTCCCTCTACCGGGACGTTCGAGGACGTGGCCGTCCGGGACTCGGCAACTTCCCGACGTGGTCCGGCAGCCGACAGATCGCAACAGCTGACACTACGGTGAGCTCGTAGTCACCAGATGTACGTGGGGCACGATCCGCGATCCACTACTGGGTGTGGATGGGTGATGCCGACTGGGTCGGCGGGTGCTCGGTGAGCGAGAGGGTGTTCCCGTCCGGGTCCCTGAACCAGGCGACCCGGACGCCACCCGGTGCGGACCAGATGCCGCGCTCGTCCTGGTCCATCCCTCCGTACCTGACGAATGACACGCCACGGCTGCCGAGAGCGTCGACCGTCGCGGCGATGTCGACCACGACCCACCCAGCGACGGTGTGGGGCAAGGGCCGATGTCCGTCCACCTGTGTCAGGCGGACTGTGGTGCCACCCGTGGTGAGGACCACGGCGAACGGGTCCGTCTCGACGACGCGGACGCCCAGGGTCCCCTCGTAGAAGCGGAGAGCGGCGGACAGATCGCCCACGGCGATGAAGGCCACGAACTCGGCGCCATCGAGCCGGCCGTCGGCGACCGGCGACGTGGGCCGTGCCTGCGGCGGTCCAACGCGGGAGTGTCCTCCGTCCAACAGCCCCTCGGCCTCTGAGCGCACCGACCTCCCGCTCGCCTGTGCACGCTTCGTGGCCTCAGCGACCAGTGCGTCAGCTTCGGCGTCGCTGTAGTCCACCCCCCGTTCGAGCAGGAGGGCGATCACCTGGCGTCGTGTGGTGCGGGCCACGTGGGGACTGTAGCGCCCGCACCCCGTGCGACCCGTGGGTGGTCATGGCCCAACGGGTTCTCGCCGTCCGGCTCCGCTCCGCCGTCACCGATTCGCCGGCGGTACCTCGACGCCAGCCAGGGCCAGCAGGCCCCCGAGCGTCGCCCGCTCGATCATCCACCGGTCGTCGACCTTGACGGCCCGACCTTCGTGACCTCTCAGGACGAAGGACCGCTCCTCGCCGATCTCCAGCGTGAACCACACCACGGCTTCGTCCTCGCGCAGGAAGCGGATGTCGTCGACGACGATCCGCACCTCGGCGTCGGTCGTGCCCGGTACCCGCTTCTGTGCCTCGTGGAGGGGACCGGCCAGCCCCGCCCCGCCCTGGACGTTCACGAGGTCCAGGTCGGAGTCGCCCTTCTCGTCGTGATGGCTGTAGGCGTAGACGATGGAGTCACGTGCAGCTGCCTCGTCAGCCGGAGGCGGACCCATCGGCACGTGCATGTCACGTCTCCGGTCGACCACGGCGCGGGTCGGAGTGTTGCGCAGGTGCCGGCGCCGTTCGAAGATCGCCTCCCGGACTGCCGAAGGGTCGTCACGGTCGATGCCGGTGAGATCGACCCCCTGCGACTCGGCCATACCGATGAGGGCGTCGACGTGCCGCGTGATCTCTGCCGAGTCGGCGGGTCGGAACGTCGAGTCGAGAGCGGCCTCCGGCGGGTCGAAGGCGATGGCGGTGAACTCGGTGATGGTGCACGGCTCGCCGTCGACCAGGCCGACGTGACGGAGCAGGACGCCGGTCTCCGCATCGAACCACATCTTGTGGGCGGTGCCTCCGAGCCGGAGCACGATCCTCGTCGCGCGCATGGTCTCACGGGTGGTCCGCGTGACCGCCTCCACCATCACGCTCGGCCGGCCGAGCACCTCGTCATCGGTGATGTCACCGAGGTCGAACAGTCCGAACAGGAAGGGCCCGGGTCGTACGAGGAGACCGATGTCGGCGTCGGCCAGGTGCGCCCGGTCACGCACGTGTTCGTGCATCCGCGACCGTGTCCCGGACCAGTGCGTGTCACCGTCGCGGATCTCCACCCGGTGACCGTTCTCGATCCGCCACCGGATCGGGAGGGCACAGACGAACCGGAGGTGCTCGTCGGTCGTCGCCGTGTCCCACTCACGGCCCGATGTCACGAGGACGTTGCTCATGGCCGAGAGTCGGTCGTAGGCCTCGCGGGTGCGCCGCCTGTTCGTCCACCGCCAGACCGACCCGGACAGCGAGGTGACGCCGCGAGGGGCGTCGTCGATCAGTTCGAGGAGGTCCCCCTTCCGGCCCATGCGGGAAGGTTACGGGCCGGCACCCCCAGGCGCTCGGGGACCGACTCCGCGTAGGGTCGAAGGTCCCTAATCGGACCGCCTTGCGTCAACCGGCGTGGCCATCGTGTCGATGGGACCAGGAGACAACCGGCAATCGGGGGATCCAGGTCCATGGGCGACATCGAGTTCACCGGCCCCAAACGGGGCAGTGTGGGGGCGGGACGGCACGCCGCCCTCCCCGACTGGCTGGCCGGGACCAGCCACGGGGTGGCGCGCCTGTTCGAGCAGCCGACGGTCGTGGCCGCCGCCTTCTGGCTGGCCGGTGCGGTGGCGGCGTTCGTGGCGGACGCCCTCGGCCACTGGTCGTCGACCGATCAGGGGTTCCTGCTCGCCGCGGGGGTGGTCTGCGCGGCCACCGCCGTGGCCCACCTCTGGATGGGCCGGCAGATGCCGATGTGGTCGATGCAGGTGGCGGCCGTGGTGTCGGTGGTGCTCGTCTCGGTCGGCGCCTCCATCGGGCCGAGGAACGGGATGCACATCGCCGTCCTCTACATCTGGATCCTGGTCTACGTCGCCCTCTACTTCTCGCCCGTGGAGGCGGCCGCCTACGCCGTCGCGGTCGGCACCGCCTACGCGCTGGTGCTGGCCTACGGTCCGCCTCAGGCTGCCCCCGTCGCCGACTGGCTGGGCGTGGTCGGGACCGGGGTCTTCGCCGGAGTCGTCGTGGCCGTGCTGGTCAACCTCCTGCGCCACGACGCCCGCCACGACCCGCTCACCGGTCTCGCCAACCGCCGCTCGTGGGACGAGCGGCTCGACGAGGAGCTCGAGCGGGCCCGGCGCAGCGGCCTGCCGCTCTCCATCGCCCTCATCGACCTGGACGGCTTCAAGGCGCTCAACGACACCGAGGGGCACGCCGCCGGCGACCTCCTCCTCCAGCGGGCCGCCGCCGCCTGGTCCGGCACCGTCCGCGAGGCGGGGGACTTCCTGGCCCGCGTCGGGGGCGACGAGTTCGCCGTGCTGGCACCCGACTCGGACGTGGCCGGGGTCCGGGCCCTGGCGGCGCGACTGACGGCGCGGACGCCGGACGGCATCACCTTCTCGTGCGGCGAGGCCACCTGGGACGGTCGTGAGACCCCAGGCGACCTGGTCCACCGGGCCGACGCAGCCATGTACCGGGCCAAGCGCTCCCACCGTCCGGCCGCCACGCCCGGCCCGACCTGCGGGCACGCCCGGAGCGGGCGACGCGGCGCCCCCGCGTCGGGACCCGGCCGCCACCGGACGTGAGCCGGGCGGGTCAGTCCCGCTCGTCCATCCGGGCGTAGGTGGGTGGCCCGGTCGTCGCGTAGGTGAGGTGCAGGGCGCCGCCCGGGTGGGTGACGGCCTCGACCAGCTGCAGGGCGCTCGGCACCGTGCCGTCCCCGAACACCCGCTTGCCCGTGCCGAGCACCAGGGGGTACACCCACAGGTCGAGCCGGTCGACCAGCCCGAGGCGCAGCAGCGACTGCAGGAGGTCGAGGCTGCCGATCACGTGGACCTCGTCGTGGTCCCGCGCCAGGTCGGCCACGCTCCCGGCCAGGTCGCCGTCGAGCACCGACGACCCCGACCAGCCGAGCGGGCCGGTGAGCGACCTGCTGGCCACGTACTTGGGGACGTCGCTGAGCAGGCGGGTGAACGGGATGTCGTCCGGGGCCTCCGGCCAGTAGCCGGCAAAGAGGTCGTACGTCCGCCGTCCGAGCAGCAGCGCGTCCATACCGGCCGCCTGCGCGTAGATCGCCTCGCCCATGGCGGCGTCGGACAGCGGCGCCTGCCAGCCGCCGTGGGCGAACCCGTCCGCCCGGTCCTCGTCGGGCCCGCCGGGGGCCTGGGCCACGCCGTCCAGGGTCATGAACTCCGTCACGATCAGCTCGCCCACGACGACCTCCCCTGTCGGTCCGGGTTCACCCGGCCACGACCAGCCGGTAGCCGGCGTCGACGGCCGGGGCCTCGAGGATGCCGGTGTTGCGCTCCTGCCACCGACCCGACGCCAGGTCGTTGTCGAGGCGGGCCATGGCCGCCGACACCACCGGCTCGGGCAGCCGGGCGAACGACGAGATCCCGGCCCGCACGGTCGGGTCCAGGTAGGCCTCGGGACGGGCCCAGAAGGCGTGACAGAAGCCGTCGATGCAGTCGTCCGGCACCGGCACGACCCGCACCTCGCCACCGCCGAGCGCAGCCGCGATCGCCTCGGGGGTGGGGACGTCGGCGTCGATCCCGGCCATCTCCGGCAGGTAGTCGGCCACCAGCCACTGCCGGCAGTGCACGCCGTGGTCGAAGGTCAGCACCACCACCGGCCCGGCCGCCACCCGCCGGAGCTCGGCCAGCCCGGCCGCCGCGTCGCCCCAGTGGTGGACGGTCAGTACGGCCATGGCCCCGTCGAACTCGGCCGGCCGGAAGGGCAGGCGCTCGGCCGAGGCCTGCACGACGGGAGCGGTCCCGGGCGGGCGCTGGCCGATCATGGCCCCCGACGGCTCGACGGCCACCACCTGCCGGTCGGGCTCGTAGCTGCCGGCGCCCGCCCCCACGTTCACGATGCGGGCCGCGTCGCCCAGGGCCTCCTCGATGAGCCGGCCGATACGCGGGTCCGGGCGACGGGTCGCCGTGTAGCTCCGCCCGATGCGGTCGTAGCGGGCGGAGCCGGTCATGACCCGACCCTAGGCCGGGCGCGCCCGGCGGCGGGCCGTGGCGACCCGCCGCCGGTGTCGCGCCAGCTGGTCAGAACGAGGGCGACGTGCCGAGCTTCTGGGTCACCTGGGTGTAGGCGTTGGGCCCGCCCGTCACCGTGACCGGACCCGAGGTGAAGACGCCGTAGTAATCGGGGCCGATCAGGTTGCCGGCCACGACGATGCTGAGCGGCGAGAAGCTGCCCAGGTAGACGCCGGTGGTGGCGGTGTCGTTCTCGTCGTCCCGCAGGTTGTTGGTCCCGATCCGGTTCAGCGTGACCGAGTTGCCTGAGAAGTCGTCACCCGGTGCGTGGGCGTGCACCACCACGCCGCCGTGCCCGTTGCCGCTGAACTCGTCGAGCGTGATGCGGTTGCCCGACACGACGCCGCCCGGGACGGGACTGGCCAGGATGACGCCGCTGCCGGCCGACGCGTCCGGGGCGGTGGGCGTGGCCAGGCCGTTGTCGTCCGACCGGTCGAAGGCGACGAGGGTGTCCCGCACGCCGGCACCGGTGTGGTCGGCGAGGGCGATGCCGCAGCCACCGAAGTTCTGGTCGGTCGTGTCGAAGGTGACGACGTTGCCGTCGGCCGGCAGCCCGAGGTCGTCCGAGACGTTGATGCCGACCCCGTTGTCGTGGGCGTCGTCGAAGGTGGCCGAGGACCCCGAGGTGGAGTTGAGGTCGATGCCGGACCCGGCGTTGCCCGTCACCACGTCGTGGTCGATGCGGACGTGGTCGGCGGCCACCGGACCCTGGGCGCCGATGGCGATGGTCACGATGCCGTCGGCCACCTGGTTGGCGGCCGGGTTGTACGGCCCGGCGTTCTCGACCGTCAGCCCGGTGACGACGGACCACGAGGCCGACACCCCGACGCCGTAGTCGTCACCGGTGGCGTCGATGGTGGCACCCGGCTGTCCGGCCAGGGTGATCCGCCGGTCGACGTTGACCATGCCGGGATAGGTCCCCTTGCAGACCACCACCACGCCGCCGGTGGCGACCGCCTCGATGGCGGGCTGGATGGCGGTGTAGTCCGGATGGGCACAGGAGCTGGGCCACCCGCCCCACGACCCCCTGGCGGACGGCGCAGCCGGAGGACCGGACGGTCCGACGACGACGGTGGACGGCGCGTGGGCCGGCGGTGGGACGGGCTGCGCCCCGGCGGGTGTCGTGCCGATCAGGCCGACGCCGATCATGACGGTCGCGGCGAGCGCACCCGCGAGTGCGGTGGATGGACGATGCATGGAGCCCCCTTGGTCGGTGGGGACGCCGTCCCCCTCCCCGGTGACTGTATCCAAGGAGTACAGACCGCGCCCGGGCGAAGGCCGACGGGCACCCGCCCGGGAGTACGGTTGGCGCCCTATGGGGGCACGCCGCATCACCATCCTCGCGGCCAGCCTCGCCCTCGTCGCCGCGACGTGTGTCGCCGCGGCGCCGGTGGGCGCGGCCACGCAGTCGACACCGCACGTCCGGTCCATCTGGTTGCGCTCGGCGCCGTACACGCCGAAGGCGCCGCCCGGAGCCACGGACGACTACCACTGCACGCTGCTGGACCCGCACGTCACGACCGCCTCGTACATCGTGTCCAGCCAGTTCTTCCCGGGCAGCGCGGAGGACCACCACGCCGCCCTCTTCCTGCTGCCGAAGTCGCTCGTGGCCCAGGCCAGGCACGACGCGGTGTTCACGCACGGGTGGACCTGCTTCGGCGAGGGGACGCTGCCGAACACCCCGCTGCAGGACTTCGCCCAGACCGCCCTGCTGAGCAACTGGTCGCCGGGGTCCGGCGCCATCAACTTCCCGAAGGGCACGGGCTACGTGATCCCGGCCGGCAGCCTGGTGGTGATGCAGGTCCACTACAACCTGCTGGCCGGCGACAAGGCGGTCAGGAACTCGCTGGTGCTCCACACCGTGCCGCTGTCGACGCCGCTCCAGCGCCTCCACGTGCAGGAGATGGAGGCGGCCCCGGACATCCCCTGCCCGTCCGGGGTGACCGGCCCGCTGTGCGCCCGCGCCGCCTCACTGGCCGACCAGGGCACGCGGTTCGGCAGCACGGCCGTCGAGGTGGTCGACGGGATCGAGGCGCTGTGCGGGCGCGACCCGTCGAACCCGCCTGCCGGCGACACCGCCACGTGCACGTCGACGCTGTCGACCGGCGGCTACCTCGTCCGGGTCTCGCCACATATGCACCTGCTCGGCGTGGGCTTCACCATGGTGGTCGACCCGGGCACCCCACAGGCCCGGACCGTGCTCGACGTCCCGAACTACGACTTCCACCACCAGAAGGCGTACAACCTGGCCACACCGGTGAAGGTCAGCGCGGGCGAACCGGTGCAGATCACCTGCACCTACGACCCGAGGCTGGCCCAGGAGCTGCCCATCCTGCGCAAGGTGGCGCCCCACTTCGTGACGTGGGGCGACGGCTCGACGGACGAGATGTGCGTCGGGGTGACCTGGACGTCGCCGACGCTGCCGAACACCCACGCCGCCGTCTAGGTCTCTCCGGGCAACGCCCCCGGAGTCGGCTCAGCCTCCGGTGACCGGTCCGGCAGGGGTGTGCGAGCGGTCCTCGAGCACCAGGCGGCCCGCACCGTCGAAGGCCACCGCCACCTCGCCGGCCAGCAGTCGGCGGATCGGGTCGCCGGCGATGTCGCTCCGCCACCCGTGGTCGAGCCTGCTGGGCTCGCCCACCGCCAGCAGGGCGATGTCCGACCGGGTGGCCAGCAGCCCCTGGTCGAACTCGAGCTCCTCGGCGATCTGGCGCACCAGCCCCGCGCTCACGGCCACGGCCACCTGGGACGCCCGCGACTCGGCGGCGTCCGGCGGCAGCCGCAGCGCCTCGGGCGGGAGGTCCCGGCCGCGCTCGACCGCGTCCAGGATCTCGGCGGCGCCGCCCTTGGCCAGGCTCCGCTCGTCGACGCCGCGCAGCCGCCCCAGCTCCTGACGGTTGCGGGGCATCCGCTGGGCGATGGTGAGGACGGCCAGATCGGACAGGACGCTGCGGCGGGGCCGGTCGACGGCTGCGGCCCGCCGCTCGCGCCAGGCCGTCACCTCCTGGGCCACGCCGCGAGCCCGCCCGGACAGGCGCCGGGTGTCGCCCACCTTCCACCACGCCTCCTCCGGTACCACCGTCCGGCGCTGCCCCGGCAGTACCTGGGCGCACTCCTCGAGCGCCCAGTCGAGCCGCCCCCGGGCCGCCAGGCGCTCGACCATGGTGGCCCGGAGCTCGAGCAGGTGCTGGACGTCCCCGGCGGCGTAGGCCAGCTGCCCGGCCGGCAGCGGCCGCTGCAGCCAGTCCGACAGCTGGTCGGCCTTGGCGAGGCTGATCCCGAGGACCAGGTCGACCAGTCGTCCGAGCGACGGCGACGAGATCCCGAGGAACCCGGCCGCCACCTGGGTGTCGAACACCGTGCCGGGGGCGGCCCCGCAGGCCCGGTGCAGGATGTCGAGGTCCTGGCCGGCCGCGTGGGCGACCGCCGTCCCCGGTCCCTCGAACACCCGCCGGAGCGGTGCCGGGTCCACGGCCAGAGGGTCGACCAGCGCCACCCGGTCCCGCCAGCCGAACTGGATCAGGGCCAGGGCGGGCCAGTAGGTGCGCTCCGTGTGGAACTCGGTGTCGACGGCGTAGGCGTCCTCGGCCGCCAGCTTCTCGCAGAGCACCTCGAGGTGGTCGGCCTCGGTGACGAGCTCGGGTGCATCGGCGGTGGGGGGCACCCGAGGCAACGTACCCCAGCCGGGGCGGACCGTCGGACGCGGCGGTTCACGCCCAGGGCCACTCCGCCCGCCCGCTCGCCGGGGTGTCGCGCATGGTCAGGTACGTGAGGTCGTCGGCCAGGAAGCAGATCTTGCGGGCCACGTCGACCAGCCCCTCCGAGGTCATGGCGTCGAGCGTGTCACTGAGGGCGACCTGCTCGTCGTCGGACCCGGGCGCGGCGCCGCCCGTCAACAGCGTGTGCAGCTCGACGATACGGGTGGCGAACGGGGTGGGCAGCTGGTCGACGAAACGGATGACGTCGATCGTGCCGCTGCCGTAGGCCACGAAGAGCCGGTCGCGCAGCATCCCTTCGGACGTGGCCAGCCGCAGCGCCGCCGCCACGAACAGGGTGGTGGCGATCTCCAGCATGAGCTCGCCCACGGCGCGTGGCTGCTCACTCACCGCCGGACTCCCGCATGGACGCGATGGTGCCACACAAACACCTGTGTTACCAGGTGGTTCAGCGGTGCGTGGCCGTCGGGCGCGCAACTCCCGCTCGCGCCAAGGCGCAAGCCGGCCGGTTGCGGCTCAGACATCCCACGTGCGGGAAAGTCAAGCGGCGCTGGGGAATCGATGCGACCAAGCCACGTCCTCGCTGTAGACGGTGTGGCTCTTTAGGCAGCCGTGGAGGATCCCGAC
>Ga0265327_10003105_pt1 | contig 16369 bp, 14 predicted proteins | sample 41621metaG_FD_202089 | JGI IMG/M metagenome (GOLD analysis project Ga0265327, IMG submission 202089) | Rhizosphere microbial communities from Carex aquatilis grown in University of Washington, Seatle, WA, United States - 4-16-21 metaG | ecosystem: Host-associated > Plants > Roots > Rhizosphere... | reverse complement strand
CGTCCACCAGTATCTTACCAGATTGGAACTCGTAAAAGCGGGCGATCAGCTTGGCAATCGACGATTTGCCTGCGCCGGTATGCCCCACCAGCGCCAGAGTCTCTCCGGCGCGGATGGAAAGCTCAAAGTGAGTCAGGATCGGCTCTTTGTCCGCGTAACGGAAATGCAGGTCTTCGAAGCGGATTTCGCCCTTTAAACGGGGCACGTCGCGCTGGGCGATTTGTTTCACGTTCGGGTCGGCGTCGATCAGGGCAAAGACGCGCTCGGAGGCCGATAGACCGGCCTGGATCTGCGCCCAGAAAGACGAAAGGTTCGTAATTGGGTTCAGGAAACTATCCAGGCTGAGCAGGAACAGATACCATGCTCCTGCGGTAACGATGCCTTGTTCGATGCTCAGGCCGCCGGCGTAGACCAGGATGCCGGTACCCACGCCGGCCAGCGCGTTGAGCGTGGGAAAGACGAGTGACAGGACGAAACCGCGCCGCACGTTGACTTTGTAGGAAATCTTGTTGGAAAAATCGAAGGTTTTGAAAATACCGTCTTCCTGGCGGAAGTTTTTGGCGACGGAAATACCGCTGACTGTTTCTTTAATAGCGGCATTCACGTCGGCCATGGCTTGCATACCCTGGCGGGTAACGCGGCGCGCCAGGTTGCGGTAACTGATGGCCACCAGGAAAATAACCGGCAGGAAGGAAAAGAACAATAGCGCAAGGTGCCATTCGGTCTGGACCAGCACCACACCCAGGATGGCCGCCTGGAAAAGTTGCGAGGTGATGTCGGTGACGATCACCACCAGTTGGCCGAAATCGTAAGTATCCGATGTAATGCGCGAGACGATGCGCCCGGAGGAGAACTGGTCATAGAACGACAGGTCGTGTTCGGCGGCGGCGCTGAAGGCTTGCACGCGCAACGCCAGCACCACGTCGCCCACCGCGCGGACGATGAGACTGCGCCGCGCCCAGTTGATGCCCCACAGCCCCACGCCGATCAGCGCCAGCAGCAGCCCGACCAGCGCAATGGCCGGCAGCGTTGGCTGTCCTTTCAGCAAATCGACCACTTTGCTGACCAGGATTGGCAAAGAAGCGCCGGTGACCGAAAAGGCGATCACCAGGGTGATGATGCCCGCCAGTCGTTTGGTTTGCGGCTTGAAATAATCCGTGATGCGCGTGAAGAGCTGGCGGTCGGTGTATTGGCGGTCGTATTTTTCTACGTTAAGTCCGGCGAAAAAGCCCATGAAGATCAGTCCCAAGAGAGTAGAGAATAGAGAGTAGTCAAGAACTGGAAACGGGTTTGACTTCTCTCTATTCTCTAGTCATCTATTCTCTAAAAATCCTTGCATATGCATCAGATGTTTTCATCAACTCATCGTGGTTGCCGATGGCGGCGATTTTGCCTTTGCGCATGACGATGATCAGGTCGGCCCAGCGGATCTGGCTCAGGCGGTGGGTGATGATGATGGTGGTGCGTCCCTTGGCGGCCACCGCAATGGCGCGCTGGATTTTGTCTTCGGTGGCGCTGTCGATGGCGCTGGTCGAGTCGTCCAGGATCAGGATGCGCGGGTCGGTCAGGAAGGCGCGCGCCAGCGCCAAGCGCTGGCGCTGGCCGCCCGAAAGGGTCACGCCGCGTTCGCCCATGACCGTCTCGTAGCCCTGGTCGAAGGTCTGGATAAACTCGTCAGCCTGGGCGGCTTTGGCGGCGGATTCCACTTCGGGGAAGCCTGCTCCGGGTTTTCCGAAGGCGATGTTCTCGCTGATGGAACGCGAAAACAGGAAGATATCCTGCTCGATCATCGAGATTTGCGAACGCAGGGAAGCCAGGTTCCAGTCACGCACGTCCACGCCGTCCACCAGCACTTGCCCGGCGCCGGTATCGTAGGTGCGGTTGATCAATTTGACCATCGACGTTTTGCCTGCGCCCGTCTGCCCGACGATGGCCACGGTTTGGCCGGGTTTGACCTTGAACGAGAGGCCTTCAACGACGTTTTCGGTGTGGCTGTGTTCATTTGCTTCATCTACGGGATAGGCAAAGGAAACGTTTCTGAATTCGATCTCGCCGCGCATTTTGCTTGAGCTGCCGTCCACATTCTGGTCGAGGTCGGTCTCGCGGTTGATCAGTTCCAGCACGCGGCGCGCGCCCGAAATGCCCAGCGAAATCTGGGTATAGGCAAAGGCCGAAGCGTAGGTGGGGAAATCGAGCATGCGCAGCAGGCCAAAATATCCCACCACGGCCCCCAGGTTGATCTCCCCGGCGCGGAAGAGCAGCAGGGCGTGGAACAGGCCGCCGGCGTAGGCCAGCCCCAGCAGCAGGTTGGGCAGGAAGCGCGCTTCGAGGTCTCCCTGGCGCACGAAGATATCGCGCACGCGCCGGGCGTTGACGATAAAGCGCTCCACTTCCTCGCCTTCCTGGGCGGCGCCCTTCATGATTTCCACCCCGTCGAGAGTCTCCGAAAGGTGGGTGTTCATATCGCCAAACGAAGCGCGGAACTCGTCGGTGATGGGTGAGAGCGTTTTCAGGTAGCGCGCCAGGGCGATGAAGTAAGCGATGGCGAAGATCGTGGGTGTGAGCAGCAGCGCGGGGTTATACTGCGGCGCAAAGACGAAAGGCATCACCAGGAACAAAATGGAGCCAATCGCCAGGTTGACGCCGGGGCTGAACATGTAGTTGATTTCGCGCACGTCATTGGTGGCGCGCGCCATCGTATCGCCTACGGGCTGCAGGTTGTGGAAGGTCATGCTCTTGCCGAGCAGGGAGGCGTATAGCTCTTCGCGGATGTCGCGCTCGATCTTTTGGGCCATCCATTCCGAGCCGAAGTTGCGTCCGAACTGGAGCGCGCCGCGCGCAAACTGTGTCAGGCCGATCATCACAGCCAGGGGGATTAGGGCAGCCATCTCCGGCGGTACCTTCAGCATGGCGTTGAAGGCGCTGCCGATATAGACAGGGACGACGGCTGCCAGGGCTGCATTTCCCAGTGCGCCGAGAAAGATCATGACCAACAGCCACCAGTGATGCGTGGCGTGCGACAAAACCCAACGCACCGGGCTGCGCCGGTTGGCGGTGAAGATGTGTGGAAGTGTAAATTCAGCGGGAGATGAAATGGAAGCCATCGTGTGCGAAAGGAACGCGGAACAGACGCAGCAAACGATTGTGCCCTCTTTTATGCTGCTTTGCAGGGACGGTCCGGGAAATTCTACGCGATCATTTCCAGGCTGACCTGCCAGAGACGTTCGGCGGCGGCATGGTTGTAAGAAGCCGGGGAGGATGGGACTGCTTTGCTATCTTCAAAGTATTTGCCTGTTACGCCTTCCACATCGGGTGAGGAAGCCAGGAAAATACTGGTTTGCGCGCCTTCCTTGGGGTTGCGCTGCATCGGGAGAAGCAGCCCCATGCCAAATTTGACCACCCCGCCGTTATTTTTGCCGAACCCGGTGTTGACAAAACCGGGGTGCAGCGTGTTGGCAGTGACGCGCGTGCCTTCCAGTTTGTGCGCCAGTTCGTAGGTAAACAGGATGTTTGCCAGCTTGGATTGGCTGTAAGCGCCCATGCCGCTGTAGCTTTTTTCCATCTGTAGATCGTCGAAGTTGATCTTTCCTCCCCTGTGCGCATTCGACGAGACGTTAACGATGCGCGCCGGGCCGCTGGCCTTGAGCGTGTCCAGCAGGAGCACAGTCAGCAGGAAGTAATTGAGATGGTTCAAGGCAAAAGTCATCTCGATGCCGTCTGCCGAGAGTTGGCGGGACATGAAGAGCGCTCCGGCGTTGTTCAACAAAACATCTAGGCGGGGATGGCGTTTTTTGAACTCGTGCGCCGCATGTTGCACGCCGTCACGGGTGGACAGGTCGGCGGCGATATATTCCACCTGGAGGTTGCCCGTCTCGTGTTTGATCTGCTCGGCGACCTGGGCACATTTCTCTGCGCTGCGGCTGACGATCACGGTTTGCGCGCCGCGCTCGGCCAGTGTACGCGCCGCAACCAGGCCGATGCCGTTTGTGGCGCCGGTAATCAGGATGGTCTTTCCGTTCATGGATGCGCTCATTGGCCTCTTCCTCAATTTTATACCCTACCCCCTAACGGGGGCATAGCGGGGCATTATATGCTTGAATTATAAATGAAGATCAGGGATTAGGGAGTAGAGATTAGAGAGTAGTATGAGCAATACAAAAAGCGCTACGCCTGGGGCGTAGCGCTCGCTGATTATTCTCTGCGGGGGCAGGCCGATAACCGATAGTCTGCTTACAGGTTTCCCAGCACGATCCAATCCAGGGCTTCGTTCAGGGTATCAAAAGGCGAGAAATTGACATCGCCCACAAACTTGGAGACCAAAAAGATGAAATGCTTGCGAAAACCGCTCAGGCCGATGATGGCGCGGCGTTTGACATATTGATTGGTGATTGGAAGGAGTTCCCTGAACGTTTGGAGGACTGCCTCGTTCACAAAAGTCCCATTCAGATTGGTGACGGCAAGCACAGACCTGGGTGGCTCATTTGCCAGGGCCGCTTTGATCGCCTGGCACTCTTCGTGGATTGCTCCCGCGTCTGTGTTGCAGTTTGAGAAATCGGCGATGAAAATTTTTCTGTCGTGGTAGGTGATCCAGTATGATTTCATCTACACATCTCCGAGCTGGTGTTTCTGTGTGAATGACTAGAAAATCGATAGGATGCTAAGTATTGTTACTGAATATTGTAGCATAAGTTTTGATAAGGAGCGCTGCATATCGGCAATCCTCAATGTGAAACCCTCATCCACAGATTGCGCCGATTTTCGCACACCTGTCCCGGCGTCCCTTCGGGAGATTTCTTAAGACAAAAACGGTGTAATCTGCCTGCACCGAACGCACACCGTCTCCCCGAAGGACCTGCCCTGAGCTTGTCGAAGGGACGCCGGGAAGGGGTATACGTGCGCGGGAACACAGCGGGCACGATTTTTGTGGACAAAAAACATGTTGAAAATTGCTAGTACATTTGGGCATAAATAGAGCATGAGCTTGTAGTAGCGACTTTAGTCGCTCACCCGGCCAAAAAGCGACTGAAGTCGCTACTACGAACTTGTCGCTTATTTGCGCTCATGTGTACTAGCGGCATATTTCGGCTCTCCGAGAATTTCCGTGATCCATCCGAACCCATAGGTCGTGATGGATCACGACTTACGGGTTGGCCCCCAGAATGAGAGATATCACGCTGATTTTCAGAGAGCCTATATTTCTTTGGCGGCATTCTGAACAGAGTTTCAGCAAGAACCGCTTTTATTGTTGCGCCCGTTTGCCATACACATCAAAGTACATCCAGGTGTCCTTGTCTTTCCAATTCCTCGAGCAGGTTTTTAATGTGTCGAACCGACTCTTTTGGAATAATCAAAAGGACATCATTTGTATTAACCACCATGATTCCATCCAATCCCATCACTGATACGGTTTTACCCGGTTCTTCGTTGAAAATTAAGCTATCCTGGGTTTCCACTGCAATAACCTTCCCCCGGGTAACGTTGTCACCCTTGGATGCCTGCAGGGCTTCTTTCAATCCATATAAGCTGCCCGGGTCCGACCAGCCCAAGTCGACCTTCAAGATCAGGGCTTGCTCTGGTTTTAACCGCATGAGAAATGATTCGTCAAAATGGATGATGGGCATTTGCGAATATAACTCAAGCGTTTTTTGCTCCTCTGCCTCCGTGCCGGTGTAAGAAATGATTTCTTCGGCGAGTGTCGCAATCTCTGGAGCTAAAATTTTGTACTGCGAGACAACAAATTCCACCGTTGTGACAAAATAGCCTGAATTCCATAAAAAATTGCCGGCTTCGACCATCCTCTTGCATTCGGCAAGTTTTGGCCGATATACCCATGATTGAAATCCGTAGTAAGGCTCTCCATCGATACGTCCCAGTTCCTCACTATGTTCTATGTATCCTAAATTTTCGCTGGCAAATCTTGGCACTTCACCCATAAAGATGATGCGGTCAGGGTTATCTTCGATCAATTTCTTCCCAACGCTGATTGCTTTTATGAGCGCATCGTCATGTTGCAAATAAGTGTCTGCCCATTGAAACATGATGGGGCCTCTTATCCCCAGATTGTACAACTTGCAAAAGGCGAGGGCCACAGCGGCTCCCAGGTCTCTTCTGACAGGCTCTAAAATAAAATTTTCCCTTGAAATTTGCGGGAATTGTTTGATGAGAATATCCAGGTAACGTTTATTTGTGGAAATATAGATATTGGATAATGGGATAAGTGATTGCAGGCGGTCAACAGCTAATTGTAACGAAGATTTCGGCCCAATAATTGGAGTGAACTGTTTGGGGGTATTTTTACGGCTGATAGGCCAAAGACGTTGACCAACTCCCCCGGCAAATAAGAGAGCATACATAATAATGAATTCTCCTTGGGTTGATTTTTTTGCGCTAACGCGATGAAAAGTCATTATAGCATAACTGATACTTTAGCCAGCAAGACATTCCGCGCGTCCGCGCGCGCAGCCTGGCCGTGTCGAAATGCGCCAGCCGGTTGGGATTCTCGCGCCAGACTGCCTCGGTGCGGAGGCGTTTCAGCCGCTCCGCAGGCCGGACGCGCTCGTTGAACCCGTTGCAGGCGCGAGGAATCGCGCGGCTCGGCGGGCGTTTGGGCGATGGAGGCGGGGGGCAGGGGGTAGTCGAAGTCGGATGTTTTCAATACTCATCTCAAATAATAAAAAATGGTCCAACCGGCAATTTCGCTCAAAATTTCCGGGTCTTCATCAGGAAATTGGGCGCTGATTTTGGCCCGATATTTCTCGTCGTCCACATCGTCGGGGCTGGAGTATTCACCCCGGACGGGCACCAGGCATTCATACAACACGGAATCCGCAAAGCAGTAGATGGCAGCGTAGCCATTCACCAATTCTGCAATCACATCAACGCCGACCTTTACTTTGAATTTGCGCTGTATTCTTCTCGCCATTCTCTGTGGAAAATCAGGCGGGAAGACGGCAAAGCGTCGTCCGGTTTGATCGGCGAGGTCGAGGAGGATGGGTTGATCGAGCGTGGGTTTCATATTTCTGTTATTTGATCGGGCATGAGACAACGGACAGGCTGCCATCATTATTCATGACAATTCCGGTATCAGTCGCGCTCCAATAAGGACCGAATTGTTTATCAACTTTAACAGGCAGGGAATTGGCAATGGAGTTTGCCACATCTTTCGTTTCATCGTGTGGTTGAAGTTCCAAATAGAAAGTGTAAGTAATCTTTGCTGGTTTCGAAAGATGTTCATATTGAATATGATCAAACGGGATTTCTCCGTTACGCATCAATTCTTTCGGCGCCAAATAAGGGATCAGCTCATCTTTATCCGTTGCCGGGTAAAGATTCATTCCATAGGGAATTGCCTCGTTACCAGCCAGGACAAAAGTCGTTGCATCCCTAAAATCCGCAGACATGAAACCAAAAGCGCGCAAAGGTTGTTGGGTGGCAGGAAATGCAATCGCCGGATTTTTACCACATCGAGGCAAATTAACACCAAAATAAGATGGGGGACTTGAACCTACAAAAAACGGCATCGTCGGAAAATCATCCAGTTTGTCCTTGGTAACATACCAAAGGTTTAGCGTTGTATGGGGAAGATTCTTGTAAACGCGCAATGGAAGAGAAATCTTAAAAACATCCGAAATAAGCCGCTGCAATTCCTGGCGCGTCAACCCCCACTCCACAAATTTTTGGTCGATGATTCCAAATGGAATGGTTACAGTGTAAGGAAACTCGTAACCGGCAACTTTGGCCTGCCCATCCAATACGATTTCACCCAATAACGCGGGGGATTTGTCTTTTCCCAACTGCATTTTCCCCGCATAGTACGCATCATAAAGAATGTGATCTTTCAACAAATCCTGCAAATCAGGGTTACTGTTAATTGCGGCTTGAATTTCTTCGCCGGGCGGTAAGACTGCATAAGCGTTTTTATCCTGCCAGATTCCATACAATTCACCCGATGTTGTAAATTTTTGACCGGCATCGGTATGAAGCTGGACAAGAATCGGATATGCGTATCTCTGCCCTGCCGTTACAGATTCGAGCTTGCATGAAAATGTCCATTCTGCCGAATAGGCATCCTGGCTCTCAACCTTTTTGATATTGCAGGAATGTTTTTTGCCATCAACTGTTAATTCCACCGAGAGAAGGTTGTCAATTTTTCCGACAATCATATCTCCCATGCCGCCAATCGAATAACGTCCCCTGACATATCCCTGAACTTCGCTATCTGCAAAATTGGCCTTGTAGTAGAAATTGCCGGAAACAGGCAATAAACCGGCAAACCCATAAGAAAGTTGATTGGGCCACCCAGACGTCTCAAAGCCAACGACCTCGGATGTGTGGTATTCGGGGAAGTCAGGCTTCCAGGCGAACGAGCCGCCGGCCCCGTCAAACAATTTTCCAACAGCAAGCCCTATCGTTCCCTCATATTGGGCGTAGATGTGCCCATCATAAATAACATGCCAGGGGCCATAACCCGGGTTTTCATTGCTGGCAGAATAGAGCAGAATGTGGTTTCCGTCTGCGTCAGTCAGGTCAAGCTGCCAGGTAGGATAATCATCCGTATGGAAAACACCGGTCAGAAGGGATTGAACAGGATGAAGATTGGTGATGGAGGCCAGAAAAGCATTGACCTGGTCTTTGGAAATCTTTTTATTGTTCCAAAGATAACTTGAACCATTTTGTTTGATCGTTTCGTAGCCCAATCCCGGCTCACCCAACCCCCACCAATCGTAAACATATTCGATTTTGGCGACCTGCCATAGCGGGTTCAATCGAAATCCTTGGTCCTCACGGATAATCAATTCGGGCGAGTTGGGGTCCGTTGGATCAAAGGTATTCCAAAGGGCCGGTTTTTCAAAGGTAACGGCAGGTCCCGCCGGTGTTGGCGTAGCCGACGGAACAGGGGTATTTGTTGGAACAGGTGTCTTTGCCGGGGTCGGCGTCGGCGCGGGGTTTGGCGTGACCGGCCCGCACGAAGCCAGCAATGCTGCAACGATGAAGCAGATCACAACGGCCCTTCCAGGATTTTTTATTTGCGGCATGTTTACCCTCCAGGGCAGAAGCGCCCTATTTTTTGAAGAACCCCAAGATTACATTCAGAACCACCGTCAATACGATGGATAGGATGATGCACGTCACCACCGGGAAATAAAACGAGCCGCTCGCGCCTTCGATGTGAATGTCCCCCGGCAGGCGGCCAAGCGGGAGGTTGAGTTTGGCAAGTCCGAACAGGATGGCCCCGATGACGATCAATGCAATTCCGGCAAAAATGATGTATCTCGAAATAGTCTCCATAAGGTGAATTATTTCCCTGATTCCCAGGTTTCCCCCACCGCGCGCGCAAGCGCATTACGAATAATCGCATCATCAAGGCGAAAATCAGCGCCGCGCAGGGCGTATAAAACCTGCGCGGCAGATTCGATCAAACCATGTTGTTTTGCCAGGATGACGACAGCAAGTGTTCCGGTTAACTTGAGAGAGAAACCATATGCGCAACGGCGCGCCGCGCCGTCATCCAAAATGGCAACATAATCAGGGTGCGCGAGCGCATAAGATAATACAGCAGTTTCGCCTTTTCCCAAATCCCAGGCAAGGATTTCAGGAACGGGCGCAGGCGATCTGACGATTTTAAAAATGCCACTTTCCAACGACAGACGGGCAGGGTCGCTCTCAGGCGCTTCGCTCACTTCTTCGGCTACTGCCTGCGGGACAATGGCTTTTTCCGGCAGGCGCGCCAATAATTCCACCTGTCCGACGCGCGCCAAAGCGATGATCGGTGAGGCGTTGATGACCCATTTTTCAGCGATGAGTGACTTCGGCAACGATTTCATCGGCGCTATATTGGAAGGCAGAAACTTTAAATTGGTTTAATGCGTTGATGAATTCGCTGCGCGAAAGCCCCGCAATTTCAGCGGCCTTGCCTTGCGAAACAACGCCATTCTCATACCATTTGACCGCCGCCGCCGCCCGCATCTCGCGCACAAAGCCAGCAGGGTCCTGCCGCAATGCCGAAAATATTTCGCGTGGCAGTTCGATGTTTACCTTTACCATCTCCATAACAGCCTCCTGGTCAGCCTTGCGCTCTTCCAAAAGGACATTCACGAGAGAAGGCTTCCCGGCGTACTTCCCATAGGTTGCGCGAATCTCAGAGACGTGCGGAAACTGCTCAACGCGATAACCTGTATCGAGCAATTGTTGTATCTCCTGATAAGCGTCAGGGGAAAGTTCGATGGTTTTTCCATCAGGCGTGATTAATCGGGCGGGCGCAGCCATATGCAATCCTTTCATCGTGTGAAATTAATTATACCCTCCCGACACAACCTTTTGCTGTTAATGGGGAATTGTTGTTGACGGTGGTTTCGACACCTGCCCTCCCCGAAGGACACCGGGACAGGTGTGGCGGGCGGTGCCAGGGTACGGCGGCGGGATAGCTCCGCCGCCTACCCTTCGACAAGCTCAGGGTACCACTCAGCCACCGATGATTGAAAAGATACTCTTTTCTTGGTACACTGTCGTTGATGCGTGTTGGCTGTTCTCTCGTTTTTGCCAAAACCGCAAAGTCCATTCGAACCAGGAAATTCCACCCGGAAAATTATGAACATCGACCTTTCGATCAACACCGACCTCGTCCGCCACATCCTGACGCGCTTTATCCGTTCGGAGATCACGCGCACCGGCATCACCCGCGCCGTGCTGGGTCTTTCGGGCGGCATCGACTCGGCGCTGGTTGCCTACCTGTCCGTCGAAGCGCTCGGCGCTGAAAACGTGCTGGCCGTGCGTATGCCCTACAAGACCTCCTCGCAAAACTCCCTGGACGACGCCGGACGGGTGATCGACGACCTGAAAATGCCTTCGCTGACCATTCCGATCAGCGAGATGGCCGACGGGCTGATCTCGCGCGAGCCGGATATGTCGAACATGCGCAAGGGTAACATCATGGCGCGCTGCCGCATGATCGTGCTCTACGACCAGTCCGAAGCCTTTAAGGGGCTGGTGGTCGGCACCGGCAACAAGACCGAAATCCTGCTGGGCTACTCCACGCTCTTCGGCGACTCGGCCCACGCCATCAACCCCATCGGCGACCTGTACAAGGCGCAGATCCGCCAGCTTTCGCGGGCCGTCGGTGTGCCCGCGCCCATTCTCGACAAGGCCCCCTCCGCCGACCTGTGGAGCGGGCAGACCGACGAGGCCGAACTGGGCTTCACCTACGAGGAAGCCGACAAACTGCTCTTCCTGCTGGTGGACCAGCGCTACAGCCCCGAAGAATGCGTCGAAGCGGGTTTCGCCGAGAGCTTCGTCCAGACGGTGGCGCGCCGCATCCGTCGTAACCACTTCAAGCGCGTCATGCCGCCGGTGGCCAAGATCACGGGCCGCAGCGTGGGGTACGATTTTCTCTATTTCCGCGATTGGGGCACGTAGATCAAAGCCAAACGGGCACCTTACATTTGGCCTATGATTGCCATACGAAGGCATTAAACCTGTTGACTTTACACCGAATCCGTCATATACTCACGCTAAGGTTGAATCAGGTGAATCTTATGCAGGTATATACGGAAACTCCCCAGGGTTAACCCACCACAGAGGCACGCGTCTTGATGCGTGCCTTTTTCAATCCCTTCACCAACAAAAGGAGATAAAAGATGGAGTATGCGATCATCGGCAAAATCGAAAAAGCAAAACGGTATGCAGGCGAGCGACAGCGCTTTCACTTTACCAAGTTTGACCTGACCTTTCACGGCGACAACAGCGACCATCACGTCAGCTTCGAAAACGGCGTCTTCACCTGTGATTGCGAGTTCTTTATTGTCCACTCACGTTGCGCGCATAGCATGGCGCTCGAAAATCACCTGCTTAAAGATATGCTTCCCGCCGCCGCACAGGCATAAAACAACCGAATAGTCCAACGGCCCTCCCGCGCGGAGGGCCGCTTTTGTTTCCGAATTTGGAGTAAAATACTCTACATGCCTTCCAAAATTTCACGACGCGATTTTCTAAAATTAGCCGGGGTGGCCCTGGGCGGACTGGCGTTCTCGCCTTATGCGCCCGCCCTCGGCCAGTTCGACGACAGCCAACTGATCCGCGTGGCTACCACCCAGCTCAGCGTTTACAGCCAGCCCAACGATAAGAGCCGCATCGTGCGGCCGGTCTACCGCGACGACATCCTGCACGTTTACGAAGAAGTCAATTCTGGCACGCCCGGCTATAACCCGGTCTGGTACCGCGTGTGGGGCGGATACGTGCATCGCGCGCACATCCAAAAGGTGCAGTATATCTATAACCAACCGGCCACGTCGATCCGCGAAACGAAGCAGATCGCCGAGATTACCGTTCCGTACACGCGCGCTTTGCGGTTGGTGGGCAAGGAATGGCAACTCGAACCGATGTTATATTTCGGGACGGTGCAGTGGGTGGTGGGCATCGACGAAGGCCCGGACGGCGAACCCTGGTACCGCGTCCAGGACGAAGCCAACGACATCGACTACAACGTGGCCGCCACGCACCTGCGCCTGATCCCCGACGAGGAGATTGCGCCGCTCTCGCCGGACGTGCCTTTCACGCAGAAGCGCATCGAAGTCTCGCTGAATACGCAGACCGTCACCTGTTACGAATACGAAAAGGCCGTTTTCCACACCACCATTTCTTCCGGTTTGGCAACCAATGTTCCGAACACGAACGGCATCCCCACGACTACCCCGCAGGGCGATTTCTACATCGAAGTAAAAATGCCTTCGAAGCACATGGGCAACGGCAGCCTGGCGGCGGACGTGGAAGCCTATGAACTGTTGGGCGTACCCTGGGTGTCTTTCTTCACCACGCATGGACATGCCTTCCATGGCACCTACTGGCATGACAACTTCGGCGTGCCGATGAGCCACGGCTGCGTCAACATGCGCACCGAGGAAGCCAAGTGGCTCTTCCGCTGGTGTCTGCCTGCTGCGCCTGCCGATCAGATCAGCCCGCAGACGCTGGACAAAAAGGGAGGCTATGATAGGACGCCGGTGAAGATCAGGGCATGATATCTTGCAAAAGAAAGACCTCCGAGTTCTTTAAGAACTCGGAGGTCTTTCTCATTCCTACGGCACGTAGTACTGAATAATCAATTGCGGACGGTACGTAACCGGGGCGTTGCCGCTGAACAGGGCCAGGTAGTTGGCAAGCGCGTTGTTTTTGTCATCCAGCTTGAAGCGCAGGCGGATTTGCGTCAGGCCCGAATTCGTCGCCAGTTTGTTGAAGTAGGTTTTCGCGGCGGACAGGTCGATGCTGTACCAGCCGCCAGCAGCGCGGCATCCCCTTGGATGCCCGGTAAAAATACGCCAACTTCATGCGTCATAAGCTGTTGGGCGCTGGTCTTGTGACCAGCGCCCAACGTGCAGTCGCAAAACGACACAAAAATCAGTGGGGATTTGCGCCCAAAAAGTTTTTCGTGAAAGGTTTGTCGTAAGGAAGCGGGTCGGTTCTAATTTCATCTGCGTCATCGCGCCCGTAGGGTAAATCTTTGGGTAACGCTCGGCAAGAATTTTTCGAAACACTTGTATTTTACAACACCTCGCCCACGTTGTGCAACAACGCCATATTTGGCGGGCGGCCGCTGTTGACCGGGAAACCACAGATCACGACCACTTGTTGATACTGTGTGCCCCAGCCGGCAGCCATTAATTGGGCGTCGGCGCGGTTGACCATTTCGCGCAGCGTGGAACTTTCCGGCGAAAGGTGCGGCACCACCCCCCAGAACAGACACATGCGTCCAAACGAACGCTGCGCCGACGTAAAGGCCAGGATGGGCACGCACGGGCGGGCCTTTGACATGAGCAGCGCTGTGCGCCCGGTGTGGGTGAAGACGGCCACGGCGGCCACGTTCAGGTCGTGGGCCAGTTCACGCGCCGCGCGGGCTATCGAAGTTGCATCATCGTTGGTCGCCTCGTCCGGGACGTTGTAATGGCCCCAGTCGCAAAAATCGGCTTCGGCGGCGCACACGATGCGGTCCATGAACTGCACCGCCTCGAGCGGGTGTAAACCGCTGGCCGTCTCGCCCGAAAGCATGACCGCGTCTGTGCCGTCGAAAATGGCGTTGGCTACGTCCGAGACCTCGGCGCGCGTGGGCAGCGGGTTGACGATCATCGAGTCGAGCATCTGGGTGGCCGTAATCACAACCTTGCCGCAGCGGTTGGCGGCCTGGATAATGCGTTTCTGTGCGATGGGCACCGTTTCGGGCGGCATTTCCACCCCCAGGTCGCCGCGCGCCACCATCACCCCGTCAGCCGCGGCAAGGATCTGGTCGAGATTGTCGAGAGCTTCGGCTTGTTCGAGTTTGGCGATCAGCAATGGATGCTCGCCCGGCTCGTCCATCGTGTCCATAGCCTCGCGCACCGCTTCCACATCCTGGCGCGTGCGCACGAACGACATTGCCACAAAGTCCACTCTTTGCGCCAGGCCAAAGGCCAGGTCGGCCCGGTCTTTTTCGGTAAAACCCGGGATGTTCAGGTGCGCGCCGGGCAGGTTGATGCCCTTGTGCGACGACAACCTGCCACCCACCAGCACCTGCGCGCGAAGCCCCCCGGCCTGCATCTCGACCACCCGCAGCGACAAATGCCCATCGTCCAACAGGATGGAACCGCCCACGGAGAGCGCCTCGAACAACTCGACTGGCGCAGCCGGGATCTGCTTTTCGCCGGATGCCAAATCCGCCCGGCCTTCGGCGTGCAGCCGGACGATCTCGCCTTCCACCAGGTCCAGCGCCGGTTCCAGCTTGCCGACGCGCACTTTTGGGCCTTGCAGGTCTTGCAAGATGCCAACCGGCAGGTTGAGCTTCCAGGAAAGCTTGCGCAGGCGGGCAATCGATTCGGCGTGCTCGCTGTGCAACCCGTGTGAGAAATTCAGGCGGGCGACGTTCATACCGGCGCGCAGCAGTTGTTCGAGCATCTGCTCGCTATCGCTGGCCGGGCCAATCGTGGCTACAATTTTTGCTCTACGTTGCATGGTTTACTCATTTCACTACAAAATGCGCCCGGGTTCCGGTGGGCGGTTAAATTCCGGCTCTCTGAGAATCAGCGTGATAATCCGTCCGGTGTAAGTCGGATTGGCAATCCCCTGCGGGGACAAGTTTCGATTTACAAATCGCTGCCAGAGAGTCTAAATTCTATCAGAACTTTCGGTTGTGCTTCCGGGCAAAGCGAAGAATCTCCGGTTTCAGGGCCGGAGACTACGTTACGCCACCCCAAACACCCTTGCCAATACGGCCTTCTGGGCGTGCAGGCGGTTGTGCGCTTGCGGGAAAATGACCGAATGCGGGCCGTCGGCCACTTCGTCGGTCAGTTCGTGGTTGCGGTGCGCGGGCAGGCAGTGCATCACGATCACGTCCTTGCGCGCTTCGTTGACCAGTTTTTGATTGACCTGGTAGGGCGGGAAAACAATCACGCGCTTGGAGGTCTCTTCCTCCTGGCCCATGCTGGTCCAGGTGTCGGTGTAGATGACGTGCGCATCCTTGACGGCCTGGTGTGGGTCGCGCAGGTAGCTGATCTTTGCGCCGCCGGTGACCAGTTCCGCGCCGATCTCTTTGGCTTTATCGGGGATGTCGTAGCCTTCGGGGTTGGCAATCGTAAAGTTGCCGCCCATCATGACGGTGATGTGCAGCAGCGAGACCGCCACGTTGTTGCCGTCGCCGACGTAGACGACGTTCAGCCCTTTGAGCGCGCCGAAGCGCTCGATGATGGTCAGCGCGTCGGCCATAGCCTGGCAGGGATGGCTGTAATCGCTCAACCCGTTGACGACCGGTATCGACGACCACTTCGCCAGTTCGACGACGTGTTCGTGCGCGAAGACGCGCGCCATGATGCCCTGCACGTAGCCCGAAAGGACGCGGGCCACGTCGGCGGTGGTTTCGCGTTTGCCCAGGCCGATTTCTTGCGGCGAGAGATAGAGCGCGTCGCCGCCCATGTGGCGCATGGCCATGTCGAACGAGACGCGCGTGCGCAGGCTGGGTTTCTGGAAGATCATGCCCAGCACCTTGCCTTTAAAGAGGGGCGCGTTGCTGCCCGCGAAATGTTCCTTCTTCAGGCGCACGGCCAGATCGAGGATGTCTTGTATTTCGGCGGGGGAGTGGTTGGATATGTCGAGGAAGTGCTTGAGAGGGGGCATGATGGGTCTCCAGTGGGGGGAAAAGAAGATGAAAACAAAAAGAAAAAGGGGCTATACTGAGCACGGGTATAAATTGCGCTTTTTTAGACCGGTTCCGCCCGGAGATAAATCTCCGGGCTATGTGGCAGCGCCTGATAAATCAGGCTTGTTGTGGTTGAAAAGCGCTTAAAGCTGGATTCATCCAGCGCTATTTTGTAGCCCGGACATTCATGTCCGGGCGGGCAAAACCGCAAGTTGTGAC
>Ga0265327_10003104_pt1 | contig 16369 bp, 10 predicted proteins | sample 41621metaG_FD_202089 | JGI IMG/M metagenome (GOLD analysis project Ga0265327, IMG submission 202089) | Rhizosphere microbial communities from Carex aquatilis grown in University of Washington, Seatle, WA, United States - 4-16-21 metaG | ecosystem: Host-associated > Plants > Roots > Rhizosphere... | reverse complement strand
TTCGAATGTTCCTGCGTGTGGGTTTGCTGGTACTGGTCTCTGCATCGTTCACCATGGAGCGGCCATTGTCTGCCCAGACAGTGGGGCCGAAAGCAGAAGATCTGGCAAAAGCTCGACAGAAGGGGATCAACTTCCTGAAATCCAGCCAGGCGGCAGATGGATACTGGACCTCTCCCGATGTCCCGGGGATCTCGGCGCTGGTCGCTTATGCCTTGATGGTCAACGGCGTTCCCGCATCCGACCCCGTTGTCGACAAGGCGCTCACTCAGTTGATGAAGTACTCGCAACCGGACGGCGGGATCTATTCTCCCAAGGGGCAGAACGGGAACTACGAAACGTCGCTCTGTCTGTTGGCTCTGCATCAGGCGGACGCGGTCAAATACAAGGAAGCGATCTCCAAGGCGGAAGCCTATCTGCGGAAAGTGCAATGGGGTCATGACGGGGCTGTTCCCGCCTCCGATGTGAAATACGGGGGAGCGGGCTATGGCCGGACGGGGGATCGCCCCGATCTTTCGAATACTTATTACTTCCTCGAAGCCATGGAGGCGGCTGGAGCAAAGAAGGACGATCCCGCCGTGCAGAAGGCGGTGTTGTTTCTGTCGCGCTGTCAGAACCTCGAAACGGAACACAACACCACGAAGTTTTCGTCACTGGTGAACGACGGCGGGTTCTATTACACCCCGGCAGGTGGAGGCAACTCCGCGGCGGGCAATACCCCCAATGGCGGTCTGCGATCGTATGGCAGCATGACGTATGCAGGCCTGAAGAGCATGATCTACGCAGGACTAACTCCCGAGGACCCACGAGTCAAAGCCGCGACCGAGTGGATCACGAAGTTCTACACCGTTGAAGAAAATCCGGGCATGGGACAACAGGGAGTCCTGTACTACTACCACATGTTCGCCAAGGCTCTGGCGACGATGGACCTCGACACGATCAAAGATGCACAGGGAAAGTCGCACGACTGGCGAAAGGAACTTGCCGAGCAGCTGATCAGCCGGCAGCAGGAAAATGGTTCATGGGTCAACAAGACCGACCGCTGGTTTGAAGGGAATCCCGACCTGGGGACGGCATTCGTCCTGTTGTCGCTGAAGTATTGCGAACCGAAAGCCATCAAGTCGAAGTGATCGACAGTCCGTCACCTCTCCCGCCGGCTGGTGACTGGGGCAACTTCCTACTTACGCGGCGCGACACGTCATTCGGACGTCGCGCCTGGCGCCGGGCTGATTGTCCGGACAGGCCGAGCCATCCGGGCCGCGTTTTCGTGCCCGTGAATCTCGCTCGAAGATTCCTCCCATGAATCTCAGGAAAGAACTGACTATGCGTTCCGCGTCCCGGCGTGGCTTCACGTTGATTGAGTTGCTGGTTGTGATTGCGATTATCGGGGTTCTGGTATCGCTGCTGCTACCGGCCGTGCAGCAGGCGCGTGAAGCGGCCCGGCGATCGCAGTGCCAGAACAACATCAAGCAGACGATGCTCGCCTTTCACAATTACCACGACAATAACGGCGGATTCCCGAACCGGTACTCGCGGAACGGAGCGACGCTCAACAGCGGACACGGGTGGGGATTGAAGTTACTCCCCTTCCTGGATCAGGCTCCGCTTTATGGCGCGTGGAACAACGACAAAAGCTTTTTCGATCCTGAGAACCAACCGGTCCTGATGACACCGATTCGGGCGTATATCTGCCCGACGACTCCCGGCGGGGCGCGCGTCATGGATTTGTCTTTGAGCACCACCACGACATCAACAGGTTATGCGAGCGATTACGTCGTCTTCCACCAGATTACAACCACCGGGACCGGCGCGACCTGTACGCTCTGCAATACGGCCGCCCCCAAAACCGCCGGCACGGTCACTCCGATTGCCGCCATCACTGACGGGCTTTCGAACACGATCATGATGGCCGAGCAGGCAGGTCGTCCGAATTATTACATCGGGCGCACTCAACAGGCCACGAACTCGGGACTGACCAACCCCAAATTCTGGGGTGGGTGGGCATCCTACCAGTCCGTGACGGGTCAGGGATGGAATGCTTCACTTCCTCCGGGGGCAGGAGGCGTTCATGCCATGAACTGGTCGAATTCTCAGGGAGTTTACAGTTTTCATTCGGGCGGCGCGATGTTTGGCATGTGCGACGGCAGCGTCCGGTTCGTCAATGAGAACATGTCTCTCGTCACCCTGGTCGCGCTCTGGACACGAGACGAAGGTGACGTGCCTGGCGAGTTCTGATCTTCCGTATACCCCTAAGAATTCGAACCAGGATTGACAACGCGAATGTCTGGTAGACGATTGTTCCGATTCCTGTTCCTTGCCGTTCTCATTGCTGTTTCAGGCTGTGGGGCAAAACCGCCGTCGGAATTGCCGACATTTCCCGTCACCGGAAAAATCACCGTCGATGGAAAACCGCCGGTCCGCGCCGAGGTCCGATTGCGTCCTCAAACGCCACTGCAGGATCCAATCAAGCGTTCGTTGGAACCATATGCATATGTGGAAGAAGACGGCACGTTTCATGTTTCAACGTATCGCAATATCGACGGTGCTCCACTCGGCAAATACGCAGTGTTGATCGTATGGCCTGAGGTCAAGATCGATGGTGGTGAAGAAGTCTTTGGGCCTGATCGGCTGCAGGGTCGGTATGGCAATCCCGCAGCGCCAGTCATGACTTTTGAAGTCCAGGATGCGTCGAATCTGATTCCGGACATTGATCTGAAACTCCCTTAGAAGGGTTCGCTCGGATGGGCTGAAATACGGTTGAGCGGAATCCTGTGCGGGATGCAGGTTCCATGCCAGCAAGCCAACGGTTTGGAATGAAGCGCGATCGAGTCCAATGTTGAGATGCAGTTTAACCCCGGAGATTCTTCAAGATGTCGATAGCTGCACCCAAGACTGATACCGCAAAACCAGCGGTCACCGCGATTGCGGGTGGAACCATTCCGGTTTCGGTTGAGGGAGTCACCAAGCGATTTCGACAGGGAACTTCCACTGTCGAGGCGATTCGCAATATCTCGCTGACCGTTGCCGGGGGTGAGTTTGTCGCCATCATGGGGGCCAGCGGGTCGGGGAAAAGCACGCTCCTGCATGTTATGGCGGGATTGACCTGGCCGAACTCGGGGAAGATCACTATCGATGGCACTGAGTTGTCGTCCATGTCCGACAGCCAGCTGACTCGGTTCCGCCGTCGAAAGATCGGATTGATCTTTCAGGCGTTCAACCTGATTCCTTCATTGACGGCAGAGGACAACATCACGCTTCCTCTGCTGGCTGATGGTCAGTCAGCAGGGTTGGAATCCCGCCTTCAACCGTTGCTGGATCGCCTGGGAATCGCCCACCGCCGCAAGCATCGCCCGGATGCACTCAGTGGAGGTGAACAACAGCGTGTGGCGATTGCACGGGCCTTGATCACGGATCCTGCCGTCGTGCTTGCCGATGAACCGACGGGGAGCCTTGATTCCGTCAGCGGTCAGAATATCTGTCAGCTGCTGCAGGAACTGTGTGCCGAACAACATCGCACGATCGTCGTCGTCACTCATGAACCAGCCGTGGCCCGCTGGGCCAGGCGCGTGGTCGTCATGAAGGATGGTTCAGTGCTCACGGAATTCCAAACGGCCGAGTTTCACAGTTCCCAGGCGCTGGCTGCAAATTATCAGGACATCGTCAATTCACCGCAGATCACCTCGTGACGGGTTCCCTTGAATGACACTGACCGACCTCAAAGTCGTTGCCAAGCTGGTCTTGTCTCATATCCGGCATCGGCCGGCCCGCATGCTGTTGACACTGATGTCAACGGTTGCTGCCGCCTGTGTCGTGGTCTGGGTTGTCAGCAGTTACGATTCACTCGTTGTCAAATTTGATGAATTCGCCGACAACTATCTGGGTCGATACGAATTCGTGATCATGCCGAGTGCCGGTGGGACAACCGCGGCGGGCCCGTTTGGTGCTCCCGTAGTTCGACTGACCGCCGAATTGATAGAGTCCTTGAAATCCGATCCAGCAATCGCCGTGGTCGACTCCGTTCTTCAAACGCGGGCCCGAATTACCAAGGTGGGCGCCGAACCGCCAGCCCGCGAGGCGAATCGAGGCGGACGCAATGGACCTGCCGGCGAGCGGTCGAAGTTGGACGATGCGTCTGCACCGGTCTCAACGACGGGTGACGACGAAACGACAACAACGCGCACCTCAAATGCTCCAGGAATGGGCCCCGGCGGGTTCGCTGGAGGGTTGAATCGCAACCCCATGCTGGTTGGGACGAACGCCGCGGAAGCACCGTACCGACTGTTGGAAGGGCGTTGGATCGATGGCAAGGTGCTCGACACTCCACAGGCGGCGATCTCCAGCGGTGCAGCCGAGCAGATGAAGGTCAAAGTCGGTGATCAAGTGACCGTGGCAGGATTCAATAGCAATCCTCCGTGGACCTTTACGATCGTAGGAATCGTCGAGCAGCGTAAACCGCTGCCAACGACGCCACCGATCATTGGCCTGCCCGCCATGCGCGGCCCGCCGCTGACGCGAGGTCCAGCAACTGCAGCCTTGTACGTTCCGCTGGGTATCGCCGAAGAGATCGTCGGTGTTTCACAAAGATTCGACCTGGCCGGCGTGATTCTGAAGAAGGGGGTGTCGCAGGACGACTTCAAACGCAACTGGATGGAGAAACTGGCCGCGGCGACTCCCGCGTCAACAATGCAATCGATCCAGGAAGTGGATGCGGAACTCGACAACAGCACCACATCCGAGACAGTTCGATCTCAAGCCTATTCGGCGACAGGGATCTCCCTGCTCGCTGCGCTGTTCATCATCTTTTCGACGCTGAGCATGGGGGTCGACGAACGAATCCGTCAACTGGCGGTTCTGCGCGCTGTGTCGCTCACCAGGACCCAGGTGGCGACCATGATTGTCCTGGAAAGTTTGATCCTGGGGTTGATTGGGTGGGGTGGTGGATTGCTGGCCGGTTGGGGATTGCTGAAGCTCGTAGCGCAGTCCCGCGCCGATCTATTCCCTGTTGGCTCCTCACTCGGGTCCTGGTGTGTTGTCATGTCGGGCGCCTGTTCGATGGGTGGCGCACTTGCCGCGGCAGTTCTGCCCGCATGGAAGGCAACGCGTGTCAAACCGCTGGAAGCGATGTCGCCGCAGGCAGCGCCACCTGCTCGAATTTCCTGGACGCTAACGGTCCTCGGACTCGTGCTGATCACCATGAATCCCTTGCTGGTGTTCTGGATACCGATGCCCGACCAGTCCAGGTATCTCGCCTCCGCGGCGATTGGATGTACTTGTATGGGGATTGGGTTCGTCCTGCTCGCGCCGGCAACGGTTCTATTGACCGAGCGATTTTTTGCGCCCCTGGTCGCTCGCTTACTGTTCGTGAACCCGAAATTGCTGGCGACGCAACTCTCCACGAACCTCTGGCGAACGCTGGGGGCGACAGTCGCGCTGACACTGGGGCTGGGTTTGTTTGTCGCGATGCAGACCTGGGGGTATTCCATGCTGGGGCCATTCACCCCCGGCGACTGGGTTCCCGATGCCGTGGTTGTTCTCAGCCTGCCAGATTCGGAAGTTGATGCTGTCCTGAATTTGCCGGGAATTGCCACGGAACGGTCATTGCCATGCGTCAGCGAGCAAGTGAAGTTCTCAACCGACGTTACAGGCTCGAAGATTCGGGCGACGTCGTCACGACAGGACAACTGTGTCATGGTGGGCGTCGATCCAGATCGAGGCCTCGGCGGAGCAAAGCCTGTATTCCCATTCACGTTCGTCAATGGAACGCGTGACGAGGCGCTGGAGAAACTGAAGCAAGGTCGGTATTGCCTGGTCCCCGATCACTTTGAGCGAGAAAGCGGACTGACGGTCGGCGGCAAGTTTGGCGTGATTCTACCGGATGCTCCTGATCAGGAGGTCGAATACGAAATTGCAGGGGTCGTGGCGATGCCAGGCTGGCACTGGATGAGCAAGGTGGGCTTGCGAAACCGTGGTGGCGGTCGTTCGGCCGGACTGATGTTTACTTCGTTCGATCAGGTCCGAAAAGACTTTCACCTCGACCGTGTCAATGCGTTCTGGCTGAATGGAGAAAGTCCGATTGTTGAGGATGAATTAAAGGCTGCCCTTTTGCCGATCGCCGAGCGTAATCCTGATCGCCGATCTCCCGGACGCGGACGTGGCGGTATGCCAGGTGGTGGGGGTGGACCTGGTGGCATGGGCGCGCGAGGTGGTGGAATGCCTGGCGGTGGGATGCCCAGTGGATTTGACCCGCGTGGAGCGGGGGCAGCACGCCGCGGTGGGCCATCCATTCAGATGCGAACTCGAGAAGGCGTTCGAATTGCGATCCGCGAACGGGCGGATGGGATCATCTGGCTGCTCAGCCGTCTGCCGCTGGTGACCCTGGCAGTCACTTCGCTGGGAATCGTCAACACGATTGTTTCGTCAATCCGCGCCCGTCAGTGGGACCTGGGGGTCATGCGAGCGGTCGGCCTGACTCGTTTCGGCCTGTTCCGTATGATCTTGAGCGAAGCGGTTTTGGTTGCTGCCGCAGCCTGCCTGTTGAGTCTTGGATTTGGATTGATGGCGGGATACTGCGGTACGGGGGTGACACGATACGTCAACGTGCGTGGTGGCCAGATCGTCTCTCTGATCATTCCGTGGTATCAGATCGGGATCGGCTTTGGGATCACTCTCGGACTATGCCTGATTGCCGCACTTTGGCCCGCGTTCCGAACCGGCCGTGCCGAGCCACTTCGATTGCTTCAGGCGGGACGTGCCGCGACGTAGCCCCATTACAAGGGGAAGCTGTCACGCGTCTACAAAATCACTCACTCCGGACAGTTCGCCAGTCGCAGATTTCGAAAGGCAAGATCCGTCGTGGGATCATGCCCCTGCAGGCTGAAGTGCCCTGGCTTTACACGCAGGCCTTCACGGGGATTGTCGTTTTCGGGCCGATCATCCGTCCAGTCGACGACCTGCACGCCATCGATCCAGGTGGTGATATGTGGCCCATCAGCGACCAGCATCGCAGTAAACCATTTCCGATCGCTGGAGATCACACGCCTGGCAGAGGCTCGTTTGAAGATCGCCCCAGTCCCATGGTCGTCAGGTTGATTCCGATCCCCGTTCTTGAACCCGCTCTGAATCTGGAATTCATATCCGTGTGATGGTGCTTTTTCCGTCCCGGGCATGGCTCGGAAGAAGATTCCGCTGTTGAGCTTGTCCCCGTTCGTAATCGCTTCGAACTGCAGGACGAAGTTTCCGGCAGTTTGCTCTGTCTCCAGGAATCCGCGGCCATCCTTCACATGGATGGTCCCGTCCTGCACTGAGAACTGACTCTTGGATCCTGGCACTTCGTGCCAGCCGGTCAATGTCGTCCCATCAAACAACGGTTGAGATCCCAGCGGCTTCAAATACACATTTCGAAATTCGATCTTGCCGCCATTCATCTGCAGGCCGATATGGCCCGTCGTCAGTGGTTTCTCGGTCGAATCGGTGTAATCGAGAACCTGTTTTCCATCAAACTGAACTACCACCTTCGGACCATCCACCACAACGTGAAAGGTGTGCCATTCTCCGTCGCCGGTCACCGGCGCATCAGGCTTGGCCCGCTTGACCAGGCTCCCCGTGCCGAATGCCGGATGAGTATCACACATGTTCAGTTCGTAGCAGTCGATTCCGGGGTCGGTCGGTTTCATGGGCGTTCGCAGAAAGATCCCGCTGTTTCCTCCCGCAGCCACCCGGTAGTCACAACGCAATTCGTAGTTGGCAAAACGACTGGTCGTGCACAGCAAGCCCGGACTTCCTGAGTCCGCGGAAATGACCCCGTCTCGAACAGTCCAGTTTAAATCGCTGTTCGCTTTCCAGCCGAACAACGTTTGTCCGTCGAAGAGTCGAACCCAACCCGCCTCAAGCTCTTCACGCTTCAGCCAGTTGTGACCATCCGCCGACGCCACTTCGAGCGCCGGCACTGGGGCAGAAGTCCCGCCCGATGGAGCCTCAACGGCTACCCCCTTCGAATCTTTCTCCACGGCAGCAACGGCGACCGGTTCAGCGGTCGCCGTCGACGCGGACTTTTCTGGCTCGGCCACGGCACTCTTCGCCGGGGGCGCCGCGGCCTGTTTCGTCGGAGCTTTGCTGGAAGGTTCAGTCCCACAACCGGGTAGAACCAGCAACAGCAGGACAAACGGGCGAAGATGTGGCATCGAAAGGATCCTATTTCGTTTGAGTCATCGCCCAGCGCAAGTAAGCATCGATCCAGGGATCCAAGTCCCCGTCGAGCGCCGCCTGCGGGTGGGACGTCTTGTACTCCGAGCGATTATCCTTGCAGTAGGACTCGGGATGCAGCACGTAACTGCGAATGGTTCCACCCCCAAAACCAATCCGTGACTTCTGGCCTCGTTTGGCGGCCAGTTCATTCTCGCGTCGATCCATTTCCATCTGGTAAAGCTTGGCGATCAACATCTTTCGGGCCAAAGCTCGATTCTGATGCTGACTTCGCTCGTTCTGACACTGGACCACGCAATTCGTCGGCAAGTGGGTGAGTCGGATCGCTGAATCCGTCTTGTTGACTTTCTGTCCGCCGGCGCCGCCGGAACGGAAAATGTCTTCACGGATGACCAGCGGGTCTTCCCATTTGATGTCGACCGAATAGCTGTCGTCGAGTTCGGGAGTGACATCGACCGCGGCGAACGACGTTTGCCGCCGATGCGCTGAATCGAAGGGACTCATGCGGATCAGTCGATGGTTCCCGGTTTCCCCCTTGAGCAGGCCGTAGACGTAGGGCCCGCGGATCGCGAGGGTCGCGGAGTGAATGCCAGCTTCTTCCGCCGGGGATGTTTCCAGCAATTCCGTGGAAAAACCGCGGGTCTCTGCCCACCGCTGATACATGCGCAGCAGCATTTCGGCGAAATCCTGGGCGTCGGTCCCCCCTTCCCCGGATTGAATCGCGACATACGCCGAGTTTCCATCCTCGGGGGCGGACAGCATCGCCTGCAATTCGACTTTGCCAAATTGCTCGGATAACGACGCGACCGTCCCCTGGATTTCGGCGGCAAGTTCTTCGCCCCCGTCTTCGTCAGCGAATTCCAGCATGACCTGCAGGTCTTCGGCCCCCTTGATGAGTTCGGTCAGAGGCTTCAGCGAGGCGTTGACCTGCTTCAGCTGGTTCATGGTTGCCTGGGCGGTTTCCTGGTTATCCCAGAAACCGTTCTCACCCATTTTCGCGTTGATTTCTTCAACTCGTCTGGTCTTGCCAGCCCAGTCAAAGAGAGTCTCGGAGTTGGAGGATACGAGCGATCAAATCGCGGGCTTGTTCGCGAAGTTCATTTTCCATAACAGTTTGTCGATCCTGAGTTTGGCGAAGAATTCATCACTGAGCCGAACCCGGAGTATATCGGACAGGGACGCATCACCGCCAGAGTCTGACACGAATCCGCAGGAAACAGTTCAAGGCCGCCACGGAAAAACGCTCGTTCATTCAATTTCGACTTCCGGAAGAATATCATCCGGAAATGATTGCTCAATTTGCACTGCTGCTGACCCTGGGAATGAGCCTGATGTGGGGGCTGATGCCCCGTTCTCGCGTCACGTCCGGCTTTTTTCGAATTCAGATGATGATCGCGATGGCGCTGGGCGTCCTGGCCGTGCTGACGCTCGGTCAACTGGGGGCCTCGTCCGACGACCTCCACGCAGATCGCTGGCTGCTGGCCGCACGAGTCGCCGCAGGGGGAGTTGCCCTGACGGGCTATGTCGGTTCGGTCCTGTGGATGCTGGATCGTCGTCCCGCCGGAACGGTCTGTGTCTTCCTGATCCTGGGTTTTTCGCTGTTCGGACTGATCTGTTCGCGTGGCGGCGTTTCCTGGATTGCCTCAGAATCGGGAACACTGCTGCTGCTTTCGTACCTGGCGACCGCTGGCGTTCTCGGGGGGGCCATGACGGGAATGCTGCTGGGGCACTGGTACCTGACAGCTCCGACCATGTCGATCGACCCCTTGAAGCGACTCAGCCAGTACTTTGCTGCCGCCCTGGTCATTCGACTGCTGGTTTCGGCGGCGGGCTGGATGCAATCCGGGACAACACTGATGGACGGAACCTTGTGGACCTGGTTTGCGCTGCGGTGGCTGGCCGGAATTCTGGGACCGCTGGTCATCGCGGCCATGGCCCTGCAGATCCTCAGGTATCGCAATACGCAGGCGGCGACGGGTGTTCTGTTCGCCGGCGTGATTCTGACCTTCATTGGCGAAATGTCGGCGGCACTGTTGTACTACGAATTGCACGTTCCGCTGTAAATTTGCCTCGCGACCACGATTCGTTCGACCTCAATTGAATCTTTTCATCCCATGCAAATCACCCATGATTGCCCCAAATGTCTAAAGGTGGCCCAGTCGGAAGTCACCTCCGCCAGCGACGGCGTCAACTGTCCCCATTGCGATTGGAAGCGGTCGCTCGGGAATGAAGATCTGGTCAACGGAACCCCGCAGCGCTGTCTGATCTGCGGATGTGGCGATCTGTGGCGTCAGAAAGACTTCTCGCAGCAACTGGGTGTGACGATTGTCGCGATCGGCGTCCTGCTCAGCACGGTCGCCATGGTTTATATGCAGCCGGAATTGTCGCTGGGAATCCTGATGGCCTTTGCCCTGGCCGACATGATTCTGTATGCGGTGATGAAGGATTGCCTGGTCTGCTATCGCTGCCACGCCCGTTACCGCCGGGTTCCCAACCTGGATCAGGTGGGAACATTCGACCTGGAAGTGAACGAACGGTATCGTCAAGAGGCCATTCGCTTGAAGCAATCGGAACAGTCGGCCGCCCCTCATTGATCCTGGCGCTTTCCAGCGAATCTGATCGTCATTCGCGTTCCGCCGTCTCCTCTCATTTTTGAACCTTCAAACCACCAATGGACGTCCGGCAGACGAGACTCGTCGAAGACATGGCCGGTCTGTTCCGGGGTGAACTGGCCTGCGATCGGATTACGACGTCGCTCTATGCGACGGACGGCAGTCTGCATCAGATCACGCCGCTGGCGGTCGCCTGTCCCCGCGATCGCGAAGACCTGGTCACGTTGATGCATTATGCCGCCGAGCAGAATCTGTCCGTCATCCCACGCGGTTCGGGAACCAGTGTCGGTGGTGAAGCTCTCGGTGGCGGGATTATCGTCGACTTCGCCCGTCACATGAACGCGATCGAGCAGGTCAACGAATCAAGTGTCAAAGTTCAGCCGGGTGTCGTGCATAGCGTTCTCAATCGTCGTCTGGCCGTTTCCGGACGCTGCTTTGCCCCCGATCCGTCGAATTCCATCACGACAACCATCGGCAGCATGCTGGCCCTGGATGCCGCCGGGTCTCATTCGTTGCGAGTCGGATCGACACGCGATCATGTCCTGAGCATCGACACGGTCCTGGCGAGCGGCGACACCTTGCTTGCCGAACTGGAGTCGCTCGACGGCGCCAGAAACACGTCGGAAAGCGGCACCAGAAACGGCCTCACGAAATCGGAACTCGTGCGGCGACTGGCCGAACTGCTGGCGGAATACGCGAATTTGATCCCACAGAAGCAGCCTGCCACGCTGCCACGCAACCGGGCGGGCTACTTCCTGCGGGATGTCCTGACGCCAACGCACTTGAATCTGCCTCGGCTGCTTGTCGGTTCTGAAGGAACCCTGGCCATGTTCGCATCGGCCACGCTGCGAACAACCCCCCTTCCCGCACATCGGGGGGCGATGCTGATTTCCTTTGGATCACTGGAAGGTGCGGTTCGCGCGGTGGGGGACATCACCGCCGATCGCCCCAGCGCCTGTGACCTGCTGGATAGACGGCTATTGACGCTGGCTCGCGAAACCGACACCCGGTTCGAACGCCTGATTCCAGCCGCCGCCGAAGCGGCACTGCTCGTGGAGCATGTGGGATTCAGCGAGAATGAAGTGGCGGGAAAGCTGACGTCACTGGCAAAGCGTCTGGGGGAATTGTCCGATTCGGGGGTCACGGCGTTTGTCGCCAGGACTCACGAGGAATTGGATTTCCTGTGGTCGCTGCCCGTGCGAGTTGTTCCGCTGCTGAACGGAGTTCGTGCCCGCAGTGGTGGACCGCTCCCCATTGTCGAGGACATCTCGGTCCCCCCCGCGGCGCTGGAAGAATTCGTCGTGCGGATGCGACGAATCCTGCAGCGACATGAAGTGACGGCCTCACTTTATTCCCACGCCGGAGTCGGCCAGTTGCATATCCGCCCTTTTCTGCCGCCGCCGACGGCACACGATGGCCCTCGACTGGAAGCCCTGGCGCGGGATCTGTATCACGCGGCACTTTCGTTGGGTGGCTCGATCAGCGGGGAACACGGGCTGGGCTTGTCGCGAACTGCATTTCTACGTTCGCAATACGGCGAGTTCTATCGCATTTTCCAGGAGATCAAGAGCCTGTTTGATCCCCGGAACCTGCTGAATCCGGGAAAGGTGCTTTCCGACGATCCACATTTGACCTTCCGCCACCTTCGTCCGATTGATCCTCAGCAACTTCCATCCAATGGTGGCAGCGGCGCGCACACGCCGATTTATGAACTGCAATTGCAATGGTCTCCCACCGAAATGAGTTATGCGGCGACCGCCTGTCACGGATGCGGAGCCTGTCGGACTCAGGAACCTGCCCAGCGGATGTGTCCGTTCTTCCATGTCGCCCAGGCCGAGGAGCGTTCTCCACGCTCCAAGGCCAACGCCGTGCGCGCCGTGTTCGATGGCCGGATCCCCTCGCACGACCTTGCTTCACCGGAAATGCGCCTGCTTTCCAGCCTTTGCTTCAACTGCAAGCAGTGTGAACGAGAATGCCCGAACCATGTTGATGTTCCGCACCTGATGATTGAAGCCAAGGCGCAGGATCTGGCCGCCAATGGACCGCGAACATCCGAGTGGTTCCTGTCGCGAGTCCATTCCTGGGGCAACTTCCTGTGCGGAATCTCGTGGCTGGTCAATCCCCTGCTGGGGAATGCGACCGCCCGCTGGATCCTGGAACGAACTTTGGGAGTCGCGGCTGATCGACGCCTTCCCCCATTCGCCCGCCGTCCGTTCCTGCGCAGTGCGCGACGCGAATGGACGGCGCCGCCCGCGTCCGTTCGAGGTGGCCAGCCTGTCATCTACTTTGTCGATCACTTTGCGAATTTCCATGACCCCGAACTGGCGATGGCGTTTGCTCAGGTGCTGGAACACAATGGACAGAAGGTTCATGTCCCCTTGCGACAACTTCCCTCGGGGATGGCCTTGGTCTCCATGGGCGATCTCGATGGCGCGCGCCTGATCGCGGAAAACAACATTCGAGTCCTGGCGGAATTCGCCCGGGAAGGATGTCCCATCGTCTGCACCGAACCTTCAGCGGCCATCTGCCTGAAGCACGAGTATCCGAGGCTGCTGGATCATCCGGATGTCCAGGTCGTGGCCGACAGCGTCGTGGAAGCTGGCGCCTTCCTGTCCGGACTGCGTCGCCAGGGGAACTTGCGAACAGACTTCGGTGAATTGCCGCTGATCGCCACGTATCACACTCCCTGCCATTTGAAGTCACTCGGTCCCTCCACTCCCCTGGCGGATCTGTGCAACATGATTCCGCTGTTTGCGGCGCGACGTCACGACAACGGATGTTCGGGACTGGCCGGCACGTTTGGCCTGACGCGCGAACACTTTCAGGAATCATTGGAGATTGGTCGCAACCTGATCGAGCGAATGCGTGCGGACGACCATCAACTGGGGATGACCGAATGCAGCAGTTGCCGGCTGCAAATGGAACAGCGAACACCGACTCCCACATTGCATCCGATCAAAATCCTGGCACTGGCGTATGGCCTGATGCCCGAAATCCACCGGCGGCTGAAGCCCAACATGAGAAAGCGGATGACTTCGTAGCTCTGGTGGCGAATTTCCGACCGAATTGGGTCAAGAAAGACTGTGCTGATGACCTTGCTGAGATCCCTGACATTCCTATTGCTTTTTGTCCCGTTGGCTTTCCCGGCGTCAGGCTGGTCCGAGACAATTCTGGTGGGACCGACCGAGGATGTGCAGTACCAGTTGCAGAGTCGGCTGATTGCCGCGAATCCCGGAGATGTCATCGAACTGAAAGCGGGACGGTACGAGTTCCGCGGCGAACTGAACCTGGCCTGCCCTCATGTCACGATCCGCGGCCAGGGACTCGACAAGACGATTCTCTCGTTCCGCGGCCAGCAGGCAGGGAGCGATGGACTGGTTGTCTCGAGCGATGGATTCCTGATCGAAGATCTGGCCATTGAAGATACGGCTGGAAATGCGATCAAAGTCCTGGCAAGTCACGGCGTCACGTTTCGTCGCGTTCGTACGGAATGGACCGACGGACCGAAATCGACCAACGGCGCGTATGGAATCTATCCGGTCCAGTGCACCGACGTTCTGATTGAGCGGTGCATCGCGAAAGCGGCGGCCGATGCCGGGATCTATGTGGGGCAATGTGAACGTGTCATCGTGCGTGGATGCCACGCGGAAATCAACGTGGTCGGGATTGAAATCGAAAATACGCGGCAGGCGGATGTCCTGGAGAACACCGCGACGAACAATTCCGGAGGCATTCTTGTCGTTGACCTGCCGGGCCTGCCCGCGGGAAACGGGGGCGGGATTCGTGTCTTTCGCAATCGAGCTCATCGCAACAACCTTCCCAATTTTGCTCCGAAAGGAAACATCGTCGCCGATGTTCCCGCGGGGGCGGGGCTGATGTTGCTGGCCGCAAATGACGTCGAGGTCTTCGACAACGACCTGATCGATCATGAGACCGCCAATGTGCTGATCGTGAGCTTCATGGTGGCCGGGCGTACTGTGCGCGATCCGAAGTATGATCCCTATTCCGAGGGGATTTCGATTCACGATAACCGGATCCGCGATGGAGGAACGCGACCGGGAGGCAAGCTGGGGGAACTGGTCTCGCCACTTGTTGGGGGAAAGTTCGCCGATGTCGTGACCGATGGAATGGAAGATGTCAGCAAACATGTCGGTGGTCGATTGCCGGATGCCAAGTCGATTCGCCTGTCTGCCAATGGAGACTTGTCGTTTTTGAACTTCAATCTAGCGAAGCTCACACCCGGCAATATCCTCTCAGGCAAATATCGGTTTGATCGCGATGCCGCGGCACTGGCAGGCCAGCTTCCGCCACTTGCTGCAGTCGAGCTGAAAGCCGCTCCGCCGTCGTCTCAATCGAATCCCGCTGTCGCAGTGTATCGAAGTGCCCCGCAGTTCCTTTCCGAATGGAAACTGTTCACGCTCGAGCAGGGAAAACTCCGCCCTGCCACGGACGTGATTTCGTACGAATTGAACACACAGCTCTTCTCGGACTACGCCACCAAGCATCGAGTCATTCGGTTGCCGAAGGGAAGGCCGATTCAGTACCGGGCCGAAGGTTCGCTGGATTTTCCGGTGGGAACGGTGATTGCCAAGACGTTTGCCATGCCGGCTGACAGGCGGCAATCGGGACAGGCTGAGCGACTGCTGGAAACGCGGATTCAAACGCGACTGGAGTCGGGCTGGTACGGATTCAGCTATCTCTGGAATTCGGACCAGTTGGACGCCACGTTGTCGCTTGGCGGGGGAATGAGCGAGATTTCCTGGACTCATGAGGATGGCCAGGCTCGGACCAACCGATACGAGATCCCCAATGCCAACCAGTGCCTGAGCTGTCACAGCCGTGATGGCGTCTTCGTCCCTCTGGGGCCGACTGCCGCCAATTTGAACCGGCCCGGGGTTGCAGGCGATGATCGCGTCAATCAGCTCGCGAACTGGCAATCGCAAGGATTGCTGGAGGGGCTTCCTACCATGGAATCTCGTCCCAGGTTGCCTCAATTCGACGATCCCCTCACGGGGACCGTGGCCGAGCGCGCCCGCGCGTGGCTGGACGTCAATTGCGCTCACTGTCATCAGCCACTGGGGTCGGCGCGCAGCACCGGCCTGGACCTGCGGGCGGAGCAGTCTGACCCGGCCCGCTATGGCGTTTTGAAAACTCCTGTCGCGGCGGGACGAGGTTCCGGCGGGCGCAAGTATGACGTCGTTCCGGGCCATCCGGACGATTCCATCCTGATGTTCAGACTGGAGTCAACGCAGCCAGGGATCCGCATGCCCAACCTGTCGCGAAATCTGCAATCGACAGAAGGGGTCCGCTTGATTCGCGAGTGGATCCAGTCACTTCCCGAAACCGCGACTCCTTGATTCGAAATTGTTCCGGTCCCCGTCGCCGGCGGGATTGGTCAGAGGGGCGAGATCACGATTTTCAACTCGTCCCTTTCCACTCCCCGGTTGTACCCGTACAGTTGTCGGGCGGAGTGGGCTGGGCGATCGCGGTGAGGCCGAACATGTTCGGTTTCGCGGAGGAAAGTCCGGGCTTCACAGGACACGGTGGTGGGTAACGCC